>Ga0233425_10000724_pt1 | contig 82092 bp, 64 predicted proteins | sample Watercolumn_Towu_2_FD_181712 | JGI IMG/M metagenome (GOLD analysis project Ga0233425, IMG submission 181712) | Freshwater microbial communities from Lake Towuti, South Sulawesi, Indonesia - Watercolumn_Towuti2014_140_MG | ecosystem: Environmental > Aquatic > Freshwater > Lake | place...
CGAGATCTTGGAATCCGAGTTTTTCCAGTTAGTGCGGAACATCAGTGGACATTTACGAGGCAAATGCAAGCACTGCGAGTTCAACAGTGAATGCATTGGTTGCAGAGGCGGGGCATTTGCCAATGCGACATTGCGTGGCGAAACTCCCGCATCTGCGGTGTGCAGCGAAGACCCGTTTTGTTGGAAATGACCAAATCGTCAAGAACAGAGATTTGAGGCTCCTAAACGGGATCAGGGCAGATAGAAGTAAGTGCGACTACGCTTCCACGTTTATCTTTAGGCCTGCTTGATTCTCCAAATCTGCAATCCACTCTCGAGCGTAGAAATCGAAATGCTGAAACTCTTTCTCCACAGAAGTGTCAAGGCTCTTGAAACGCTCGAAGATGACTCGCTTACAGTAAGTCTTCTCATCCGCCATCTTCGCGAAAAACTCAATGATACCCATACCGTGTTCGTAATGCTGGCCGATTGGATTCAAGGGTAAATCATGACCGACAGAGGAAAAGGCGAGTTTTGCAGACAAAGAGGCGAGCTTGCTGCTCTCACTTGCCAACCATTGTTCGAATTCCTCGTCGGTAATGCCGGTTTCTCTCCAGAATTCGAAATGATTTACGGATACTTCAAGGCACCGATGCACAACAAAGTCGCGATCAAGAAATGAGAGTAGGTTGCCAGCCTTCGGCCCATTCTCCCGGTCAAGCAGAACACGGTAAATAGCCCTAAACGCACTCGGTTGATCAATGGGTGTGAGCCGGGCTGCACTGAAAACGCAGCGTTGTAGTTCATCATCGTTCCATTTCGATTGCGAAAGCTGTTTCGCTAGAATGTGGAGGAAGGCAGATTGCGAGGCGCTGAGTTCTTGCGCCCGCAACGGAAGCTGTTGCTGCACGCGAGTTTTTTCCTCTTCGGTTGCATAGTTCTCCACCCAATAGCGCGCTGCGCGAATACGAAATTCAAGGTGTTTGCGTTCCAACATCGTGAAGGACGTTCCCTTCCGCGCTTCTAGTTCCTTGATAATATCAAGGTGCGGCATCTGCGTGAGAGCTGTCACCAATTGGAAGTCAGCTAGCCAGTGGGCTTGTTCCGGTGCCACTTGTGATAGCTCGTAAATCCTTTTGTCATCTATAGTAGCTTTAGAATCGTGATAGCGCTTTTGATGATAACGGTCAAAATCGTTAAATAGTTTGATAATGTAGGTTTCAGATGGTTCGAAATTGACTGGTTGCCGTGGAGGTGTCCGGATCAGCAAGAAACGTAGAATCTCCGGAGGAAGAAAATCAGCCATTTCACGCGCGGACACACCTACTCCTTTACTCGAACTCATCTTGGCACCACCAACAAGAAAGAACGCATAGGGACAGTTCAAAGGCGGCTCTTGGCCGAATATCTCGCGTAAACAGGCCGCTGCGACATCACGCGCCCCACCCTTGGTACTATGGTCGGGACCTCCACCTTCGATGGTCACTGGAAGCACTCGCCATTTGGCACACCATTCCAGTTTCCACGGCAACTTGCCATTTCCCTTAAAGGGCGGAGTTTTACCAGTGTGACCGCATCCCGTAGCCCATTTGACCAGATTGGGCTCGCACTTGTACGTAACTTCTTTACCGTCATAAGCTGAAACGACTGTTGTGCCAATGCGTCCGCAGTTCTCGCAAATCACTTGGAACGGATACCAGGTGTCAGGTCGCCTTGCTCCACTAACTTCCCGGTAAATTCGGCGGACGACATCTGCCTTCCGGAGAATGGCGTCGATTGCCTCGTCAAACCTGCCCGAACGGTAAACGTCACGCAACCTGTAGAATTCTGCACCAATACCCAGTTCACCAAATATGCCAAAGAACTCTGTGATAAAATGGTCAGCCATGTCTGTAGCTTTCGATCCGGGAGGGGGAGGGGTATTGCACAATGGCGCGCCAAGGTACTGTTCAAAGTGCGAAGCTTGGCCATAGGGAATCTCATCTACCGGATCGTAGTCGTCCACACCGAACGAGTATCGCACGTTAATGCCTCTCGCTTTCAGCGTGCGAAAAATTGCGTCATGAATCAACGGCCCTCGTAACGCACCAACATGCGCGCGGCCCGATGGCGTCTTAGAATCGTTAATAATCTGTGGGCCTTCAAGGCCCTGAACTAAGCGATCACACCAAAACATAGTGAATATGTATATGGCAGACTTCCCCCAAAAACTCAACCGGTAGTTTTCAACACGTTCGGTACCGACTTCGTAGTCAGAATAGTTTTCGGACACTCTGTAGCTTCCCTAATTCTATGTAAGTGTTCCGGTCTTCCCATCTCTCCCGTAAACTTCCCAAAACTCCCCGTTTTTCGGCTTGAACTTTGTGGGCTGTTTGCCGTCCAATGAGGAAGCCATGAAACCATTCCTCGCCATCCTGTTGTCTTCTTTCTTCCTTCTTTCTTCTTCCTTCCCTGCCAACGTCGTCCTCCGCTCCGGCGCCAAACCTGCCGCGGAGTATCACGCGGAATGTACTCCGTTCAAACCGTATGTCGCGCAACTTTACTCGCCCAGCGGCGTCGGCGTTCTCCGCGACAACGTGGCTGACCATCTCCACCATCACGGCTTGATGTTCGCCATCGCGGTCAACGGCGTGGATTTCTGGTCGGAGAAACCGACGTGCGGCAAGCAGCTTGAGCGGAAACTGGAGACGCACGGCAACGGCCTGACGCAGTGGCTCGATTGGGTGACACCGGAAAAACAAGTCTTGCTCTCCGAGGAACGCACCGTGACGGTGCATCAAGCACCGGCGACGTTGCTGACGTGGCGGAGCCGGTTGTCCTCGAAGGACGAAGTCGCGTTGACCGGCAGCCATTATTTCGGACTCGGCATGAGGTTCGTCACGGAGATGGACAAGATCGCGCGCTTCATCAACTCCGCCAACGCCACCGGCGATGTCGTGCGCGGCTCCGAGCGACTCACCTCGGCGAAGTGGAGCGCGTGCATCGCCCACAACGTGACCGTCGCGCTCTTCGATCATCCGTCGAACCTGCGTCAACCGGCGCGGATGTTCACGATGAACATGCCGTTCGCGTATCAGTCGGCGACGTTGAATCTGTGGAAGGAACCGTTCGCTCTGAAGGCGCCGCTCGAGTTGCGCTACGGCGTCGCCGTCTGGGACGGCGAACAACCGGCGGAACAGATTGAGCAGTTGTATCGTCGTTGGTTGAAGGAGAATCGCAATGAGTAGAAATCCAGATGTAGCCGCGGCGCTCCGTCGCCGCGAGTTCCCCGCACGCCGGCGGAGCGGCGTGGCTACAATTGCCGCACTGGTGCTTCTGGCCGGACAGGCTTTGGCGGCGGACAACATTCGCGTGTTGATCCTCAGTGGGCAGAACAACCACAAGTGGCAGGAGACGACACCAAAACTGAAGGCGATCCTCGAAGCCAGCCAGCGATTCACCGTGGACGTGACGGAGCACCCGGAACAATGCGACGCGGCGACGTTCGCCAAGTATGATGTCATCCTCAGCAACTGGAACACGTGGACCAAGAACGCCACTGCCACCAACTGGCCCGACGCCACGCGCGCGGCGTATCTCGATTTCATCCGCGACGGCAAAGGGGTTGTCACCGTCCATGCCGGCAGTTCGTCGTTCTTCGACTGGACGGAGTACCAGCAGATCGCCGGCGCGACGTGGAAACTCGGCCAGACCCACCACGGCAAACCGCGCGAGTTCACCGTCAAGTTTGTCGCCGCGCATCCCATCACCGACGGCCTGCAACCGTTCACCACCACCGACGAACTCTGGGAAAAGCCCGGCGTCGCCCCCGGCGCCACGATCCTCGCGACAGCGGACGGCGAACCTTCCGCGCTTGTCACCAGCCTCGGCAAGGGCCGCGGCTTCACCACGTTGCTCGGTCACGATGCTGAGAAAATGGACAATCCCGGCTTCAAGACGTTGCTCGTTCGCGGCGTCGAGTGGGCCGCGATCGGCACAATCGTCAAACCTGATCTGATGAAAGCCATCGCCGGCTACAAATTCGGCGACAGCCGTGCGGCACTACTCGATGTTGAGCGCGCCGTGCAGGCCGCGCCGGCAGAATGGGCGCCGAAACTCGCCGCGCTGCTGGCCAGCGATGCGACGCTCGATTGCAAAAAGTTTGTCTGCTGGCAACTCTCGCTGTGCGGCACCGCCGCCCAAGTGCCGGCGCTGGAGAAATTGTTGAGCAACTCGAACCTTGCGCTTGCGGCGCGCTCCGCGCTCGAACGGATTCGTGGCGAGAAGACGAAGCCCACGCCGCCGTCGCGCTTGGCCGAACGCATCGCGCGGATGGCGAAGGATCGCGACCTGCTTTTGTCCGGCTTGAAAAGCGCCGACGAGGCGGCGCTGCGCGCGTTGCGCAGCGTGAAGGATGCGCAGACGTTGCGCGCCGTGGCGCAGCTTCCGAATTTGTCCGCGCCGATGCTCGCGGCGTTGGCCGACGCCGGCGAGAAGTCGGCATTGCCGGCGGCGGCGAAGGCTGCGTCGAGCGATGATACGTCGTTGCGGCGCGCGGCGGTGGAGGCGATTGGCGCGCTCGGCAACGCGTCGTCGGTGCCGGTGCTGGTTGGGTTGCTCGAACGCGCCGACAAGGACGAACGCAAGCTGATCGGCGACGCGCTGGCGCGGTTGCGCGGCGCGGGCGTGGATGCGGCGTTGGTGAAGGCGGCGCAACCGGAAGCGATCCGCGCGTTGGTCGCGCGCGATGCGAAATCTTCCGTGCCGGCGTTGTTGGAGCTTGCGAACGGCGGTAACGCCGAGGCGATCTCGGCGCTCGGCAAGCTCGCCAACGATGGCGCGCCGTTGATCGCGTTGCTCGGCAAGGACGGCGTTGAGTCCGCGCTGGTCGCGGTTTACCGGCGGACCGGCAACATCCAGCCGTTGATCGCAGCGGCAAACGGGCCGAAACGGGCGTTTGTCCTGACCGTGCTCGGCGCGCTCGGCGGCGACGAGGCGCTGGCGGTGTTGCGGGCGGCGTTGAAGGGCGACGACGCGCTGGCCGCGGTGCGGGCCTTATCGAACTGGGAAACGGCGGCACCGTTGGCGGATTTGGAAGCGGTGGCAGCGAACGCGACGGACGCGAAGCTCAAGGCGCTGGCGCAACGCGGCGTGGCGCGGCTGGAGACGCTCGGTTTCGATGTGAAAGGCAAGAAGAACCTCGCGCGCGGCAGCATCGCGACGAACCCGGACGGCTTGAAGCCCGACGGTCAAGGCAGTCCAGCGCCGGCAGCGATTGACGGCGACCTAAAGACGTATTGGGATGAAACAAACGACCAGAAGCTTTATCAGTTGCGCATCCAGATGAAGAAGCCGGCAGTCGTGCGCGCGATCCGGATCACCGGTTACCGCCAGCACGATTATGCGCCGAAAGATTTCGACGTGCTCTGCGACGACAAGATGGTGAAGTCGGTGAAGGATGCGCAGTATCAGGACAACGTGCTGGTCGTGACGTTGCCGGCGACGCAGTGCGCGACGATTCAGTTGAACATCACCGGCTACTACGGCCACAGTCCTGCCATCCGAGAACTGGAGATCTACGGAAAGGACTAGGTGAGCCGGAAGCGACGCTTGCATCGTGTACCCAAGTCGGGTACAAGTGTACCCAATATGGGTACGAAGCAATTCAACATCAGCGTTGGCGAGACGTTGTTCGGCAAGACGCAACGGATGTTGCTGGCGCTGTTTTTCACGAGAACGGACGAGGCGTTTTACCTGCGGCAGATCGTGCGGACCGCCGGAATCGGGCTGGGGACGGTGCAGCGCGAGTTGGCGCGCTGGGTGGCGGCGGGTTTGCTGGTGCGGGCACAGCGCGGCAATCAGGTCTATTACCAAGCCAACGGGGTGTCGCCGGTGTTCGGCGAGTTGAAGTCGTTGGCGGTGAAGACGGCGGGCGTGGCCGATGTGTTGCGTGAGGCATTGGCGGCGTTATCAGAGCGGATCGCGGTGGCGTTTGTCCATGGCTCGCTGGCGAAGGGCACCGGCAAGGCGGACAGTGACGTGGATGTGCTGCTCATCGGCGAGGTTGACTTCGGCGAGGTGGTGTCGGCGTTGCAGTCGGCGCAGAACACGCTCAGACGGGAAGTGAATCCGTCGGTCTATTCTGCGCGGGAGTTTCGCGCGAAGTGCCGGGCGAAACATCATTTCGTGACGTCGGTGTTGAATGCGCCGAAGGTGTTCCTTGTGGGAGGCGAGCATGAGCTTAAGCGATTGGCTGAAGGCCCAGTGGCTGACCGAACATAAGACCAGCCCGGAAGAGATTGCGAACCTGTTGGCGGTGGCCGACCGGGATCTGCGCGATTGTCAGGCGGCGGGCCTCAGCGACGATGGACGGTTGGCCTTCGGATATCGCGCCGCGATTCAATGCGCGCTGGCGGCTTTGGCAGCGTGCGGTTATCGGCCCGGTCGGGAGGCGCATCATTACCGGGTGATCCAAAGCCTTGCCCACACGATTGAGATGGATACGCAGTTGGTCGCGCAGTTGGATGCCTTCCGCAAGAAGCGCAACACGGGCGACTACGAGATCGCCGGTCTGATTACGAAGAAGGAAGCGGATGAAATGTTCATCCTGGCGCAACGGCTGCGCAAACTGGTGGAAGACTGGCTGCGGAAGAATCATCGCGAACTGCTTCCCAAGCATTGAAGTTGCCTGCACCGATAACGTCAAAATGTCCATTCAACAACTCAAAAAATGAAAACAACTCGTCGTCAGTTTCTGAAAGCTGCTGCTCTTGCGCCGCTCGTGTTGCCGTCGCGTGTTTTGTTTGGAGCGAACACGCCCAGCAATCGCGTCAACGTGGCGTTGATCGGGTGCGGCGGGCGCGGGATGGGTGAAGCCCGTTGCTACCTCAATTCCACCACGAGCCGGATTGTGGCCGTGTGCGACCCGTGGGAATCGAAGCGGTTGAGCGCCAAACAGGTCTTCGAGCGGGCCTACGCGGAGGAGAAACACAGCGGCGCGTACAAAGGCTGCGATGCCTACGCCGATTTCCGCGACGTGCTGGCGCGGCCAGACGTGGATGGCGTTTATATCGCCACGTCCGACCATTGGCACGTGCCGATCACCATCGCCGCGGCCATCGCGGGGAAGGACTCGCACACGGAGAAACCGCTCGGCACCTGCATTCAGTGGGACCTTGCAGCGCGCGAGGCGGTGCGGCGTCATGGCCGCGTTTTCCAGTACGGCGCCGAACGTCGTTCGACGGCGTCCGCGCGTCAGGCCATCGAGTTGGTTCTCAATGGCCGGATCGGCAAGCTGCAACAGATCTATGTTTCGAGTCCGGCCTCGGTCAAAGGTCCCGTTGACGATCCGGAATTACCGGTCCCGGCGGACCTTGATTATGATTTGTGGCTCGGTCCTGCGCCGTGGGCGCCGTACAGCAAAGGGCGGTGTGTATCCGCCGGTGCCGGCAACGGGATCTTCCACATTTACGATTACGCGATTGGGTTCATCGCAGGCTGGGCGGCGCATCCGCTCGACCAAGTCCAGTGGTGGGCCGACAACTGCGGCATGGGAATCCCGGTAACCTACGAAGGCACTGGCCAGTTGCCCGACGCCGGTCTTTTCGACTGCCTCATTCAATGGGACGTTCAGTGCCGATACGCGAACGGCTTGACGATGCGTTTCATGGACAACCAGACATCGCAGAAGCAGGACATCCCCGGCATCCGCGATTCCAACGCGGCGACGTTTGTCGGCACCGACGGCTGGGTGTGCGTCAATTACAGCGAGATTCGCACCGAGCCGGCGTCGTTGCGAAACGAAATCATCGGCCCGAATGAGCGTCATCTGCCGGGGGCGGTTCCGGTCGGCGGATACGCGGAAGCGCATCACATGAACTGGACCGAGTGCATCCGTTCGCGCCAAGACCCCGTCGGCAACATCGAGAGCGCCGTGCGTTCCGACATCGTGAGCCATCTCTCCGACATTGCCGTCCGCACCGGCCGCAAGATTCGTTGGGACCCGGTGAAGGAGACAATCGTCGGCGACGAACAAGCAACCCGGATGATGACGCGCGCGTTGCGTCCGCCATGGAGAATCTAGCTATGACTATTTCACGACGCAGTTTTCTGAAAGGCGCTGCTCTGGCCCCGATGATCGTGCCGGCGCGCGTCCTGTTCGGCGCGAACACGCCGAGCAAACGCGTAACCACCGCCCACATCGGCGTCGGTGGACAAGGCAGCGGACTACTCGGCGGTTTCCTCGGCGTCAGCAATTGCCAGGTGCTCGCTATCTGCGACCCGATCAAGGAGCGTCGCGACAAGGCCGCCCAACGCGTCGGCAACGACTGCAAAGCCTACAACGATTTCCGCGAAGCACTGGCGCGCAACGACATTGACGCCGTCGTCGTCGCCACAGCCGACCACTGGCACGTGCCGGCTTCATTGATGGCCGTGCGCGCCGGCAAGCATGTCTATTGCGAGAAGCCGCTCGGCATCAGCATCGAACAGAACAAGGCGTTGCGCACTGCCGTCCACCAGCATGGTGCGGTTTTCCAATACGGCACGCAGCAGCGATGTTTCAGCTCGCACTGCGGTTTTGCCTGCGAACTCGTCCGCAACGGTTACCTCGGCGAGATCAAAGCCGTCCACGTCGTCGCGCCGAACGGCCATCGCGGCGGCGACCCGACACCACAGCCCGTGATGGACGGCATTGATTACGACCTGTGGCTCGGCCCTGCTCCCGTGATGCCGTTCTCCAATGACCGTGTTCTGGGCAAGGGTAGCGCCAAGGGTGTGTTTCACATTTACGACTACGCCATCGGTTTCATCGCCGGCTGGGGCGCGCATCCGCTGGACATCGCGCACTGGGGTTATCCGCATATCCCCGTCGAGTACGAAGGCACCGGCGTCATCCCGACCGAAGGCCTTTTCGACACCGTGATAGACTGGGATGTTAAAGGCCGCTACGCCAGCGGCGCGGAGTTCACGCTGAAACCCGGCTCCGACCTCACGACATTTGTCGGCACACAAGGTTGGATCGCCGCCGGTCGCAGTCGCGAGAAGCTGGCTGCCGAACCGAAGTCGTTGCTCTCGGTCAAAATCAAGCCCGACGAACTTCATCTGTTGCAGGACAACAACCACTACGCCAACTTCATCAACAGCGTCCTGCTCCGCAAGACGCCGGCGAGCAACATTGATTCCGCCGCACAGTCCGATTTCATCAGCCACCTCGGCGACATCGCCATCCGCACCGGCCGCAAGATCAAATGGGACCCGGCGAAAGAGACGATCATCGGTGACGAGACCGCCGCCCGCATGATGCACCGTTCGATGCGCGAACCATGGAGTTTGTGATTAGTCAGTCCGCGTATCAATCATTCGTAGCACATAGAGGTCGCATGAACCGATGGCTTCTGATCTCGCTGGCGATCATCGCCGTCGGCAACGTTATGTGCTGCCATTCACTGGCAGCCCAAGGGCAGAAGCTCAACGAGTCCCGCCAAGATCCCTGCATTCCGACGTGGATCAGCGTGCGGGAGCATCTCTCGGACGAGGATTGGCGTCATGTCGCCAGCCGCTACGAAATCGTCGTCGCCGCATTCGGTAACTCGCCCATGAGCAACGAACGGGTGAAATGGATCAAGTCTCACAATCCCCAGTTGCGGCTGGTCGTGTTCCTGAGCGCGCTTTCCCTTGCCAACACCGGATTGAACCCGAAGGGAGATTTCTTCGCGGAGAAGTATTCCGACTGGTTCCTGAAGAACAAGGCCGGCGCGTGGGTCCGTACGAGCATCTTCGGCAACATTCTTTTCGATCCCGGCCACAAGGAGGTGCAGGCGTTCCTGGCGCAAAAGGCGCATGACTACATCGAGAAGTACGGATACGACGGGCTGTGGCTCGATCTCGTTGAGACGACGACGAAGTTCCCCGAGCACAATCTGCAGAAATCCAAGATCATCAACCCAAAGACCGGGGAGCCGTACACGAACGCGGAATGGAAAACGGTGATGATGGAACTGGTGGGCAGCGTTCGTCGTTCCATTGGCAACAAGCTCTTCCTTGTGAACGGCTCGCAGGGAAGCGGCAAGATCTACTTCCAGAACGCCTACGCCGACTTCTTCAAACACACTGACGGGCTAACGTACGAGACGTTTGCCGGAGTGTTCACCAAGTCGCTGACCGCCTTCCGGAAGGAGGAGGAGTGGAAATCGGACATTGACGCCATGGTTGACAGCGTTGAGCGGGGACAGATCGTGTTGTGCGTCGGCGACGTGAAGAAACCGGCTGACGGCGAATTGAAGCAGGAATACGACCGCCTGTATCGCTTCATCATGAGCAGTTTCCTCCTTGGAAAAGGAAAGAAGTGCTACTTGTGGATCTACGCGACTGTGCCGAAGAGCGCGGTGACATGGACGTGGAGGCGCGATGTCGAGAAAGATCTCCCGGACTACTGGAGCATGCCGAGCCTGGGCGAACCGAAGGGCGCATACAGCAAGACAGACGGCGCCTATCAACGGGACTTCGAAAGAGGCAGAGTGCTGGTGAATCCGACGGGCCGCAAGGTCGCCGTCGAGATGAAGGGCCAATGGCGCACGGACAAGGGCGAAGCCGTGTCGTCGCCGTTGATCCTCGATCCGCATACCGGCGAAATCCTGTTGCATCCGTAGGCTTGGTCCACTGCGACCGCATCCGGAATTCTGCGCGGAACCTCACTCGTAAGTGATGCCGACGATTTCCAGTTCCTCTTCCCCATCAGGAAAACGAAATCGCACGCGCTGACCGAGTCGGGCGTTCAGCAGCGCGCGAGCGATGGGCGACAACCAACTCACCCAGTCGCAATTTGGGTCCGCTTCATCAACCCCTACGATGCGATAGCGTGATTCACTGCCGCGACGATCCCGCACCGTCACCGTCGCACCGAACTTTACCTCATCCCACGGCTTGCCGGGCGGGCCAACTACCTCCGCCGATTGCAGACTTTCGCACAGTTGCTGAATCCGCCGCTTGGCAGCGTCGTCCGTCGCCTCGGCGAGACGTTTCAATTCTTCCCGCATGAGCCGCGCGCCGCTCGCTGTCATGAGATTCTTCTGCCCCGGCGGCAATGACGATACCCGGCGTGTCGGCGAGAATCGTTCCGGCACATCATCTGTTTCGCGAGTGAAAGCTTTGCTCATCTAGAGGAGCACGACTAGAAAACCTCGACGGGGTAAGCACGGCTGGCCCAAACGGCCTCGGCATATTTGACGCCGCAGGCAAGGCCGCGATAACGGGCAAGCGTTTCCTTTGTCGTCAGCGAACCGTCGAGCGCCTTTGGATCGAACGGGCGCTTGTGGACGAACGCCATCAACCCGCCAAGCCATTCGATGGCCGATGGCCACTCGGGCGTGATGTCCACGAACGTATTCGGCTCGAAACCGATCGTGTGGCCGGGGCCGTTGTCGTAGGCGTAGATGCGGCGGACGCCGCGCAACGCCGCCTTGCAGACCGCGGCGGCAACCTCGTGGTCGGGATGCCGGTCCTGATGCCACAACATGAACGCGACGTCCGGTTTCACCTCGGCGACAACATCAGCCACGGCCTGTTTCGTCTCGGCGTTCGCCTCGAACTGCATTGAGGCGTATTTCAGAAAGCGCATTTCCATGCCGCGTTCACGCGCGGCATTGATACTGGTCTCGACCAACTCCTGTGCGCGTCCCTTGACCGGCGCCCAAGCCGAGTAATCGCCGATGATGTTGAGGATGACGACCCGGTAATGCCGTCGCACGGCCTGCAACAGGATGCCGGGAATGCCGAACGGGCAATCGTCGTAATGCGCGCCGACAGCGAGGATAGTCTTGTTCATGCGGAACTGCCGTGAGACTACTACACGCCAAGCGGAGTGGCAAGGCGGACAAATCGTAGAGGTGCAGATCGAACCTTTGGGCAGGAATGTGGGGCAGGTTTGTAACCTGCCTAGTTTTAATTGAAGAGCAGGTTGCAAACCTGCTCCACATTGAGCGGTTGCCCAAAACTTCAAACTGCACCCAAATCGTAGTAGAATGGCAACCACGATGAAACTTCGCATCCTCTGCTCCGCTGTGATGCTGTTTGGTTGTGGTGTTCAAGCCAAGCCAAGTATTGTCTTCATTCTTGCCGACGATCTCGGCTACGGCGACCTCGCATGCTATGGCGCGAAAGACATCCGTACGCCGCGGATTGACCGGCTGGCACGGGAAGGCGTGCGGTTTACGCAGTTCTACGCCAACGGCCCGGAATGCACGCCGACACGCACCGCGTTTCTCACGGGCCGCTACCAACAACGCGTCGGCGGACTCGAATGCGCCATCGGCACCGGCAACGTGGGACGCTACGACGACGCCATCCACCTCGCGACGCAACACCAACTCGGCCTACCCGCCACCGAGCCAACCATCAGCCGCTTGCTCCGCGACGCCGGTTACGCCACCGCGCTCGTCGGTAAATGGCATCTCGGTTACGACGATCACTTCGCGCCAAACCGGCATGGGTTCGACCATGCGTTTTACTGTCTCGGCGGTGAAATGGACTACTTCCACCATGTCGAGAAGGCGGGGACGGAAACGGTGCTGCGACTCAACGGCACGACGGTGAAGCGCGAGGGATATTTCACGGACTTGATTGCCGACGATACCGTGCGCTGGTTGCGAACGACGAAGAAGCCGTTCTTCCTGTATGTGCCGTTCACCGCGCCGCACGCGCCGTTTCAAGGACCGGACGACAAAGCGCCCGCTGCGCCGGATCGCTGGAAACAAGGCAACGCCGACCCGCGCGTTTACGCGGCGATGATTGAGCGGTTGGACCAAGCCGTCGGTCGCATCCTCGACGCGCTTCCCGACGGCACACTCGTCATCTTCACCAGCGACAACGGCGGCACTGCCAGTGCTCGTCCGTGCGGTTTGCGCGACATCAAGGGCACCACCTTCGAGGGCGGTATCCGCGTGCCGTGCATCGTGAGATGGCCGGGCGTGTTGCCGGCGGGAACCGAGAACGCCACGCCGGTGGCGACGTTTGATCTCACCGCGTCCATCGCACGCGCAGCAGGCGTAACCCCGTCACGACCGTGGGACGGCGTGGATATTCTGGGGGCGGCGGCACCGGTGCGCACGTTGTTCTGGCGGCAGCGTCGCGGTGACAACATGTGGCGCGCGGCGCGCGACGGCTCGAAGAAGTATGTCTCACAAACGAAAGGCTCGAAGTTGGAAGAATATCTTTTCGATCTCGACCGCGATCCCGGTGAACAAACCAATCTGCTCGCCGACCAGCCTGTCGAGGTCGCACGCCTCAAGAAGTTGCTCGCCAACTGGGAAGCGGAAGTCAAACCATCACGATAGGTTCTGTCTTGAGTTGGCCGGGGCGTCCGGGTAAAAATCTGCCAACTTCAAACATAAGGAGTCGAAATCATGGAAAAGTGGCCTGTCGGAGTATTTACCAGTATTGATGCGGGTCTGGGCGTGAAACTCGAAGTCGCCCGCGAGTTGGGTGTCCCGACGATTCAGTTGCACGCGCCGGCCGCGAGCACACGGACGCCGGAGAACGCGAAGAATTTTTTGGCGAAACTCAAGGAGGCCGGCATCACGTTGACGGCCGTCTTCGGCGGATTTGAGGGCGAGAGCTACGCGGACATTCCCACGGTGTCGCGCACGGTCGGCCTGGTACCGCGCGAGACGCGCGCCGCGCGGACACAGGAGATGAAAGAGATTTCCGACTTCGCCAAGCTTCTCGGTTGTCGCGTGATCGCCTTGCACGTCGGGTTCGTTCCGCACGACGCGAAGAACCCGTTGTACGCCGAAGTCCTCAAAGTGACGCAGGAAATCTGCGACCACGCAAAACGCAACGGACAAAACCTGCACCTCGAAACCGGCCAGGAGGCGGCGGAAGCATTGCTGCAGTTCATCGGCGATGTCAGTCGCGACAACCTGTTTATCAACTTCGATCCCGCCAACCTGATTCTGTACGGCACCGGCAAACCGATCGAAGCGTTGCAAAAGGTCGGGCGATTCGTGCGGAGTTGTCATTGCAAGGATGCCAAGTGGTCCGCGAAGCCCGGCGTGGATTGGGGGCAGGAAGTGCCGCTCGGTCAAGGCGACGTGGGGATGGAGCAGTTCCTGCGCACCCTCAAATCGCTCGGCTACGACGCCCCGCTGACGATCGAGCGCGAGATTCCGCAAGAGCCGGCCCGCCAGAAAGCGGAAATCGGCCATGCGATCCGGTTACTCACCGAACTTAAGAAGAAGATTGGAATTTGAAGACACTCGCTTTCCTCTTCAGTGTCGTATTGGCTTCATCCGCGATGGGCTTGAAAGTCGTCAATGGCGACTTCAGCGATCTCGCCGGGATGACTCAAGGCAACGATGCTTGGTATGCCGGCGTGCCGAAAGGATGGCTCGGCTCAAGCGGCACCTACGCCGTCCACGCCAAGCGCGGCGCGACGCCACCAGCGTGTAACGTATCTACCCTTGGTTTCTTTCGCCAAAATGTCGGCGTCCTCGACAAGGCTTCCGATGTCACGGTCACGTTTGATGTCTCCGAACCGTGGAAGCCTGATGTGCTGCTGAACGCTTCGATCCTCAACGCCGACCTTGTGCAACTCGCCGCCGGCGATTTCGGTGTCGGAACCAAACACAAACTCGTTGCCAAAGGTGTTCCCGCCGGCACGTCCCTCACCATCGCCTTCCAAGCTGTAAAATCCACGCCGGGTCTTGACAATGTTGCCGTGTCGGTCAAGGAAACGACCGCTGTCCCACCGTCACCCGTCGAGGCCGGGCCGCGGATCACGGTGGCCAGCTATTATTTCGGCAACTACCACCCCGGCGACCGTCGCAATACGATTGAGAAGGGCAAAGACTGGTCGGAATGGGAGCTAGTGAAGGCCGCCAAGCCGCGTTTCCCCGGCCATTACCAGCCGAATGTGCCGCTCTGGGGATACGCCGACGAATCAGACCCGAAGGTCATGGAGCAGAAGATCGCCGCCGCCGCCGACCACGGCGTTGATGTGTTCATCTTCGATTGGTACTACTACAACGACGGCCCGTTTCTCGACCGGCCGATTGACATCGGCTTCCTGAAAGCGAAGAACAACTCGCGCATCAAATTCGCCTTCATGTGGGCCAACCACGATTGGATTAACATCTTTCCGTACAGAAAAGGCGCCCCGCGCACGGTGCTTTATCCGGGCACAGTCACGCCAGCCGGGTTCGAGACAATCTGCGACCATGTCATCCGCTCGTATTTCAAGCATCCGTCCTACTGGCGGATTGACGGCAAACCGTACTTCTCGTTCTACGACCTCACAAAGTTGATGGAGGGCTTCGGCTCGATTGAGGCCACGCGCGCCGCGCTCGACAAATTCCGCGCCAAAGCCGTCGCCGCCGGCCTGCCGGGCGTGCATCTCAATGCTGTCGTGTGGGGGCGCGCCGTGTTACCGGTGGAGAAAGTTCCCGCCGATCCCGTCAAGCTGGTCAAAGACCTCGGTTTCGATTCCGTCACCTCGTACGTCTGGATCCATCACGTGATGCTGCCGAAATTGCAAACCGACTACAACGAAGCCCGCGATGCCTATTTCCGGTACTGGAACGAGGCCGAGCGAAAGTTCAACGTGCCGTATTACCCGAACGTCTCGATGGGTTGGGATCCCAGTCCGCGCGCCTGCCAAGACGACGAATTCGGCAACTTCGGCTATCCATTCACGAACACCATCGCCGGCAACACGCCGGAGCGGTTCAAGGAAGCGTTGGCGATAACCAAGCGTCGTCTGCTCGCGAAGCCCGGCGGCCCGCGCATCTTCAACATCAACTGCTGGAACGAATGGACCGAAGGCAGCTACCTCGAACCCGACCAGCGCAACGGCATGAAATATCTCGAAGCCATCCGTGATGTTTTCGGTGTCGCCTCGCCTGCAAAGTGAGAATTCAGTACAAACAGACCACTGCATCAGGCTTGCTGTTCGCGTGTCTGTGAGAGTAGAAACCACGCCATGAATCTTCTTCTCGCCGTTGTCATGCTCGCTGCCGCCAAGGCGACGAAAGAACCGCGGGAGTTCCTGCCAGCGCCGTGGGACTGCTACTTCGAGCGATGCGTCGCCGAGCTTTCCACCACCAACTGGCTCTCGGAAATCACCGCGGCGAATTGGACGGAGCGCCAGACGGTGATGCGCGCCCAACTCCAGCGGATGCTCGGACTCGACCCGTGGCCGGAACGCGGCCCGTTAAAATCCGTCATCACCGGCACGGTCAACGGCGACGGCTACATCGTCGAGAAACTTCACTTCCAATCTTCGCCCGGCCTCTACGTCACCGCCAACTTTTACCGGCCCAAGGAAGTCACGCAGCCGTTGCCGGCGATTCTCTACGTCTGCGGCCACGCCTCGATGGTCACCAACGGCGTCAGCCTCGGCAACAAGACCGGTTACCAACATCATGGAACTTGGTTTGCGCGGCATGGTTACGTCTGCCTCATCATTGACACGATCCAACTCGGCGAAATCCGCGGCGAACATCACGGCACTTACAAGTTCGGCCGCTGGTGGTGGCCCGCGCGCGGCTACACGCCCGCTGGCGTCGAGGCGTGGAACGGCATCCGCGCGCTCGATTACCTCGAAACCCGCCCGGAAGTTGACCGCACACGCATCGGCGTCACCGGCCGTTCCGGCGGCGGCGCGTATTCGTGGTGGGTCGCCGCGCTCGACGACCGGATCAAGGCCGCCGTGCCGACTGCCGGCATCACGACGTTGAAAAACCACGTTCTCGACGGCTGCATCGAGGGACATTGCGACTGCATGTTCATGGTCAACACCGAACGTTGGGACTTCGACCGCGTCGCCGCACTCGTCGCGCCGCGTCCGTTGCTGATTGCCAACACCGACAAGGACAGCATCTTCCCGCTCGATGGCGTGATGGAAGTCTATAACCGCGTCCGCGCGCTCTACCGCAAGCTCGGCAAGGAAACGAATATCGGCATCCAGATCGCCGAAGGCCCGCATGCCGACATGCAGACGCTCAACACCGGCGCGTTCCACTGGATGAATCGCTTCCTCAAGGGCGCCGACCGCATGGACCTCACCGACGAACCCGCCCGCAAGGTCCTCTCGCCGTCCGATCTCCGCGTCTTCGCCGAGTTACCAAAAGACGAGCGCGTCACGACCGTTGACGAATGGTTCGTCCCGCGTGAGGAAACAAAATCGCTCGACGTGTTGCGCCGCGATTGTTTCCGCGCATGGCCCGCGAAAGCCGACGAATTAACCAAACTCGACATCATCCGCGGCAGTGGAAAGATCAAGCGCGTCGTTCTCCACATTCTCGATGACGAAACATTGAAAGAATCTCGTCCCGCTCCCGCCGCCAACGAAGCCATTGCTTGGTTTTGTCCGCGCGGCGTCGGTCCGACGAGTTGGTCGAACCTTTCCACCAACAAACAAACTCATCTTCGCCGGCGATTGCAGTTGCTCGGCGAGACACTCGAATCCGGCCAAGTCTGGGACATTCAGCAAGCCGTTGCCGCGCTGCGCAGCCAGCCGGAGTTGGCGAATGTTCCGGTTTTGTTCCGGGCGCAAGGCGTCATGGCCGCCAACGCGCTGTACGCGTCGTTCTTCATTCCCGACAAGCCGAAACTCGATCTTCAGAATCTACCGGAGTCGCACCGCAACGGGCCGATTTACCTGAACATCATGCGACACCGTGATATTCCGCAGGCGCGCGCATTGGTCGGGGGTGGCAGGCGGTAGGCGGGTCTGAACTGTCGTCAGCGTCCAGCTTCTGCATCTTGGCGCGGCAGCGCGGAAAGCTTGATTCGCCCGTACGCGCCGCGTTTCTGATCTTCGGGGTGTGGTTCGATGGCCAACACGGTGATGTCGCCTTGGCCAGGACCATACGCCCAGAACAATCGCCCCGCCGCCGGGGTCCTGTTCTCCAAGTACGACTGGAAAATCTTGAACCCGTACTTCCGTGTGAGATCGTCAATCTCGTGCGAAGCCAAACCGGGATGACGCGGATTCTGGCTGAGAAACCCCAGCGTCTTGACCAGTTTCTTGAAGAACCGATCTTCGTTGCCCGCCAACCCGCCCGCGAGCTTGCGAGCCGAGACATCGTTCCAGTACGCCTCCATCTCCGGCACGCCCATGCGGATGCGAAACGCCACGATGTTCTATCCCTTGAGGAACGGGGTCAAATCAACTGGTGCCGAGGCGATGCCCTTCTTCAGGTTGGTCGCGGATTGCTCCAACATCTTGCGGGTGCGCGACGGGATGACCTCGGGGGCGACCAGCACGCGCGGTTCCAACAAGAAGCAGCCGTTGGAGAGCGCCTTGACGTGGAAGTATTTTGTCGTGGCATTGCGGAGGCTGATCCGTTTCTTGTCGTCAGCCGCCACGTCGTATTCGGCGGCAATCTGAATGGCGTCGTTTTTCACGGCAGCAATATGGTGGGAAATCCCACTTTTGTCAAACCCGCACTTTCCCTCGCGGCTGCAATCTGGTACTCTGCGGGTCGCAATGAAACGAATACACGGACATGAAGTAATGAAGATGATGCTTGCCTCAGGCAAGCCCTACACGAAGACATCGCTGGCGAAGGAGATTGTCCAGACGTTTGGCAAGGACGCGCGCTTTTATACCTGTTCTGCCGACAGCATGACGGCCTCGGAACTGGTCGCGTTCCTCGAAGCGAAAGGCAAATTTCACCCGCACAAGGGTGGCTTCCAAACCGCGCCGGAAAAAATCTGCAAACATTGAGCAATCTATGAAGACACTTCTCGTTCTCGCATTTGCCACCGCCACCGCCATCGCCGCGCCGCGCCCGAATATCCTCTACATCATGTCCGACGACCACGCGGCGCACGCCATCAGCGCGTACGGCAGCCGCATCAACCAGACGCCGAACCTCGACCGCATCGCCAAGGACGGCGTCCGTTTCGACCGCGTGTTCGCGGTGAACTCGATCTGCACGCCGAGCCGCGCCACGATCATCACCGGCAAATACAGCCACCTCAACGGTTGCCCGACGTTCAATCGTTTCGACGACAAGCAGCCGACCGTCGCAAAATATCTTCAAGCCGCCGGTTATCACACCGGCATGATCGGCAAATGGCATCTCGGCAGCGACCCGGTCGGTTTCGATTACTGGTGCATCCTGCCGGGCCAAGGCGTGTATCATGACCCGACCTTTCTCGTCCCCGGCGGTCGCACCAATTTCACCGGTTACGTCACCGACATCATCGCCGACCTCGCGCTTGAGTTCATCCAGAAATGCCCGAAGGACAAATCGTTCTTCCTGATGTGCCATCACAAGGCGCCGCACCGGGAGTGGGAGCCGGACGCCAAACACAAAGCCATGTTCGCCAACAAACAGATTCCCGAACCGCCGACGTTGCGCGACGACTACGCGGGGCGCGCCGATGCGTTGCGCGAGAACCAGCAACGCGTGTTCGACGACATGACCCGACGCGACCTCAAACTCGAACCACCCGCTGACCTCCAAGGCCCCGAACGCCAGAAATGGCTCGGCGTCAAGCCGACCGAAGTCGAGGTCGTCGTCAACGGCCAGAAGAAACTCCTCAAAGGCGAAGAGTTGAACAAGTGGAAATACCAACGCTACATGCAGGACTACCTCGCTTGCGTGCAATCCGTGGACGACAACGTTGGCCGGTTGCTCGATTTCCTCGACAAGTCCGGCCTCGCGAAGAACACGGTCGTCATTTATTCCAGCGACCAGGGATTCTTCCTCGGCGACCACGGGATGTATGACAAACGATTCATGTATGAGGAATCCATCAAGATGCCGTTCCTCGTTCGCTGGCCCGGCGTCGCCAAGGCTGGCGGTGTCCAGACCGCGATGGGGATCAACGCCGATTTCGCGCCGACGTTCATGAATATTGCCGGGCTGAAAGTGCCCGCCGACATGCAAGGCCGGTCGCTGGTGCCGTTGATGAAAGGCAAACGTCCCGCCGATTGGCGCACGAGTTGGTACTACCGCTACTACCACGATCCCGGCAACCACAACACTCGCGCTCATTACGGCGTCCGCACCGACACTCACAAGCTGATTTACTTCTGGAAGAAAGATCAGTGGGAAATGTACGACCTCGTGAAGGACCCCGACGAACTTCACAATCTCTACAACGATCCCGACCAAGCCGGCACCGTCGCGAAGCTCAAGGCCGAACTCTTCCGCTTGAAGAAGGAACTCAAGGATGACGACCGCTACGCCGACGAGCAGCCACCCGGCGGCGTGGATGGCGGATTTGGCAAGGGGCCGGGAAAGAAGAAGGCGAAAAGTTGACGCTGTGAATTCAGTAACGACTCCCAACATTACCTCCGTGTCGCTGCCTTCTTCGACTCGCGAGGTGAAAAGCCTGCGCGACTTGACGCCGCAGCAGTGGAAGTCGGGCATTGCGGCGTGGTTGGGATGGTTGTTCGACGGTCTGGACATGCATTTGTACACGCTCGTGGCCGCGCCGTTCGTGATGCAGTTGCTGGCGGCGGCAAGCACCGCGGATGATGCGGTCCGGGAAAAGAGTTCGTGGATCCAAGCCGCGTTTCTCGTCGGGTGGGCGTTGGGCGGCGGATTTTTCGGACGCGTTAGCGACAGGATCGGCCGGAGCCGCGCGTTGAGCCTGACGATCCTGACCTATGCGATGTTCACGGGATTGTCGGCAGTCGCACAAACGTGGTGGCACTTGCTGATTTTCCGGTTTCTCGCGGCGCTCGGGATCGGCGGCGAATGGGCCGTCGGCGCGTCGCTGCTGTCGGAAACGTGGCCGCGCTCGTGGCGTCCGTGGATCGCGGCGGTGTTGCAAACGGGCGTGAACATCGGCGTGTTCGGCGCTTGCGCGGCCTACTACCTGTTGGCCGATTGCAATCCGCGGTTTGTGTTTCTGGTCGGGATCCTGCCGGCGCTGTTGACGCTCTGGATTCGGCGTCACGTGCCGGAACCGGAGGAGTGGCACCGCGCCAAGGCGCACACGCAACAGGCAGAGCCGAAGATGATGGATTTGTTTCGCGGGACGGTCCGGCGAACAACGGTGTTGGCGGCGCTAGTGTGTGGGTGTTCGCTGACAGCGTGGTGGGCATTTTTATTCTGGCATCCCCAACATTTGCGGAACCTGCCCGAACTGGCGACGTGGGGAGCAGAACAACGAAACCGCATGGTCAGCCTGGCGTTGTTCCTCGTGATTCTGTGGTCGGTCCCCGGGAACTTTTTCGGCGGACTGTTGGTCCGGTGGGTCGGCTACCGACGCGGTATCTTCTTGATGTTCGTCGGCTTCTTCACGGCAATGCTCAGCACGTTCCTGCAGCAACCGCACTGGCCCATGCTGGTCTGGTTCTGGTTCCCGCTGGTGGGTTTTTTCTCCGGCGTGTTCGCGCTGTTCACGATGTATCTGCCGCCGTTGTTCCCGACGCTGCTGCGGACGACGGGCGCGGGATTTTGTTTCAACATCGGTCGCATGGCGGCGGCCTGCGGAATGGTGGTGTTCGGCCTGTTCGTGCATGTCGGCGATTACCGGCACGCGCTGTTGTACGCCAGCTTCTTGTTCGTGCCGGCCATCCTGATCGCGCTGGTCCTGCCCGATCCGCCCGAACTCTACCGCGCGCAACCAGCGACTCAACCGACGGACTGACCATGAAAAACATCGCACTGACAATTTTGCTGATCGCGTTACCGCTGTTCGCGGCGCCAGTGGACGACATCAAGCGCGCCATCGCTGAGCTTGGCCACGAACGTTTCGCCGAGCGCGAGGCGGCTTCGCAACGCTTGTTAAAGCTGGCCGAGACCGACCACAAAGCCGTGCTCGCCGCCTGTGTGCAACCTTACCGCGAATCGCGCGACCCGGAAGTGAAGACCCGCTTGAAGGAGTTAATGGCGGCGGTCGTGGACAAGTATCTGTTCCGCGCGCCGCGCGGTTATCTCGGCGTCCGCTTGAACCGCGTCAACGTCCGCGGCGGCCAGCTTGTCGTGCAAGGGATGATCGTCCCGCCGGGCGGCGTCTGGGTTTCGCAAGTGCTCGACGACGGCGGCGCGCAGAAAGCCGGGATGCAACCGAACGATGTCATCATCGCCGTGGACGGCAAACCGTGCGACTCCGGTCCCGATGGTTTCATCGAGTACGTTCAGACCAAACGTCCCGGCGAAAAGCTGACTCTTTCCGTTGTGCGCGACGCTGCCACCAATGCCGTCACCGCCGTGCTCGGCGAACTTCCCGACTCCGAGAAGGAACGCATCTACTCGAAGGAACGCGGCGACGAATTCTTCCAACGTTGGCTCTCCGAACAGACCGAAGTGCAGAAGCCATGAGACGGTTTGAACTTCCGTGCGCAAAACACTACCGGAACAAGCCGAGCGAAGACGACATCTCGCAAATGTTCATTCACCTCGCGGCGCGGCGGGTAAATCTCCGCCCGTCGCTTCGACTATCTTACAACTCCCAGTTCTCGCCAAACAATCCGGCCAGCACGACGGTTCCGTCGCGCTTGAGCACGGCGTAATCGCCTAGGCGCGGGAACAACAGCGCGTTGGTGCCGCGAAATTCCTTTTCGCCAAACGTGTGTCCACTGTTGAGCACGACGTACCGGCGCGGGTTCAGCGGGTTCGGGTAAATCATCACCAGCGTGTGCTCGGCGGCGTTGAACGTCTGTTTGCCGACGACGATGGTGTTCTTCGTCCACCGGATCGGTAGCTTGCCGGTAATTTGGGCGATGAGCCGGTTGTTCGATGGATCGCCAAACAGAATCAGATTGTGGTTCGCAACGTCCTCGGTGGTGACCGCGGCGTCGGCTTTGACGCGCACGTCGCCCCGCATCCATTTCGCAAACTCACGGCGAAAGAGTTCCAGCCGCGCGTCCGCCGGGCCGGATGGCTGGACGCACAGGAACGATTCCATGAACGCATCGTCAATCGGGCCTTGCAGGCCGTGCACCTTGCGCAGCCCCGGCGGCATTGGGCGCACTTCCTTTCCGTTAATCCTCAACCCTGCGACATTATGGGTCTTCAGGACGCCATCACGCACTTCGACTTCGGCGCGCTGGTAGTGTTTCTCCAACGCGAGCACTTCGATGCCGAAACACCGGTTGTACCGCGTCGTGTAGGTGACGAAACGTATGTGGCTCGGCATCTTTCGCGGCAGCATGCTCTGGATGAATTGCTCGGAGCGTTGCTTGCTGTCGGGATGAAACTTGTGGCCGGTTTTCGGGCCGCCGAGGAAGATCACGCGCAACTCTTTGGTGAGCCAGTTCAGTCCGTCGGGCGTGAAGTGAAAACCTTCCTTCATCAGCGCCTCACGCATCAGGGTGGTGCACGGCAGCGCTTTGTCCTCCTCGCCACAGTAGCCGACGAGCGGGAAGTTGAACGCGTTGAGCGCGTAGTCCACCGCATCGTAGATGTGTATCGTGGCGTCCTGATACGCCGGCAGGTTGTCTTGCTTGGCGTAGCGTTTGGTGTCCGTGAATCCCGCGCCAGCCTCGGCGGCGGCCCAGAGGTCGGGGTAGTGCAAGCTCAAATGCCACGTGCCGGCGCCGCCCATTGAGAAACCGCGCAGCACGACTTTGTTTTCGTCGAACCGGTAGCGTTGACGAACCGATGCGATGGCTTCGAACACGTCAGTCTCGCCAGCCCAGCGGTAGGCGTTGTTGACGCGGCCAAAAACCTCCAGAATCATGTGGCGCTGCTCTGGCGGCACCGGATTGGTGGTGGAGTGCGAGGCGATGAAACTGACTTCGTTCAACGTCGAGCCGCGTCCGTGCAACACGACATCGAGCCGGCCATCCCACTTGTCGGGGATTGTCAGCGCGTACGGCTGGACGCTGCTGTCCACGCGCGAGCGGTAGGCGCGCACGAGCCGGCCTTTCTGCGTCGGCCACGACGGTCTGCCGGTGGCGAGTTCCTTTGCGCGGGCAAGGCCACGGTCGAGCACGGTAAGCGTGTCGGCAACGTATTTTTTCGAGTAGAACTCCTCGTCAGCGTAGCGCACGATCCAGACCGCCGCCTTGTGGAAAACCTCGACGTCGGCGAGCAAAGCGTCGTCAGTCCTCACTCGTTTCAACGCGGCAGCCAACTCATCAGTCTTTGCACGGATTTGCTGAAGCTCGGTATTCGTCGGCTTGTACGGTCCCAGCGTTGCAGCAGCAGCGAGAGTTGCGATGAGAAGTGAGGTCATAAGTTATCTCCCAATCAGGTACAACCCGGCCATCATGCCGGCGAACGCGAGCACCATTACGCCCCAGACGATCCAAAAATCTGCCGGCGTCTTTGCCCGCAAGATCGGCGCGCGCATCCTCGATTCGATTCGTCCCGTGAACAACATCCGGCCAAGATAAAACAAGCCGACCAGAAAGACCGCGAGACGAAATGTGTCGAAGAAGTTCTGCATCACTTCCCGATTGTCGCGACGGCGTTTTCCTGGAAGACGCGGCGCATGTCGGAGGCGTCGCCGTTCTTGAGTTTGGCGCGTTGGATCAACATGACGAGGATCAGATCGCGTTTCGGGTCAATCCAACCTTGCGTCCCGTACGCCCCGCCATGACCGAACGTGCCGGGCGAAAGCATCGCCGTCACACCGGTCGGTTCTTTCACGACGCCCCAGCCGAAGCCGAAGCTCATGCCGTCCACAAAACCGGCCTTGAGGTCACCGGTCTGGGTGGTGGTCATCTGTTTAATGGAGGCCTCCGAAAGGAAACGGTGGTCGCCACGGAGAACCATCTGGTAAAACTTCGCGAGGTCGGAAGCCGTGGAGTAAAGCCCGCCGGCGGGAAACGCGGTGCGAGTGCGCGAAGTCAACGCGCCTTTGAGGAAGTGGACGCTTGTCTCTTCAAGGCCGCGCCCGTCCTTACCGGGCTGGTAGGACTTCGCGATGCGCCGAGCTTGGCGTTCCGTCGGCCAAAAGGTGGTGTCCTTCATGCCGAGCGGACGAAACAGGCGTGTCTCCAAAAACTCCGCGTAAGGCCGGCCAGAAGCGACCTCCACGATGCGCCCGAGCACATTGATACCGGGGTTGCAGTAGCTCCATTTGCTGCCCGGCTCGAACTCCAGCGGCTTCTGCGAGTAAGCCATTGCCAATTCGGCGAGCGAACAATCAGGCCGCGGCGCGTCGAGGTTGCCGAGACCGGAGGTATGCGTGAGCAGATCGCGCAATGTGATTGGCCGCGGCGGGCGCTTCAGCGCGAGCGTGTCTTTACCCTTCTCGGCAATCATCCACTGGCCTTTGAACTCGGGAAGATATTTCTCGACTGGATCTTCGACGGAGAGTTTGCCTTCGTCCTGCAACATCATCACAGCGGTAGCCGTGATTGGCTTGGTCATCGAGGCAATCCAGAACAGGTTATCGGTCCGCATCGGCGTTCGTGTCGCTAGATCGGCGTACCCGACCGCTTCGAGACTGATGACTTTGCCGTGATGCGCGACAAGCGTGACGGCGCCGGCGATAGTGCCGTTGTCCACAAATTGCTGAAGTGGCGACGCGGAAGCCGTGGCGAGGGCCAGAACGAACGAGAGAATCAAAGCTTTCATGGCCGCGATGCTACCACAACGCCGCGCTTGAAGACGACAGCGAACTCAACATCTATGGTACGACGATAAGTCGAATGCAGCAGAATCGTTTTGTCGCAGCAGTGATTGCAGTATCGGTGTGCGAGGGACTGGTTTGCTTCGTATCAGCGGTAATCTGTGAGTTAGGCAAGTCCTCCTGCCACGGACCGGTTGACGCATCGGGAGGACAGACGATTGCTTGTGCGAAGACGATGTTGATGATGACAAGAGTGAGGATTGTGATGAGTGTTTTCATGGCTTGGGCCAAACTCTGATTTCACCGTTGACCGGAGCCTCGAACGGGCCGGGGAACGGATTGGTCTTGTCGCGCGGCTTGCCGAAGTAGTCGGTGTCCACGGCCAGCGGCGTGCCGTCGGGATTTTCGTAACGTAGGCCGGGAATTTTCGCCTTGCCGAGCGATTCCGTCCTCACCAGCTTGCACTTCGCCTCGGCGCGCCATGCTTTGTCTTCGGTGATCGTCAGATACCAACCGCCGGATTTCTGGGTGAGCTTCACATCGGCGTCGAAGTCTGGCTTCAGCAAGTCGGCAGTGTTGAATTTCGAGGGTTGCGCGCCTTTGGTGAACACGTTGCCGGTGGCGAAGCACGGCAGGATCGTCTGATCCAAGACCGGGCCGTTCCATTGCCGTATGAACAGGTTGTTGTAGAACCGGTGGTCGCCGCTGGGCGAGCCAGACAACCCAGCGATGGTCGTGGCATGCGCGTGGTGGTAGGGCGTGTCGCGGGGATCGGTGCGGATATTGTATATGTTTGCGCTGACGAGATTGTGGACAATGGCCATGCCCTTGGAATTCACGGTGAACGAAAACTTCGGGGACAACAGAATGTTGTTCGCGAACACCAACGGCCCGTGCTGCATCTCGAAAAAGACATCCGCATGTTTGCTGGTGTTGTCGTGGAGCAGGTTGCCGGTGACGACCGCACCCTGTGCCATCCAGTCGAGCCAGATGCCGGCGACGTCGCCGCAACGGTAGATGTGGTTGTCGCGAATTACCATGTCCACACCGCCGAGGAACTTGATTCCGGCGGTGTCATCGCCGCGCACCCAGCCGCGAACGGAGATGTCATGAATGTCGTTGCCGGAAATCTCGGAGAAACACGCGCCAAGGCTGCCATGAATGCCGTTCTTTTCGCAGTGGTGAATGTGGTTCATGCGGACGATGTGGCTGCCAATCTTCTCCTTCGACCAACCGTCGCGCAACGCCAGTTCAATGGATTTCACGTAACCGGGCGCGGTGGCGGGCGGCATCTTGCCTTTGGGCAGTTCATACCGGCCGAGCGTGATACCGGTACACATGGAGTGATGGATGTGATTGTTCTCGATGATCCAACCCTTGCTCCAGTGTGTGCCGACGAGGCCGACCTGCTCCGACATCGCCCCTGCCCACGGCGTCGCTGCCTGCCGCATCTCAAAGCCGCGGACAGTGATGTAGTTGATGCCGGTCTTGGATGGGTAGAAAACGCACTGCCGGACGTTGATCTCCACGTTGGCTTCATTGGGGTTCACGCCCGGGAACTGCGCCCAGATCGTCGTGCTTTGCGAATCCACTTTGGCAAACCACAACGGCTCCTTGCCAACCGGCTTCAACACGGGATCGAGCGTGAGCGACTCGGCAAACCAGTTGCCGTTCAGATACACCATGCCGGTATGCCGGCCAGTCGAGCTGCACCATTCCCCCGCCACGCGGCGTGCGAACGGATTGAAATCGCCGAAGTACGAATTCGGGAGCGTCACCTTCCACGTGTCGTTCGTCACGCGCTCCCAATTCTTGATGGCCTCTGAGCCGGTAATTATGACCTGCTCGTCCTTTGCGGCTTGATAAGTAATCCGTTGCCCGTCCGACGTTCCGCCGCGTGGTGGATTCACACGCTCGCGATAGATGCCGGCATGAACGGTGACCGTGTCACCGGGCCGCGCCAACTCCGCCGCCGCCGAAATGGTTTTGAGCGGGTAGTTCACGCCGACGTGGTATTCGCGAGCCCGTGCAACACCGGCAAAAAGAACAAGAATGCTGATGAGTATCTTCATAGTCTCCTCAATAACTGGAGCACTTGTTGGGCGAGCGCGGTACGTTCGCGATTGGCGGTGTTGTACTTGCCTTTCTCCAGCGCAATCGCCGGGGCGATATACGAGGCGATGATCAGACCTTCCGGGCCGTCCATCGCTTTCACCAGCTCCCGGTAATAATCCTCCAACCGCCGATCCGACGGCGTGAAGTCGCACGCCATATAGACGACGCCGTTTTCGCGGAGCGCCCGGCGGATTTTCGCGGCGGCCTCGATGTTGTCGAGGGTGAAATTGTTGATCGCAGTCACACCTTTGGTGGTGGCGTAGTTTTCGATGTTCTGCGTGGAGTTGCCACAGTAGTGGATGCAGCCGCCACCAAATGCCACCAGAAGCTTCTCGTTGTACGGCTTGATGAATTCCCGGTACACGTCGGCGCTCATGATGACCGAGTCGTCATCGGACAACCAGACGCCGCCAAAGCCCGCCGGCAATTTGATGCTCAGCGGATAACTCCCGCCTGTCAACGGTTGCCCCGCGCGCGCCTTCTGGAATTTCACCCACGTGATCAGCGCGTCGGTGACCATCTGCATCAGCTTGTGAATCCGCGCGGGATCGTCCTGCACCCAGTAACAGAAGTTGTCGTAGCCGATGATCTGCAACGCCGTCGCCATCGGCCCTTGGCAATCGGTGAACCCTACCGGCAAGTCCGAGTGCGCCTTGAAGTAGTCCATCGTCCGCACCACGTCCGCCATCGCGCCCGACACGCCGGGCACCGGCATTTGCAGCGCGTCAATCAACTCCGGTTCCTCCTCCGTCGCGATATCCAACATGAAATTGTCCAGCCCGCGCAACTGCGCCGCGAGGTCCATCGGCCCTTGGTCGGCCCGCGCGCAAATCCATACCTTGCCGGCAGTTTCTTTTGCGAGGATGCGCGTTGCCTTGAGGATTTCGCATATCGGGAACGCCTTGTACGGGTCTGGCACCTCCATCGTCAACGCGTCCTTCAACTCCTGCAGAAACGCCGTGTGCGACACCGGCGCGCTGTTGTCCATGTAGGTGACGGTCGCGCCGCACGCCTGCGCGTTGCACGCCGTGCCGTTCTCCAACAAAATCATGTCATGGCCAAATTCGCGCCATGCCGCCAGCATCGCCTCCGCGAGCAGTTCCCCATCGCGGAACACCTCCGGCAACGGTTTGCCCGTGGCACGCGCCGCGGGCTGGAAGTTGTGCAAATCCACGGGCACACGGTCCGGTTTTTCGAAGCGAATCGCAGCATGGATGCGGTCAATCGAATTCATGACCACATTCTACAAAATCCCTCACCACTCGCTTCCACAAATCGCCAGCGGAAGATTGTACACTTCATCATTGTTGTCGGTGGGCAACCGCATCGCGGGTGGGTCCTGTTGCCGACAGGTAGAGATGGTGTGTGTAAGATTATTGTTTGCATTCCCAAACGCCAGCGGTAGGATAATTGCGGACTTCGTGAAGTTCGCAATTATCTGAAAGGTTGGTTATGTACGAGATCATTGTTAGATTGTCCCGAGCCATTGCCTCACGTCCACGCCTGCGCATTCTCACTTACCTCGCGCAGCACGGTGAAACAACACCCACGGAGTTGCAACGCGTACTCCACCTCCCGTTGAACGTGGTGTCGGCACATCTGCGGACGCTGTCCTCGGTTGGCCTCATCCGGGGGCGCCGATCCGCCGCCCGGTGTTACTACGATTTTGAATCGCCATATCCCAAGAACACCTTGAGCGGGGACATGAGCCGCTGGCTGAAAGGCGTTTTGCGGAACGCGACAAAGGGGCAGCCCAGCCAACCCCGTGATACACATCCACAATCCCGCACCGCCTTCGGGACGGAAATCCATGCGGTGGTCTTTGAGGCGGCCACGACATTTGCCGATCTGCGACGCCTACAAATCTTGGAGTACCTTGTCGCGCACCAACGGGCATCTGGGGAGGAGTTGGGGGCGACACTGAAGATGTCGGAATACGCCGTTTGCCGTCAGACCGCGAAGCTGCGTCGGCGCGGAATGATCACCGGCAGACGGGAAGGTAAGAGGGAATTGATGTTTCAACTCACAGCGAGTCCCAAATCGGCAGTTCACGGTGGAATGCTGGCAATCGTTCGGACAACTTTGCACAAAAGATAATTGCGAACTTCACGAAGTCCGCAATTATGTTCCTTGCTAAACACACCGGCACGGCGCGATTCGTCGTGCCAAGGACCACGCCCGCCGCGGATCATTGTGCGCTCTCTTGCCAATTCTGTTTGCGAGGCAAGACAACAACCGGCGGGCCATGTTGCCGGTAGGCCGAGGCGGTCACGCCGGTGAATTGTTGGAAGACCCGCGCAAAATGCTGGCTCGACGCGAATCCACACGCTAACGCAATCTCGGTGACGCTCAGGTTGGTCGTGCGCAACAACCGTCGGGCGCGTTCCACCCGTAGCCGCGCCAGATACCGCACCGGAGCATCGCCGGTGTAATGATGGAACAACGCGCTGAACCGGGTGCGCTTCAGTTTCAACTGCGCCGCCATCTGTTCCAACGTCCACGGCTCGGCGCAGGTTCGCTCCAGTTCCGCCAGCAGGCGGGATAATCGGTCCGCGTCATCGTGCTGGCGTTGATCGGATGGCAGACTGAGGATGCGGGCCAGTTCGAGCACCAGTTGGGCGGTCATGTGCACCACGCGCGGCTCATGCAACGGGCCTGGGTGCTCCAATTCCTCCACCAATGCCGGTAACAACACGCGCGCGAGTGGTGTGGCCGGCCACGTGTGGCGCGGCGCCCGCAACAGCAGACGGCGCACCGTGGCCGTGGTGGCGACATCCAAACCGAGCCGTGCCGGGAAATGGAAGTTCGGGCTTCGGCCGGTCAGGCGAATCACGACGAAATACCAGTAGTGACCAGGCTCAAATTCCCAAGCGCTGCCGTGCGGTTGCCACGGCAACGTAAAGTAAAGCGAGTCCGGGCGGACGGCCTCGGTCTTGCCGTCGCACTGCCAGACGAGGTGCCCGTGCCGGAGATACACGATCTCAAGCCCCGGATTCCGATGCGCCGGCAACTGCGGCAGGCTGCCCTGCCCAAACTCGTCAAACAGCTCCTGCATAAGCGGAACATCTACCACAACGCCACGCTTGAAGGCGATGGCGAATCGCGCTACAAACCACGCCATGAACCTCGACCGCCGCAATTTTCTCCGGGTCACAGGACTAAGCACCCTCGCCCTTCTCACCACGCGCCTCGATGTGATGGCCGGGCCATTCTCGCGGGAGGACTTCGACAAACTTGTTCCCGCCGACAAGAAGCTCAGCCCCGACTGGGTGAAGTCGCTCTTCGCGCGCGGCACTCCCGAAGTCTGGCGCGGCGACGACTTGAAATGGATCGGCATGCCGGTCGGTGGTATTTGCGCGGGGCAACTTTACCTCGGCGGTGACGGCAAACTCTGGCACTGGGACATCTTCAACCAGCACATCCGCACCGGCGCCGAGCACTACGCGAAGCCGATGAAACCATCGTCGGCGGTCGAGCAAGGCTTCACGTTGAACGGCGTCTCATTGGAAACATTCCCGGACATCACGTTCCGCGGCGAGTATCCGATCGGCATCGTCGAGTACCGCGAGAAGGACGTGGCCGTCACGCTGGAGGCGTTCTCGCCGTTCATTCCGCTCAACACCGACGATTCCAGCCTCCCCGCCACCGTGATGCAGTTCACCGTGAAGAACACCGGCAGCCAGCCGTTGGAGGCGACGCTGGCCGGGAGCTTGGAAAGAGCCGGGATGCGCAGCCGGAACATCTCCGAAACAAACTTCTGCTTCCACGAGCTTTTCCTCGAAAAACCCGCCGCACCGGAAACGTCACCGCAGCCGGACATCGTCTTTGAAGAATGGAACAAGGAAACCTACGACGGCTGGAAGGTCGAGGGCGCGGCATTCGGCGCGGGACCGATCAAGAAATCGGCGATCCCTTCGTACCAGGGCGACGTCGGAGGCGACACTGAGCGCGTCGCCAACTCTCACGCCACCGCCCCCGGCACTGGCGTCGGCCCCAAAGACAACGCCACGGGCAAGCTCACAAGCCGCGCGTTCAAGATCGAGCGCAACTTCGTCACCCTGTGGATTGGCGGCGGCAACCACAAGAACACGACCTGCGTGAATCTGTTGGTCGGCGGGAAAGTCGTCCAAAGCCTCACCGGCAAAGCTGACAACAAGATGTCGGTGCAGGCGTTCGATGTGCGCGCGCTCAAGGGCAAGGAAGCGGTCATCGAGATTGTGGACGCCCAACAAGGTCCGTGGGGCAACATCGGTGTCGGCAAGATCACGTTCACCGACCGTGGCGCTGCGCCCGTCCCGTTCGAGAAGAGGTCGGACAACGGCACGATGGGCTTGGCGTTGCTCGGTAGTGGCTTGGGCATCCTGCCCAAGGCCGGTGCCCCAACTCTTGGGCAGGATGCCCAAGCCACTCTAAGCCGCAAACTCAACCTCGCGCCCGGACAGTCAGAAGTCGTGACGTTTGTCCTGACGTGGCATTTCCCGAACCTGACGATTAAGGGCGCGCGCGACAGCGGCCGGTTTTATGCGACGAAGTTCGAGTCGGCGCACGCCGTGGCGAAATACGTCGCGGAGAACTTCGACCGGCTCGCGTCGCAAACGCGGCTCTGGCGCGACACGTGGTACGACTCGACGCTGCCGTTCTGGTTCCTCGACCGGACGCAACTGAACACGTCCATCCTCGCGACCTCGACCTCTTTCCGATTCGCGACGGGGCGGTTCTGGGCGTGGGAAGGCGTCGGTTGCTGCGCCGGGACGTGTTCGCACGTCTGGCACTATGCGCACGCGATGGGACGCCAGTTCCCGGATCTGGAGCGGATTCTCCGCGAGAAGACGGATTTCGGCCTCGCGTTGCAGCCCGACGGCGCGATTCACTTCCGTGGCGAGAACAACAACGGCCCGGCGATTGATGCGCAGGCCGGTTCGATTTTGCGGGCGTTGCGCGAGCACCAGATGTCGGCGGACGACGCCTTCCTGAAACGCATCTGGCCCGGCGTGAAGCGCGCGACGGAGTGGCTGATCGCGAAGGACGCCGACGGTGACGGCATCATCGTCAGCAACCAGCACAACACGCTCGACACGGATTGGTTCGGCCCGGTCGCGTGGCTGAGCGGTCTCTACCTTGCCGCGCTCGAAGCCGCCGCCACGATGGCGGACGAAGTCGGCGACGCCGCGTTTGCGAAGCAGTGCCGGGAGATTGCGGCGCGCGGACAGAAGAATATCACGGCGCAGTTGTTCGACGGCGAGTACTACTTCAACAAGGTTGACCCGAAGCATCTTGACTCGGTCAATTCCGGCACGGGTTGCGAGATCGACCAGGTGATGGGACAGAGCTGGGCGTGGCAGGTCGGCTTGCCGCGCGTTTTTCCCCAGAAGGAGACATTGTCGGCGCTGCGGTCATTGTGGAAATACAACTTCAGCCCGGATGTCGGCCCGTATCGCGAGGTGAACAAACCGGGCCGCTGGTACGCGATGGCGGGGGAAGCGGGCTTGTTGATGTGCACGTTCCCGCGCAGCGACTGGGATTACGACCAGGCGAAAGGCGGCAAAGGCAAAGGCGCGTGGGCGGCGATGTATTTCAACGAGTGCATGAACGGCTTCGAGTACCAAGTTGCCGGGCACATGATCTGGGAAGGGTTGGTGCAGGAAGGGCTGGCTGTGACGCGCGCCGTGCACGACCGCTACTCGGCGAGCCGGCGCAATCCGTACAACGAAGTCGAGTGCGGCGATCACTACGCCCGCTCGATGGCGAGCTACGGCGTTTATCTCGCCGCGTGCGGTTTCGAGTATCACGGCCCGAAGGCGCACATCGGTTTCGCGCCGCGCCTGACGCCGGAGAATTTCAAGGCGGCGTTCACGTCGGCGGAAGGGTGGGGCACGTTCAGCCAGAACAAACAGAAGGCGGAACTCGTGCTACAGTACGGCAAGTTGCGGGTGAAGACCCTCTCGCTCGCCAAACGGAAAATCACCAAAGTGATCGTGAACGGACAAACGGCCAAGTTTCGTCAGGAGACGAAGGACGACAAGGTGTTGGTGACGCTGGCCACCGAGGCGGTGCTGTCGGCAGGCCAGAGGTTGGAAGTTGCAAGCTGACATGAAGCATCGCGTCGCTGTCATTCGCCAGCCGGCCCGTTATGACGACGGGCTGGTGCGCACGTCGGTCGCCGGGGCGATGCAGGCGCTTGGGTTGCGTTGGTCGGAACTGGCGCAGCCGGGGCAGCGCGTGGTGTTGAAACCGAACTTCATCCGGCAATCGCACACCGAGCGACCTGACGAGTGGGAGCAGATCATCACGCACGGCACTGTGATCGCGGCAGTGGCTCGGGCAGTGGCGACAGCGATGAACGGGCGCGGGACAATCACGATTGCGGACGCGCCGCAGACGGACAGCGATTTCGACGCGATCTGCCAGCGAGCGCAGATTCCGCAGTTGCGGGAGCAGTTTACGAAGGAGTTCCCGAAGTTGACGCTGGAGGTGCTGGACTTGCGGCGGGAAGTGTGGCGGACAGAACACGGTGTCATCGTCGAGCGGCGGAAACTACCGGAAGATCCATGCGGGTACACGCTGGTTGATCTCGGCGAGAAAAGTCTTTTCCACGACAAGCACGGCCGGTTTTACGGTGCCGACTACGATTCTGCCTTCACGCAGCAACACCACGAGCGCGGCCGGCATGAGTATCTGCTCAGCCGCACCGCGATGGACGCGGACTTGTTCGTGAACCTGCCGAAGTTGAAGACTCACAAGAAGGTTGGGTTGACGGTGAGCTTGAAGAACCTCGTCGGCATCAACGGCGACAAGAATTATCTACCGCACTTCTGCCTCGGCACGCCCGACGAGGGCGGCGACGAGTTCCCGGACAACCGTGTGCGCAACAAGGTCCAGTCAAAACTGCTGAAGGCGTTGAAAGGCGGACCGTGGTGGACGCCGGCCGTCAAGCGGGTCGGCTCGAAGATCTTCGGCGACACCGGCAAGGTCGTGCGCAGCGGCAACTGGCACGGCAACGACACGACGTGGCGGATGGTGCTCGACTTGAACCGCGCGTTCTTTGCGCGTCCGCGCCGGTATATTTCGATTGTGGACGGCATCATTGCCGGCGAGGGTAATGGGCCGATGGAGGCGGACGCGAAACCGTGCGGTGTGTTGCTGGCAGGGACGAATCCGTTCGCAGTGGATTTGGTGGCGGCGCGGTTGATGGGGTTTGATTGGCGGAAACTGCCGGTGATCCGCGAGGGGATCACGGAGGACCAAGTCGAGGTCGTGCCGGAGCTTGGGGAGACGTTTCATTTCAAGCCGCACTTTGGATGGAAGGGGCACATTGAAGCGGAGTAAGAACATCTACGACGCGCTGCCGGTCGGCGTGCAGACCGTTGCGGTGAACGCGGCGAGCGCACGCGGCTGGCGGCAGAAATACGGACGCGCGTTTCACGCGGCGCTGGCGCGGCTGGAGCGCAACGAACGGCAGTCGCGCGACCAGTTGCTCGCCGAGCAACGCGCGGCGCTGCACGCGTTGTTACGATATGCGGTGGCGCACGTGCCGGCGTATCGCGGTCGTTCGCCGGACAGCCTGAATGATTGGCCGGTGCTGGAGAAGGCGACGGTGGCGGCGCAGCCGGAAAAGTTTTTGTCCGACCTGTACGAGCGTCGCCGGCTGATTTCGGCGCACACGAGCGGGACGACGGGGACGCCGCTGACGTTGTGGATGAGCGAGGAGTGTTACCAGACGGAGATGGCGTTTCGGTGGCGGCACCGGGCGTGGGGCGGCACGCCGTTTCCGAGCCGCGGCGCGTACGTCGCCGGCCATCCCGTCGTGCCGGCCAACCAGACCCGGCCGCCGTTCTGGCGGGTGGACCGCGTCGAGAAACGGCTGCTCTGTTCGTCGTATCATCTCGCGCCGCAGAACCTCGCCGCGTATCTGGATGCCCTGCGGCGGTACAAACCGGATTTCGTGCATGGGTATCCGTCGTCGTTGTACCTGCTGGCGCAGGCGGGCGGCTGCAAAACAAAAGCGGTGTTCACCGCGAGCGAGACGCTGCTGGATTTCCAGCGCTCGGCCATCGAGGCGGCGTTTGGCGTGCACGCGCTCGACTGGTACGGCAACACTGAGATGACCACCAACATTACCGAGTGTCCCGCCGGCCACCTGCACGAGCGGCTCGATTACGGTTTTCTCGAACTGCTCGACGATGGCTCGATGGTCGCCACCGGTTTCAATAATCGGGCGATGCCATTGATCCGCTACCGCATCGGCGACCGCGCCACGGCCAAGCCCGGTGTGTGCCCGTGTGGCTGTCCATTCCCGTTGATCGAGCGCGTCGAGGGACGCGCCGAGGATTACATCCGCACACCCGACGGCCGGCTGGTCGGACGGCTCGACCATCTTTTCAAGGACGTCGCGCATTTGCGCGAAGCCCAGATCGTCCAGAGGCGGCTCGACGAAATCGTCATCCGCGTCGTGAGCGATCCCGGCTTTGATGAAGCGGTCGTGCGACGCGAGGCCCGGCAACGACTCGGCGACGCCGTCGCTGTCCGTTTCGAGCATGTCGAGAGTATTGAGCGCACGCCGGCTGGCAAATTTCGGTTTATCGTCTCGGAGCTTTGACCATGTGCGCCATCCTTGGATTCATCCGCCGCGAGCCGCTTGCCGAGCCGGTGTTCCGGCGCGCGCTCGCCACGATGGCGCACCGCGGTCCTGACGACGATGGCGTCGAGCATGTCGGCGATGCCTGGCTCGGCCACAAACGCCTCAGCATCCTCGACCTCTCCCCGCGCGCCCATCAGCCGATGAGCGACCCGTCGCGCCGCTACTGGATCATTTTCAACGGCGAGATCTACAATTTCCACGATGTCCGCCGCGCGCTCCAGCAGAAGGGCGTCGTGTTCCGTTCCGACTCCGACACCGAGGTCATTCTCCACGCCTACATGACGTGGGGCGACGCCTGTTTGGACCGGCTCAACGGCATGTTCGCGTTCGCCATTTGGGACGCGCAGGAGCGGTCGCTGTTCGCCGCGCGTGACCGGCTCGGTGTGAAGCCGTTCTACTACGTCGAGTTGCCCGGCGGCGGGTTTGCATTCGCTTCCGAGATCAAGTCGTTGCTCCAACTTCCCGGCGTGCCGCGCGAGTTCAACCGCGCGATGCTACCGAAGTACCTGACGTTCCTCTGGGTGCCCGATCCCGACACGTTGTTCCGCGGCATCAAGAAGCTGCCGCCCGGTCACAAACTCACCTGGCGCGACGGCACATTGCGGATTGCGTCCTGGTGGGATGTGCCGCAGTTGGTCGGCGGGCGCGACTATGACGCTGCCGCCGAGGGCGAAGTCGCACAACTCATCGGCGAGTCCGTCCAGCAGCGCCTCATCAGCGACGTGCCGCTGGGCGTGTTCCTCAGTGGCGGCCTCGATTCGAGCACGATTCTTGCGATGGCACGCCAACGCACTCGCGACCCGATCATCACGTTCACCGTCGGATTCCGTCCGCAGGACCTGGCGCTCGACATCATCCCCGACGACGTTCGTTACGCGCGCTTGATGGCTGCGCGCACGCAGCCGCTCGACTACAACGAAATCGAACTGGAACCATCCGGCTTCGAGCATTGGGCAAAACTGGTCTGGCATCTCGACGAACCGCTGGCCGACCCCGCGGCGATCCCGACCTACCTGATCTGTCGCGCCGCGAAACAAAAGGCGACAGTGATGTTAATGGGTGTCGGCGGCGAGGAACTTTTCGGCGGTTACCCGCGCCATCTCGCGACGCAACTCGCGGTCCAATACCGCAAAGCCCCGGCGAAGTTCCGCGAGGTGTTTGAGCGGACAGTGGCGCGCCGGCAGATTGCCAGTCCCGATAAGATGTCGGCCCGGTGGCGCAACCTGAAGAAGTTCACGCGCAGCGCCCGTTATCCGTTCGAGGAATCCTACCTCGGTTTCCTCTCGTACTACACGCCGGAGGAGTTGAGCGCGTTGCTGGGACGGACGGTCAGCCACGAGGAAGTCTATGATCAGCACCTTGGTTACTTGCGACGGGCGGAGGCGATGGAGCCGTTGAACCGTATCCTGTACCTCGATCTCAAGACCTTCCTGCCCTGCCTCAACCTCGCCTACGCGGACAAATGCAGCATGGCCACTTCGGTCGAGGTCCGCGAACCGTTGCTCGACTACCGGCTCGTCGAACTGGTCACGTCGTTGCCCGCCGACTGCAAGATTCACGGACGCCAGCAGAAGCACATTTACAAACGCGCCGTCGCTCCGTGGGTGCCGCGCGAGATCATTCAACGCAAGAAAGCCGGTTTCAGCAGCCCCGTGCGGGCGTGGATAAAGAAAGACTTCCGTGGCCCGATTTATGATATGCTGTTTGGCAAGCGGTTCCGCGACCGCGGACTGCTGGACGCCGATGCCGTGAAAGCCATCTACGACGCCAACCAGCAAGGTTACGAAGACTACGCCCTGCGACTCTGGGCGCTGGTCACGCTGGAGTTTTGGTTCGAGACGTTCCTCGACCGCAACGGAGAACAACCCCTCGCATGAAACAACTCGTCCAGGATTTCCAGACCGGCGAAATCAAAGTGGTGGACGTGCCGCCGCCGACCTGTTGCCCCGGCTGCGTCCTTGTCCGCAACGCCTTTTCGCTGGTCAGCGCCGGCACCGAGCGCTCGACTGTCGAGATGGCGCAAGCCTCGCTGATTGGCAAGGCCCGCAAACGTCCCGACCTCGCCAAACAAGTGCTCAACACACTCAAACGCGAAGGCGTCGCCGCCACAATGAACAAGGTTCGGTCCCGCCTCGACCAGTGGAAACAACTCGGCTACGCCAGCGCCGGCACGGTGATCGAAGTCGGCGCCGGCGTGACGGATTATGCCGTGGGCGACCGCGTGGCTTGCGCCGGTCAGGATTACGCCAGCCACGCCGAGATGGTCTGCGTGCCACAAAATCTTTGCGCAAGAATCCCGGAAGGCGTCCCATTCGAACACGCCGCCTTCACCACGCTCGGCGCCATTGCGCTCCAAGGCGTCCGCCAAGCCGACGCGCGCCTCGGCGAAAATGTCGCCGTCATCGGCTTGGGTTTCGTCGGACAATTGACCGTGCGACTTCTCAGAGCCGCCGGCTGCCGGGTGTTTGGCCACGATCCGAAACCGGAGGCGGTCGCGTTGGCGGAAGTCGAGCCGGCGCCGGCGGACAGCATGGACGCCGTGATCATCACCGCCGCCACCAGCAGCAACGAACCGCTTGTGTTGGCCGGCCAACTGGCGCGGGACCGGGGACGAGTGGTGATGGTGGGGGTGACAGGCATGGAGATTCCGCGTGACGTATTTTTCCGGAAGGAACTGGAGTTCCGGTTGAGCCGCAGTTACGGCCCCGGCCGGTACGATCCAGTGTACGAGGAACACGGCGTGGATTACCCGGTTGGCTACGTTCGCTGGACCGAGCAGCGGAACATGCAGGCATTCCTTGATTTGCGGCTCGACCTCGCACCGCTCATCACGCACACCTTCAAAATTGAGGATGCACCGAAGGCGTACGACTTGATCACCAGAACACAACCGGAACATTTCGTTGGCGTGTTGCTGAAGTATCAGGAGTCAGGAGTCAGGAGTCAGAAGCCAGAAGTCAGAAAAGTGTCACCTGCGCCGGTGGTGCTCGGCGTCATCGGGGCTGGCAATTACGCGCAGGGCGTGTTGCTCCCGCAGTTCAAGGCCAGCAAGGACGTGACACTAGCCACCGTCTGCACCGCCACCGGCGCGAAGGCGGAGAAAGCCCGCGGGAAGTTCGGCTTTGCCAACGCCACGACCGACTGGCGTGCCGTCATTGCTGACAAAGCGATCAACACCGTCGTCATCGCCACGCGCCACAATCTTCACGCTGAGATTGTCAGTGCCGCACTGCGCGCCGGCAAAACCGTGTTCTGCGAGAAACCGCTTTGCCTCCGTGCCGAGGAACTCGACGAGATTATGAAAGCCGGCAGCGACCGGTTGATGGTCGGGTTCAATCGCCGGTTCGCGCCGTTTGCAGCGCAAGTCCGCAAGCTTGCGCCGCCGCTGGTGATGCGCTACCGGGTCAGCGTCCAGCCGTTGCCGCGCGGCCACTGGGTCAGCGACCCGGACATCGGCGGTGGTCGCATTCTCGGCGAGGTCTGCCACTTCGTGGATTTCCTCCAGTTCGCCGCGGGTGCGCGGCCCGTGACGGTCTTCGCTCAAGGCTTCGGCGGCGACAACGTGCAGGTGGCGATGCGATTTGCCGACGGCTCGGTCGGCTCGGTGGATTACTTCAGCGTCGCCGACACCGGGTTGGCGAAGGAACATTTCGAGGCATTCGGCGGCGGTCAGCACCTCATCGTGGACGACTTCCGCGACAAAGGACAGGCCGAGGAAGTCCGACGGTTCATCGCGGCGGCGAAGAGCGGTGGTCCGATGCCGATTCCGCTGGAAGAAATCGTCGCCAGCACGCGGGCGACGCTGGCCATCCTTCAGTCGCTGCGAACGGGCCGGGCTATCGAATTGTGAAGGCAGTTTGGGAACAGTTGCACGCGTTCTGCGCCGCGCGCCAGTGGCGCGGGATTGATCCCTACGACGGTCTGACCTCACCGCTCGCAACACTTCTCCCCGTCAAATTCGCCCGGCAGGCCTGGACCCAGCTTCACCGTCGTTCGCCGGTGAACCTGCGTCCGCTGTGCGGCATCAAACCGCAACTGAACTCGATGGCCGTCGCGCTCTTTGCGATGGGCAGCGGCAACGCAAAGTTGCTGGAGTTGTTGCGCGGGATGAGAAACACGGACGGCGGTTGGGGTTATCCGTTTCCGTGGCAATCACGCGCCTTCTACGCGCCGGCGAACACGTCGAATCTGATCTGCACCGCGCTGGCGGCGAAGGCGCTCGGCTGCGACGTGACGGGATTCATTGAGAAACATCTGATGCGCGACGGCTGGATCAGCTACATTGCCGGCAACGACACGCAGGTGCACAACATCAACATGATGGGCGCTGCGTTGCTGGGACGCGCCGACTGTATGGAGTGGTCAGTGAAACGTCAGCGGCCCGATGGTTCGTGGTGGTACGGCGAGGCGGAAAACCAGCACTGGATTGATAACTTTCACACCGGCTACTGTCTCGTGGCGTTGCGCGAGAGCGGGACGTTCCCCGAAGCGGCGGCGCGTGGATTCGCCTATTGGGACAAGACGTTCTGGACGTCGGAATTTGCGCCGCGCTATTACCACGACCGGCCTTGGCCGCAGGAGATTCATTGCTGCGCGCAAGGCATCCTGACCTACCTTGCGTTCGGCGAACCGGCAAAGGCCAACGCCGTGGCGCGCTGGGCAATCGGCCATCTTTGGGACGCCCGGGGATTCTTCTGGTATCAACGCGCGCGCTGGTTTACCAATCGGCTCTGTTACATGCGCTGGGCGCAGGCGTGGATGTACTATGCGCTGGCCAAACTCAATGAAACTGAAAATCCTTAACGTCGTCGGCGCGCGGCCCAACTTCATGAAGATGGCCCCGCTGATGCTGGAGTACCGGAAGCATCCGGACCTCTTCGATCCGCTCCTCGTCCACACCGGCCAGCATTACGACGCGAACATGTCGAAGCTGTTCTTCGACCAGCTCCACCTGCCGAAGCCGGATGTTGATCTCGGCATCGGCTCCGGCTCGCACGCCGAGCAGACGGCCAAGGTGATGGTCGAGATGGAGAAGTTGCTCGTCGCCAGGCGCCCCGATCTCGTCGTGGTGGTCGGCGACGTGAACTCGACGATGGCCGCGAGCATCGTCGCGGCCAAGCTCTGCGTTCCTGTCGCGCACGTTGAGGCGGGTCTGCGCAGCGGGGATCGCACGATGCCCGAAGAGGTCAACCGCCTCGTGACCGATGTGCTTGCGGACTACTGTTTCACCACCAGCGCCGACGCCGGCGAGAACCTGCGCCGCGAAGGCGTGCCGGACAGCAAGATTTTCTTCGTCGGCAACGTGATGATTGACACGCTGCTGCGACTCAAGGACGAGGCCATGAAATCGCCCATCCGTCCGTCGGGCCGGTACGGTTTTGTGACGTTGCACCGGCCTAGCAACGTGGATTCGAAGGAAACGCTGGCGGAGATTCTGGCGGCGCTGGACTCAGTGGATTTGCCGTTGATCTTCCCGGTGCATCCGCGCACAGCGGCCCGGATGAAGGAATTTGGGCTGACGACCAAGATGAGAATGATCGAGCCGGTCGGTTACCTCGATGCGCTTTGCCTCCTGGCCAACGCCACACTCGCGCTCACCGATTCCGGCGGCGTCCAAGAGGAAACCACCGTGCTCGGCGTGCCGTGCCTGACCCTCCGCAAGAACACCGAGCGGCCCGTTACCATCACCGAGGGCACCAACACACTAGTCGGCACCAGCAAAGAGAAGATCATCGCCGAAGCCCGCAAAATCCTGGCTGGCCGGGGCAAGCAAGGCCGCGTGCCGAAATTCTGGGACGGCAAAGCTGCGCAGCGGATTGTCCAGTGTTTGTTGGAACATCCCGCTCAGCGTTGTCCGTAGTACGCCTTCGGGCCGTGTTTGCGGAGGAAATGTTTGTCGAGCAACGCGCGCGGCATCGCCGTTGTCTTCGGTGCAATCTGGATCGTCTCGCTCGCCAGCCGCGCAAGATACTCCAACACGACAGCGTGATGGACGGCGTGGGCGGCATCCTTGCCCCACGCGAACGGGCCATGGCTGGCAACGATCGCGCCGGGAAAATGTTCGGGATCGAGTTTCTTGAAACGTTCGACAATGACGTGGCCGGTGTTTTCCTCGTAGGCAGACTTGATCTCCTTCGGCGTCATCGGGCGCGTGCAGGGGATCGGGCCGTGAAAGTAGTCGGCGTGCGTCGTGCCGAACGCGGGGATGTCGCGCTTGGCTTGCGCCCACGCGGTGGCGAACAGCGAGTGCGTGTGGACGATGCCGCTGATCTGCTGGAACGCGCGGTAGAGCACGAGATGCGTTGGCGTGTCAGAACTCGGGCGCAGATTGCCGGCGATGACTTTGCCGGTGGCGAGGGCGACGACGACCATGTGCTCCGGTTTCATCGCGTCGTAGGCGACGCCAGAGGGTTTGATGACGACGTTGCCGCTGGCGCGGTCAATACCACTGACGTTGCCGAAAGTCTGGACGACGAGGCCGGCGCGCACGAGCGCAAGGTTCGCCTCGCAGACTTGTTGTTTGAGGGTGTTCAACATGGTTCAAACCACGGAATACACGGAACACACGGAATTATCAACGGATGATGCGTTCATACTCCAGCTTGGGATAATGGCCGAAGTTGACGAGCAGACCGAGTTTCAGGCCGGTGGCTTTGAGGTAATTGTGAAGTTGGGCGCGGTGTTCGTCCGTAAGTGCGGTCACAGCTTTCAACTCCACCACAATCTTGTCGAAGCAGATCAAGTCGGGCACGTAGCGGTGTTTCAGAGCCGCGCCTTTGTAGGCAATCGCAAGCTCGGGTTGCGCGCGGAACGGAACGTTCCGCGCGCGAAGCTCCACCTCCGTGCACTCTTGATAGACAGGCTCCAGAAAACCGCAGCCCATCTCCTTGTACACCTCGAAACAGGCGCCCAGAATCGCATAACTTTCCTTCTCGAAGAGCAAAGCCATGGTGTTAGTCCCGTAAGGAAGCAAGAGTGGCAAACCCATCTCGGATGACTTTGGCGATCAACTTCCGCCGTTCTGCCAAGAACCGTTGATACTCCATCGCTTCCCAGTCTTCAGGCAAAGCGTGCCAATAGTACATATCACGCAGTTCTGCGGCACTGAATCGTTTCTTGTATGGCGGGACATACTGCGTCGGCGCATCGTCCGAGATGTCAATATTGTCTTTCCATTCAACTAACGCAAAATTCGCAATCTGATTCACTTCCTTGTTGTCTGTGATACCTAACGTCTTCAAGTGGCCTCTGGCAAACAGGTGATGTCGCTCCAAAGGAGATTTGCTTGCCTTCAGCGAGGGATCGAGCAACTCGGCGACCCTCATATTGGAAAACAGACCACGAGCACCAAGAAGATTTAGCGCCGCATGATACGCAAATAGCGATGGACTTCGAGCGGTCGAGGTTGCCAGTTCATTTGGTAGGGTGATACTCCAGAAATCTTCCGTAAGGGTGTCGGTGATGATTTTATCAAGAACAGCAACGAACTCCTCACTCCTCTTCACAGCACGAAAGCGCGCCAAATCTGCCTCCATGATTGTCTCAGGGGAACTGGTGTATCGCCCGGTCAACGAAGTCATAAAGAACCAACGGGCTATCGCATTACGCAAGTCGAATGCACCAGCCTTGAAATCCCGTTTCCCAACCAAGAACATCGCGTAACAATAGATCAATCCAACTTCGGATGTGATCATTGCACCACTTCTGAATCCAGCGCGCACCAGTGTCTTCAGGTACTCATGCCAGTTCTGAATATCAAGCGCGTAAGCTTGTGACTCCTGAAGAATGCCAAACTGCTCCACGCGTCGGTCATCCGAGAAATGACCGGTATCCAAGTCTTTTCCCCTCAAGATCGAGTAAACGTGCTGCAATCTGGCTCGTCGGAATCCAAGTCCAACCGCCGCTCGCAAAAGCTGGTCCGGGCTTGGCTGAATGAAATGGTTATATGGAGAAGCTTCACCCGTGGATGGTTGTTTGGCACTCCGACTGAAGTACTCCAGAGATCTTCGTCCCTCGTCCCAGAAGACCGACATGAGAGTCAGGATGAAGTCGGCTTGGTTGAGTATCACACCCTTGCTGTTGATGCGTACAAACACTTCAGCAACCTGTTCCTCGTCAACAGTAGAGGACAGTTCAAGCGCAGTGAACGGGTAGTTTTGCAAGTCGTAAACCCGATCAATAGCCTCAGCCAATGCATCCTCCTCTTTTTCGGTCACCTCACGATGAGTTCGTAACTTCGCTAGGAAGTCTTTCACAAAACGATTCCGTGACACTTCGCCCGCCCACAGTTGAGAGATGTCGGAGATGAATTCTGGGTCACGCCGAATAGCCGCATCCGCTACTTCAAACGTCGCATCGCGAGGACGGAAGGCGATAGCTATCGGTTGCGGAGTGTAATCTTCTTTCAGCACAGGTTTCCCCTTGAGCACCGCATATAAAGATGTCAACCGTTGTTGACCGTCAACGATCAAGAGCCGAGCAACCTTCTGTTTGACGTCCATTCCGATTTGCCGAGTGCCGTTTCCTGAACCGTTGGCCCAGAAGAGTAGGTAACCCACAGGAAAACCTTTGTACATCGAGTCAAACAAATCCCGCACCTTGGCTGGTGTCCAAACGAAAGGCCGCTGAATATCAGGCAAACCAATCTCTCCCATGTCGATGTCATGGATGAGCTTTGACAACGAATAACCTACTTCTTTGAAGAGCGTCGCCTTCACTTGATTGTCCTACGGTACTGGAGCCTTTATGTATTCATTCCGTGTCTTCCGTGTGTTCTGTGGTTCACTTCCGGGCCGTTTGGCGGATTTCGATTAACTTCTTCATCACGTCTTGTTCGCTGCCGATGCCGAACGCATCGTGCAACTGCCGGTAGAGCGGGTAGAGTCGTTGATACACGGCGTGCGCTTTCGGGTTCGGCTTGAACACTTTCGCTTTCACGCTGGTCATGGCGCGCTGGGCGTCGGCGTAGCTCTTGTACGCACCGGCGACGACGGCGCCGGCGATGGCGGAGCCGAGGGCGCAGGTTTGCGCGCTGCGGCTGACTTTCATCGGGCGGCCGGTGACGTCGGCGTAGATTTGCATGACGAGCGGGTTCTTCTCGGCGATGCCGCCGCAGTTGATGATCTGCTCGACGTTGACGCCGTATTCCTCGAAGCGGTTGATGATGGTGAGCGCGCCGAACGCGCTGGCTTCGATGAGGGCGCGATAAATCTCGCCGGGTGTGGTGTAAAGCGTCTGACCGATGAGGAGGCCGGTGAGGCGTTGATCAACGAGGATGGTGCGGTTGCCGTTGTTCCAGTCAAGCGCGAGCAGGCCACTCTCGCCGGGTTTGAGTTTGGCGGCGGCAGCGGTGAGGTCGGCGTGGCTGCCGGCTTTGATGTAGTTGACGAACCAGTTGAAGATGTCGCCGACGGCAGACTGGCCGGCTTCGAGGCCGTAGTAGCCGGGAAGGATGCTGCCGTTGACGATGCCACAGAGGCCGGGGATGTCGGCGAGTTTGTTGCCGACGGGCGCGACCATCATGTCGCAACTGCTGGTGCCGATGATCTTGGCGAGCGTGCCGGGCGCGATACCGGAACCGACGGCGCCGAGATGCGCGTCGAACGCGCCAACAGCGACGGGAATGCCGGCGCGGAGGCCGGTGCGCGCGGCCCACTCCGCTGTGAGTCCGCCGACCGACTCCGAAACCGTGTGCGCCTGTTTCGACAGGCGCAGCCCGGCCAGACCCAGTTTGCCCAGGAACTCGGTGTCGGGATAGCCGCCCCAGTCATCGTTATACATCGCCTTGTGCCCGGCGGCGCAGACGCCGGCCTTGAAGTTGCCGGTCAACTGGGCCGGTATCCAATCGCAACATTCGACCCAGCGGTGCGCCGCGTCAAAAACTTCCGGCGCGGTGCGTTTGCAGTGCAGTACCTTGCTGAAGAACCATTCGCTGGAGTAGGTGCCGCCGCACTTGGCGAGATACTGCGGGCGGATCTGTTTGGCGAGCGCGGTGATTTCGGTGGCCTCGGCGATGCCGGTGTGGTCTTTCCAGAGCCACGCCATCGCGGCGAGGTTTTTGGAAAAACGTTTATCGTCGGCGAGCGGGCGACCGTTGGCGTCAACGGGCAGTGGCGTGCTGCCGGTGGTGTCAACGCCGATGCCGATAATCTGGGCTGGCTTGATCTTGGTTTGTCGAAGCGCCTTCTTAACTACGATCTCGGCGCCGGTGAGGTAGTCGGCGGGATGTTGACGGGCAAGGTTCGGGTCGCGGGAGAGGATGACGCCGTGCGTGCCGTGCGAGTATTCCCAGACGGCGGTGCCGGCTTCCTTGCCGTTGGCGATGTCCACGATGAGGCAGCGGACGGTGTTGGTTCCGTAGTCCAGACCAATGGTGTACTGTCGGATCATGATGTTCTCCTGAAAGTTTGCTGACAGGCTAAACGGAGACGGCATTTCCTTCAACGCAAAAGCAGAACCGGTCAGCTCTCGATGATGACTTTGACGACGTCGTCCTTGTAGGCGGCGTTGAGGCGGAAAGCGCGCGGGGCTTGTTGCAGCGGGAAACGATGGCTGACAATGGAACGCACATCCACGCGGCCGGAGGTGACAAGACGGATCGCTTCCGGATAGGTGTGTTTCATGCGGCGGGCAAAGAGCAGCGTCAGCCCCTTGCGGCGGGCGACAGCGTGGGAGATCTCAAAACGATTGTCGTCGGGAACGCCCACGAGCACAACGCGTCCGCCGGGCCGCGTGAGCTCAATGGATTGTTGCGCGGCCTCGCCAGCCCAGGCGCACTCGAAGACGACATCGGCGTCTCCGGACAATTTGCGGAGCGGTGTGCCGCCGAGTTTCTCGGCGAGTTTCTGGCGCCACGGGAGCGGGTCGCTGACGAACACGCGTTTCGCGCCGGCGAGGCGGACGGTTTGGAGGATGCAGAGACCGATGCAGCCGCAACCGAGAATGACGACGGTGTCGCCTTTGCGGATTTTGGCGAGGCCGGTGGCGTGGATGGCAATGCCGAGCGGTTCGAGCATGACGCCGTCGGTGTCGTTCAATGAGCGCGGCAACGGGAAACAGTTTTTCGCCGGCATGAGCATGTATTCGCAGAGGCTGCCGTGGTGCGGCCAGAGGCCACAGAAGCGGACTTTGGGACAGAGGTTGACGTTGCCTTCGCGGCAGCGGGCGCAACGCCCGCAAGGTCGCGCGGGATCAACGGCGACGCGGGTGCCGGGTTTGAGTTTGACGCCGGGGCCGGTGTCGGTGATGACGCCGGTGAATTCGTGGCCGGGAATCAGAGGAGAGCGCAACGCCACGTCGCCGATGCGGGCTTCCTTGTAGGTGTGAAGGTCGCTGCCACAGATGCCGGTGGCAGTGACGCGAAGGAGAACTTCGTCGTTGCGAGGCGGACCGGGGTGAGGGACACGTTCGACGCGCAGGTCGCGCGGTCCGTGGAGGCGAGCAACAAGCATCGTGGGGGCGAGGCGAGCGCGGCAAGTCATTATTGTGATTGGTTTACAATCGTCAGTAGGTGACGCGGATGCCGCCCCAAATTTGGTTGCGATCGAAGGAACCGCCAAGGTTCGAGGAACTATGAGTGAACTGGTAGTAGGCTTCGCCGTAGAGCCAGCGGGTGAAAGCATAGGTGGCGCCGAGGTTGACAAGCCAACTGTCGGAAGCGGGGTCGGGTATGGCAGAGGCAATTGTGTTGAAATCGGGGTTGTGCATCTCATAGTGGGTGAAATTAAGGAGTAATCTGCCGGTGAGTTTTGGGGTGATCATATGGCTGCATTGGAGAAACGCCGCCATGGCATCGCTGTTACGGTAACCGTTAAGATCGCTGGTGTAGGTGAAGTAGGAGCCACCAATGGATACCGTGCCATTGCGCGAGTATCGGTAGGTGAAACTCCCAGTCGCATAGGGAGAACTGGCAGTGTGCCCATCGCCCAGTTCTGTGACGCTGCCGCCAGCGCTGACTTGAGCAGACAGTTGTGGGTTGAAGAGGTGTGAGAGGAAGAGATAAGCAGTTTCGGTTGTGCTGTTCAGTTGGTTGTTCGGACCGGGGTTGTTGTAATCCACGATCCCCACGTTAAAGCCCAAGCCCAGCGTGGTGGCGGGGTTCAAAAGATAGTTCAGGTTAAAACCCGGTGTGTAGATATTGCGGTCTTGCTGGGCATTGCTTGCGTTGTCATAGCTCCAGAACTGCCAAGCAGTATTGATGGACAGCGTCCAAAGGCGCGTGAGGTTGTAGGTCAAGGTGCCCGTCAAGTTGTTGAAGTAATAATTTCCTTCAAATTGAAGGATGGCGCCCGTAAACGTGGTTAACTGCGGCGAAATGCCGCGGCGGAAGTTGTCGGTCAGATCCAGTTGCAGGCGCGGGTTGAAACGATGGGAAAAGATCAGGTCACCATTGTGGTTCTGATCGTATTTGTCACCACCGACGCGATCGGGGTAGTTAATCCAGTTATAGCTGTAGCGGAGTCCGACAAAAGTCTGATCCAAGGGGATGTTTAGAAAAAGACGGGGGTTGAGAGCCATGGTGGAACTGCTCTGTTTGTTGGCGCTAGCGGAGTTGACATTGTCGTCGTAGCCTCCTGATATACCCATGTCCACCGCCCAGCGTCGGGACGGGTCCGACAACTGGCTGGGTTCATAAACTGCTTGGGCCAGATTGCCGATCAACAATCCGGTGACCAGCAACAGGCACATTCGATTGCGTTGATTCGCTTGGTTCCAGCTTCTCATGTTATGTACTCTCCATCTGTTTACTCTACGAACTGCAACTGCGGCAGCCTCGGCAACAACCCGGCATGGTAGCCGCGTGTCAAGAGGCGCATAATGGCCGCACGACCTGACTTACCCATGTCCACCGTCCGACTGTTCACATACATCCCGACAAACTCATCTGTCGTTGCCGCATCCATTCCGCGCGCATATCGCATCGCATGGGTCACAGCCTCCGCGCGGTACGACAACGCATGCTGAATGCTTCGATTCAGCAGCACGACCACTTGTTTCATCAAATCTTGTCCCAGATCCTTTCGGATTGCATTCACACCCAACGGCACGGGTAAACCCGTATCCGCATGCCACCATTCTCCCAGATTCACAACGGGATGCAAGCCTAATTTCTGATAAGTCAGTTGCCCCTCGTGAATCAACAGGCCGGCATCCACCTCGCCGCGGACAACCGCCTCGGGGATCCGGTCAAATGGCAACACCTCAAACCGGAAGTTCGTCAGCAACAGTTTCAACAGTAAATACGCGCTGGTCATCGTGCCGGGCACGCCAATGCGCAGGTCAGCCAACTCCCCCACCTTCATCGGACGACGCGCCACCACCAGCGGGCCAACGCAGTCCCCGAAACTTCCCCCGCTCGCCATCAACGCGTACCGGTCCATGACGTATGCGTAGGCATGCACGCTGATCGCCGTCACTGCCAGTTCCCCCTCCAGCGCGCGGCGATTCAACTGCTCGATCCCTTCCACCACCTCTTGAAACACCAGTCCGCCCGTGTCCAGCTTGCCTTGTGTCAGGGCATAAAACATGAACGCATCATCCGGGTCGGGACTGTGGCCGAGAGTAATTGTCGTGGTTTGCAAGGCGCCGCACTCTATGCAACCGGCGGTCCGAATGCACGAACAAATTTTTGCGGCTGAAATCCACGCGCCCTCATGCTATGCTGCGTCCCCATGAACATCCTTCTGACCGGCGGCGCCGGATTCATCGGCTCCCACACCGTCGAACGCCTCCTAACACGCGGCAACACCCTCACCGTGCTCGACGATTTCAATAATTTCTACGACCCCGCCCTCAAACGCCGCAATGTCGCCGCCTTCGCTTCGCACGTGCGGCTCGTCGATGCCGACATCTGCGACCTCGCCGCCCTGCGGCCGCTTTTCCAAACCAACCGTTTCGATGCCATCGTGCACCTCGCTGCCCGCGCTGGTGTGCGGCCCTCGATTCGAGAACCGCTCCTCTACACTCGCGTCAACATCGGCGGCACCCAGAACCTTCTCGAACTCTCGCGCGAATTCGGCGTGAAGAAATTCATTTTCGCCTCCTCCTCCAGCGTCTATGGCGTCAACCAGAAAGTGCCGTTTGCCGAGGATGACCCGATCTTCCAACCCATCTCGCCTTACGCCGCGACCAAGCTGGCCGGCGAAGCGCTTGGCCACGTCTATCATCACCTCTACGGCCTCGATGTTGTCTGCCTGCGGTTTTTCACGGTCTATGGTCCGCGCCAGCGTCCCGATCTCGCCATCCGCAAGTTCACCGCCGCCATCGCCGGCGGACAGCCCATCGAAATGTACGGCGACGGCACCACCCGGCGCGACTACACTTACATTGACGACATCTTGCTAGGTGTCCTCGCCGCACTTGATCGTCCGCTTGGTTACCAAGTCATCAACCTCGGCGAATCCCGCACCGTCGAATTGCGCGAACTGGTCCGTCTCATCGAAAAGGAACTCGGTTGCGCGGCGAAGATTCAATCGTTGCCGATCCAGCCCGGCGACGTGCCCTTGACCTACGCCGACATCAGCAAGGCCCGCCGGCTGCTCGATTACAAACCGCAGGTGTCCATCGAGGAAGGAATCACACGGTTTGTGCGCTGGTTCAAAACCCAGACTTGAAACCGCGCGGCATCGTTCCTACACTGTCCGCATGAAATCAACATTGGCAGCCCTCGTCTTTTTCCTCGGCGCCATCCTGCCGTCGTTTGCGCAGGACAACGTCGCTCTCGGCATCCTCGAAGAAAAACTCAACAAACTCCGTGCCGAACTCGAAGACCTCCAGTTCCGCCAGCAAAAAACCGACAAAGCCATCCAAGCCATCCAAGCCGACCTCAAGGAACTCCGCCGCAACATGGGCACTGTTTCCAACGACGACCTCAAAGCGCTCGAAGCCAAGATCGCCGCCGTGGACGCCGCCCGCCAGAAAGACAACAAAGCCATTGTGGACGAACTCGCCAAACAACTCGCCGCGATGAGCGGAACCAAGCCGGCCACCAAACCCGCCGGCGACGCCAAGGAACACGTTGTCCAGAAAGGCGAAACCCTTACCGCCATAGCCAAACAGTACGGCATCAGCGTTACCGCGTTGAAAAAGGCCAACAACCTGACTTCTGATTCACTGGCCGTCGGCCAAAAGCTTTCAATCCCGAAGTAATCAGTCGCCGCCGTTGCCGTTGCGGCGTTCCCACGGGCGGCGCGTCGTCGTGTTGGTCGCGGCGGTGAGCCGCTCCGTGTCCACTTTCAACCAGACAGTGTCCTCCCCGGCGATCGCTTCGATGTCCTCCACAAATTTCGATGTTGGGATCACGGAGAGTTGTCCGCTTGCTTCGAGAAACACCAGCTTGCCGTTGGGATACATGAAACAGAACAACACCGGCACGCTTCCCTTGTGGGCGCGCAACGCCTCCTGCACCCGCTCCAACATCTCCGGCGAAGTTGTCGCCGCCGGCAGGCGGATGTGAACGGCCTTCGTGAACTTCTTCGGCACGTCCTCCAACGGAATGATCTGCTCGGCCACGATCTTCGCCGGGTCTTCGCGGCGATTGACGGTGCCGCAGATGAAAATGGCCGTGTCTTGTTTCAAGTGGAGCACGCTGCGCGCGTACGCTTCGGGGAACACCAACACCTCCACGCTGCCGTCAAGGTCCTCCAGCGACAGGATTGCCATCGGTTTGCCTTGTTTGGTCGTCTTCGGTTGCAGCTTACTGATGATGCCGCCGATGCGCGTCGCCTGGCCGTCCTGCAACTGGCCGAGTTGCGTCGTGCTCGCCATCTCGTACCGGCGCAGAATCTCCGCGTACCGGCTCAACGGATGCCCGCTCACATAAAATCCCAGCAACTCCTTCTCGAACGCCAGCATCTCGCTCTGCGACCACGCCACCGCCGGCGCCTGACCGGTCGCGGCGCGGCGCGCATTGACCGGCGCCACGTCGAACAGCGCCGCTTGGCCGCGGTCACGGTCGCGTTGGAGGCTGCTGGCGCGGTTCACTTGATACTCGATCTCCGCAAACACTTCCGCGCGCGCCGGGTTCAGCGAATCAAACGTGCCGCACTTGACCAGACTTTCGATGACTTTCCGGTTGATGACACGGGCATCAATCCGCTCACAGAACGTCGCGAAGTCGGGGAATGTTCCGGTTTTGTTCCGGATCTCGACGAGTTCCTCAACAGCAATTTCGCCGACATTCTTCACGGCGGCGAGACCGAACCGAATCCTGCCGTTCTCGACGGTGAACTTCACGCCGCTCGTGTTGATGTCGGGCGGCAACACCTCGATGCCCATGCGCCGGCATTCGGCAACGAACTGCTGGATCTTGTCGGTGTTGGCGAGTTCGTTCGACAGGATCGCCGCCATGAACTCGACCGGGTAATTGGCCTTCAGCCATGCCGTCTGGTAAGCCACGACGCCGTACGCCGCGCTGTGTGATTTGTTGAAACCATAGCCGGCGAATTTGGCGAGCGTGTTAAAAATCTCGTTGGCTTTGGCGCGCGGGATTTTGTTCTTCTCGCCGCAGCCCTTGATGAAGGTCTCGCGCTGTTTCTCCATCTCCTCCGGTTTCTTCTTGCCCATCGCGCGCCGCAACACGTCGGCGTTGCCGAGCGTGTACCCGGCCAGCACGCTGGTCGCCTGCATGACCTGCTCTTGATAGACAAAGATGCCGAACGTCTCCTTCAAGATCGGCTCCAGCAATGGATGATCGTACTCGATCTTCACCTTGCCGTGTTTGCGGTTGACGTAGTCGTCAATCAGCGCCATCGGGCCGGGCCGGAAGAGCGCGATGAGCGCGATGATCACGTCAATCGAATCCACGCCGATGCGCCGGCTCAGGTCGCGCATGCCCGGTGATTCCAGTTGGAACACGCCGATAGTGTTCGCTTTCTTGAGCACATCGAATGTCTTCTGGTCGTCCATCGGGATCGCGCCGATGTCAATGCGCTGGCCGGTGGTCTTGGCAATGAGATCGAGCGCGTCCTTGATGACGGTGAGCGTCTTCAGGCCGAGGAAGTCCATCTTCAATAGGCCCAGTTCGCCGAGCGGGTTCATCGAGAACTGCGTAACAATGTCGGTTGGGTTCGTGCCCGTGGTGAGCGGTACGATGTGCGTGAGCGGCTCGGCGCCGATGACGACGCCGGCGGCGTGCGTCGAGGCGTTGCGGGGCAGGCCTTCGAGTGTCCGGCCGAAATCAATCATCTGCCGCGTTGCTTCTTCGTTCTCGTAAGCCTGCTTCAAGTCGGGCGTCATCTGCAACGCCTTGTCCAGCGTCATGTCCAGCGCCGGCGGAATCATCTTCGCGATCCGGTCGCAATCGGCGTAGGGCAGGCCGAGCACGCGACCCACGTCGCGCACGACCATCTTCGCGCCGAGCGTGCCGAACGTGATGATCTGCGCGACTTTGTCAGCCTCGTACTTCTCGCGAACGTACTCAATGACTTCCGGGCGGCGGTTGTAGCAGAAGTCCATGTCAATGTCGGGCGGCGAGATGCGTTCGGGGTTGAGGAACCGCTCGAAGAACAGGCTGTAGCGGAGCGGATCAATGTCGGTGATCTTCAGCGCGTAGGCGACCATGCTGCCGGCGGCGCTGCCGCGGCCGGGGCCGACAGGGATGCCCTGGCTCTTGGCGTAGTGCACGAAATCCCAGACGATGAGGAAGTAACTGACGAATCCTTGTTTCTCGATGACGCGCAGTTCATGGGCAACGCGCTCGACGATCTCCTTGTCGTTGGCGCGCGCGCCATAACGTTCGCGGATGCCTTGTTCGACAAGCTGGTGCAGATGTTTTTCGCGCGTCGTGCCTTCGGGCGGCTTGTACACGGGGAACCGCAACTTGCCGAACTCCAGTTTCAGGCTGCACTTCTCGGCGATGGCGACGGTGTTGGCGATTGCCTCCGGCGTCTCGGCAAAGAGCGCGTGCATCTCCTCCGGCGTGCGGAAATAGAACTGGTCGCTGCCGTAGCGCATCCGTTTCTCGTCGGCCAACAGTGATTGTGTCTGGAGGCAGATCAGCACGTCATGCGCCTCGGAGTGTTCATGCTCGATGTAATGCACGTCGTTGGTGGCGACCAGCGGGAGCTTGGATTCCTTCGCGAGCTGGATCAACGCCCGGTTGACGTCGCGTTGTCCGGCAATACCCTGATCCTGAAGTTCGAGGTAGAAGTCGCCTTTGTCGAAGATTTGCCGGTACTCGTCGGCGGCGGCCTTGGCGAGTCCGAGCTGGCCGTCGGCGATCTTGCGCGGCACTTCGCCCTTCAGACACGAACTGAGGCCGATCAACCCTTTCGCATGTTCGCGGAGAAGTTCCTTGTCAATGCGCGGCTTGTAGTAAAACCCTTCAAGCCATCCGGCGGAGACAAGCTGGATGAGGTTCTTGTAGCCGGTCTCGTCCTTCGCGAGCAACACGAGATGATGTGCCGCCTCGCGGGCGCTCGATGCTTTCTTGTCGTGGCGCGACCCCGGCGCGACATAGACTTCGCAACCGATGATCGGTTTGACGGCTTTGTCCATCGCGGCCTTGTAGAAATCCACGACGCCGTAGAGGTTGCCGTGGTCGGTCATGGCGATGGCGGGCATTTTGCAGGCGTGCGCCTTCTCCATCAGGTCGCCGATGCGGCAGGCGCTGTCGAGCAGGCTGTACTCCGTGTGCAAATGCAGATGAACGAAATCGGAATGTTTCATGAACGCGCTGCAATCACTTTAGCGTGTCGCCGGTGCGCTGCAAGACATTTGCCGGGCTTGAATCCCGTGCGCCGGTACGGTAGCATTGCCCCATGAAACATCTTCTCTTGTTTCTCGCGTTTTGCGTCACCGTCGCGGCGCACGCCGAAACCGACTTCAAAGATCTTCTCGCGGGCAAGACCGTGCCGCTCTCGCTCAAACTCAAGGACCTGACCAGTGACTGGCGCCGTTTCACCACCGTCGGCGCCGACACTGTCTCCCCCGCCAACATCACCCGCCTCATGTTCGGCGGCGCCGCCGGCGGCTACTACAGCCGGGGCGAAACGGTCACTGCGGCCGGCGAGAGCTATCTGGTTGCATACCGTCTTCAGACCAAGCCGCTCGATGCGACCGTCTTCACGCGCGGCCAGCCGCCCACGCCGGAAAAACCGACGCTCGACTCCGTGCTCTCGCTCTGCCTGTTGCACCTGCGCACGCTTGACAGTTTCACCGACATTCGTCCCTTCGATCTCGAAGTTGAACTTGCCGGCGGCGACACCTCGCCCGCGGCGCTCGAAGAAGCCCGCGACAAGGCGGCCAAGGCAACCGGGCTGCAAAACCTCAAAGCCATCGGCGTCGCGTTGTTGGCGTACGCGCAGGACGGCGACAAGACGTTGCCGCCGATGAAAGACGCCGATGCGACCCGCAAGGCGCTCGAACCGTACTGCAAAATCAAGGGCGTCTTCGACGGCGCGTATCTGCCGAACCCGACGTTGTCTGGCCGCAAGCTGGCCGGCATCGAGAAACCCGGCGAGATTGTTATCTTCTACGAGGCGAAGCCCGCCGGCGAGGCGCGCGCCGTGTTGTATCTGGATGGCCGTTGCGAGCGGATCGCGGAATCGAACTGGCCCGCGTTGAAGAAAGCCTCGCAAATCCCCTGACGCCTCCGCATATCACATCCCATTCATTTGCCACATCAATGTAACAGGTGTTACACTGATGTGGCATTGGCGGCGGCCTGGACGCGTTTGGTTGCCTTGGCGTAGAGGTAGTCGCTGCTCTTCTTGTGGCGCGGATTGATGGTGCGCAGAAAAATGCCAATGCCACGGCCGATCATGCGGAGGATGTAGAAGAAATCCTCCCGGCTGCGGATCTTGCGCAGCAGCCGCAGCGGATTGAGGATGAACGTCATCGTGCGGTACAGCAGGAACGAGCGATACGCCTTTTTCTGAAGCTCGTTGAGTTCCTCGCGCTTGAAGACGGTGGTGTCGGCGCCGGTTTCGTTGAGGATGTAGTTGATCTTCTCGAACTGGTCTTCGTTGAAGTCGTCCTTCTCGAAGAACGAATCGAAATCGAGCAACCCCTCTTTTTTGAAGAACTGATAGACGTCGGAGGTCGGCTGCGGCATCAGGAGGTAGAAACACGCAAAGTCGGTGCCGCAGGTCTTGGCAAAGCGAATGGTGTCCTCGATGGATTCCCGCGTCTCGTAGGGGAAACCGAGGATGTTGGTGCAATTGGTCCACATCCCGATGCGGTTGGCGTGCCGGATCAGGTGCTTGGCCTGCTCCAACGGGAACGGTTTGCCGAGGAACTTCCGCGTCTCGGGATTGCCGGACTCGATGCCGAAGGTGATGCGGTAACAGCCAGCGGCCTTCATCTTGTCGAGCAACTCGTTCGTGAGCATCCAGTGCGCGATGCCGTTGGGCGTGGACCATTTGATATCGAGCTTGCGTCGAATGATCTCGTCACAGATGGCGGCGAGCCGTTTCTTGTCCACGCCCATGCTGTCGTCGAGGAACCCGAACTCGCGCACGCCGTAGGTGCGGTGGACCAGTTCAAGCTCGTCCACGACGTGGACCGCACTGCGTCCGCGCCACGTGCGTCCCCAAACGGCCTTGATGGTGCAATAGACGCATTTCATCGGGCAGCCGCGGCTGCTGACGATGCCGGCTGCGGGCGGACGGATGCTGAATGGGTTTCCTTCGCCGAGATAACGACGGAAGTCCACCAGTGAAAAGTCTGGAATTGGCACGTCGTCGAGGTTCTCGATCTGTTCGCGCGGCGCTGTTCGCACGACATCTCCGTTGCCGCCGCGAGAGGCAATGCCACGGATGTCGCGATAATCCTGCCCGGCGAGAACGCGCTGGCAGAGTTCCAGAAACGTCAGTTCACCTTCGCCGATGACGACGCAGTCAATGTTGCGATTGCGGGCGACATGTTGCCAGTACGAGGAAGCATGGTTGCCGCCAATGACAACGGTGATGGTCGGGTCGGCTTTCTTAACGGTCGCCGCGATTTCGACCACGTCACGGTAGTAAATCGAATACATGCTGGTGATGCCGACGATGCGCGGTTTCTCTGCCACGAGAAGTTTCAGGATGTCATCGTCAGACAACCCGAAGCGGATCCGCTGGCCGGTGATGAGCGCGTCCTCCACATCGAACACGCCCAGTTCTTGGATCTTCGATGGGATTCCAAATTTCTTCAGGTAGCCAGCCAGAAACAACAGGCTGTAGGGACAGGTCGGCAGACAATGCGAATAATAATCCAGCGATTGGCTGTAGTACGGGTTGAACAACAAAATATCCATGCGTAGGGACAGGTACTTGAAACCGGGGGGTCGCGCAAGGGGTTTCTAGCTACTGCACTAACAATGCGCCGCCGTTGATGATGACGCCGCCGGCCGCGGCGCCGCGGAGGATGCGACGACCACCGGCAGGGACGGGCGTGTCGCCCCAGTCGTCGTCTTCTTCGGATTCCTTGGCCTCGTCGTAGATGTTGAACTGGAGCCTCTGGAAAGCGCCCCGCTGGAAACTGGCTTTGCCAAAACACTCGCTGCCGCCGCTCAAGGTTTCGGGACTGAGTTTGTCCAACGCGATCGTGAGCCGGCCGCCATCCACGAAGAATGCGCGCAAATCATTCGCCTGCCGGCGCGGTTTCTCGGCGGTCTTGGATGCCATCACGATCTCAGCGACACGCGCCAGAGGGATGTCCAGCTTCGCGTAGGAGGTGGCAAAGTGGAGTTGGCCGTTGGCGATGGTGTCGAGTTGGCCGCTGAGTTTGTCGCCGTTGACGAGCCGCACGAAATCCTCCTCGCCGGGCTTGCCGGAACCGACGGTGTCTATGTCGAGTTTGCCGTCCCATTCGCTGACGACGATGTTGCTGACGCGCGTCGGCTGTCCCTGCGTGACAAATCCGATGCCTGTGCCTTTGCCGGTGAAATCGGCGCGGTCGGTCCATTGCTTGATCATCGAGCCGTCAATGAACAACGCGACCGTCTTCTTCGTTTTGTTGACCTTCAGCGCGATGTGGGCCTTGTTCTTGCGCTGGAGGCTCTCGACGTTGACGTACTGCTCCACGTTGTTCATGCCGCTGTTGCGCTGGCAACGCTGGAGATAGACGGTGCCGCTGCTGATCTGGAGCGCATAGCAATCGCTGTTGTAATAGTTCTCGAAATTCTCCGCGTAAAACAGCATGTAGAAATTCACGTAGCCCATCCACGCCACGTCGCACTCGATGTTGGCCATGTCGGGCAGCTTCACGTCCCGGCCAATCGTCATCCCGCCGCTGCCACCTGCCGCCACCAACGCGCCTTTCTTGAACGTCCAGCCGCGGCCGCTGCCGGCAGCGCGCTGCTGCCATTCCGCCAGCGCCGTCGGCCCGGCGTAAAGCACCGACACCGTTCCCAGTCCCGGCTCAAGGCTGGCGATCATGGGACGCTTGATGGCCAATTCGCCCGCGTACCACGTCTGGAGTTTCAACACGTCCTTTGTCAATGCGACAATCTCGCCGTGGAGCGAGTCGCCGTTGGTCAGGCGCGCCACCGCGCGTGGCCCGCCAAGACGCGACGACGTGACATTGGCAAACTGGACTTCGCTGATGTTGGCCAGCGTGAAATTGATGGCACTCTTCGCATCGTCGCGGCTCCAGCGCACGCCGTCGTCGGGATTCGCGGAGACCAGCGCGCCATGCAATGTGTCAGCATTCTTGAACTTCAACACGTCCTCCGTCTTCACCGTTGCCGCCGGTGCATTCGTCGCGCCGCCGCGCACCGGCGGTGGAACGTTGATGCTGGGAGGGCGGGGTCCGGACGGCGGCGGAACGTCAATGGTCAGCGCAGCGTGACTTGAGATCGTCGCCATCGCCAGTGCGACTGCAAGAAGAAGCTGTTTCATAGTAGACACTGTACGGTCGCAGCGCCCGACAATCAAGCCGCTTGCGAGGAACCCGCGCCGTCGTCGGACTATGAAGCGGAATTGACGACGTTTTGCGGACAGCCGTCGCGCCACGCGCGGATGTTGTCCGCGGCGACCTTCAGCAACCGGGCGCGAGCATTGCGTGTCGCCCAAGCGATGTGCGGCGTGATGAGGCAATTCTTCGCGCGCAACAGCGGATTCTCGGCCGGCGGCGGCTCGACCGAGAGCACGTCTAGACCCGCGCCGGCAAGCCGGCCATTGTTCAATGCATCGGCGAGGTCGGCTTCATTCACGAGGCCGCCGCGCGAGGTGTTGATGAGGAACGCGGACGGTTTCATCTTCGCCAGGCGCGCGGCGTTGATGAACTGCTTCGTCTCCGGCGTGAGCGGGCAATGCAGCGTGATGACGTCGCTCTCGCGCAGGAGCGCGTCCGAATCGCCGCCGAGATCGCAGGTCAACACGCGCATCCCGAACGCGCGCGCAATTTCGGCGACGCCCTTGCCGATGCGACCGTAGCCAACAATGCCTAGCGTTAGCCCTTTCAACTCGATCAGCGGATAATCCCAATAACAGAAATCTTTCGAGGCAGTCCAGCGTCCGTCGCGCACCGTTTGCGCGTGGTGACCGGTGTGGTTGGTGAGTTCGAGCAGCAACGCGAGCACGGCCTGTGCAACGTTTGGCGTGCCGTACTCCGGCACGTTGCAGACAGGAATGCCGCGTTCGCGCGCCGCGGCAATGTCCACGACGTTGTAGCCGGTGGCAAGCACACCGATGTAGCGCAGCCGGGGCAATGCGGCGATGGTGGCGCGACTGAGGATCGTCTTGTTGGTGAGCGCGACTTCGGCGTCGCGCGCCCGCTCGACCACTTGCGCTTCGGGTGTCCGGTCATAAACCGTGCAAGCGCCGAGTTGCTTGAATTCGTCCCAGCTCAGGTCGCCGGGATTGGCGGTGTAACTATCGAGGATGACAATGTTCATAGCGGGTCAGGTCTGTTTGGGCTGGATTTTTCCGGTGAGGAGCGCTTCGAGCGTTGTTGTCACGTCCAGTTCTGCCGCCCAGCGGCGCAGGTAGTCGCCATCCAAATGGCCGGTTTGCACGGCGACCACGCCGGCAGCGTCACCGAGTTGGCGTTCGGACGGTGTGATGTGGTTCCAATACAGTTTGTGCAAGATCACGTCCTCGGCAGTGGCAATCCAAGCCGGTTCGCCGAACAACTCGACAGACACGCGCCGCGCAAACATCTCGCGCTCGAACGGCACCGGCTTCAACAGCCAGAAATCCACCTTCAACGCCGAACGGGTATCAATCGCGTTGAACTGATGCGGCGGCTGGTAGGCGGCGCGCACGGCGGCTTCGTCGAGGTGGAAGTCGCCCTGAAATTCCCGTAGCAGCCGGGGGACTGTTTCCGCTGGCAGTTGAACGACGAAATCGAGGTCGTGCGTGGTGCGGGGGATGCCCCAGTAGTTGCTGACCATCGAGCCGGTCAACATGTAGGTGATCTCAGCGCGGTTCAATCGCCGCAGGCAATCCACCAAGAGTTCGCGCTCGGTCATGCGTGGCGGGCCAATGCGAGCCGGTGTTGGAGCAGGCGTTCCACCTCAGCTTGGGTTGCCTGCGGATGCTGGCGGCGGATGCCGGCGCGGGAGAGGTCGCAGGCCAACTCGTGCAGTTCCAGCGCCAACGCCAGCCGCTGTTCCCCGGTCATTTGCCGGTAGCGCGCGATTTGCCGGTCGAGTGCCGCCTGTGGTGTCATGGCCCAAACATAAAGAGAGAACCTGACGCTGGCAAGCCTCGCGATGGCCGTCTCATGATTTCTCCGCAACCCAGAGTTGGGTCCAGTTGCCGTTGTTGACGTTGAAATAGACGCGGCGGCCATCGGCGCTGAAGATGGGATGCGGATGCGAAGGGCGCCACGACTTGGCTCCGCCAATGTTGTTGAAGTGGTGGATGACGATGTGGTTCGTGCCGCGGATGTCGGCAACAACGATGCCCCACTCTTTAGCATCACCGCCGATGCGATCCATCTTCGTGTCGGTGACCATCAGTTTGCCATCGGGGCTGACGGACGGGTGACCGGAGCCGAAACTCGGCAGACCGGGGATGCGGTCCGTCTTGGCGGTCTTGCTGTCAATGAGGAGATTGCCGGCTTCGATGATGGTGCGAGCGTCGGGAAGCCATGCGGGATGACCCCATCGGGTGTCGGCGCGGAGAAACCGTTTGTCGTTCAGGCTATAGCAGACCATGCCGAGTCGTGTACTGGCTTTGCTGCTTCGGGCATCGCCGCCGGCAGGCGTGGCGAGTTTGAAGAAGACGCGCTTAAGATCCGGGCTGAGGATTGGGAAGAAAATTGAGACAGGCTTGTCGCCGTAGAGTTTGGCGAGGAACTCCGGGTAAGCCGCTTTCAATGCCTCGTCAGTCACCGCAGTCGAAATGTCGCCGGTGACGACGTTGACGAGTTCGAGGTCGCGATGTTCGCCGGGGTTCCAGTGCAAGCCGTACAGCGGAACGACATCGGCGTGGGGCTGGCTCCAGCCGGCGAGCCGGTCACGGGCGAGGATCCGTTCCTTGCCAGTGTCAACGTTCACCACGGCAGTCAACCACTGGCCGTTGCGTTCGCCGTGATAGACGACGCGGCGCCCGTTGGAAACCCATTGCTGGCAGGCAGCGCGATGCGCGTCTTCGGTGTCAAGGTCGCGCGCCAAAATCTTCTCCTCACCGGTGGCGCGGTTGCGGATGATAACGTCGCCGCGCTGGGCGTTCGCTGTCTTCGAGGCGAAGAACAACAGCCATTTGCCGTCGGGACTTTCCGGGCAGGTGTTGAAGTACGAGTGGATCGTGTGGCGACCGTCTTGTGGCGCGGCGGCATTGATCTTCACGCCACTGCGCCAGCGCGCCAACAGATCGTCTTGCGCCAGCGACGTGATCGCCATGCCGAGGAGAAGAAATATGAGCTTCATCGTTTTGCTTTCACAATCATCGCCGCCAGTTTCGCGCGGGCTTGGTGGTAGGCGGCGGCGTTTTTCTCCCACTTGAACCATGACTCGGCCAGCGGCAACACAATCTTCTCTGCCTCGGCCCGCAGCCCGGCGCGTTCGAGGATGGCGAGATACTCGTAGTCCTCGATGCTGTCGCGCAGCGCCTTCAGCCGCAGACTCGGCGCAATGCCGTCATAGCCGACGGCGCGGCCCGGATACACGAGCGTGCCCTCGCCTTGATAAAGCGGCCCTTTGCCGTTCTTGCCACGGTCACGGCGGTCGAGCGTCTTCGGGTCCGTCCACGGGTCTTCGACGCCGGACCAATGCGACATGCCCCCCCAGTAGAGGAGGCCGCGCATCTGGTAACGCCACGCAATCCACGCCGGCACACGGTAGTTGAGCAACGGAAAATCAATCTCCCACCACGGCGTCGGGTCGCGCTGACAAAGCGCCGTGTACGTCCAGATCGTTTCGCCGAGCGCGCGACGCTGTGCGGCAGTCGCTTCGTCGTGCAACGGAAACAGCGGACACCAGATGTCCACTGCGCCGTAAAGGTTGCCCCACTTTTCGCTTTGCGTCTTGGTCTGCTCGACGACCATGACTTTCACTACCGACTTCGCCGCGCGCACCGGCGGACCCCATTTCTGGACGTAATGGTATTCTTCTTCGTTGTTCGGCTCGTCTTTGAGGTACGTGAAGAACGTCACGAAAGGCCGGTTCAGTTCCGCGGCCAGCTTGTCGAAGCTTTTCAACCACGCGCGAAGTTTGTCGCGCTCTGCATCGGGGTCTTTGACGACGCTGCGCGGGTGCGGCGTCTGGAGAGCGTTGACATGGTAGGTGTCCACGAACTTCCGTAGCGCCTGCACTTGCTCGGTCGTGAAGTGATAAGAGCCATCGGCGTCCTTCCGTGGCGTCAACAACTCCGTGCGTGGCGTCGCATTGATGCGATGCCGGCTCAGCTCCTCGGCGACCTGCGCCTCGACTGCGTCCCAATCCTTCGGCTCTGGTTCCTTGCCGGCCTTGGCACGCTTCGCATAGTAGCCGCGCATCCGATCCGCCGGCGAACCGAGCGCCGTTTGCAGCGTGGAGACTCGCGGCAACGCAAAATCCCACACGGTTAACTCAACCGGGATTGTGGCGGCGTTGACGCGAAAAGTGCCGCGATATTTGCCCGGCGTTGCGTTCGCTGGGACGAAGATGTCCACCCAAAATCCGTGCGTCTCGCTCGCCGGCAAATCAAACGGCACGGCCTTGAACCGGGCGTTGGGCGGCTGACGGAACGGAATCAGCGGATCCGGATACCAACCGGGTTTGAAGTTGTCGTTGCGATGGCTCGGCAACGTCAGTTCAAGTTGATGTTGCCGGTAGAGCACCATGTCGGCGGCCCTGATGATTGCGCCGCGCGGGCCTTTCAGGTCACCCGGTTCGAGGTTCACGCCTTTGATGGGCGCATCGGAGCGCATCAGAATCTGGAAGCTCTCCCATTCGTTGCGCGCGGCGGCGAGGACGACGTTCTTTCTCTGTCCCGCAGGCTCGTCGCGCAAGTGACGAATCGTGTCATGACAAGTCCAAACCTGCCACGCGGCATCAGAGGTCATTGCAGCGAGCAGGATGATTATCCCGAGGAATCTGGAGTTCATGACGTCTTCATTCTAGAGTACACATGAAAGACCGTCACGAGTTTTCCAGAGCAGTGAAACGGGCGTTCTGCCCGTTCTGGCTGCGGGGTTTCCCGTCACGTCAATGGCAAGATTCGGACTCGCCGTCGTGACTCTTCCACTACCACAAGGGCGCCGCACTCCAGTTCCTCACCAAATTGATGCACTGCGCTTAATACGATGGAACCGATGGCTACCCATTCGGGCGACAGGTTCATGTCCACCAACAGTTTCATGCCGGCTGCAACGGCAGTTCGACTTCCTCGGTCCGCCACGCCGCGTAGGCCAACGCCTCATCAATGTCCTCCGCTTCCAGATACGGATAGAGCTTGAGAATCTCCGCCTTGGAATGCCCGGCGGCGACGAGTCCGACGACCGTACCCACCGTGACGCGCAGCCCGCGAATGCACGGTTTACCGCCCATCACAGCGGGATCAAGCGTTATGCGTTTCAACGGTTTCATTGCCGCGAACATACCCGCCTCTGTCCCCCTTCTCAAGCCCGTTTTCCATCGCGGCCGGGCAGCACAGCGAGCAGCGACTATAACGAGGAAAACGGATCAAGTTCGCAAACTGTAACTTCCATTGCTCAAGGCTTCGCCACTTTGAAATACTCCTCGAATACTGTCACGAGTTTCTCGCCGTAGCTCTCCCAATGCCGGCCCACGGGATAATCGTTCAGACCGGCGATCCAGTTGCAGTTGAATTCGTGGACCACGGCATCAATGCCGAATCGTTCCAGCCAGCCATCGGCGAGCGAACCGGGATTTCGGAAGGTCGCCTTCGTGCTGCCTTCGGTGAACCATGTGTGCTTGCGCAACAGCGTCTCCAGGGTCGTCATCCGTTCCAGATACCGCTCCAACTCCGGCACCGGCGGACGAGCTTGCCGCCGCCGTCGTTGTGCAATTCCAGCGCCAAGTGCGGACGACGACCGGACTTGATCATCGCGTCCAGCCATTTCTCCAGCGCGGCGTTCTCCGGGGCAAGTTGCGGGTCGGTGGGCTTGTCCCAGTTGCGGTTGAGGTCTTTGCCGAGAAGATTGAACCGGGTCATGCCGCGCGCGACGCCGTCCTTGTTCGCCATCGGCAGCACGTAGGCGCAGTAACTCTGCGGCTCCTTGAGAAGACGGCGGATGAAACCTTGCACGACCCAGTTGCCGCCGGTCTCCCACGGATGGGCGCGGGCGCGGATGAACACGCGGTGCGGCAACTTCGGATCGCCAACGCGGACGATTTCGAGTTCGCGTCCCGCAACAGTCTTGCCGATGGGCGTGATCTCGACGAGCGGATGATTGCGGATGGACGCAAGCAACCGGTCGAGATCGGAAATCCGGTACGGCTCGATGCGCGCGACGTACAATCGCGGCCCGGGCATCTCGACGGTGAGTTGCACACGCTTGTCGGGAAGACTGTCCGTCGCGACCGGTTTCCAGTCTTTTCCGTTTTCGGAAACGACAACGGCCTTGAGTTCCTTGGCGACGGAGCCGGGTCTGCCGTTGTAGATGTTGTCGAGGTTCTTGAATTCGAGCGTGAGCTTTGCGCCGGGCGTGGCGTGGAGAAGGATATGAATGTGCCCGGCGGCGCGATTGGACGAGCTGCGTTCGTGATCGTAGTTCAGATGAACCATGATAGTCCCATTGGTCGTGTGCTCGTACCAAACCGGCGAGGCGTTCTCGAAGCTGGTGTCAATGAACTCCAGCGGCGTCTCAGCATGGGCCACACACAGCGCAGCGAACAGAATGAAAATAAGTTTCATTGGAGCGACTCCCACATGGATTGTAGCACGGCTCTGCGAGTAGAGGTCATGCGCATTTGCATGATAAGCTACGCTTGCCAGTCAGCCCCCGGCAATGGCAAAATCACCGTTGTGACCATGACTTCAAAGGAACGTGTCCTCACCGCCGTGGCGCGCCGGCAACCGGACCGGGTACCGATGGATTTCAGCGCGAATCCGTTTGTCTTGAAACGTCTTCACGATGAACTGGGCACTGCCACTCACCGGCAACTTCTCGACCGGTTGCACTCGGACATCGTGGATATTCGTGGCGTGGTGGACCCGGTTTATCGCGGCCCGATTCCGAAGGAACGGATGCTCGACAACGGCGTGAAGGAGAACTTCTGGGGTTGGCGGCAACAGGTGGTACAGACGGCGATGGGACCGGAGGAAGTGTTCGTGGATTTTGTGTTGGCCGGCGCGCAGACGTTGGAGGACTTGCGCGCTCATCGTTGGCCGGAGCCGGACTGGTTCGACTTCACCGGTTTCGGCGAACGTTTAGATGAGTACGGCGACCTCGCGGTGATGGCGTCGGGCGCGAGCATCTGGCAGCATCCGAGTTTCCTGCGCGGCTTGGAGAACCTGCTGGCCGATTTGCTGGATGCACCGGAGATGGCGGAGTTCCTTCTCGACAAGTTCACCGATTTCTACGTCGCGTTCTTCGACCGGATGTTCACGGCGGCACAAGGACGGATTGACCTGCTCCGCATCGCCGACGACCTCGGCACGCAACAAGGGCTGCTGCTCGGCCCGGAAATGTTTTCGCGGGTATTCGCGCCGCGCCTGAAACGCTTGATTGACCTCGCACACAGTCACGGCGTCCGCGTCATGTTCCACTCCTGCGGCAGCATCGTGCCTTACATCGAACCGCTTATCGCGCTCGGCGTGGACGTGCTCGATTCGATCCAAGTGACCGCAGCGGGAATGGACCCGCAGATGCTCGAGGATCGTTTCGGTGCGCGCCTCTGCCTGCACGGTTCGATTGACACGCAACGGCTGTTGCCGCGCGGCACGCCAGCGGAGGTCGCCGACACGGTACGGCAAATGTGCCGTGTTCTCGGTGCCGGCGGCGGTTTCATTCTCGCGCCCTGTCACGTCTTGCAAACAGACGTGCCGACCGCGAACGTGCTGGCGCTTTATGACACCGGGTTCGAGTGCGGATGTTACTAACTCTTTCGACTTCAACGCCGATGATGATTTTCAATTTGATAGACAACGTGTGTTGGATGGTCTAAATAAAGCGATGAAATGAATGGAGAAACCCGTTGAAACTCGAACTCCTAAATGTGTCGGTGGTAGTCCTAGCACAAGGGCATAACCCAACGATTTTGCACCCTGCCTTTCTTGAGTCTCAAGGGATCGTTCCACCGGATTGGCAGCTTGCCGAACCGCCAATTTGCACGCCCCCTTTGTCCGTGGTGAAATTTGCCAACGGCATCGTCTTTTCTGTGGAAAGCAACAAGTTTCAAGTCGTGGAAGAGAGGGCTTCACCAGAATCTCCTGGTTCTAAAGCGAGTGAGCTTGCGATTAAGTACATTGAGAAACTGCCGCACGTTCGCTACACCGCAGTTGGGGTAAACTTTAATGGGTTTATAGCGGTTGACTCTCCGGCAGAACATTTGATTGAACGATTCCTGAAGCCGGGAAATTGGAACAGCGAAGCGCTGAAGCCCCAAGCTTTAGGACTACGGTTGTCTTATGCAGCAGCAGGAGGAATCGTAAATCTATCCTGTGACCCGAGTAGGGTTAGGCGCACACCCGCCGAACCGCAGCGCAGAGGGATTGCTGTGCGTGCTAATTATCACAGCAAAGTTAGCGATCCGGAACGTGTCAGGCAAACAGTTGCTGGCATTTCAAGATGCCCTGAATGCTACCAACACTTTATTCAAATAGTGAAAACCCTGTTTGATATTGAGGGATGAACCATTATGAACACCTTGTTGTCACGTCGCGCAGGAACGGCACGCTATACGGACAGAATCTCACCGATAACACGATGGAGGATGTGTGAGAACTTGCGCGCGCCCTTGAGCATCGCTTCAGGGCAAGCGTTTATTCCAGAAGCGATCAACACGTTCTATACCGAGGCGACGAGCGATGATGAACTAGCACAACTAGCCGCATACTGTAATGCGCTTGTGGGTGTTGACATCGTCCCTGAGTTCTCTCCAATAATCGAGTTGCTGATTCACGGTCAAACGGCATTCACCCCAGAAGAACAGCAGGAACTATCAACGGCCGTTGCACGACTTGTGTCGCCACCGGAAGATGTCTTAGACTGGGACATCACAATTGACGAACCGCCGTCACGTTCTGCCGGAGTGGTACGAGCGAGAGTTGCGTATGGAGGCCGCAGTAAACCGATTCCGGTCGAGAACCCGTGGGCTGCGTAAACAAGAATCTTGAATGAATCCATTGTTTTACCCCTGGTACGATGCTGTAGACGGTGATGATTTGGAGCAAGGAGACATACTTGAGTCCTGCCGTGTATTCCTGCCGCCACCAGAGTCGGCTGTTGGGCCTGCGGAAGAAGTAACCTTTCGATGGGAGGAACGCGATACGATCATCATGTCTCAGACGTGCGACATGGCTAAAGGGCACGAGAAGATTACGGAAGTCATCCTTTGTCCTGTTTGGAATCGCTCCGAATTGACCGATGGACACCTCGCCACAAGCAAGGGAATGGAAGACGCCCGTCGTGGCAATTTACCCGGCTTTCACGTGTTGGCGGAATGTCATCTACCTGGCTTTCAACGCGAGGTTCGTGTAGTTGACTTTCGGCGTGTTTACTCGCTCCCTCTTGATTACGTAAGGCAGCAGGCCGGGAAAGCGGGTGAACGCATCCGTCTGTTACCGCCATACCGGGAACACCTGTCACAAGGGTTTGCTCGATTCTTTATGCGAGTTGGACTTCCAGTTGACATTCCTTCGTTCCAGTGATGGGCGCACCATCATTGGGGGTGTCAGGGGCAATGAAAGGTATCAGGGCAACCTTGAGACTCGAAATTGCCTACCGTTGCGTAGCCGGTAGGCGTTGGTTCATCGCGGCGGATTCTTTTCGAGTGACTCGAACATCCTTCGGCAGACGTCTCCACGAGTCGTGGTTCCGCTCGTCGTGCCGTCACTGGCGCTTTCGGCCTGTGCGACGGCAGGGGCGAGCATATTGGGGTCGAGGTTTCCCGCCCGCAGTTTTTCTAAACCGATGTCCCAGAGTTTGGCGGTCGCAGGCTTCAGCGGCTCGTTCAGACGGGCATTGTAATCGTGAAAGAAACCTTTCGTGCCGAAGTATTGCGCCGCTGGTTGCAGCGCTTCCTTCTCGTTGAAGAACGACACCATGGAACCGGCCTTGCAGAGCGTGCGCACGAGCAAGTCGGAGTCGAGCGCCGCGGGTGTGGTGTTTTGTTTCAACGCCAGCGCGGCGGCGAACGCGGCGCTCTCGCCGGTCTGCATGAAGACCGGCTCCAACCGCACCGTGCCCCACGCAACGTGCGTGGCGGAAAGGCACACGGGCACGAGCAGGTTGTCCACACCTTGCGGCAACAGGCAACGATAGGGAATCTGGCCGGGGAAGGTTTCCTGGTGGAGCATCGCCTTGCCTTCTTCCATCGAGCCGGGCACGCGCGCGGTGGTGCAGGAATGACTGTCCATATACCATTCCGTGATGGCGATGCTGTCGGCATGAACCGGTGCGCGACCCAAACCGGGCACCAACATCGCGTCGTGCTGGGTGTAAATGGCGCGGCCGGTGATGCGGCGCGCTTCGCGCACGTAGATTTCGTAGGGACGATGACCGTTGTCAGTGAACTCGTCCTTTGCCAAACCATATTCCAGCCATGCGTCGCGCACCTTGTCCGGCACGGTGGGATCGTGCTGGAGAAAATAAAGAAGACCGAGGGTCGCTTCCCAATGTTCGTCCATGATGCGTTGGCGCTCGGTCCAGTCGGCCTCGACATAAGCGGTCTGTCGTCCGACCAATTGCGGGCGGTTCCAACCGAACTTGTCGTTCGGGATGGATTTGACCCCGGAGAACACTTCCAGCGTCTTGAGGAAATACGGATCGTAATTGGCAGGCTGCGAAACCGGCGCGCGATTGGCAGGGTTGGTGGTCAACATCGTGCGGTAATTGCACGCTTGCACCGCGTCATCCGCCGCGCCGGTGCTTTGCGGCAACCGGATTTGCCAGCCGGGGAATTTGCGGAGGTTCAGCTTGTCGTGCAACGCCCCCAAGCGCGCCGCCTCGGCGTCCGGCGGCTTGGAAACGGGTTTCATGAACACGATGCCGGCGTGCGGTTCGCCGAACTCCTCGCGCGACTCGCGCCGCACGCGATACGGCACCTTGGCCAGCGCCGCCAGATCACCTTCGTAGGTGCAGTCGGCGAAAATCTTCCCGCGCACGCAGATAGTGTGGGGCAGGTTTGCAACCTGCCCGTCCGGAGCGGCAGGTTGCAAACCTGCCCCACATTCGCGGATCGTCACCGACTTGACCGCGGCGCCTTCGCGCTCCACGGCCACGGGAACGAAACCTCTCAACACCGTGATCTTCTTTTCCCGCGCAACGAGATCGCTGAAAATCTTTTCCGCCACGCGCGGCTCGTAACGTCCGTTGGTGTGCCCGCTCTTGCCGGGCAACGCGTCGCGATATTGCGGCGAGTCCTCGCCGTAGGTCGAGCGGTAATAATCGAAGAACGACTGGCGGACTTCATCGTAAATCGGCGAGCGTTTGCCTTCCCACTGCGTGTCCCACACGCCGAGTCCGCTCGACATGATGCCGCCGAGGTGACCGTGCCGGTTCACGAGCAGCACGGACAATCCTTCGCGCGCGGCCCGCACCGCGCAGGCGATGCCGCCCGGCGTGCCGCCGATGACGACGAGGTCGGCGCTCTGCACTCCTGTGTCAGCGCCGCGCAAATGAACCGGCAATGTCAGCAAGAGAATGATGGAAGACAACAAAGCGAAACGTTTCATAGTCAGTGTAGTTGCTGGTACAAACCGCGAAGCATGTCGCCACGCGTGGTGGTTCCGGCTTCGGCGCTTTTCTCGGCTTCGGCGACGGCACGGGCGCGGGCGTTGGGGTCGAGTGAGTTGTCGGCCCAGAGCTTGGCTGTCGCCTTCTTCAACGGCTCGTTCAACCGCGCGTCGTAATCGCTGAAGAAACCTTTCGTGCCGAAGTATTGCACCGCTGGTTGCAGCGCTTCCTTCTCGTTGAAGAACGACACCACGCAACCGGCCTTGCAGAGCGTGCGCACGAGCAAGTCGGAGTCGAGCGCGGCGGGCGTGACGCCGTGTTTCTTGGCCAGCGCCGCGGCGAATCCTGCGCTCTCGCCCGCCTGCATCCACACCGGCTCCAGTCGCACCGCGCCCCAGCCGACGTGAGTCGCGCTCAGGCACACCGGCACGAGCAGATTGTCCACGCCCTGTGGCAGCAGCGTGCGATACGGAATCTGCGCAGGGCGCGATTCCTCGGTGAGAATGAGTTTGCCGTCGAAAGCGTAGCCGGGGCGGCGGTCGGTGGTGCAGTCGTGCGAGTCCATGGACCAGTCCGTGATCGCGATGCTGTCGGTATGGATCGGCGTGCGTGCCAGCCCCGGCGCGAGAACATTGTCATGCTCGGTGAAGACGTGGCGCCCCACGATGCGCCGCGCCTCGCGGACGTAGAGCTCGTAGGGGATGTTTTCGTTGTCCGGGAATTCGTCGAGCGGCAGGCCGACCTGGCGATATTCTTCGCGCTTCGCCGCGGGCACCGATTCGTCGTTCTGGAGAAAATACATCAGCCCGAGCGCGAAATCCTTGTGCCGCTGGATGATCTTCTCGCGCGTCGGCCAGTCGGCGTCGGGATAGGCGTGATTTTCGCCGGGCAGGATCGCGCTGTTGAACGTGGCCTTCCCATTCAGCGCGCCGCCGTTCATCTCCCTGCGAGTGTAGTTCAGATACTCCTCGCGGCGGTAAGTGGCAGGCTTCTCCGGCAGCCGGCGGTTTTGCGGATCGTTGCTGATACAGAAGCGGTAGTTGTAGGCCTGGATCGCGGTATCGGCGGTGAACGGGCTGGCCGGGGCGATACTCCCTTGCTGGTGCGCGTAAGGATGAAGGTTGAGCCGCCCTTCGATGGCATCGCGCGGACCGCGCTCGGACACGATGTTGCTGAAGAGCTTTCCCGCGTGTGGCTCGCCATATTCGTCGCGGCCCTCGCGACCGACGCGATACGGCACCTTCGCCACCGCCGCGAGGTCGCCCTCGTAGGTCGCATCGGCGAAAATCGTGGCCTGCACCTTGATCTTCCGTGCCCCTCCGTATTCGCTCAACGTCACGCCTCGCAACAGTGTGCCATCGCGTTCCACGGCGCTGGGATAATGCGCCAGGAGCAGCGTGATGTTCCTTTCCGCGGCCACGAGCCGGTTGAACTCGCGCTCTGCCACCGACGGCTCGAAGCGACTCATCGGGTAGTGCGTCTGCGTGAATTCCGCCGCGCGATACTGCGCCGACTTCGCGCCGTAAGTCCGCCGGTAGTGCTCCTCGATCATGTGCGCGTATTCATTGAAGATCGGCGCGCGATGGCCGGCGTAGAGCGCGTCCCATTGGAAGAGACCGTTGGCCAACATGCCGCCGATGTGGCGGTAGTGCTGCACGAGCAAAACGCGAAGCCCTTCCCGCGCCGCACGGACGGCACAAGCAATGCCGCCCGGCGTGCCGCCGATGACGACGAGGTCGTAGGATTTGCCATCGATGTCGGCCGGTTCGGCAGCCTTGGCGACCGGGACCGGCTCGCGCAGGGGAGGCGTTTTGGGCGGAACCAGGGCGGTCGCCGCTGCTCGTTCCGCGTTGGCCACTTCGAGCGGAACGAACTGCACTCCATCAGCAATCACGAACCCGTCAGCACCAGCGTTTGAGAGAATCACCGCGCCTTTTTTCCCGGCCTCAAATCGAAACACTCCGATCGCGCGCGCGACACCATTCACGATCGGAGTTTCGCGCTGATTCACCGTCAGCGATTTGTCCCCGTCGGCGCTCACGACGGTCACCTTCGTGTTGGACGCGGCTTTTGAAATCGCCGGGTAAAGCAATCGCACTTCGTATTCACCGGCGGTGGGCAGGTCCGGCGTGAAGAGTGCCGTCTTCCGGCCACGATCGGTTGCGCCGTCGTGGCGATACCGCCGTCCGACGAGCGGCGTTTGTGCCCTGCTTTCGATCCACTTTCCGGTGAACTCCGCGTCACTGTCATCCACCACCACACTGCTGAGTTTTGCCGCGACGGCGGGTGGCGCCTGCGTATCACCGTCTTTCGCGAGCAGCCATTCGATGTTGAAGCGCGCGACGGAGAGTTTTTCGTAAGGACCTTTCACGCCGTTCTCGTAGCCGAGATAGATGGTCCCATCCGGCCCCAACGCGAGGTCGCCATAGGCGGCCGGCCCTGGATGGAGAACCTTGGCGACCGGCCACGTCTTGCCGTCATCGTAGCTCGCCCGCACGGTCAGGTTTGCGCGGCTCGGCCCGGCGGAGTGGGAAAAGAGCACCACCCGCCTGCCCGCGGGGTCGCGTGTCACGAGCGTGCTCGCCTGGCACGCGGAAGGCGCGCGCAGCGTGGCATCGCCCGTCGGCGGCGACCAGGTGAGTCCGGCATCGGCGCTGTGCGCAATCATGCGAGCGCTGCGTTGCGCCGAGCGCGAGTTCATCACGACCGCGCCATCCGCGGCTTCATAGAGGGTGCTTTCGTTGAGCAGCGGGTCTTCGGGAATGAGTCCGCCGGCTTTCCAAGTCGCTCCGTGATCGTCGCTGAAAATCGTCCCCACTCGAAAATCCCGCAACTCGCCTCCTCCTACTCGCGGCACCGCGCTGAGGAAGACCGGAATCATCAGCCGCCCGCTCGTGAGTTGGATGCCGTGCGCGTGGCCTGTCGCGAAGAATTTCCACGCGAAGGGAAACTGTCGAAATGTCCGGGTGATTTCGGCTGCGGGATGGAATGTCTTCCCGTCGTCCGTGCTGGTGAGGCGGTAAGCCTGGGTCAGGTTTTTGCAGAAGATTGCGTGAACGGCTCCGGTCTTCTGATCCACGACGACCGATACGTTGCCGATCTTCGTGTCAGGACCGTCGTCGCTGTAAAGCACCTGCATCGGCTTCCACGACTTGCCGCCATCGAGGCTGCGCTTGAGGACGAGGTTCATCTTCCCGATATCTCCGCCGCTGTTCACCCGCCCATCGCAGAACAGGAGCAGCGCACCGCTGCGCGTGGCGACGAGGCCGGGGATGCGATAGGTGTGGTAGCCATCCGCTCCGCGAACGAATACGTCCTCCTTTTTCAGGAACGGCTCCGCCGCACCGCTGGGAACCGGGTTTGCGGATCGGGCCGGTTCGGGTTGAGTGGGTTCGCCCGTGAGCCAGCCGAGACGGGCCAGAAACTTGTCCGCCTCGCGAAGCACGATGGCGTAGTAACGCGGCTCGCCGCGGATGTAGAAACCGTGGTCCTGTCCCTCGTAACCCATCAGCGTGCAGACGTTGCCTGCCTTGGTCATTTCGTCGGTGAAACGCCGGGCATTCTCGAAGGGAACGGTCTTATCGGCCTCGCCGTGAAAGATGATGGTCGGAGGCAACCCCGCGCGGACGTGATGCACGGGTGACGCATCCTGCGCGCGCTCGCCGAGCTTCTTCGCCCCGTAACCAGTGGCCGTCGTATCGAGCACGGGATTGAACAGGACGAGCGCATTCGGCACGCAACTCACCTTCGTGGCGGCGCCCTGCTCTTCGATGTCGCTGAGCACCGCGGTGGAAGCCGCTACGTGTCCGCCCGCCGATCCGCCGCCCGCCGCGATTCGCTGCGGGTCAATGCCCAGTTCCGTCGCGTGCGCGCGCACCCAGCGCACGGCCGATTTCCCGTCCGCGATGCACTCCAACGGCGTCGTGCCGTGAGCCTCCTTGGTGCGGTATTCCGGCAGCACGACCACCATCCCGCGCGACGCGAAATAAGCCGCGTGCTTCACAAACTGAGATGGGTCGCCGTGCATCCAGCCGCCGCCAAAGAAGAGCACGAGGGCCGGCCGCGCATCCGAAGCCTTGTGATCCGGCGGATTGAAGACATAGAGCTTCAGTGAAACTTCGCCGCTGCTCTTGAAGACGAATGGCTTCGCCCCGGGCACTTCGCTCATGCCGGTGCTCGGCGGCTTGGCGGCGCAGGGAAGTTGCGCTCCTAGCGCAAGCAAAAGACTACATACGACAGCGATCGGCGTTTTCATGGTTGGAGCGGCGAACAGGTGCGAGGACATGGGAAGCGTCATAGTTCGACCTCGACACTCCAGATCGAGTTCGCGCCGCGTCCGCGGCCGTGATAGTAAAACATCAGCCAGCGGCGGCCCTCGACGTGAACCAGCCAGGGATAACCGAGATCGTTTTGGGTCTTCTCTTTCGGGAACTCCAGCAGCACGCGCTCGCGCTTCCAGTCGAGTTTTCGTGCGTCTCCTTTCCACAGCCAGATGCGGCCGGGCAGGTCTGTCTTGCTGCGTTCCGTCGTGAGCACGAATACCTCGCCCGGCTTCTGCGGATTCACCACGGCGCACGGTGCGACGACATTGTAGAGCGCACCGCTCTCCGTCCCGAGCACCGAGCGCTCCGTCTTCCAGGTCGCTCCGCCATCGTCGGAAACACTGACGAACTGCGTGCCAGCCAGCGATTTGGCACGAAGAAACGCGATCAGCCTGCCCTCCGCGCGGATGAGGACCGGCTCGACGGCCGACACATCGGTGATCTGCACGGCTTCGCCCCAACTCTTGCCCGCGTCCTTCGACGACGCCATCCAGATGCCTTTGCTGTAAGGTTTGCTCGGTGCGCGGTAGTGCCCCAGCGCGGTCAGTCCGCGGCCCGGCACCTCGATGATGTTGCCGAAGACCGAGCCGGTTTTGTCCGGCCCGAGCGCCGAGGTGTCCGTGGGAGTCCAGATGCGGCCGGTGTCAGTCGAGCGCCAGCCGAAGATGTTATTCCCCGCATCGTCATCGAAGGCCATGGCGAGGAGCACGAGTGCGCCGTCTTCCGCCACGCCCAGCGCGACGTTGCCGCTCTGCGTGTAATCCCTGCCCTTCGCGAATTCGCGCAGCACCCGCGGCGGAGTGAAAGTGCGACCGCCATCCGTGGAGATCGACACCGCCGGTGATCCGCCGCCATGCGTGCCGTGAAAAGTGCCTGCGATATACGCGAGCACGATGGTTCCATCCTTCGCGCGCACCGCCTTTGGCCAGGACAGATGCGCGAAGCGTGCATTCCCCGGAGCCGGCACGACGACCCGCCCGATCGCGCCGCCGCCGGGGACTCGCGCGGCCCAGACCGGCGGCGGTTCGGCAGCCCGTGAGGGCGCGGCCAGCAATGTCGAAAGGGAGAAGATGACGAGGAGAGCTGTCATGGTCGGAGAAAAACGAATCATGGCAGGAGAGAATAAAGGAGAGTCAGCGCAGCCCCGCGCGCGAGCACGCCATTGGCAGCGGGTGGTGAAATCTTCGATGAAGCGGGCAGCAGCGCGGCGAACTCCGCGCCTGTCATTTCCGCGCCGCCGTCGCGCTCCGCCGCCGCCACCGCGCGGGCCAGTTCCGCAGGATCGAGTTTGCCGTTCAGCAGCTTTGCAAACCCATCCGCCCAGGTTTTTCCGGTCGCGGTTTTCAACGCGCCACCGAGGCGCGCGTCGTAGTCGGCGAAGAAACCTCTCGTGCCGAAATATTGGAGCGCGGGTTCCATCGGTTCCTTGTCGTTGAAGAAACTGACCATCACACGGTTCTTGACCAGCGTGCGGACAAGCAGGTCGGGATCGAGCGCGGCTGGTGTTGTTTTGGTTTTCACCACCAACGCAGCGGCAAACCCGGCGGATTCGCCGATCTGCATCCACGCTGGTTCGAGACGGATCGCGCCCCAGCCGACGTGCGATGCGGAGAGCGCCACGGGCACAAGCAGGTTGTCCACTTCCTTCGGCAACAGGCAGCGATACGGCACTTGAGCGGGACGGGTTTCCTCGCCGAGAAAGAAAATGCCGTCGGTGTTGCCGCCGGGCGCCTTGCGCGGCAGGCAGGCCACCGAATCCACCGGCCAATCCGTGATGGCGATGCTATCGGCGTGGATCGGCGTGCGGGCGATGCCTTCGGCGATGACATTGTCCTGCTCCTTGAACACGTAACGCCCGACGAGCCGCCGCGCTTCGCGGACGTAGATTTCATAGGGCGCGTGCCCGTTGTCGGGAAACTCGTCCGCAGCGAGCCCGTAACCGGCAAACTTCTTACGTTCGTCAGCGTCCACCTTCGGATCGTTTTGCAGCCACCACAGCCGCATCAACATCGCGTCGAGATAACGGCGTGAAATCGCCTCGCGTGTTGGCCAGTCAGCGGCGGGATACTCGTTGTGCGGGCCGATGAGGCGGCCGCCGTTCCACGCAACCTTCTTGTTCGGCAGGTTCGGCACGAAACCGCCGCTTGCCGCTGCCTTGGCGATGGCGACATCGTAATTCGCCGGCTTTTCCACCGTGATCTTGTTCGCCGGGTCGCGGGTGAGAATGAGCCGGTAGTTGTAGGCCATCACGGAACCGTCGGCCTCGCCGCTGTTCGGTCCCTCGACGATTTCACCGGTGGCGTGGCTGTTGTAACGGATGTTTAGTTTGCCTTCGTCGGCAGCCTTTGGAAAACCACGCTGGCCCGGCTCCTTGTGTCGCTCCTTCGTGTAAATGACGCCCGCGTGCGGTTCGTTGTATTCGGTGCGCGCCTCGCGTCCGATTCGGGTCGTCACACCGGCGGCGGCCATCAGATCGCCTTCGTACATGGCGTCGGCAAAAACTTTTCCGCTGACGGTAATGGGATGTTCATCTCGCGGAGCGAGATGACTACTATGTGGCTTGAGCGTCACGCGTTTCAACAGCGCGCCTGCGCGCTCCGTTTTCGTGACGATGTGGCCGAGCAACACGGTCAGCTTCTTCTCGCGCTCGGCCATTTGATTGAACAGCATCTCGGCGATGCGCGGCTCGATCTTCGCGCGATCAATGTGCGCCCGGCTCGTGGCGCTCGGCATCGAGGCGAGATGTTGCTGCGAGCCTTCGCCGTAGGTTTTGCGGTAATAGTCCGCCGCGCCGGTGAGCATCTCGCCGTAGAGTGGCGAGCGCAGACCGTCATAGGGCGCTTCCCAGCCGCCACCGCCGCTGGTCATGAAGCCGCCCAGATGTTGCGTGTGATTCACCAACAGCACGCTCAACCCTTCCCGCGCCGCCCGCACCGCGCACGCGATGCCGCCCGGCGTGCCGCCGATGACGACAAGATCGTACGCTTTGCCATCAACGTCCTGCGGTTTCGCTGCGGACGCCAAATGCATTGGTTCAAGGAGCGGCGGTTTGGAACCGCCGCCGGTGGGCGCTTTCAACGCGCCCATCCTTGTTTCCTTGGCGAGGGCCTCCGGAACAAGTTGCAGGCCGTCCACGACGACAAACCCGTCCGCGCCCTCGTTGGAGATGGTGACCGACCCGGTCTTGCCGGCGGCGAAGTTGAACACGCCAAGAGGGCGCGGTTCTTCACGTTGATTGACGACGATGGTTTTTTCGCCATCAGCGGAACGAATCGTGATTCGGGTGTTGCGCGCGCGGTTCGCCGCCGCAACATACAGCAGCCGCACTTCGTAACGCCCCGGCTCCGGAATCTCCGGCGTGAAGTTAGCAGTCGCGGCTGACTTTTTCTTCCGATCATCGTGACGATACGACGCGCCAATCAACGGAGTCAGTTTGCCGGCAACGGTCCATGCGCCGCTGTATTCCGCTTGGTCGTCGTCCAGCACGATGCCGGCAGCTTTCGATTCCTGGGTTGCGGTCGTGTTCTTCTCCGCCTTGTCCGTCTCCGCGAGCGTGAAACGAACACTGACAACGGAGTGTTTCTCCGGGCCGGGGCGATACTTGATGTAGGTGGTGGCGACAAACGTGCCGTCGGGCAACAGTTCGAGGCCCGGATAGCCGCAGTCGCCGCCGGCATGACTGTGCAGCAGTTTAATCCGGTACTGGCCTTCGCGTCCGCTGACGATGTCCTCGTAGCGGCCAACCCAAGCGACGAAATGGTTCTTGGTCGGGCTTGCCTTGCCCGTGTCGCGGAAACAGACGACGAGCCGGCCATCCGTTGCATAGGCGGCCTTGTGCCGGTCGCCGTGCAGCCCGGCAGGCAACGGGTTGGCCTTCGACCATGTGCGCCCCTCGTCGTTGGTGGTCATGGAGAGCGCGACGCGGTCTTTGTTCTCGCGCAACAGACAGAGCAATTGTTTGCCATCCGGCGAGCGCACCAGTTCCGGCTCGCACGGCTTGAGTTCGCCGAGATCGAGGACGATGCGCCACTGGCTCCACGTCAAGCCGCCGTCCTCCGAGATGCTCTGGGAGATGATGTTGGAACGTTTGTCCTTCGTCTCGCCCGGCCGGCGGATATTGGTCATGCCGAGCAGTTTCTTGCCGCCGTCAATCGGCGCAATCGTGCAGAACGGCATCACGCAAACAAGTCCGTTGCTTGTCATCGGCGACCACGTCTTGCCGTCGTCGGTGGAGACGGACTGGTGCATCGCGCCGTCCGGTCCCTGACCGGCGAAAACGAACAGGCGCGCGTTGCCTTGCGGGTCGGAGAGCCGGTAAATCGCCGGGCAGTTCTTCACTTCACGCCAGTTCTCCGGCACCGGCAACAGCTCGCTCCACGTCCTCCCGCCATTGTCGCTGCGTTTCATCGGTCCGCACGGCCCGCCGTGGCCGAGCGTCCAGACACAAAACATCGTCTTGCCGTCCGGCAACAACACGGTCGTCGGATGTCCTTGATAGATTTTGTCGGTGCCTTGCGCGACGATCACGTGACGATTGGTGTCGCTGGAAAGGTCGAGCGTTGGGAGCGCAGCAGCGAGGGCGAGCAGGATGGTGTTCATGGTGTGCTGCTTGAGACGCTGTAGAGACTGGCGTTGTTCAGTTCGAGAACGACGCGCACAGGACGGTCGGTGGGCGCATTGGTGAACGCCCGCCAGCGCGTGTCGTCAGCGCGCAACACGCTGCTGCCGGAAATCGGACGACCGTCCGCTTCAAGCAGCGTGACGCTGAGTTCGCCGCGGCTCGCGTCGGCGTTGACAACCAACGTCGGTGTGCCCAGTTGCAGCGGTTTTGTTTCGACACGCCCTGCGTCAATCGAGACGAACCCGTGTCGCCGCCACTCCGCCCGGCCAATCGCGAGCCGTTTCGCCGGCATCGCTCCGCCGTGGCCAGTCGTCAGGCCGGTGTGGTAAACCCAAGTCTTGTCGCCGACGTGGACGCAAGTGCTGGTGACGCCGAGAATGGCGCCTGCGTCAAAGCTGCCGGGTGTGCCGCGCGGGATGACGTTTACGCGCGGCTCGGTGCGCTGCCACATGCGGCCATCGGCGCTGGTCGCTAGTTGGACATCAATCGGCCCGTCATCAGGACTTTGGCCCGGCTTGACTTCGCTTTTGGGAATGCGCTTGGTGAGTCGGAACATCGTCGGCAATCCGATGAACCCGGCGGCGTGCGGATAGACCGACATGTTATAGACCTCGGTGCGTTGCTCCGGGTCCGTGGCCCAAACATCGTCCTTCTCGTCGGGCACAAAGACAAGTTCGGGTTCAGTCCATGTTCGGAAATCACGGCTGCGCGCAAGCCAGACAACGCGCCGTCCGAAGCCGCGGACTTTGGCCGGGCGTTTGTGGAAGGCAAGATACTCACCGGTGACCGGATCCTGCGTGAGCGTGATGGTGTCCGTGTATTTCAGCACTGGGTCTTTTGGATAGTTCGTCCAGTGCAGGCCATCCGCGGAAAAGGCAGCGTGGTATGCAGCCCGCATCGCGCCAAGCATTTTGTATCGCTTTGTCGGATCGGTTTCCCGAGCGTCCAACAGTACGCTCGGACTGTGCAAATCGAAGACGATGTTGTTATCGAAAGAACCGTCACAGGCGTAGATACCGAGCGACGGTTTGATCCATCGCACACCATCTTTTGAAGTGGCATACAACACCAAGTCACCTTTGCCGGAGCGGAGACCGGGGACAACGATTCGCCCGGCGGATCGTTCGAGGAGTGGCGACGACATGTACCACAGGCGCAATACGCCGGTGGTGTCATCGGCATACACCGAACCGTACACATAGACGCGCGATCCTTCCCATGGATGAACCGCCTCGATCACCGGCGCGCTGCGCGTCTTGGCAACATGCACGGTACGGACGACGCCCGTACCTTTTGCAATGCCGCTGTCATCAGCGAACAACAGCGGCAGTTCGCGCAAAGCGATCACTTGCGGCACCGACTCAAAACGAAAGCTGTAAAGCTTGGCGCAGGTGCCGCTGAGCGCCAACCGCACTTCGCGGCCTTTCAGCGCGGTGAGATCCCATGGCAGGGCGGCGTTCGTTGAGTTCGTCCGGACTGTGGAGTTGAAACCGGGAACGTCGAGCAGGCTCACGCGCAATTCGCCCGGTGCGTCCACGTTGAGCACGAGACGCGAGCCGTCCACTTTCACCGGCGCGGTCACGCATTTGCCTTCCTCAGCGCCGAAATCGAGAGAGACGAAACCGTCCACACGTTGAACGTAGCGGTAGATGATGCCGTCGGTCTTGCGTTTGCGCGCTTCCACGTCGCCATGCTTGGAATGGAATGCGAGACCGTATTGCCAGATCTCGTCGCCGCGAACAACAAGGCCGGTGCCCATGAATTCCATGTTCTCGTCCGGGTGGAGCGGCACATAGGCTTTGCGGTCGTAACGGTGCCACGCGATGCCGTCGCGGCTGCCGGTGAACTCGATGTGGAGCGGACCGTCGCTGATCCTTTTCTCGCGCTGGAGAATCGAGGGGAAACCAACGTACCAATGCGGGTCGAGCGGATACGGCTGCGCTGAGATGTTATACACGTCGGTGTTCGGCGAGTCATCTTTGTCTGTGGCGAAGACGGTGGGGAACTCGTCGCCAATGACGGGACACATCTTCTTTCCCCACATGTAAACACTTTTCGACGATGGGCCAACGGGCAGCGGCGTTGTCAGGCTCGACATCTCGGCGCGCACGACTTTGCGGTAACGTTTCCCATCAGCGCGAGTCTCCCATCCGCGCAAATAGAGCACATACTTGCCAAGACGCTCGTCCCAGAACGTCACGTTCTGCGTATCAGCCCCGAGGCGAATCAGCGGCGTCTTGTCATGCCGCCAATGCAAACCGTCTGGCGAGTAAAACCGCACCATACCCGAGGAGAGATGTGTGACGTAAGCATAACGCTCCGACGCCGGCGCGTTGGGGTCCTGAAAGACGACGCCTTCGAGCGAGGTCATGCCGACGAGGTTGTTGTCCTTGCTGCCGTTGTACTCGACGATGCCGAGGTTGGGTTTCGTCCAGTGGACGCCGTCGGTGGACTCGGCGTAGGCGACGTTGGGGTGATTCTCTTTGTCGCGACAGATGTACCACATCCGCAACTTGCCGCCCTCGTCGCGCACGGTGAGGAACAGCGTGATCATGAGTTGTTCCCACGGTTTGTCGTGAGTGATGACAACCTCGCGCCGTTGCGGCGGGTTGACGTGGAGGGAGACGTTCGTCGCTTGTTGGACAAACGCCGGGTCGAGGAACAGGTGGCGTGCTGGTTGACCAGCGGCAACCGTGAGGGCAAGTGCGGCGTTGATGACGATCAACAGGCGCGTTCTCATG
>Ga0233425_10000725_pt1 | contig 82089 bp, 73 predicted proteins | sample Watercolumn_Towu_2_FD_181712 | JGI IMG/M metagenome (GOLD analysis project Ga0233425, IMG submission 181712) | Freshwater microbial communities from Lake Towuti, South Sulawesi, Indonesia - Watercolumn_Towuti2014_140_MG | ecosystem: Environmental > Aquatic > Freshwater > Lake | place...
CCATAGAAAACATTGTGGAAAAGGAGCTACAAATTAAGGGAGGGAAAAAGGGAATCGAAGATTTAGGGATAGACAAATTCAACGAAGCCTGCCGCTCAGCCGTTTTGCGTTTTGATAAGGAGTGGAAGAAGTTCATTTCCAGGATTGGAAGGTTTGTGGATATGGCGAATTCCTACAAAACCATGGACAACACCTTCATTGAATCTGTCTGGTGGGGCTTCAAAAAGCTTTGGGAAAAGGGCTTGGTCTACGAAGGCCGCCGAGTAATTCTTTTTTGTCCGCGCTGCGCCACCCCGCTTTCTGATTTTGAGATCGCCATGGACAAAAGCTATCGCGACGTCGAGGACGAATCGGTCTATGTGAAGTTCAGAATCAAGAACCCGCCTGCTGACGAGGCATGTCAGGAATCAAGAATAAAGGGTGGGGAATATGTACTCGCCTGGACAACAACCCCTTGGACACTACCGGGAAACGTGGCTCTGGCGGTGGACGAAAAAGCCAGTTACGTCAAGATCAGAATTAAGCGGCAGGGATTAGGAAGTGGGGGCGAAGACGTTCTGATTTTAGCCAAACCGCTAATAGAAAAAGTTATTAGGGAACCCTACGAGACCGTTGAGGAGGTTAAAGGCAAAGACCTGGTTGGGTTGTCCTACGAGCCTTTGTATAATTTTTTGCCGATTGGGGATAAAAGGGCCTATTACGTGGTTGGAGCCAATTTTGTGAGTATGGAGGAAGGCACCGGTGTAGTGCACACCGCCGTTATGTATGGCGAAGACGACTACCGTCTGGGTATGCAGGTAGGACTCCCGGCCGTTTCGATGCTTTCTGATGAGGGAAAGTTTTTACCCTTCGCGCAGTTTTTAGCAGGGAAGTTTTTTAAGCAAGCCAATCCTATGGTTATAGAAGATCTTAAGGCACGCCGTTTACTTTATCGCGAAGAGAAAATAACCCACTCTTACCCTTTCTGCTATCGTTGCGATACACCGCTTTTTTACAACGCCGTACCGGCCTGGTTTATTAACATTGCCAATATCAAGAGGGAATTGGTAGAAGCCAATGAGCAAATTTCCTGGCACCCAGAACATTTTAAGCATGGTCAGTTTAAGGACATTTTGGAAAATTCGCCGGACTGGAATATTAGCCGCAGCCGTTACTGGGGAAATCCGATGCCGATTTGGGTTTGTGGGTCCTGTCAGAAGAAGAAAATTATTGGTTCAGTCGATGAATTAAAGGCTGCAGCTATTAACAGCCAACCCCTAACTATTAACTCTGATCTTCACAGGCCATATATAGACGAAATAAAGTTCAAATGCGGGTGTGGCGGAGAGATGTTCCGTGTTCCAGACGTTTTTGACTGTTGGGTGGAGAGTGGTTCCATGTCTTTTGCGGCCAAACACTACCCCTTCGAAAATAAGCAGTGGCTCGAAAAAAACTACCCCGCCGACTTTATTGGCGAATACGTAGCCCAGGTGCGAGCCTGGTTCAACGTTTTGCACCGAATTTCCGTGGCGGTGTTTGGCAAACCAAGTTTTAAAAATGTGTCGGTGACCGGAACCTACTTGGGAACTGATGGTAAAAAAATGAGCAAATCGCGAGGCAATTATCCTGACCCAATGCTGGTCGTCAACAAGTATGGCGTGGATTCTTTGCGGTTTTACATGATGGGGTCTTCCGTTATGAAGGCTGAGGACGTTATTTTTTCCGAGTCTGGTGTGGAAGATGCTCGCAACCAATTTATTAACCTTTATTACAACTGTTTTAAGTTTTTACGTCTGTATTCACAAGACCAATTTAATGATGAGTGGTCAGAGGAAAAAAGGACGGTTTTGGACGAGTGGTTGGTGTTGCGAACCGAGCAACTGGTTTCCGAAGTGACTGGCTTTATGGATGCCTACGATACGGTTAACGCATGCAAAATTATGCGGGAATACGTTTCCGACCTTTCTACCTGGTATCTGCGGCGCAGCCGGGAGGCAATTAAGGACGGCGGTACCGATTCCTTGCGGACCTTGGCCGCGGCCCTTATTTGCTTTTCTAAGGTCGCGGCACCGGTTATTCCTTTTATCACTGAATATGTTTACAAAGATTTAACGGGCAAAGAGTCGGTCCATTTGGCCGATTGGCCGTCTTCTGGTGCAAAAATCGAAAATCAAGATGCAAAATTAGTGGGGGAAATGGCGCTGGTACGGAAGATTTGTGAGCTAGGGCACGCTCAAAGGAAAGAAAACTCCGTTAAGGTACGTCAACCCCTATCCAAAGTCACAATAAATTATATCGGGGAATCGCTGGGAAAGGATTTGGAGCAGTTAATTATTGACGAGATCAACGTGAAGTTAGTGGAATGGAGAAAGGATGCTAACGCGCTAGACCCAGTTGTATCTTTGGATATAGAGATAACCCCGCAACTTAAAGCTGAGGGAGAAGCCCGTGAGCTGGTGCGACAAATTCAGGATTTACGCAAAGAAGCCGGCTGCAAAGTCACAGACAGAATTAAGGTTTTCGCCCCAAATTGGCCAAAAGGGTTTGAGGACTATATTAAAAAAGAGACATTGGCCGAGATTTTGGAATCAGGCGATAATGTTTCTATCAAAGTGGTATAAGATTCCCAGTATTACTGTAATAAATATTTTGATGCAAAAATAAAACGGCAGTCTTTCTCTTAAAAGTCCGCCGTTTTTTTTTCGCCTCAGGTCGTGGATTTTATTGAGTCTCGGTTAATTCTCGCAGATCTTTTTGCGTAGGATGGATCCCAAGCTCTTTCATAACCCGTAGCTTATTCCCTTTCGCCCATTTCCAGGTGTTTGGTACAAGCAGAATGTCCACATTCCAGACACCCGTCCAATAGTTGTCGAAATCAAGCAGGACTTCCCAGTAGAACCCAATTCCAAAGGCAAGTCCTCCTGTAACAAAAATGCCGAAGAGCCAGTAGGAAATCGGGGCAAAGAAGAAGCCCGCCATAAGCAGGGCGAGCAGGATAAGAAGGGAAGACTTGATGGTTGGGGCCAGTCGCTCGTCGGCGTACTTGCTGAACGCTCCTTCATCTTTGTCACTGTCAGTTTCACCGCGGAGCGAGTTCCTGACCTCGACCCATTCCAGCCAAACCTTGCCAAGGATCGCGGCGGCGATTCCGGTGGCGACAAAAATCATTGTCGTGATGAAGAAGCCGAGGATATTCTCATCCGGCTTCATCAACCGAATTCTCTGCAATCCGAAAAGATGCTGAGACCCAAGCCACAGCAGCGCTGTGATAGCTGCCGCGATGGCTGGTCGAATAATGAGGTGCATTTTACCCCTCTCCTTGTTTTTGCGGGTTTAAAGCCGCGAATTTTGTTTTCTTTGTGCTTAGTGAGCACCTTACCACAAATGCCTATAATTATCAACCCATAGCACATATATGGGAAGGTTTAGAAACTGAATTTTTAAGGGGTAACAAAGTGCTACAATTTTTATATGCGGATACTTAGAAAATTTGATTTTGGGATACTTTTGCCCATGATATTTTTGATTTCCTTTGGAACAGCGGTAATTTTTTCAACCGATCCCGTATTGGCCCGCGAGCAGGTAGTATTTGGTGTGGTTGGGATTATATTATTTCTCTTTGTTTCCTTTGTAAGAACCCGTTTTTTAGAATATTTCGCCGTATTTCTTTACATCCTTTCTTTAATTTCTTTAGTGCTAACCTTTATCCTTGGGACTGTTACTCACGGATCTACCCGTTGGATTTCGTTGGGATTTGCTGGGCTAACCCTGCAGACTTCCGAATTCTCTAAATTTTTTATAATCACTATTTTATCGGCCTTTTTTGCATCCAGACTGTGGGATGGGCGTTTAAAAGGATTTTTTATTTCGTTTCTGATCGTCTTAGCTCCTGCCTCCATGATTTATTTGCAGCCGGATTTGGGGACGACCCTAGTCCTCCTGTCCATTTGGTTGCTGATGCTTGTTGGACGCGGCTTTAAACTTAGATATCTTCTCCTGTTTGCTTTGGTCTTTTCCATGTTGGCTCCGATGGGGTGGCATTTTTTAAAGCCTTACCAAAAGGATAGAATTACCACGTTCCTGAATCCTTCGGCAGACCCACTAGGGTCTGGTTATCACATCTTGCAAGCTAAAATTGCAATTGGCAGCGGGCAGTTATTTGGCCGAGGTTTTGGGCAGGGGACCCAAAGCCGGCTGCGTTTTTTACCGGAATATCATAACGACTTCATTTTCGCAGCCCTCTCCGAAGAATGGGGTTTAACTGGTTCCGTTCTACTTATCTGCATTTTCGCTGTCCTACTATTTAGAATCCTTTCTGTCTATGGCCGGGCCGAAAGCGAGTTTGACCAGCTTATTTGTTTAGGAGTTTTCACCATGATTTTTACCCAGTTTGTTGTAAATGTGGGAATGAATTTGGGTTTAGCGCCCGTAACAGGCATTCCTTTGCCCCTGGTTTCTTCGGGCGGGAGCTCTTTAATTACTACGGCTGTTTCCTTAGGCTTGGTGCAATCTGTTGCGTTGCAGGAGAAATTGAGTTAATATAAGCCGTGTTAACACCACGGCTTAGGTGGTGTTGTTTGTTTGCTAATTATGCCTAGAAAATCCAGTAAAGCCGAAGGAGATGTTAAAACTGAGGTTAGTCAGAAACCACAAGAGCCCGGTAAGTTGGCCGTTATTGAGCTTTCCGGACACCAGTTCTTGGTTCATGAGGGGAACGAGTTCGAAATAGATAATCAGGACATCGAAGTTGGTAAGAAAATTACTGTCAGCGAGGTTTTACTTTTGGAAGATGAAGGAAAGGTTTCGGTTGGTCAGCCATATGTTACTGGTAGTGTGGTAGAACTGGAAGTTCTGGAAAACAAAAAGGGCGAAAAGATTGAGGTTATTAAATACAAAGCCAAGTCGCGGTACCGTAAACATGTTGGCTATCGATCGTCATTGACAAAAGTTAAAGTAGTTTCCATAAAGTAATTATGGCGCATAAAAAGGCAGGAGGAAGTAAGGCAAGGCAAGGTGGGAATATAAGTGGCAAATCACGCGGAATTAAGGTATATGATGGTGAAAAAATTAGATCCGGTGGAATTATTGTTCGCCAGCTAGGCACTGTTATAAAACCCGGTCTAAATGTTGGGTTGGGACGAGACTACACCATTTTTTCCAAGGTCGACGGTGTTGTGAATTACTCATTTTTAAAAAAAGGAAAAAAGAAAGTTTCTGTAGTGCCGGGAGAGCCGCATAATTCTTCTAAGTAACTTTCCACGTTTGACTTTTTATTCCGTATCTCCAATAATTAGTTTGGCCGAAAGTAAACCGAAAATGACACCATGAATGATTCAGCGCCGCTTGCGGACAGAATGCGACCTCGTACTATTGGTGAAGTTGTTGGACAGCAGCATTTGGTTGGCAGGGACAAGCCTTTAACAAAAGTTATTGAAACCGGCAATCTTTTTTCCATTATTTTTTGGGGCCCTCCCGGAACCGGAAAAACTACTTTAGCGCGTATTATTTCTTCGCAAACCGGGGCCAGTTTTATTGAATACTCCGCTGTTTCCGCCAAAAAATCCGATGTTATGGCCGTAGTAAAGGCGGCTCGCGACTTACTAAAGGCCAATGGGAGAAGAACGGTTTTGTTTATAGACGAAATTCACAGATTCACAAAAGCTCAGCAAGACGCCTTTTTACCATATGTGGAAGACGGGAGCATAGTTTTAATTGGCGCTACTACCGAGAACCCTAGTTTCGAAGTTATTAGTCCGCTTCTTTCTCGTTGCCGGGTTTTTGTACTAGAGCCTCTTTCTTCGGAGGACTTGTCCAAAATTATTAACAGAGGGGCTGACGAGCTCGGAGTAAGAGTCGCCGAAGAGGCAAAGGAGTATTTAATTTCTTTTTCCAGTAACGACGCGCGTAAGGCTTTAAATCTGCTTGAAGAAACCCTTAGGCTTTACCAGGAAGTAAGTTTGGAAAACCTTAAACTAGCCCTTCAGAGTAAGCATTTACGGTATGACCGGGTGGGAGATGATCACTACGACACTGTCTCCGCCTTTATTAAAAGTCTGCGGGCATCTAATGTGGATGCGGCTCTATATTATTTGGCCAGAATGGTTGACGCTGGGGAGGACCCGCTTTTTATTGCAAGACGAATGGTGGTTTTTGCTTCGGAGGATATCGGGATGGCTGCCCCAACCGCTCTCGTGGTTGCAAACGGAGTTTTTAGAGCCTGCGAAACCATCGGCTACCCTGAATGCCAAGAAAATTTGGCCCATGGGGTGGTCTACTTAGCTAAAGCTCCGAAGGACCGCGCCGCTTACAATGCTTATATGGCAGCTTTGGCTGATGTAAAAGGGCATGGTAATTTACCAATTCCTTTAAGCATTAGAAACGCACCAACTAAGCTTATGAAGGATCTTGGGTATGGTCGGGGTTACGAAAAATACACCAGGGAGAGTTTGTTGCCAGAAGAAATTAAAGGTCATAAGTACTATGATTCATCCCCTCAACAATAGGGCAACGGCCTTGCCTGTCGTTACCTTTGGCTAAGTTTAAAAAATGTGTAGAATCTGATTATGGAGTCGGAAGTGTCTATAGCCGAAATTAAGGTAATGTACGTAAAGTCCGAGTCCGGCCCGGCTGGCGCCGGCTACGCTTTTTACTAAGCTCGAAGGCAAGTTACCAAGCATTAAAGGCAGAAAGTTTTATGGAATTATTTCTGATGAGGGAAAAACCTATTTGTCGGGCGTTGCCGTAGAAGATGGTGGCAGTCCAGAGACTTTTGGCCTTAACGTTACTACTATTCCCGGCGGTAAGTATGTTAAGACAAAAATATGGTAATGGACGAGTAAGTTAGACGATATTTACCCAACTTTTCGCGAGATGTCCAAAAAATTCAGGGAGGACAAGTCCCGTCCGCGGCTAGAGTTTTATCGATCGCAGAAAGAACTCATTTTAATGTTGCATATCCAGTAATAAAAGCAGTCGGTCATTTTGATGTTATAACAACCCCAAACGTATCGGCAGCGTAGGCGCAGCCGCCTTTATAGACTTCTGTAAATAATGCTCTGTGGCCCATGGTGTTAAAAAGACCAGCTACCGCTTCTTTGGCAGTTGGGGCTCCGGAAGTCAAAAATTCAAAGAGGCTTAATAAGTCTGCTTGTTGCAAATCTTCCTTGTATTTATCAATCAGTGGCTTAAATCCATTGTGATCATCCAGCCTCTCTAATCGTCGCAGTTCTGCTAGTCTAATGGCAGCCAATGTGCAAAGAGTCTCGTTGGACGGAATAGGGCTTAAGCCTATTTCACGGCGTTTGTTGCTGATTTCGTCCCAAAACTGTGGTCCCGTCCAGTTTTTTGTTACATTATTGGATTGTATCGGTTGAGATGCCGCTGGTCGAACAGTTTTGACATTAATTGGCGGGCCTTTAATGACGACTTGAGCAGTTTTCGAATCTTTGATAGCTCTTAAGACTTTGTCGCCATAGCCTTTTATGAGCTCTTGGTTTTTATAGGAATATCCGGCCACAAATGACAGGCTAGCTATTATCAATAGAAATAGAATCGAAGAGACTGTTTTCGTCATAGCATTATTATAGTCGTCGGTTCAATAATGATAAAATGGCATGGTATGGGAACCTTGTACTTGGTAGCAACGCCCATAGGGAATTTGGGGGATATAACCTTTCGGGCCATAAAAACCTTAAAGGAAGTCGATTTGGTTGTTTGCGAAGACACCCGTGTTACCGGCAAACTCTTATCCCATTTTAAGATATCTAAGCCAATGGAAAGCTTTTTTGAGCATAACGAGGTTATTAAAGCCAGAAAAATAATTGGTTATCTGGACGCTGGGCAAAATGTGGCTGTGGTGAGTGACGCCGGCATGCCAGGTATTTGTGACCCCGGTTATAGATTAGTTAAAGAAGCAATTGACGCGGGAATTACGGTTGTTCCCATTCCCGGTCCCTCCGCCGTTGTTTCTGCGCTGTCTGCGTCTGGACTTCCAACAGACCAGTTTATATTTGTTGGGTTCTTGCCTCAAAAACAGGGCAAACGCTGCAATTTTTTAGAAAGTTTAAAACAGGAAAGCCGTACTATCGTAGCCTACGAATCCCCCCACCGTTTAATTTTTGCTCTGCAGGATATTTTAACTGTTTTGGGGGACAGACCCGTTTGTGTGGCTCGTGAAATAAGTAAAATGTATGAAGGGTTTAAAAGGGGTAAGGTAAGCGAGGTTTTGGAATATTTTAAGAGTAAAGAAATCAAAGGTGAACTTACTCTTGTATTTGGCGGAAATAGCTAGATAGATACTACACAATTCCCCCAATAATTAACTTATAACATTTGACAACAGGTTAGGTTTGTGCTAATCTAGCATTAGATTGCGCAAAATAGCGCTTTTGCCTTGGCGCCAACCAAAACTGGTTGCCGTTAGGGCTATTTTCGGAAAGGGGGTGAAGTCAAATATGTTTACGCATTTGGCTTCTCATTATGTTTTTGTTGACTTGACGTTCGGCGGCGCGCACGGCGCGTTTTAGGGTGGGTGGGGGTAGTCGATTGACTTTCCGGGCTGCTATGGCGGTTTGTTTTCGTTTTACAACGACCGCCGCGGTTTTCTCGCCCTGGCTGATCGCGTTTCGCGCTTCGGCTACCCCCCCCCTACTTTCTCGCCACGGGATCCGCGTTACTCGATACCATCGTCCCCATCGGAGTTAACAATACTGCCTAAGGATCGCAGATCCCCTTCTGATCATGAGAATGCCCTCAAAACCCACGCGCGGGCACACAGCCACATCGCCAAATACATCGCGGGGGCATTCTCTACAAGCATTTAGCCTCTTGGTTCGCTCGAACTTAAGAGGCTAATTCATTTTTAGCTACCAATTATTTCCATATCTCTAATTCCGCCAAAGGCAATTCTGCCCAGTATTTTTTGGGAGAGTCCTAAAGTATTACCAAAAGTAACCGAAAAATTTCCGTATTTATTGTTTACTTCGTCAAGGGCTTGGGCGAGGAGTCTTTTTTTATTCTGATTTTCAAATAGCGTTTGCTGTTGGTATAGGGATTGTGTAAGGCTAAACGCGGTAACGGCCAAGAGGGAAACAGGTTTAGTTACTCCGTGACTAAGGATTCTTAGGCTTTGTTGGTAGATTTCTGGGGTAGTAAATATCTTGCTGGCAAGTTTACGGCTCTTGTGAAAATAAGTGTGATCATTGTAACTGCAGGAAACAGCTATGCCTTGGGCTTCCAGATTGTTACCACGAAGTCTTGTGCCCACCTTCTCGCAAAGTCTAAAAAGAATCTTTCCCAGCTCCTTTTCGTTGTTGGTGGCTCTAGGTAATGCGTAGGAGTGACCAACGCTCTGGCGGTTGGATTTCCAGGCGTCAACCTCAAAGCCTCTAAGTCTCATGTACCAGTGGTAGGCGCAAATGGATTTAAAGATAGACTTTAGCGTGGGTAAGTCTGCTTGTAGAAAATCGAAAGCAGAATAAATTTTACCGGCATTCAGACGGGACTTTAAAGCAACGTTAATACCACAAAGATCCTCAACCCTTAATGTTTTAAAAATTTGAACGGCGTTGGAGTAATTTATTTCTTCCAAGCCGTCGGGCTTTTTTAGCCCCGCCGCCGTTTTGGCCAGAAAACGATTTGATCCAAGGCCGATACTTACGGTTAACCATTCGCCGAGCCTTTCCTTTACATCTTTTTTAATTTGTTGGCCAATAAATTTTAGATTGGAGTCTCCGGTTACACCCAAGGGCCCGCTCAAGGAATCATTGTTAGTGAGTCCTCGATCCAGTGTCAAAACGGCCGCTGTCTGCGGCGGCTTCGGTACCGCCGCAGCGCTAAGACTCCCCGCTGGTCCGTATTGCCGTTTTGGCACCTTGCTCTGCGGACTCACGTATGGTTGCCTATTATTAAATATAAGAACCGCTTCGTCGATACTTTTGGGGATGACCTCGCTGCAGTAGGTCTCAAAAATTTTCATCATTTCCCGGTGCACATGCCGGTATTTTTGTGGGTCCGGTGTTAAAACAACCACACGGGGGCAAACTGTCTTGGCTTCTCGCACCCGCCAACCGGTTTTAATGCCAAACTCTTTGGCCTCAATACTGGCCGCCAGAATACAGCCACCGCCAGTAGGGTAGGCGGCCACCACGGTAGGAACGCCACGAAGTTTAGGGTTAGCTTGTTGTTCAATGGCGGCAAAGCAGCTGTTAAGATCAATATGCATTGTATTAGAAGGATGGGTGTTGAAGGAGGTCTTGCCAACGTTTCGCTGTTTAGCAATCATATATGGGCCAAAAATACACTAATTTCTAATTTATCCGAATGATTAATTATTGGTTATATATTTGGTTTAGTCTCCAAGTGAGTAGGTTTGGATTAAAGGAAATTTTGAAGGTTCCACCTTGGTCCGTGGAGACGGAGTAGGCATGAATAATGTCCTGCCCCGCGCGGAATTTGTGGTACAAGTTAATTTTGCTTATTTTAAAAAGTAAATTTTGCCAACGAAAGGCTAGGGGGTTAGCCTTACCTCCCTTAAAATGGGTAGCTACTTCTATTGTCTCATTTATATCTTCGTACATGCCGAAAATGTACCGAAAATGAGGTAGCTTGTCAAGAGGAGTTTATGACCTTACGAAGCGTTTATGAACAAGAAACTTTCGGGCTTCGGAGATTATTAACGGAACCACCGAGAGACCCATGACCAGGCCTAGTTGTCCAAAGTTCAGCTGAGTTATCTTAAAAATATTTGCGAAAGTGGAGTTATAAATAATAAAAAATTGTATTAGAAAAGGGAAGACTAGAGCGCCTAAAAAGTTAGGATTCTTGAGTAGATAAATATTAAAAGCCGATTTACCTCGACTCCAGATATCTAAGAGCACAAGATTTTGGGAAAAAACAAGAGTAGTTAAAGCCATAGTCCTGGCCACCGCTAAATTTAATTTTAGCCCTACAAAAAAGGCTATTAAAGTTATGGTGGTTGTTATAGCCGAAATTTCGAAAAGCCAAGCCAGGTCCCCCTTGGCTACTATCTCTTCATTTTTTTTGGGTTTAGCTTTCATTATGTCTGGGTGCTTGGGGGTTAAAGCCAGAATTACGGCGGGTAGTCCATCGGTAATTAGATTTATGTAAAGTAATTGAAAGGGGGTTAAAACGAGGGGCCAGCCCAAAAGTATACCAATAAGTACCGCCAACACCTCGCCAGCGTTACAGCCAATTAGGAATTTTACCGCGCTTTTAACGTTTTCAAAAATGACACGACCTTCTTCCACCGCCCTAACAATGGACGCAAAGTTATCGTCGGTAATGACAATGTCTGCGGCCTCTTTGGCTACGTCTGTGCCAGTTTTTCCCATGGCTACGCCTACATCCGCCTGTTTTAGTGCTAAGGCGTCGTTAACACCGTCCCCGGTGACCGCAACTATCTCACCCAGGCCCTGAAGGGATTTAACAATACGGTACTTGTGTTCCGGGGTGGTCCGGGCAAATATTCTGACCTTGGGTAAAATTTCTGAAAGCTCTTTATCCGAATAATTTTCCAGTTGGGCGCCGGTAACAATGTCCCCTCCTTCTTCAATAATGCCAAGCTCGCTGCCTATTGCATTTGCCGTGAGCTCGTTATCCCCGGTGACCATGACGACTCGAATACCGGCTTCTTTACAAAGTTCAACAGCCGCCTTAGCCTCTACCCTCGGTGGGTCGGCGATTCCCACGAAGCCTATAAATACCATCTTGCTTTCGGCGGTTAATCTATCTAGTTTTTCATTCACACATGGCAGGTCCTTAAAAGAGAAGGCGATCATGCGCAGTCCTGTGGCGGCAGACTTTTCGAAGGCCCGTTCAACTAATTCTTTTTTTTCCTCACTAAGGGCCTCAACTTTCCCATCCAATAAAATATCTGTGCAGATTTTTAGAATCGATTCCGGGGCGCCTTTGGTAAGGATTTCCGTTTGATTTCCATGTATATAAGCGGCGCTCATAGTTTTAGAAGCGGAATCGAAAGGAAACTCAGCAACCATCCGTTCCCCATCCTTAATTTTCCGTGGGTCTAGCCCTAAGCCGTGAACCATGAGTAGCAGGGAACCCTCGGTGGTGTCGCCTAAAATATCGGTGCTGCCGTGATCGTGTTTAAAAACGAGGCTTGCATTATTGCAAATGGAGGAAATATGGACTATTTTTTCCAGGGTCGGTTCCGCGTTATCTCCTTTCAATTTACTCAGGAGGTGGTAACTGCCGTCAAACCAGATTTCCCTAACCCTCATCTGGTTTGTGGTTAAGGTCCCGGTCTTATCTGCGGCAATAACAGAGGTAGATCCTAGTGATTCCACAGCTGTCATTTTACGGACGACCGCTTTGGCCCGGGACATCCGCTGGACTCCAATAGCGAGCGTAATGGTAATGACCGCCGGCAAGCCTTCGGGTATGGCCGCCACAGCTAGAGACACCGAAGTCAAGACGGAGTCGAAAGGGGGGGTTCCGCGAAGGTAAGCTAGAACGAAAACGAGGATGCTTGACGCGACGCCGGCGGCCCCAAGCTGTTTTCCCAAGGAAGTTATTTTCTTTTGTAATGGGGTATCCTCATTAACAATATTCTGAAGCCCTTCAGCGATTTTTCCAAATTTGGTTTGCATGCCGGTTTCCGTTACCAGAATCTTGCCGCGGCCCTTGGCAGCTACCGTACCGGAAAATAGTCGGTTCGCGGGATCTGCGGACTCCACACCTTTAACTATCGGAAGGGATTCACCGGTTAGAGAAGATTCGTCGATCTCCAAGTTATGCGATTCGATAATTTGTCCGTCGGCCGGGATTTTGGTACCTTCTTCCACAAAAAAGACGTCGCCGGGAACTAAGTATCTGCTGTCTATTTCGGCTTCGTTTTCGTCCCGTAGAACCCTGACTTTGGAAATGGTGACCTTCCTTAGAGCTTCGATGGCTCTTTCTGCCTTTATTTCCTGCACAAAACCTAGGGCGCTATTAAAGATAACGATAAATAGTATAAATATTCCATCGGTAGCGTCACCCAAAAAAAACGATAACACAGCGGCAATAACAAGGAGGAATACCAGGAAGTTAGCAAACTGCCTAAGAAAAACGGTAAGCGGCCCGCCCACCTTTTTCTCTACCAGTTCATTAAAACCGACTTCTTTTAGCTTACTTAAAGCATCAATGGTGCTGAGCCCTTGGTTTGACATGACGATTAAAGTTTAACACACTTTTAGGTCAGAAGATTGATGGATACACGTTTCCTTACGGATTTAGTAGAATAATAATATCAGGCCGCCTTAGCTCAGTTGGTAGAGCGACTGTTTCGTAAACAGTAGGTCCTCGGTCCGATTCCGAGAGGCGGCTCCAATTGTGAAACTGTATTTATCCTCTTTTCATCTGGGTAAGGATCCACAAAAGCTCAAAAATTTAGTAAGTAACAATAAACGTGCCGCGGTTATAAATAACGCCTTGGATTGCTATGGAAATACAGATAGAGTGAGAAAGAGCAAGCAGCAGGAATTAGACGACTTAAAAGGTTTAGGACTTAGTCCAGAGGATTTAGATTTACGCCGATTTTTTGGCAAACAGGAGGAACTTAGAACAAAAATATCAGAATACGGATTAGTCTGGGTCAGGGGAGGTAGCAGTTTTGTGTTAAGACGCGCCATGAAAGAAAGCGGCTTTGACGAAGTCCTTGAGGGCCTATCATTTGGGGATAGCTTGGTTTACGCGGGCTATAGTGTCGGGGTTTGTGTGATAACTCCAACTCTGCGCGGTGTGGAACTTGTGGATGACCCAAACGTAATTCCGGAAGGTTATAGGAAGGAAATAATTTGGGATGGGGTTGGGCTAGTCAATTACAGTTTTGCCCCGCATTACCATTCCAACCATCCAGAGTCAGAAGCGGTAGATAAATTAGTTCAATATTATATTGAAAATAATATGCCTTTTAGGGCACTTCGTGATGGAGACGTTATCGTAGGATCCGCAGACCGATTTTATGAGGGAAAATAGGCTAACTATTAGAATCCAAAAGTCCATTCACGAGGTTTTTAAATATACTATAACTCCTCCCAACACCAAGTTTTGGGTGGATTCCATCGTTGATGAGAAAACCAGCGAGTGGCCCGTCCGCGTAGGAACTGTTTACCAGGAGCAAATGAAAAGCGGGGGATGGGAGAATTACAAGGTCGTGGATTTTAAAGAAAATAGGGTTTTTGAATTAGTCTCAACTGATGGAAATTACCATGCCAGGTATACTTACGAACCGTTAGGTAATAGTGTCTGCGTGCTTGTGTACTACGAATGGGTAGACTTGGGAGATTTAAAGGATCCTTTTAACGAGGATACTCTAGTGAGACTTAAATCCCTTCTAGAATCCTTTGTTTAGGGCATTTGGGAGCTGAACCTGGCGAATTCCAAAAACATCAGGGTAAAAGCTAGGACCATCACAATAGGGGCAACAGCAGAAAGGTAATCTCTCTTGCCGGGTTTGTAGCCCCGAAGTAGTAGAGAGTTACTGACAACCGAGATGGAGCTTAGGGCCATGGCAACGCCAGCCAGTTCCGGTCTCAAAATAAGCCCAAACCCCGAAAAAAATCTGGCGGCTATAGGAATGCCCAGTACGTTGTAAAATAGCGCGAAAAACATATTTTGTTTAATCTTACTTACCGTGGTTTTAGAAAGATCAATGGCGTTTGAGACATCCCTTAAATCGTTGCTTATAACAACAATTCCACCGGCTTCCATGGCTATATCGGTTCCCGAGCCCATGGCAATACCCAAATTAGCTTGAGCCAGCGCTGGAGCATCGTTAATACCATCTCCCACCATAGCCACAATTTTCCCCGAGTCTTGCAGTTTCTTAACCTCGCTAGCCTTTTCCGCTGGTAGAACTTCGGCTAGGACCTGGTAAATGCCGACCTGTGAAGCGATAGCCTTTGCAGTTTTTTCGTTATCCCCGGTAATCATATAGACTTCAATTTTTTGTTTTTGCAGTTTTTGGACTGCTTCTTTTGACGTCCCCTTTACGGTATCCGCCACAGCGACAAGTCCGAGTATTTCTTTTGATGTAGCCAAAATCATGACGGTTTTGCCCTGGTCCTCGAGTTTAGAAACATTGTTCTCCAGTTTTTCCTTAAATGTTCCCAGTAAAGATGCTATTAATTTACGGTTTCCAAAGTAGTAAAGTTGCCCATCAACGATACCTTTGACTCCCTGACCTGGTATAGCTTCAAATTGGCCAACCTTAGATGTAATAACCTTCGAATTTTCAGCGTGTCTATAAATAGACTCGGCCAATGGGTGCTCGGATAATTTTTCTAAGCTGGCAGCAATTTGTAGAATGTTTCCTTCAAGGATATATGACGTCGCCACGACGTCCGTCAATTCAGGTTTACCGTGGGTCAGGGTCCCTGTCTTATCAAAAACAATAGTGTCTATTTTGCACGCTTGTTCTAAGAACTCACCACCTTTAATAAGAATGCCATTTTCGGCCCCTTTGCCGGTGCCCACCATAATGGCGGTAGGTGTGGCTAGGCCTAGCGCACAGGGGCAAGCAATCACGACTACGGCGGTAAAGGACATAAGGGAGAAGGCTAGGGTGGCGTGCAAAACAAAAAACCAAATAACAAAGGTGACAACAGCTGTAGCAATAACAGCAGGCACAAAAAAACTGGAAATGCGATCGGCAAAGTCCTGAATGGGGGCCTTAGATTCTTGAGCCCGTTCCACAAGTTTTATAATTTGTGAAAGAAGCGTTTGCGTTCCTACCCGAGTGGCCCTGAATTCAAAACTGCCCATTTTATTAATGGTTCCGCCAATAACGAGATCCCCAATGCTCTTTTCCTTGGGCAAACTTTCCCCTGTGACCATAGATTCGTCGAGGCTGGAGACGCCGGAAAGTATTACACCATCAACCGGAACCTTTTCACCAGGCCGCACAATTATAATGTCACCTTTAACTACACCGTCTATGGAAATATCCAGAGTCTTACCCCCGCGAACAACCCTCGCCGTTTTTACCTGTAATCCCATTAATTTTTTTATGGCCTGTGAAGTTCTGCCCTTGGCCCTGGTCTCCAAAAGCTTCCCCAGCACTACAAAAGTAATAAGGAACGCAGCTGTTTCAAAATAGAGTTCTGGAATCTTGTTACCGTTAATACCAAACAGAGAGGCGTTTTTATTTACGTAGAGCCCATAATTGAGGATACTGTAGAAATATGCAACAGAGGTGCCAACGGCAATTAAACTATCCATATTAAAGGTTTTCATCCTTATAGACGAAAGGGCCCCCTTGTAAAAACCGGAGCCAATAATAAATTGAACTGGAGTTGAGAGTGCAAAAGACACAATACCTATGTAGGGGGCAATAATTGAAGCTCCAGGGAGAGAACTAAAAAAATCTAATAGCATGAAGTAAAGCATGGGAAGGCAAAGTATAAGGCTAATCGTAAATCTTCCGGACTGTCGACGAATTTCATTCTCCTGGCGCCGGTTTTCCGCCTCACCGTCTTTAGCATCGATAACATCGGCTCCATAACCAGCTTTGACAACTGTGTTAATTAAATCCTTTTCCGAAGCTTTGTCCGTATCAAATTCCACTAAAGCTTTTTCGGAGGCAAAGTTTACACGAGCTTTTACTACTCCCGGAAGACTTTTTAATGAGCGTTCAATAATAACTGCGCACGACGAGCAATGCATTCCCGATAGACCAAGTTTCGTTTCCTTATTCATATTTCTTTAGTCGATAACGTTAAATACCCCCCGGAACATTCCCATGCTGCAACTAAAACTAATGCTACCTACCTCTGTTGGTGTAAATTCAATTATGTTCTGTCCTTGAGAAAGGACCTTTCTATAATTAAGTTTAGGTACGGAAAGGCTGCTAGCACAGGTGTAAGAACTTTTGGATTCAACTTCCCACCTTACTGGAATCCCAACTTTTACTGTGAACGTGCTTGGCGTGTAGCCATTCGAATTTTGGTCCATCTTAATTACTTGGATACCGTTGACGTTTTTACCGCTAATTTCCTGGGTATCTGACCTTGTGTTTTTTGTTTCCAGAGCGCCTATTATGGGGTTGCCGGTAAGGTTGAGTCCATTAAAGATATTAAAAATGGCGAGGCCAACGATAGCCACTCCGGATGATTTAAAAAACATTTTAGCTAAGTTTCCTTTAATAATAGAACTTAAACCGCCAATGCCTAAAAGTCCGGGGGCGGTTCCTACAGCGAAGGTTCCAAGTGTTAAAGCTCCAACTAGGGGATCTCCGGTAGTCATCGCGTAAATCTGTATAGCTTGGGTAAATCCGCATGGAAGAAAAAAAGTAATAGCTCCCAGTAACGCCGCGTTTGTATGACTATATTCCTGTTCCCTTTTGTTTTTAATGCCGAGTTTTTTGGAAACCCAAGTTGGGATGGTAAAGCTTACGTTTTTGAGGATGGGAAACATCTCTGTAAGTTGCAGGCCTAGGAGCAACATAACTAATCCTACGAAAATAGTGACGGCGCCCAGAAAAATTGGGGACAGCTGGAAAATTCCGCCAACGTAACCAATAACGGCTCCAAAAAAAATGTAGGAAATTATCCGCCCGAAATTAAAGTAAAATTGTGGCTTAAGTTTTTCTAGAGTTGAAGCTTGGGGCCGCGACTTGGCAAACTTTACCGAAGTTCCGAGTACGAGCCCACCAACTAAGGCCGTACAAGTAGAAACACCGGCCGTGAGCCCGATTAGAAAAACAACCGGCAAACTCCCCAAACTTTTACCAGAATCAAAGGAAAGATTAAAACCCCCAAAGCTCTTAGAAATAAAAAATAACCCTAAAACGGCCAGAATACTGATTCCTAAATCCCTATAGTCGGTGGGGTTTTTGGAAATTATGTCTTTTTTACTTTGACCAAGGCTGTACCCTGCTTTTTGTACAGACGCTTCTACCATATCTGCATCCAGGGCGGTCTCGTAGTGAATTTCTGCTGTGCTCGTTTTGTGGTTAACCCTAGCGTTTTTAACACCGGGGATCCTTAGAAGCTCTTCCTCTATAAGAATTTCGCAGGAGCGGCAATGCATGCCTTTAATTAGAAAGATTTGCTTATCCATGTCTATTTTTTCTCCATAACCTTCATAACCTCGCTTATAACTTTGTTCGTTTCCCCAGCTTTAATGGCATTAGCCACACATGTTTTCATGTGATTTTCCAAAATAGCATCATCGGCTTTCTTTAACGCGGCCTGGATAGCCAAAGATTGATGAATAATATCAATACAGTACTGGCCGGATTCCACCATATTAATAACTTTGTCCAGGTGGCCCCTTGCTATCTTTAACCTGTGAAGTAGCGCTTCTTTTATGCCGTGATCACCGTTAGCCATCATACCTACATCCCCCCATGGGGGATCTATAGGTAAATTAGTCGGTACTTGTCTCGTTGTCAAGAATTAATTTGCGATCATGGGTTTGCCGACTTGCGTGTAAAACGAAATGGTGTGTAGAATTAAGCGGATGAACAAGATTCTGTGGGTTTTAATACTTGTTGGCGTTATTACTTTGTCTTTACCGCCTGAATTCGTTCAAGCAGCGCCTGTCCCACTACTTAAGATTGATGGTCCAATGGATGGCCAAGTCATAGATTCTTTCGTGGTAGATCTTAATTTTGCCCTCAAAAATTTTACTTTAAAGGATTTTAAACAACTGCTCAAGAATAATCCTAACCAAGGACATCTTCACATTTGGTTAGATCAGGACAGCCCGACAAAGGATAACGCTATAATGTACTACAAGAGTTCACCATACACTTTTGCTGATGTCCCTTCTGGTAAACACACCTTGATTGTAGAGCTAGTGAACAATGATCACACCAGCTTTGATCCGCAAATAGTACAAACGATAAAATTTGAAACAAAGGCCCCGGCGGGTTCTGAGGCCGCGCCCGTTAAGCCCAGCGACACTCCTAAGGTTGCTACTTCCAAGTCAGGCGGAGCCCCAGTTGACCCAGTGGCTTTAAGTTCATCCAGTGGGGGTTATGTCTTATACTTGGGAACTGGTATCGGTGCTTTAATAATAGGTTTGCTTGGTGTCTTGCTTCTTAGACGTTAGCCTATCAATAGCTGACTCCATTAATAGCCGAGAGGGCCGATGGTGGCCAGTATCTAATAAAGACGCGCCCGACCAAGTTGTTTTTGGGGACGGTACCCCACTCTCTAGAGTCAGAACTCTCTTCCCGGTTATCACCCAAAACAAAATAAGTGTCGTTTGGAATTTTGTAGGTGGTATTGTCCGCCAAAAACTTCTTTCCCAGCGTTTTGGTCCCATTTTTTAAATAGGGCTCTTTAATCAAAAGACCTTGCGGATTTTGGGAATTGAAGATGGTGACTTCGCCGTCGTTTAATCTAATCTCTTCGCCGGGAAGTCCGACAATCCTTTTGATGTATTCATTTTCTGGAGCGTAAGGGTACTTAAAGACAACGACATCGCCGCGCTTAGGGGGATAAAAGCGGTAGCTGACCGATTCTGTAAAGATTCTTTCTTTTGTGTGGAAGTCCGGTAGCATGGAGTTTCCCTTAACAATATGGGGTTGCATCACGAAGGTGTCAATAAGAACAAAGATAATAAAGGCTAAGGCTATCGTTTCCAGAAAGTCTAGGGTTTGCGAAGCAAGGGATTTAAAGATGTTCATAACATACGACTTTGTCGCAAGGCAACTAGTCCCTTAAAATCCTTATTTCATTAGGATTATGGGACACTATAAAGACCTGGCCGCTACTTCGCGACGGACTCCGTTTTGGACAAGTTCTTTAGATGGTGGGCCCGAATGGTCTCGAACCATTGACCTTTCGAATGTGAATCGAACGCTCTACCAGCTGAGCTACGGGCCCGTATGGTTATTATAAACGCCATTAAGTTACGGGTAAACTAGTAATAATCTATAATACCTAGGTAATGAAGAACGAAGTCATTAAGGTTACCACGAATACCTCCGCCCAATTGATAGGAAAGGCCGCTTCCGCAATAACGACCTTTATAACTATTGCAGCTATTAACCGCAATTTTGGGGGCGAACTATTGGGGGATTTCTATCTGATGACTGGTTTTGCTTCTTACTTTTATTTGTTGACTGATTTTGGAATAAATGCGGTGGCGACCCGCGAAATATCCAAAGAGGTAAACTGGCTAACCGATACACAAAAAGTAAAAAAGCTCTTTAATAACTTACTGACGATACGGGTCCTTGGTTCAGCGCTCCTGGTCGTTATCCTTGTTGCCGCGCTGCCGTTCATCCCTTTCAGGCTAAGGAACTTGGAATTAATTAGGGTGGGCATCGCTGTTGGGCTTTTAACAATAATTTCCCAGGCAATTTATAATTGCGCCACAGTTGTGTTCCAGTCCTCCCTTTCGTACCAAAAATTAGTGTTGGCTTCGGTCATTGGCAACGTCTCCTTTCTCCTATTAGTTTTTCTGTTTCTATTTAAAGGTTACGGTGTTCTCTCCCTGGTAACGGCTAACACGTTGGGAATGCTAATTGTGTCCGGGTTATCATTTTTCCTAGCTTATAAGGCCATGGGCGCCTTTAGGTTCGAGTTTGATTTGGTGCTTTGGAGAAATTTAATTGTTTCTTCCTTGCCCCTGGGAATCGGCATCCTTTTGACGGTCGTGGTAGCCAAAGCAGACCAGTTTTTGCTTTCCGTGATGGCCCTTTCGCCGCGCCTTAACTTAACCAATGACTTAGCGCTTGGAAATTACGGCACAGCCTACAAAATATTCGAAAATATTTTGGTGTTTCCAACCTACTTTGTAAATGCCGTTTTTCCAATTCTCGTGAAAAATTTGGAGCACAACCCAGCCAAGCACCAAAGGGTTTTTTGGATGTCTTTTTATTTTATGCTAGGCTTTTCATTTTTGATAACACTTTCTGGGTGGATTCTAGCGCCCTTAGCAATAGGGCTTATTGGCGGAACGTCTTTAGCTCTAAGCACGGAGGCTCTGCGGATACTCCTGCTTTCTCTGCCGTTGTTCTTTACTTCCGCCCTTTTTCTGTTTTTGATGATTGCCCAAAACCAGCAGAAGAAAATTCCTTTTATATATCTAGCCGCAGCCATTTTTAACGTCACACTAAACCTGATTTTTATTCCTAATCATGGTTTTATAGCTAGCGCCTGGATAACCGGACTAACTGAGTTATTAATATTGCTATTTGTTGGATATTTCGGTTTGAGGGGGTTAAAATCCGCCTCGGTGCTATGACCTTTTCTATAGTAGTTGTTGTATCGCGCGGTGTTGAAAATAATGATAGACGCGAAGTTTTTTTAAAGTGCTTTAAGGCTCTATGCGAGCAGGACTACCAAAGAAATGACTTTGAAATAGTGGTAGTTGATAGTGGGTCTGGGTTTGACGAAGGATTCATTGGGGGGTTGAAGAGCGTTGCTGACGACCTAGGCGTTGCCCTTTCTCTTATTAACCCTGGTCTTGGTAATATTGGCCCCGCCCGGGCACGGAACATTGGAATTAAGTCCGTGGCCTCGGGCGCAACAAAGCTAAAATCGGAAGCTATCGCTTTTACCGACGACGACACGCTGGTACCCACAAATTGGCTAAGTAAACTCTCTCAAGGTTTTAGCAGCTTTCCGGATGCATCCGGGGTCGGGGGTATAACACTGCCGCCGCGCGCCGTTATAATTGCAAATGTATTTGCCCGTTATGATGAATACATCTATAACCGGTATCCAACGTCTTCCGGGCACTCTACCGATATAAATGAGCATCCGGTGTTTTCTGGCAACATCGCCTACAAATTATTGACACTCGAAAAGGTAGCGGGCTTCGACGAGAATTTTAGTGCCTGGATTTATGGCGAAGACGCCGACCTAAAGGAAAGGGTCGTGAACTCGGGTGGGTTTTTGGTATTTTGTGACGTGGTAAATACTCACCTGGCTCCATATAATTGGCGGCGCTTCGTCCGCCAGCAGGAGAGTCGGGGAGCGGGGATTTTGAAATTCAGGCAAAAGCATGATCTAAGGCAACAAGGCCGAGTAGGTATTTTTCTAAGACTAGTAGAGACACCGATGGCCGCGGTCTATTATTTGGCAAAATGTCGTGACGCTAAGATAGCGTTATTAGAAACTAACGCCTATTTTTTTAGGCAAGTAGGGAAGCTAAAGTATTACGACAAGATAAGGGCAACGCAAAAAACAAAAATTCTGTTTGCCGATCACACCCCGCTTGTTGGTGGGGCGCAGTTGGCGCTGCTTCGTCATCTAAAATATTTGGATAAGAATGTCTTCGCCCCAGTTGTGGCTGTTTCAAAACGATGCCCAGATTTTAACCGCAAGCTGGGAGAAATCGGTGGACTTTCCCAGTATTTTATTAACTTTCCCAAGCTAAAAACCTTTAACCTGTTTGCCATATTTTTCTATAAACTCTCCTGTTTTTTGCTTTGTTTAATTACTATTAAAGAGGGGGCGGAAATATTAGTTGCCAATACCGAAAGGTCCTTTTACGTTTGTTTTCCTGCAGCCCTTATTTGTAGGAGGAAATTAGTACTAGTTATTAGGGATTTTGAGTATTCAAAAATATTATTGCGTTTAACGGGTTTTAAAGTCGATCATTATATTTGTGTTTCACAAAGAATATTGGACTTTTACAATTTGCCGAAAATAAAATCTAGCGTTGTTTATGTCGGTTCAGATTTGGAAAAGGAGCTATATCAAGTCAGCGACGCAGACGTCCTTAATAATAGAAAAGGAATAGGAGCGCCGGAAAACTGTTTAGTTATTGGATTTGTTGGGCGGATTTTAGAGTGGAAGGGTCCCAAATTGCTATTGGAATCTTTTTCCGGAATTATAAAAGCCCATCCTGATATACGTTTGGTGTTTGTTGGGGACGGACCGGATAAGAAAGGGCTAGAAAATCAGGCCCGGGCCTTGGGAATTAACGAAAGAGTTTATTTTACCGGTTTTACCCAAAACGTCGCCGCCTGGTACAGAACTTTTGACATTTTTGTTCACGCCTCGATTGAAGACGAGCCCTTCGCCACAACTGTAGTGGAAGCGGCGTTCGCCAAGTTACCGATGGTGGCCACTAATACAGGTGGAACCAAAGAATTTGTGGACGAGGGCGTAACGGGGCTTTTAATAAGTCCGGGAAAACAAAATATGGCGGAGGCGCTGGAGGCTCTAATTAAAGACGCAGGATTGAGACAGCGGCTGGGAGAAGCTGCCTACGAAAAGGCAAATCGCGGCTTCACGGAGCAAAAAATAACCGAAGAGTTTGAGAGGGTTTATAAGAATTTATGATGCAGTTTTTGGTTTTTACAACAATTTTGTCTGGAGTTTTGGGACAACTGGTTAAAATTCCCCTTGGTTTGGGTAATCTGTACCTTTTGGATCTACTAGCTGTTTTTACCGTAACTTTGTGGGTAATTCTGAAACTTATTGAGCGGGATTACAAGTTCAAAATACCTAGCCATTTACTGCCGCTTTTCTTTTTTCTTTTTTGGGCGGTAATAACTTTGGTTTTGGGAAAAACTGCCGTTTCACTGTCCGAGCTTTTGACCGGTGGGTTTTACCTTGTTCGTTTTTCTTTCTACTCGCTATTTTCTCTTGTCGTTTACGATCTTAAGCTAAAATCAGTAAACAGTATCTTTGAACACCGTCTATTTAAAGTTTTAGTTGCCAGTTGCGTAATAATTGCCTTAGCCGGATTTGTTCAGCTGGTTATTTACCCGGACATAACCAGGCTAGCAGCCGAATTTGGGTACGACCCGCACAAAAACCGTCTTGTTTCAACCTTCTTAGATCCCAATTTTACGGCTGCTTACCTGGTTCTTGGTTTGATACTAGTTATCTGTCGGATCGAGGCGGATCCTAAAGTGAGGTGGGGGGCTGCGGGGTTATTTTTTTCTGCCCTCGTCCTAACATTTTCGCGTTCAGGTTGGCTAATGTTTTCGGCAGCATTGATGCTCTTTGGTTTTTTGAAGTCCCCCAAATTGCTACTCGTGGCCCTGTTTGCTGGATTCTTAGCGTATTTTGCCGTCCCCCGCGTCCAAACGAGGATTTCTGGGATCACGGATCCAGACGACAGCGCCAAACTACGTTTGGTTTCGTGGTCACACGCTTTAGAAATAGCGCAGGAAAAACCAATTTTTGGAGTGGGGTTTAATTTATACCGTCAGGCCCAAGAGCGCTTTGGTTTTTTTGATTATCACGACTTTTCAGGTGGTCACGCCGGTGGGGGGTCCGATTCCAGCCTACTTTTGGTTTTAGCCACAACAGGGGTGGTCGGTCTAATATTATTCTTGCTCACGTTCGTAAACATTTTTGTTAAGTCACTCACGAAGACAACTACATATACAGGCATAATTCTCGTCCTTTCCTTGCCGGCACTGCTGATTGATAGCCAATTTATAAACTCGTTCTTCTTTCCCCAAATTATGCTTTGGGTTTGGGTTTTGGTCGGCCTCCTTTAGTGGTTGTAAGAAATCCTATAGCGTGGTAAAATTACAAAATACGTCCATCAATTACGTTCTGAAAAGAAAAATTTGGGAGGTGTAGGCGTGTTGTTCAATTTGGTATTTCGTCCGTTCGAGTGGGTATGGCAGCACATGCCTTCCCATTGGCGGACGCAGCCCATGGCGATGGCGGGGGAGCTGTTGGTGGTTCTGCTTCTCCTTGCCCTCGCGGTTTCGTTCGTCCCAAGGATTTTCGGTTAGCCCAAGGGGTCTTTGGACGAAAAGGGTGGGTGTTTGGATTCCGGTGATTTCAAACGCCCGCCTTTATTTTTTTGATTCTGGGTACGGGGTACCAGGAAGGCCTGTAAAATAGGTAGCGCTGTCCATTTATTTTTCTTCCTTTTGTCCCTCTGCCGTTTTAATTCTCTTTGAAAATCTTTCTTGGGTTAGGTGTAAAATGCGATCTGCCAGCGTTTCGTCCCGGTCCCGAATAGGCGAGTTTTCTCCTTTACTTGCATCCCTCCCTTTAGCGGTTCCGTCTTCTTTGAATATTCCCCACTTACTCTCTAAATATTTATTAACGAGTCTTTCTATTGGGGCCAGGAGAGAATGAAATTCAGATCCAGGTCGTTCCGGTTCGTCCTCCAGCGAATAAAAGGCGACCCCTACCAAAGGAACCTCTTGGTCTAATTCTTCGTATCTATTGAGCATTAGGTGAAAATTTCTTAGGAATTGATTATAAAAGCCCCTCTGCATTCTTTCGTGTTTCTGTCCAAGCGGCGTCGGGGCCCCAACTTCGGAAACAGCTACCATTTTTCCTTCCAAGGCCCCGCCCGGCAAAAACTCGTCAAAGTGCTCCTTAAGCCCCCGAACATCAGAGAACGTTTTGAGAGCGTTTACGCCGGGTAAGAAAGCTGTTCTCGTTCCCTCCCCGGGATAGGTTCCCTGATACCAGTCAACTCCCAGAACATCAAAACTTTCTTTTATTGTGGAAAGGCTTTTTGCGTATTTAATGTCCGGTAAAATATTTAACATTATCAATGGTGTACTTTCGCCAAATTTTTGTGAGAACACTTCCCTTGTTACACGGCACAAATGGCCCAGCTGTTCCACAGACATTTTGTTGTAAATGGCGTTGTTGACCTCGTTCATAACTTGAATCATTACAGGTGTTACTCCGGCTTCTTTGATTAGGGTGGCCACGTGCTGTGCGTATTGCCGGTATTCTTCCTCGACCTGCTCCGGTAGTTTTGACCTATCCTTATCTGCTGTTAGTTGTTCACTGATCCAGCCGGGAGGGGAGTCCAAAATAATAGTTGGTCTTTGGTTGGGGTTCCGCGCGCATGCCTCCAGAGCTTCTTTATAATTCTGTTCATTTTTCGCATTGGGTTCCTGGGAACGTTCTGGATAAAGCAGATTCCACCGAATGTCAAATTTAATAGACGCCCCAATCGATTCAGCCCTTTCTATGGAGTGTTCTATCTCCTCACGCGAAGAGTTTTCCACGTGGCGCTGAACTTGAAAGCCTTCCCATTTTTCACTATCCACGCCTGGAGGGGTGGCACCTTCCGGACTCATTATTGTTTAGTAAAGGTAACGTTACGGGTAATAGTGGCTTGGTTACCGGCTTCATCAGTAGCCGCGGCAGTAACGGTGCTCGCGCCGTCCGGAAGAGCTAGAGGGTAAGTAAAACTCCCGTTGTTGTCAACAAAAACAAGCGAACCGTTTATGGTTACGTTAACCCCAGGCTCGGTTTTACCTGTGACGGGAAAGACGTTTATGTTTTGTCTAATATCGGCGTTATCCCCCAAGTTTGTAAGTTCAAGCAGTGGCGGTTTTTTAAGGTATTTAACCGTAACTTTCTTCGAAGGGCCGCTCTCCACCCTGTTTTTATCTATGGCCTTAGTAAGGATTTCGTTGTTTCCTTCGGTTAGAATGATCCCGTCGAAGGAAAATTGTCCATTTTTGTCACTGCGGACCAGGGCGACTTGATCCCCGTTTAGAAAGATTTTAACCTGCATTCCTTCTTGGGTATAACCCGAAACAGTAAACTTCGGTTCCTTGACAGCTTTGGGTAGGGTAGAAATGGTTGGTGGTAGAACTGGGGTTTCTTGGGCTAAATCTTTAGAAAATGTATTGCTGTTTACCGGCGTAAAAATTCCCCAGAAAGCGGTTATGTTTCCAATTATAGCTAAGCCCCAAAAGTAAATCAGGAAGGGGGTAAGAACTATTAATATTATGCGGACCGCCAAAGATTTATAGGCGTTCCAATCCATTTTCTTAAGGTTTACCATAGTGTGCAATATAAATGCTAAACGGAATTCGCGGTTTAGTAAAATGTGATTAAATTTAATCATGGTTAAAAAGCTGATATTGGCTTTGGTTGTGCTTGGCTGTTTCGCCATCACTTTTATCTATCTGGGGAGTTTATGGAGAGGCGTTTTTAAAAGCCCTTTGCCCACGGGCCTTTTGTCTACTGGTCCAAAAGAAAAACCCTTGGAGAAATATTCCTACCCGAACCTACGTGGTCGTAAGTACGAAGTTAGTCAGATTACGGTTGGAGAGATTATAAAAGATGGGAAGGGAGTTGTTAGCCGGGGTTTCTATTTTTTTTCCAATGGCAAAAAGGTAACTGGATTAATTAATTTTCCTAAAGTTCGGGAAGCGGAGAAGTTGCCAGTTGTAATTATGTTTCGTGGGTATGTTGACAAGGAAACCTACAAAACCGGTGACGGTACCCGTCGCGTTGGGGAATACTTCGCCACTCGAGGATTTATAACTCTGGCCCCAGATTTTTTGGGATATGGAAATTCAGACGAGGCCGATAAGAACCCGCTGAAGTCCCGATTTGAAACGTACATCACGGGGGCAACTTTGCTTAATTCTGTAAGTTCCTTACCGGAAGCCAATCCCAGCCACACATTCGTTTGGGGTCACAGTAATGGCGGTCAAATCGCCCTGACGGTCTTAGAGATTACGGGCGGATTTTACCCAACCGTCGTGTGGGCGCCGGTTTCTAAACCATTTCCTTTTTCCGTTCTTTTTTATAGTGACGAAGCTTCCGATTCAGGACGGGCCTTGCGCGGCGTGGTGGCCGAGTTTGACAGGAACTACGAAGCTAACCAATATTCTTTGACCAGTTATTTCGACTGGATTTTTGCACCTGTCCAAATTCAGCAGGGATCCGTAGATGATATAGTTTTGCCACGCTGGTCCAAAGAACTTTATAAAGGTCTACAAGAATTGGGAAAGACGGTGAAGTATTTTGAATACCCCGGTGGGGACCATAATTTTTCTGGCGTTGTTTGGGAAAAAGCCGTTGCCGACGATTTTGCATTTTATAAATCATTTCTCTAATTGAAGTCTTAGGATTGTTAGTCTATTATTTTTTAATGGCCGACTTAGGTCTAACCGCATTTTCCCACGAAAACCATTCCAAAGAGTTTAAACTGGCTGACGTTATTCTTGGTGGCCAAGACGGCTTGGTGAATGTTTTAGGAGTTATTTTGGGTGTGGCGGCCGCTTCCAACAGCAGCCGTCTCGTTTTGGCGGCAGGGCTTGCGGCCACTTTTGCCGAGAGCATTTCCATGGCGGCAGTAGCTTACACTAGTAAGTTAGCCGAGGCCGATCACTACGAATCTGAGCTTCGTCGAGAAAACACAGAAGTGGATGAAAAGCCTAGGGTAGAGGAAGAAGAGGTTCGGCAAATTTACCGGAACCGTGGTTTTGAAGGCCGGCTGTTGGAAGAAGTCGTTAAAAAAATTATTGGCAACCGAAAAGTTTGGATTGAAGTTATGATGGGAGAGGAGCTTGGGTTGGAAAAAGTGGAGCGTAAAAAAGTTCTTTCGTCTTCCATTTTGGTTGGGAGTTCCGCCTTTGTTGGTTCTTTGATCCCACTCGCTCCTTTTGTTCTACTGCCTGTTTATGAATCGTGCATTATTTCTGTTGTGACAGCCGCTCTAACTTTGTTGGTAGTTGGTGCGTACAAGGCCAAGATCACCGTGGGTAAACCAATTAGATCCGGTGTGGAAATGGCGATTATTGGCACAGCTTCGGCACTGGCTGGTTATGCGGTGGGGCTGCTATTACGGGTTACCTAGATAAGTAATTTGTTATAATATATTTAAGAAATGGCTAAATTCAAGAATATTAAGAAATTTACTGGCGAGCCCATAATACCTGTGTTATCTGAGAAGGTTGTAAGCGCAGGGAGAGCGCCTTTCCCAAAGCCGTCCGTGCCGAGCCCTATAACCTCCCCAGTTTCCGTAATGCCGGAGGCAGGGGTCCCTGTTACCTCACTTGGGGCAAGGAAAGCCCCACAAACCGGTCCCAAAATCGAAAGGCGGACGATTATAGAGGAAAGGCCAATTCAGGTTAAGGAGGTTGTTACAAAACGTAACGATAAGCAGGTCTTAAAAAGTGGGGCGAGCATTAAACCCCGCCGAATGAGCGCTTTTTTGGTGGTAATGGTTTTTACGGTGTTTTTGCAAATTGTTCTTCTGGTCTCTCTTCTTTATTTAAGTCCCAGTCTTATTAACAAGTAGTTCCGGAAAATGTGTGATTGGGAATATTGATTTTTTAGCCAAACCTTGTTTAGAGTCCTAAATTCCGGTTAGGTGCTTCTTACCCTTGAAGTCCTTGTAGGACCTTAGGTCGACCTTCCAAGCGTTACCTTCAGGAAGAGGAATTTTTCCAAAACCGTAAGGAGTATCAACGGCAAACCGCGCCGTGGCGGCCACTCCGGAAAGCCGAGGTCGTAACCTGCCCCAGATACTAATAGCTTTTCTAAAAGGTACTGTGAAATGCCGAGCCCAGTAGACGGGGTCGTTCTGGTAAAGATAGTAGGGGCGAATTCCCTCTTTCGCCAATTTAACGAATAAATTGTGAAGAGTTTGAACATTATCGTTGACCCCCTTTAGTAGGACTGTTTGACTGTGAACCAACGCAAAGGACTTCTTCCTAAAGTTATTAAGTACTTCTAGGGATTGTAAAGTGAGCTCAGCGGGATGATTTATGTGAATCATGAGGTAGGGATTTTTAACTTTGGCTAGTAAGTCGTAGTGCCAATCTTTAACCGAAGCTGGGTTGTGAACAGGTAGTCTGGTGCCCAGACGGATAATGTCAAGGTCTCCAGTCTTTTGAAGTTCCGCCAGTCCTTCAATGATTCTTGTTAGGTAGCCTTGAGGGGTGGTGAGCGGGTCCCCGCCGGAAAGAATGACCTCGTTTATTTCCTTACGTCCCCTTATATACTCGAAAACCTGTTCAATTTCCTTATCTGTTAAGAATGGGTTTCTGGAAATGGTAGAAAGGTTGTATCCCTTAACGTTGGGCGGAATTCCAACCTCGCGCCCTCTGGTGCAAAAGCGGCAGTAAGTGCCGCAAAACCTTGTCACTGTCCACAGAACCCGGCCAAAGCTCACGACCTTACCGTCGTTATCTATTTCTCCCTCGTATTTATAGACGATACCTGGAGCGACTTCGTGTTCGTCTTCCGCTAACGGGTCCATGTGATTTTTATTGAGGTACTTCCTTTCCTTATTTGGCTGAGCCACAAATTGCCTGCCAATTGGACCGTTAATGCCGCCAGTTTGTTGAATGAGGTTGGTCAGGTAACTAGAGAAGACCTCTGGTAGACCGCCGTGTGGGAGCATTGTTTTGAGCCCTCGTGGGATAAGACTTGGTGGGTCCTTTTCTTCGCTTGTTCTATCCGGACTTTCTAAAGATACGGTGGGCTCGTTTTTAGCTTTATTTGTTTCCATAAATTTATATATGGATTTCTATCATAGTGGTGTGGGGTGTCAAGAAGATTTTTCTACAATGGCAAAAATTAGGGAAATTTTGCTATCTAAGGGAGCCGGTGGTTTCCAAAAGAAAACACGTATTGGAGGGAACTATACAATTCCCGAAATTGAGGCCTAACGATTTAGACGTATTTTTGGTTGTATTCACTTATAACGGGGAGATCACCCCTTTCCCCTTGCGTTATTATTATTCTCCCGGTTTTTGACCCAAAGCTTCTTAACTATGTCCAGGGAAGCTGTCGATATCAGATAGGCAAGTGCTGGAATGAGCGCATTTAAAAAGGGTTTGTCGTTTCCTATGGAAATAAGGAGAATCGAAATAAGTATATAGGTGAAAAGAGCAACAGAAATTTTACGTACCCAGCTCACTTCCCAGGCTTTATCCGTTTCCACACGCTTGTTCCTGTTTTTGATGTTTTCTATTTCCTTTTTTAAGTCACCTACATCATTCACAATTTTATTTTAGCTCTGAAATGGAAAAGGATAAAGTGCTGTTTTGATATGTAAGGTTGAACGAAATCGGTTTATGGCGGTTGTTAGTAATGTAAAGGTTCTGACGAGCACTCGCGCTTGGGAGATTTGGGTGGAAGTAAATGGAAACGCCGTATTCTTTTGGGATACCGGGAATCTTGGAGAAGTTGTGGTCAACGGGCGATTCGGTTTCCAGGCCAGCATCTTGGGCAGACCAGTACATAAGAGAAGCCAAATGGCAGACCCCGTCCCCAAATAAATAACCATCGCTTTTAAAACCAGTACCCGCATCAAAGTGTGAGTTAGTAGTAACCACGGCCCTGTTTTTGTAGTCCGGCATTAGTCCGTCGTGAAAAGCGAATACTTGCTCTGGATAGAGAGTAATAGAGTAATCAAAGGCTTGACTAACGGTGTCCCAGTTCGGTCTTTTGCTAACAGCACTACGGCCGTTTTTTAAGTAAAACGCGGTTAAGAGGATATTATCTTTAAATACATCGTTCACTGATTTGACTGTGGAACGGTCGTTGAGTGAAATTTCGTGGGTAGCCAAAGGTCGCAAATTTTGAGATCCACCTGTTTGGTGGTTGTAGGTTGGAGCGCTTATTGTATGAGTAAAAAAAGCCAAAACAGCTGTTTTGGCAATAACAGAATATATAGTCATAGCAGACTTTCAATCCGTTTGGCTGCTCTTACGGTCCACCGGAGCCCCCCCCGAACGGGAGCTAGGATTAAGATTGTCCAGAATATGCTGAACAGATAACAAAAAAAGCCCCCACGGGCTACTTGTACATCCTATAATTATATTATGATTTCCGGCTGGTTGCAAATCGTTTCGAAACTTGTATTATTAATTTGTCTGTGAGTAAACCCACCGACCCGATGTTTTTTAACACAAAATTTAGTCTAGGAATTTTAGTTTTGAGTGTTTTTTCATTAACTAGCTTTATATTGTTCCCGTCTAAGAATCAAGCAGGTAAAGATGAAGTCTGCGCCAATACTATTAGTTGTGTTAGAGATCTTTCTGGAAAGTACGACCCGGCGGCAAAATTAGGACTATTTAATGATCAAAAGATTACGGTGCCCAGGGAGCTAGCCCAGGCTACGCCGGGGACGAAAATTCTTGGTGAGAGCAGCGGCGAAGAAAAACACATTTATGTTGATCTCACAACGCAGATGCTCTACGCCAAAGAAGGTAATAATGTTGCCTTTTCTTTCCCGATCTCTTCAGGTAAGTGGTACCCGACCCCGACCGGGGACTTTAAAATATGGGTTAAACTGCGTTATACTAGGATGAGTGGCGGAAACCCCTCGTTGCGTACCTATTACAGCCTTCCCAACGTGCCCTTTACTATGTTTTTCTACAACAACCAGATTACCAAGGCTCGCGGTTTCGGTTTACACGGGGCCTATTGGCACGACAATTTTGGCCATCCCATGAGCCATGGGTGTGTGAACATTAGTCCCACTAATGCCGAAAAGTTATACAATTGGGTTTATCCTCCATCGATTGGTAATATAACTTACATTAAGGACGCCGAGGCCAGTACCCCATTAACTATTTATGGTCAGGCCCAAAAAGAGAATTAATTGCTTAAGAAATAAGTATTAGAAAGTAAAAATCGGGCAATCCTACTTTGTCAATAGGTGGCCATGACGCCTTAACCATTTTCTTTCCTCTTTATAATTTGGACAATGCTTCGAAACTTCTTTCCAGAAGGACTTAGCGTGGTTGTGGTGGGTAGTATGAACCAATTCGTGTATGACCACATAGTCAATTACGGAAACGGGGGCCATAACTAGTTTATAAGTAAAGCTAAGGTCATTTTTACTACTGCAAGATCCCCAGCGCGTCTTAGCCCCGCCAATTTTTATTTTTCCACAATTAAAACCGTCCCGATTAGATAGAGCATCAACCCTCCCCTTAACGAATATGAGTGCCTGCTTTTTGTACCAATTTATGACAAATTCTGCTATTCGTGATTCGTGCGTTTTGGAAATTATAAAGTTTGTACCGTCGAAATAAAGAGGTGGGTAAGAAAGCGGTTTCGTGATTAATGGGTACCCGCTTCCTAAATAATAAATCGTCGGGGCGTTGCCAGCGGTCTTATAAACGTACATCTATTGGAGATTAAGAGACTTTAAATAGTTTTTGAAATCCTCTTTTAAGTCTGGCCGGTCAAGGGCGAATTCAATAGTAGCCTTAAGAAAATGTAGCGGGTCTCCGGTAGTTAACCACCTACCTTCAATCGGTTGGGCAATGACAGCATCCTTACGAGCAAGCCTATTTAGCATATCCGCCACCCAAAGCTCGCTATCTTTACCAAGCGGAGTGCTTTTTATTTCGTCAATAACCTTATGAGAAAAAATGAATCGTCCAAATTGGGCCATATTGGTGCTGGCGTGGTCCTTGTCGGCCTTTTCGGTCATGGATTCGATCTGGTTATACTTTGTTCCCGGTTTATATTTAACGGTTCCATAAAGAGACACCTCTTCCCAAGGGACTTCTTGGACACCTACAACCGCGGCTGGCCGGTATCTTTTGTAGATTTCGATTAATTGTTTAGTAACGGGGATTTTGGACTTAGTTAGGTCATCGCCAAACATGTAGACAAATGACTCATCTGGTCCCAACAGGTCTGCCACGGCTACCAGTGGGCTGGCGTTGCCGTACGGCAGGTGCTTTTTTGGCGGACGTAAATAAAATTGGCGAGCTTAGGAATGCTTCTAATAATTTTTAGCTTTTCCTTTTTTTCGTTTTTTTCCAGCAAGTGCTCCAGTTCTACGTGGGAGTCGAAATGGTCTTCTATCGACGTTTGTCCAGAACGGGTGACCAGGATAACATCTTTAATACCAGAGGCCACAGCCTCTTCAACTAAATATTGAATGATAGGCTTGTCAATAATTGGAAGCATTTCCTTGGGTTGGTTTTTTGTCGCGGGCAAAAACTGGTTTCATATCCGGCCACGGCAATGATAGCTTTGGTAATGGGTTTTGTAGCTGTCATAATCAGATTAGGCCATGTTTACTAGCGAACGAGTCAATGCGGTCAAAACATTTGTTGATATAGTCAGGCTCAGCGGCAAAGGACATCCTAATGTGCCCGGTGCCAGCTGGTCCCATGGAGGCTCCTGGAATAGTCACAACGCGGGCCTCGTCTACCAGCAACTTGGCGAAATCCAATGCGGAAAGTTCAAAATTTAAAAACCTCGGAAAGACGTAATATGCCCCACTCGGTTTTTGGTAGGAGAAGAGCTTTGGCAGTTTATTCAGCCTTTGGCATATTGTGTCGCGGCTTTTCGAAAACTCACTAATAAAGTTTTCCTTTGACTGTTTTCCTTTCGGGTCAGAAAGGGCGGCAATAGCCCCCACGATAGATGGTGTGGCCGGACTAATACTAAAATAAGTGTGAACATCGTTTAGCTTTTTAATAATTTCGGGGTTGGCGAAAGCATAACCAATGCGCCAGCCGGTCATGGCAAACTCTTTGGAGAAACTTTTACAAAGAACAACATTGTTTCGAACCGCTTCAATTTTCATGGGACTATACAGTTCTTTATTGTAGGTTAAAAAGTCGTAGGCTTCGTCCAAAATCAGAATTAAATTATTATTGAGTACAACTTTGACAATTTCCTCGACCTCGTTTTTGGTAAGTACCGTGCCGGTCGGGTTATTGGGGTTAGTAAGAATAATTGCTTTGGTATTCTTGGTAACGGCGTTTCCTAACTTGCTAAGATCTAGCGACCAGTTAGATTCCTCTTTAAGCGAAACGAAAATCGGTTTGGCCTCCGCAAGGTGAATTTGGGAAAGGTGAAGAGGATAACTTGGGTCAAAATAAATTACTTCGTCGTCTTTTTGGAGTAGGGCCATTATGGCGGAGTATAAGCCGCCGATGCCTCCCGTCGTTAAAAGTAAACTGTCTGGAGTCGGAGTAAAACCGTAAAGCGTCTCCATTTCTTTTACAATCAGCTGCTTGAGATCGTTTTCTGTTTTTGGTCCACTATACTGCCCAACTGATGGGTCTTTTTTTGCCCTTTCGTAAACATAATCGTATATAAATTGGGGGGTTGGAAAAATGGGTGTGCCCTGACCAAGCGATAGCGTGTCCGAATACTTCGCTCCGTAGTTCATCATTAAACTGATTCCAGATGCTGGAACATTAGTAGTGCGGTTGGTGAATTTATAACTGGGTTCCATCCTTAATATTGTAGCAAAATATGCATTGTAATTCTTTTTTTACTATAAAAATTTTTCTGAATTTGAGAAGATGTGGTGATGAGTATAGGAATCAAAGTAGGGGAAATAGATTGTGCAGCGGCGATTGGAAAGTGCGGGTTTCCTGGCGGGGGATGGGCAGTTAACCCTTATGTAGGCTGCGCCCACGATTGTGTTTACTGTTATGCCCGTTTTATTAAGCGCTTTACAGGCCACAATGAGGCTTGGGGCGGCTTTGTTGACGTGCGGGTCAATATGGTCGAGGTTCTGAAAAAACAGCTAAAAAGTGCAAAATACAGGGAGGGAAGAATTTACATTGGCACAGTGACGGATCCGTATCAATCTCTGGAGGAGCGGTACAAGATTACTAGGTCGGTTTTGGAGGTTTTAATGGACTACGGGGCCGGTGTAAGTATTTTAACCAAGTCGAATTTAGTTTTAAGGGATTTAGATCTACTAAGGAAGTTTAAAGATATCGACGTAAATTTTACTCTTAATTCTTTTGACGAAAAGTGGAAAAGTTTAGTAGAACCCAATTCGCCAAGCATTAAGGATAGAATCGAAGCCGTTAAGAGGATAGTGGCTAATAGTATCAAAGTCTACGTGATGGTTGGGCCATATTGGCCGTTTTTTACCGATGCGTCCGTTATGCTCAGGAAATTTAAGGAATTGGGCGTTTCCGGAATTTTTACTGAGAGTTTTAATACCGTGGGCGGAAATTGGAGCGGGGTAGAAGGGGTTTTAACCAAAAATTGCCCGAATTTGTTGCCAGAATTTAGGCAAATAATGTTTAACAAGGAAAAGTTTAATGAGTTCTACGACAGGGAATACGAAAAGATAATGGGTTTGTCGAAAGAGTTAAATCTACCGGCCACAGTTTACTTTGGCCAAGGTCACGCAGCGAAGTTTAAATAGGTTATTTAACAGCCACCATACTAATTTCTATGTTTGCTTTTAGTGGAAGTTCCTTGACGCAAACTACTTCTCTGGCTGGGTAGGGTTCCGAAAAATAGCTGCCATAAATCTCGTTAACCTTGCTATACGTGCTCATGTCCGTGACGTAAATTGTAGTTTTTACCACATTCTGAAGAGATACTCCAGCAGTTTCCAAAATCGCCTTCAAGTTTTTCATAGTTTGGTGGATCTGCTCATCCAGGTTTCCTTCTAGTAACTTTCCTTCAGCGGTTAAATAAATTTGGCCGGAAGTATAGACTAGGTTTCCGTCGACAACCGCCTGAGAGAAGGGCCCGGTGGCCTTTGGTGCTTTATCTGTGTGAATTTTTGTTTTCATATTGCTTACAATTTAATTTTACAACTTAATTTACTAAAGATCGAATGAATATAGAAGCTTTAAACTTCTGGGATAAAATTGTTTCTGCTCCAGTTCCATAAAACTGGGTGCATCTCTACTGGTGATATGTTGCTGCTGTCTAATAGCTCATTCCAACGCCTTGAAACCTCATTTGGTCCGTCTTTTTCGCTTGTTAGCCCTAACTTTATTGAGCACTGTTGAACATGTGTATCTGGAATTATTGAAACGTTCCCCATGTTTTTGAATTTGGCGTCCGTATAGCAAGTTAAAATATAAAGCCAGTAGTTTGCCATTTTAGGACCGCTCAGGTAAGGAAAGCGTGTTTTTTGCTCTTTTTGAATAATATTATGTATCTGCACCACGTCCCAGTTTCCAGAGGCTAGTAAGGCTCTCGGGTCATCATTAAAAAGGTCGTGGAAAGCTTTCGAAATGGAAATCCATATATCTGTGTGCTTATTTTTCTGCAAGGCTAATTTATGCTTAACTAAGTCTTTTTGAACTTTCTCCCGCCTTTTCTTAACTACCTTCTCGGGAAAGAATAAGTAATTTGTTTCAGGGTCCAAGTACGTTTTTAAGGCGGAGGTCCACATCGCCGGAGAGCTTCTTTGAAAATTAAGGCATGGAGGTAAAGTAAAATACAAATAATTTTCTCTCGAGCTATTAACTAGCCCGGGATTTACTTCGTGTTGTGGAAGGGTGGGTATTTTTCCTTCTTTGAAAAAATTATGCAGCTTTAAGACCCTATGTAGGAGTTCCTTATTTGAACGAGCCTTGTTACTTACTAGCATTTACCGTTTATTTATATCACTTTGGAGCGGCGGACCGGATTCGAACCGGCGACCTTCTGCTTGGGAAGCAGACATTCTACCACTGAACTACCACCGCAAGAGTTATCTTAAACCTCATTATACATCTTAAACTAAGCTGTAGTAGTAGTTTGTATTTGTGGTTCCCGCGCAGCTTTATTAAGGTAGGACCAGTTCTTGTCCGATTTCAATCAAGGCGTGACTACCGTCTGGCAAAAACCCTACCTTGTCCTCGTTAGCTTGTAGGATTTTTGTCCACTCAAAGCCGCTGCCGTATTTACCTTGGGCAATTTGCCAAAGAGTGTCGCCCTTTTGCACCTTGTAGGTGGCGTCCTTGATACTGTTCTTACTGATTTGCCTCGCGGTCCAGTTTGGACTAACTCTTTTTGAGGACGCTTCCATCTTAGAACTAGACTGGGTGGAGGCTCCCGCTACCGTACCGTCAGAATTGTAGACCCCACGCGGACCTATTGCACCACCGGAAATGCTCCCAAGCGACTCCTTAGTGGTTTGTATGGTTACCGGTTCATTGTCTACCTCGGTATTTGATTTCGTAAAGTTTGAATACGCAAAATAACCTGCCAGAATGAGTAGCAGACCCACCACCAGGACACCATACTTTGGTTGTCCTGTCCAGAATGCAGAAACAATTTTACTTATGATTGGCATTAATTTCACCCCCTTTAATGTTTTTGGGCAGGGTATTCTAATTATTTAGTGGCGGAGCTGACGGGACTTGAACCCGTGACCCTTCGCTTGACAAGCGAATGCTCTAACCGACTGAGCTACAGCTCCATAATAACAGTTATAAGTTAACAGTTTATTTACGCCATCGTCAACCGTCGCAATGGTATAATTTTTGAATGGAAGAAGCCCAATTGGATAATTTCGCTATAGCTAAATTATTAAGACAGATGGCGGCGGTACACGAAGTTTTAGGGGAAAATAAATTTGCTACTAGGGCTTACGAGAACGCAGCAGAATCGGCGGAGCGTACCCCCGATCCCGTTTATGATTTATGGCAGGAAGATAAGTTGTCAACGATACCGGGATTTGGCAAAGCGATAGCTTCCTACGTAGACGAATACTTCAGAACGGGAAAGATAAAGCATTTCGCCGAGCTTAAAAAGCGTCTGCCGAAGGCGATGTTCGAGATTTTAGGTTTGCCACACATCCGAAGCAAAACCGCGTATAAACTATCAAAGGAACTTAAACTGCAGCCGGGAAACGCTGTGGCCGACCTGGAAATATATGCGAACAAAGGCAGAATCCGGCAGTTACCTGGGTTTGGTAGGCAGTCGGAGAAAGAAATATTGGAGGGAATTATTAAGTCTAAAAACAGAAATAGTTCCAGAATGTTGATTTCACAGGCGTTGGAAGTGGTCGGCTCCATTATTAGCTACCTAAAAGGCAGCTCCTTGGTATTACAGGCCGATCCTTTAGGCTCGTTGCGACGCTTTGCTCCGACGGTTGGAGATGTAGACATATCTGTTTCTACCAGGAATAGGAAAGCCGCGATTTCTTATTTCCTAAAGTATCCAAATATTAAAGAAGTTCTTTGGTCCGGAAATAATAAGGCGACTGTTGTTTTAAAAAATGGCAGGCAGGTAGATTTGATGGTTGAGCTGGAGGAATCCTACGGATCCCTGCTCCAGCATTTTACCGGTAGTAAGACTCATAATATTATGCTTCGGGAGCGCGCTCTTAAGTTGGGGCTGAGTTTATCAGAACACGGTATTAAGGAAATTAAGTCCGGGAAAATTATTAGGTTCCGCAACGAAGCTGATTTTTACAATAAATTAGGTTTAGATTGGATACCTCCAGAATTACGTGAGGGTGGTGGGGAAGTAGTGGCGGCGGCCAGTGGAAAGTTACCAGATTTGATTGATATAAAAGATATCCGTGGAGATTTGCAGTCGCATACCGTATGGAGTGACGGAACAAGAACCATCCAAGAGATGGTGGGGGCTGCTAAAAATAAAGGTTATGAATACTTTGGAGTTACTGATCACCAGTTAGGGATAGAATCTTTAGGAGTGCCGAAGGTTAGTAAGGAGCTATCAAGAAGAAAAAGGATAATAGAACACATTAATTACACGGATAAAGATATACGAGTACTAAATGGTGTCGAAATACTAATTAAATCAAATGGTCAATTGGCATATCCAGACAAACTTCTTGCTGAATTCGACTACGTTATAGCTTCTGTGCACACCGGATTTCATATGAGTAGGGATGAGAACACCAGAAGGATTATTAGAAGTTTAGAAAATCCTTATATCACAATGTTAGGTCACCCAACTGGCAGAATAATTAATCAAAGAGAGCCGATTGAGGCTGACTGGGAAAGAATTTTTGAAGTTTGTTGTAAGAAAAATAAGATCTTGGAAATTAATTCCTTCCCGGAAAGGTTGGATTTGCCCGACTCTTTAGTGAAGATAGCAAAGAAGTCCGGCTGTCGGTTTGCTATTAATACTGACGCGCACAGCCCGGAAAACCTAGACAATATGGTTTATGGTGTTTCCGTAGCTCGTCGGGCCTGGCTCACAAAAGAAGTCGTGGTAAATGCTTTGCCATTTGCTAAACTAATAAAAGAATTAGGTATTAAGGCTTAAATGTTATGGGATTTCTAGATTTTCTATTTCCAAAAGTGTTAACTAGAAGACAGTTGACTTCGGTTGACGACCGTAAAATCCGTGATGAGTGGGGGGAAATCGAAGACCTGGTCAAAATCGGTAAGCCGAGTGCGTTAAAAGAGGCGGTAGTTAAGGCCGATAAACTTATGGATTACGCTCTCATTAAAATTGTAGATGGAGTGACAATGGGGGAGCGACTAAAAAACGCCAAGGAAAGGTTTTCTTATGAGGGTTACGATAAGGTATGGAAGGCTCACAAGGTACGCAACGCCATAGCCCACGAGATCGATTACGACCCGCCCCACTTTATAACCAAAGAAGCGGTTGAGAATTTTAGGGTTAGCTTTTCCGATTTGGGAATAAATTTATGACCGAGAGCGCGATTTCTAAAGAGGAGGTAAAACATATTGCCGATTTGGCAAAATTACCTCTTTCTGGCGCCGACGTAGACAAAATTGCCGGGGAGCTTTCCGATACAATTTCCCATATTAATATTTTGGCGGAGCTTAACCAACGGATCGGGAATTTGAGTGAAACGAGCCAAGTTTCAGGTCTAAAAGACGTTTTTAGGGAGGATGTGTTGCAGCCAGAAAGGAATCTGAGCCAACAGCAGGCTCTGAGTAACGGTAAAGACACACATGATGGCTACTTTGTGGTTAAAAGGATTTTAGGATGACGGAACTCGCTAAGCTCACAATTAAGCAGGCCCTTGATGGTGTAGGTAAAAGGGAATTTACTTCTAAGGAAGTGGTTAAAGAATGCGCAAAGGCAATAGCGGAAAAGGATGCAAAACTTCACGCCTTTTTACGTTCTGTAGATGGCGGTATAATTGATAATACCAACATTACCCAAGAACCGCTACTTTGCGGATTACCCTTGGCGCTAAAGGACAACATTCTGACCAAAGACTTTATAACTACCGCTTCGTCCAACGTTTTAAGAGAATATAAACCTCAGTACAATGCAACCATTGTGGAAAGACTTCTTAAAGGCGGGGCGTTTTTGCTGGGTAAGACAAACATGGACGCCTGGGCGCACGGGTCGTCAACGGAAACGTCGGACTTTTGGGCAACGCACAACCCCTGGGATCTAGAAAGGCTTCCGGGCGGTTCTTCCGGCGGTTCAGCAGCGGCCGTAGCCGCAGACATGTGTACGGCAGCCATTGGCACAGAAACGGCGGGATCCATTCGACAACCAGCTAGTTGGTGTGGCGTAGTGGGGTTTAAGCCATCGTACGGCAGGGTTTCACGTTACGGGATTGTAGCTATGGCCTCGTCCACAGACAGTCCCGGTCCGATTACCAAAACGGTTTGGGATGCCGCATACCTTTTGAATATTTTGGCCGGGCACGACGTTTATGACGCCACAACTTTGCCAAATCTAGTTCCGGACTACACAGCCAGGCTTTCAGAGTCTGTTAGAGGTGTGAGGATTGGTGTGCCCAAGGAGTACTTTAACGGAGTTGAAAGTGGCGTTTCGGAAGCGGTGATGGTTGCTATTAAACAACTGGAAAAAATTGGCTGCGTAATTAAGGAAATTTCCCTATTGGACCCAAAGTACGCCATTGCCGTTTATACCATTATTCAAAGGTCAGAAGTTTCTAGTAACTTGGCCAGGTATGATGGAAACAGGTACGGCAACGGGCGGGAAACATTTGGAGCAGAAGCCAGAAGGAGGATCATGCTTGGGACTTATTCTCTTTCGGCCGGTTACTATGACGCCTATTATAAAAAGGCGGAAAAGGTGAGGACCTTGATCGTGAAAGACTTTGAAACGGCTTACCACGAAGTAGACTTAATTGCTGGCCCGGTGGCTCCAACTACTGCCTTGCCCTTGGGCGTAACGGAAGGCCAGTCCATGTTCGGAGAACTCGCGGACGTTTTGGTGGAGCCCAGTTCCATTGCAGGACTGGCGGGCATTTCCGTGCCTTGTGGTTTTGCTAAGGGTTTGCCGGTAGGACTGGATCTCATGGGTCCGAAACTTTCGGAGGAATTGGTTCTGCGGGTGGCTCACCAGTATGAGCAATCAACCGAATGGCACAAACAAAAACCAAATTTATGAATTTTGAACCTATCATAGGCTTAGAAGTCCACGTGGAATTAAAAACTAAAAGCAAGATGTTTTGCGGGTGTCCCGCCGATTATTTTGGCCACGAGCCCAACACCCACACCTGCCCCGTTTGTCTGGGTTTGCCAGGTGCCCTGCCAGTTCCCAATAAAAAAGCGGTCGAATGGTGTTTGCTGCTTGGTCTGGCACTAAATTGTAAAGTTAATGAGGATTCCTATTTTGAGAGGAAGAACTATTTTTATCCCGATTTACCAAAGGGGTATCAAATTAGCCAGTACGCCAGGCCGTTCTGCGTAAATGGACGCGTCGAAATAAAATCGGCGAGTGAGGTGAAAATAATTCGTATCAATCGAGTACACATGGAAGAGGACACGGGTAAGCTGACGCACGGGGAGGTAAACGGAGAAAAAGTGAGTTTGGTAGACTTTAATCGCAGCGGTGTGCCTTTAGTGGAAATCGTCACTGAACCCGATTTTAGGAGTACGGAAGAAGTCGTGGAATATCTTAAAAAATTGCAGCTTATTATTAGATACCTGGGAATTTCCGATGCGGATATGGAAGAAGGTTCCATGCGGCTTGAACCCACAATCAACCTTAAAGCGACTGATGGTGTCCAGTCCTTTTATACACCCCTTGTGGAAATTAAAAACATCAACTCCTTTAGGTTTGTTAAGCAGGCTTTAGAGTACGAGATTAAGAGGCAAGCGGGGGAGTTTGAAAGAACACGTGAGGAGAAAAAGCCGGGTAACAAAACCACAGCCGGCTATAGTGAAGCCAAACGTGTAACAGTTCCACAACGCAGCAAAGAGGAGGCAAACGACTATCGTTACTTTCCGGAGCCGGATATACCCCCAATCCACTTTACACAGGATCAAATATCCAATATCAAAAATCAAATTGGGGAGTTGCCGGACGAAAAGGTTAAAAGGTACGTTAAGGATTGGTCCATAAAAGAATCCGATGCGCAAATTTTGGTTTCCGACTTAACTATAAACGGCCTTTTTGAAAAGGCCGCTAAAATATTTGAAGAGTCAAAATACCCCGTCTCAAAACTGGCTAGCTTAATCGTGAACAGGAAAATTAGCATTGTTTCTGATACTTCACCAGAAGATGTCGTAAAAGATGCAACTGCCCAGATGCAGAAACCTGTGTTTGATGAGCACCAAATAACCGAGATTTGCGTTAAAATAATTAGCGAAAACAAGGAAGCTGTGGAGCAGTACAAGGCAGGAAAGGAGCAGGGGCTTAAGTACTTAGCAGGATTGGTGATGAGGGAAACTAAAGGTGTGGCTAATCCAAAAGATATACCCTCAATTTTAGAGAGCTTCATTAGATCCAGACCTTAATTTATTATGGAGTCAACGACTGCGGGGACTGGCCAGGTACAAAAAGTTGAAATAGATTTTAAAAACCCTAACTTTGAATACATAACCGAGCAGACCAGGGTTCCAGAAGTTGCGGCGGAACTTAGCGGCTCACCTTTAATTTCTATTGACGTGGAGGCTACCGGTCTTGACCCGCACACTTTAAAACTCCTTCTTTTGCAGATTGGCACGGAAAAAAAGGCGTATGTGTTTAACGCGTCGCTCGATCTCGCCCAGCTGAAATTGCTTTTGGAAGATCCCAAGATTTTGAAAATCCTTCAAAACGGAAAGTTCGATTACGCGGCGCTAAAGGCAACAAAAAAAATAGAGTTAAACAATATTTACGACACAATGATCGCGGAGCGAATTATAACTACAGGTATTAGGAGAGAGAACTCACTGGGCGCGATCGCTAAAAAATATTTAGACATCTCTTTGGATAAGGACTACGAAAGCTATAACTGGGAGGAAGTGGGTAGAACGGGGAGAGTTACCCAGAGGCATCTTAAATACGCGGCCTTAGACGTACTAACTCTTTTCCCAATATTTAAAAAACAGTTCGAAATATTAAAGAAAGAAGATCTCTTAAAAGTGTCGAAACTTGAGTTCCAGCTGATTTCGGTTGTGGCTGAAATGGAGCTGCGAGGGTCAAAAATTGACATTAAAAAGTGGCACGAGAATACAGAGGAGTTAAAGAGGAAAAGGGACGAGATAGCTGCCCAAATCCAGGTTGAGCTAAAACCCTACTACAAAATTCAGCAGGCAAGTCTTTTTGGTACAGGAAGTGATGTGCTTAACCTAAATTCTCCCGTACAAATTATGGAGGCGTTCAGGAAACTTAACATTGACATTGCTTCCACCGGGGAGGCAGTTCTAAAAACCGTAGATCATCCAGTGGCGAAATTAATGCTACAGTACCGGGAAGCAGAGAAGCTTATTTCGGCCTTTGGCGAGAACTTTTTGGAAAAAGTCCATCCCAAGACGGGCCGAATCCATCCTGATTTTATGCAGATTGGCGCAGACACAGGACGTTTTGCCTGCAGCAATCCGAATTTACAGCAAATACCGCAGGATTCTACTTTTAGGAGCTGCTTTATCCCTGGTGACGGTTATAAATACGTTGTGGGCGACTATTCGCAAATTGAGCTTAGGATTATGGCTGAGTTATCCAAGGACCCAGTATTTTTAGGCGCTTTCGAAAAAAACGAGGATTTGCACATGAAAACCGCGGTAAATATGTATAATGTGAGGGAAGAACAGGTGGACAAGAAAATGCGTACCGCAGCAAAGACGATCAATTTCGGGCTTATGTACGGCCGTGGCCCAGCTTCCATTGGCATTCAAATAGGTGTTGGTGTTGATGAGGCGCGTAGCCTCCTGGATAAGTATTTTAAGGCCTATCAGGGCGTAAAAAAATGGTTGGACCGCGCCGGTAAAGAGGCGGTGCACCGCGGTTTCAGTACGACACTTTTGGGCAGGAAACGTTGGTACCTAATGCCCGATAAAGCTGACCCTAATTACGAAAGGCTTTTAGCCAATATCGAGAGACAAGGTAAGAATACACCAATCCAGGGTACTAGCGCCGATATTACAAAATTCGCCCTTATTTACATTAATGATAGAATAAAGAGAGAAAAATTAGACGCCTTTTTAATTCATACAGTCCACGACGAAATCGTGACCGAAGCTAGGGCTGAAGTCGCTCAGTACGTCCGGGATTTAGTGGAAGAGGAGATGGTTAGGGCCGCGAAGCAGCTATTAAAAAGCGTCAAAGTTCTTTCCGACGTAAAAGTTGCGGATTATTGGTCACATTGATTTTATGGTTGTTTGTCAGCGTTGCGGGAGAAGGCCCGCAGTGATTCAGTCACAACAAATTGGACCAGACGGCAGGCCGATTTTTGTTAATCTCTGTGAAATCTGTTTCCAAGAGATTAAAGAGGAAGCGGCTAGAACGTCGTTTTTAGATAAATATGGGCGTGATTTAACGGCCTTGGCTAAAGAGGATCGTTTAGACCCGGTTATTGGCAGAAAGACGGAAATTGAACGGGTAATCCATATTTTGTCCAGACGAACCAAAAATAACCCGGTTTTGATTGGTGATCCGGGGGTTGGAAAAACGGCAATTGTTGAGGGTTTAGCCCAGAAAATTATTCAGGGCGCTGTCCCGGAAACACTTGTCGGGAAACGGGTTGTCTCTTTGGATTTGGCTTTAATGCTGGCGGGAGCGTCACATCGCGGGGAGTTCGAACAGCGTTTAAAAAAGACCATCGAGGAAGTTATTAACGCGAAGGGCCAAATTATTTTATTTATTGACGAGCTACACACAATTATTGGTGCAGGCGCTGCTGAAGGGGCAATTGATGCGGCCAATATGCTGAAGCCCGCACTAGCTCGGGGAGAATTACAGGCAATTGGTGCAACGACCCTGGACGAGTATCGTGAGCATGTCGAAAAGGACGCGGCCTTAGAAAGACGTTTTCAGCCGATAATAATAGCTGAGCCGAACTTGAACGACACGATCGAGATATTGAAGGGGCTTAGGAGCAAGTACGAAAAACATCACCAGGTAAAAATAGATGATTCAGCTGTCGTGGCTGCGGTGGAACTATCTGATCGATATATTGCCGACAGATTTCTGCCGGATAAAGCCATCGACTTAATTGATGAATCGGCGGCTAAGGTGCGGTTAGCGGCCGTAAAAGAGCCGGAGAATTTAAAGCAGGTCGAAGAAGAATTGGCAGCGGCAAAGTCTGCCCAGATACGCTCTAGTAAGACCGCAGAAAAAAATCAACTGCAGAAAAAAATTGATGGACTAGAAAAAGTTAAGCAGGAGCTAACCGATCTTTGGCTAAGAACGAAGATGGAAGAAACCCCTGTTGTAAAAAAAGAAAATATCGCCGAAATTGTTTCCAGTATTACGGGAATACCCTTGGCTGACCTTTCCGAAGAAGACAGGGAAAAGCTATTAAAGCTCGAAGAGCGGTTGCACAAACGCATTGTGAATCAGGAGGAGGCCGTCAAGGTCGTTTCCGAGGCCATTAGAAGATCTCACTCTGGACTCAAAGACCCCAAGCGTCCTATTGGCAGCTTTTTGTTTCTGGGGCCGACGGGGGTCGGAAAAACGGAGCTGACAAAAGCCTTAGCAGAAGTTTTGTATGGTAGCGATAGCCTAATGGTTAGAGTGGACATGAGTGAGTTTATGGAGCGCCACGCAGTTAGTCGTCTGATTGGTGCGCCTCCGGGATATATCGGATTTGAAAAGGGCGGACAACTAACCGAAATTGTTAGAAGACGTCCATTTTCGGTGATTCTTTTGGACGAAATCGAGAAAGCCCACCCCGAGGTTTTTAATATTTTGTTGCAGATTATGGAAGACGGTCGATTGACTGACGGTCATGGAAGAACGGTGGATTTTAAGAACACTATTATTATTATGACGTCAAACATTGGAAGCGAGATGCTAAGTAAACAAAGTATCGGTTTTAATTCCCAGTCAAGAGTCGCAGATAAAGATGAGCGGGGTTACGAAAATATTAAGGCTAAGATTTTAGATACTCTAAAGCACAGTTTCCGCCCGGAATTTTTAAATAGAATTGACGAGGTGGTCGTTTTTCACCCCTTAACCAGGCCGCAGATACGTCTAGTGGCAGAGAAGCTTTTGGCCCTAACGGCAAAGTTGCTGGAGCAGAAGAAGATAGAGCTGGAAATTACAGAAAAAGCTAAAGATATGCTAGTAAAGGAGGGTTTTGACCCAGAGTATGGGGCGCGACCAATGCGGCGGCTAATTCAGCGCGAAATCGAAAACCTTATTTCGGATAAAATTATTTCCGGAGAGGTTAAACAGGGTGATAAGATCGTAGTTGATGTTGAAAAAGGGAGGCTGAAAGTTGTGGAGCTGGTAGAGGAGTCGGTTCCCAGAAGACCTCTAAGTAAGTAGCAACAGTAAGTTGCGGTCTATTTGTCTTTGAGTTAATATTTTGTATAGGCCTTTCACGGCTGTTCCCTATGGGTTAGCAACGCTCGGTTAGGGAAATCGGTGGGAGGTTTATTAATTTTGCTATGGATTTTAGGGCCGGCGACACCGTTAGGGTGCATTATAAAATTAAAGAAGGTGAAGGTCACAGGATTCAAGCCTTTGAGGGTTTAGTGTTGTGTATTAAGGGTGAGCAGGACAGTAAGACCTTTACCGTAAGACATATTGGCCCGGAGCATGTGGGAGTTGAGCGTATTTTTCCCGTTAAAAGTCCCAATCTGGATAAAGTTGAAGTTATTCAAAAGGGAAAAGTGCGGCGTTCAAAAGTCTACTTTGTGAGGGGTCTATCGGAAAAAGAAGTCAAAAAGAAATTATCCTGATTTAGATGGAAAGCTCAGACGTTGGTAGGTTGGGAGAGGGTATAGCGGCGGGATATTTAGTTAAGCGGGGGTATAAAATTTTAGCCCGCAATTGGAGAAGTAGAAGGTGGGGAGAAATAGATATAGTCGCCGAACATCAGAATCGTCTGGTGTTTATTGAGGTTAAAACACGGTCAACTAAATCCGTTGGTGAGCCTTTTGAATCCATTAACTATTATAAGGTTCGATCTTTACTACGAACCGCCAAAATCTTTAAAGCCGAAAATCCTAATACTCCAGAACAGCTGAGTCTGGATGCTATTTCTATTGTTTTAAGTAGCCCTCCAGATATAGAATACTTTGAGAATATCTATCAGGAAATATGAATCTAAGAACCGTAAAAGATATAAAGGACTTGGAAGGTAAAGTAGTTTTTGTTAGAGGCGATTTGGATGTTCCAATTAAGCTGGTTGATGGGCAATGGTGTGTGGAGGACGATTATCGTCTTAATGCCATGTACGAAACGATAGATTTCTTGAGGTCGGCTAAAGCCAGAATTCTTTTGGCAGGACACATAGATAGACCAGGAGGAAGACCCGACAGCACTAAAAGTACTAAAGTGATTGCGGATTATTACAAAAATCAATTTCCGAATACGACGTTTGTGCCTTATTGTTGTGGTAGTGAGGTAGAAAAAGAGATTAATAAGATGGTTTTGGGGCAGATTCTGGTTTTAGAGAATCTCCGTTTTTTGCCCGGGGAAGAAGAAAACGATGAGGAGTTAGCTAGAAACTTGGCCGAATTAGCAAAATATTATGTTAACGAGGACTTTTCTAATTGTCACCGCGAGCACGCGTCGATGACCAAGATTACTAAGTTTTTACCATCCTTTGCGGGATTTCATTTACAACGCGAAGTCCAAATGTTAAATTCTGTTTTAGAAAATCCGGCTCGCCCGCTTTACGTGGTTATTGGTGGGGCAAAGGTGGAAACAAAGTTACCCCTAATAAAGAGTTTCCTAAACGTTGCCGATAAAATATTTGTGGGCGGTAAAACCGGTTGCTCAAGTGACGAGCTCCTGCGCTTTGGACCAAAAGTCGTTTATTCGTGCGGGGATCCGGATTTAAGCTTTAATACAGCAAAGTCTTGGGCGGTTGAGCTTCTTAACGCCAGAACAATTGTTTGGAACGGCCCATTGGGCGATATTAGTAATAATCAAGTTCTGGGTACAGACTTAGTTTCTAGGTCCATTGTTGAGGCAACTAACTCTGGGGCAAAGAGCGTCGTTGGTGGAGGGGATACCGAAAAATATCTTAGATCATCCGAATTGGTGAAGGATGTTACTTTTATTTCCACTGGCGGCGGGGCCATGTTAGAGTATCTCTCCGGTATTAAGCTTCCCGCACTAGAACCGTTGTTGATTAAATAATTATTACTTTGTGCACGATTCTGTTAAAATTCACAAGTTAAGAAGCAGATAAGTATGTGGACCGGTAGCTCAGCCTGGTTAGAGCATCTGCCTTTTAAGCAGAGTGTCGAGGGTTCGAATCCCTCCCGGTCCACCAATTCCCAAGCAAAACCATGTATAACGAAGCAAAAGAGCACCTTCTGCTCATATTAGAAAACGCGGATAAAAAGTGGTCCTATATGTACTCGCATGTTCCACAGGTCGAGAAATGGGCGCTGAAAATAGCCAAAAAAGGGCCAGAAGTTAATTTAGAAATACTTCTAACAGCTGTGTGGCTACACGATATAGGGCAATTAATTGGGAAAAAAGAAGTTGACCACGCGATAAAGTCAGAGGACGAGGTGAGGCGATTTCTTAAGAGCAAATCAGTTCCAGAAGACACTATTGGGAAAGTTGCTCATTGTGTCCGCGCCCACCGCTGTAGTGACGTTAAACCTGTTTCCTTGGAAGCAGCAATTCTAGCTGTAGCTGATTCCGTCAGCCATATGACAGATTCCGTTTATATAGATTTTGCCATGCGCGGGAACCTGAATCTGGCAAAGGAGAAATTGGAGAGAGATTTTCGCGACGCCGGGCTTGTCCCAGAAGTAAAAACGGAAATAAAACCTCTATATGAGTCGTGGAAGCGGTTATTAAATGTTTACCCAAATTAATAATTAATCTTAACGCGGGGGGTCGCCGGAAACTTTTTTAATACCAGCAATCGCGTCCCATTGAGGGAACTTATTACCCTCCGGTCCAATAAAAGAAAAGTTGCTAAAGGCCCCGCTGCCGGTTAATAGGAACGGGGTCACTGCCACGATATAAGGATCTTTCAAAAAGTAATTAACAAAAGCCTGTTTGTAATAGTCGGCCACAGTAGATGCGTCGTACCACTCGCCGTGAGGACTTTGCCCTTCTTTGTGAGGCCAGCCGGTTTCGGTAATAAACACTGGCAATGTTAAGCCGTAATCTCTTTTGAGCAATCTCTGTTCAAATTGGTAGGAACGAATCGTGTTGCGCCCCGCTTCAAAAGTGCTTTCAGCTCCCACTCGGGAATCCGTGGGCCGTCCACGGTAAGCCGGGTGTGGGTATGTATGGGCCGCCCAGCCGTCCAATTTTTTAAAGATCCCCGGCACGGCTGCGTCCATTCTTTTTAAGAATCCTATTTCGGAAAGGTAGCAGCTGTTTACTCCTAAGTCTGTCTTTATGCAGTTAATCCCGGTGGGGTCACCCGTCTGTGCGGACGCATTAAAAGCTCCGTTCATGACAAAAAAATCACTACTGCGCTGCTTTAACTGGTCGATAAGCCTGTTTAGAGTCCGGGCATATCCTTCAGGATCAATTTTCCCGCCCCAGTATTCGCTGGCGTTCATTTCGTTGAACGCCGAAACCACTCTAAGTTTAATGGGCCAGTTAAGATCCGCCAAAAACTTGGCAATATTGTCGATGTCTTCGTCGGTGGGAACTCTGGTTTGTGCTTGTGGTTCAATTAATTGGACAATAGGTATGAGGTGTTTTTCTGCTAGTTTCCCGAATGTGCTATTCCAGCCCTCGGTACCATTCTCGTGAACGCTCATGGGAATTAAGATCCAGCCCCAGTCACCGCCATTGCTGTTTACAAGGTCGGCTGCCAAATCAATATCCCCACCAGCGTTATTTGTATATATGCCGAATTTATTGTTAGCAAAATTGATACGCCCAATGTTAGCGGTAACACTAACAACATTTTGTGTATTTTCGCTGCCGTGCGTAGTCGGCGGTTTTGTTGTTCCAATTCCGTTATTTTCTGTTTTCTTTACAGTGGGTTCTGGTTTAGTATCGTTTACCAGGTTATTTGTAGGAATAACGGTGTTTTGCACAAGCTCTGCGGACTCCGAGGCCGTTCCCAGAGCATGCGGGGCATTTATAGCAGAAGCCAGCGGACTAATAGGGGGGGCGGTTTGGAGTTTTACTAAAACTAGTGTCTGAATTAATGTAATAGATATGGAAAGTAAGATCACAAGTAGAATTAAGCCAAAACTAAATTTTCGTGACCGAACACAGTCATTTACAAGCTCAGTAATTTTTTGTGAAGTGCCAATACTTACGAATCTCATTTTTCAATGTGGTATAAATAAACTATGCTGCCCAAAGGGGATAACATTCCCCAAATAACCACAGAAGATATCTTATCAAATTCTAGGACCGTTGTGCTAGGACTGACACACGAAGAGGTTCTGCTTAGGCAGAAGAAATTCGGTCTAAACATCATTCACAAAAAGAAAATTAACGCCCTTACCATATTTTCCAGGCAAATTGCGGGGGACCCACTCATTCTCATCCTAATAGTTTGTACGTTTGTTTCCTTTCTTATTGGGGATCGTGTAAGTTCGTATTACATTTTGGCCACAGTTGTTCTGTCTATAACCATGGGCGTATTTAATGAATATAGCGCCGAAAAAACTGTTGATACTTTACTAAAGCACATAACCAGAAATTCTTTAGTTATCCGCGACGGAGAGAAAAAGGAGGTCCCCGTACATGATCTAGTTCCAGGGGACCTAGTGATTCTAAGTGAGGGATCGGTCGTTCCGGCGGATCTAAAATTAATTGAGGCAAAAGATTTAGAAATCGATGAGTCTGTATTAACAGGGGAATCGGCACCTGTACGGAAGGTTTTAGGTTTAGAGATAGATGCCGAAGCTAGTATGGGTACTAGTGTCGCGGCAGGCTTCGGGGAGGGGGTTGTTACCGGAACTGGCAGAAACACCCAGTACGGAAAAATTGCTCAAGTTGTTACATACCTCAAACCCACAACTGAATTTCAAAAGGGGTTGGAGAAGTTTGGTTCTCTCATAGTTAAGGTTGTTATAGCCCTAACGCTCGTAATTTTTGTAGTCAACGCTCTTCTAGGCCACCCAATTTTGGACTCAGTCTTATTTGCCTTAGCAATTGCTGTTGGAATTACCCCAGAGCTCCTACCCATAATCGTGACAATTAGCCTTTCGCACGGGGCGGGAAAATTGGCCAAAAAGCATGTAGTGGCCAAAAGGTTAATTTCTATCGAAAATCTTGGAAACATGGACGTACTCTGTAGCGATAAAACTGGGACACTTACCGAAGGTAAAGTAAACCTAACAGATTATTTTAGCCTAAGCGGAGAAAGGCGTTTAAACATTCTAATTAACTCTACGGTTTGTAATACTGCGATACAGCACCACAAGACAATTGGGAATGTTATAGACTCGGCGATTTTGGAATATGCTACAAGGCACCACGTTGACACATCAGGTACAACGCTTCTTAGTGTTACGCCTTTTGATTACAACCACCGGGCTATGTTCGGGGTTGTTCTAGAAAACGGACATTATAAGCTTATTGCCAAGGGATCCCCCGAGTCCATAATCTCTTTCTGCCGTCGTGGGGAAGATACAGCAGCTATTCACGAAAGGTTTGTAAGTTTAAGTAGGGAAGGTTTCAGGGTTATTGCTATCTGTGAGAAAGAGGTCAAAAAAAACTCTTTGAATAGTTGGGACGACCTTTTCGATATGAATTTTTTGGGATTCATAACTTTTTCGGATGTTCCCAAAAGGGGCGTTAAGGAAGTGCTCGACCAACTTAAATATTTGAACGTGAACGTTAAAATAATTACCGGTGATAGTCAGGAAGTAACAGAGCACGTTTGTAGTCAAGTCGGTTTTAAAGTGTCAAAAACTGTGCATGGGCAGTTACTAGATAACCTAACACGGAATGAGGCTATTAAACTTGTAGACGAAGCTAACCTTTTTGTCCGGGTAAACCCGGAGCAAAAACTTAAAATAATACAAATACTGCAAGATAGGGGACACACCGTAGGTTACCTCGGGGACGGGGTTAATGACGTTCCCTCCCTGCACTGCGCCGATGTTGGCATATCCGTAAATAGTAGTTGCGACGTGGCCAAAGACACAGCCTCTGTAGTGCTTCTTAGGAAAGAGCTCGAGGTAATCGCCGAAGGGATTACGGAAGGTAGAAGGATATTTAACAATACAATCAAATATATCTTAATGTCGACCAGTTCAAACTTTGGGAACATGTTTTCTGCCGCCGGCGCATCTTTTTTCTTGCCTTTTTTGCCCATGACACCTGTACAGATACTTTTAACAAACGGCCTATACGACATTTCGCAGATGAGTATCCCTTCGGATAACGTTGACAGAGAGTCCCTGGTAAAACCTAGGCACTGGGACGTTAACTTTATTAAAAGATACATGACATTCTTTGGGCCCATAAGTTCATTATTCGATCTTTTGACCTTTGGGGTTATGCTATTTATTTTTAAAGCAAATGAGACGCTTTTTCAGACGGGTTGGTTCATTGAGTCTTTGGCCACCGAAGTACTGGTTGTCTTCATAATTAGGACGTCAAGAACGCCCTTTTTTAAGAGCCGGCCCAGTAAGTGGCTTTTTGCTACTTGCTTAGGGGTTGTATTTTTTGCTACCGTTCTTCCATTCACGCCGCTAGCGGCGTCTTTAGGGCTTGTGATACCCCCGCTGCTTTATTTCTTAATTATGGTGCTCTTGGTTTTTATTTATTTAGTCCTCGTAGAGTTTTTAAAAACGCGCTTCTTAAAAGGATACGTCCTGTAATATAATCTATCTATGGTTAGAACAAGAATTGCGCCCAGCCCAACGGGCGAAGATCTTCACATTGGAAATGTGTACACCGCGCTAATTAACCGTGTATTTGCTAAAAAAAATGACGGTAAGTTTATTGTAAGAATAGAGGATACCGACAGGGCACGTTTGGTTGTTGGTAGCGAGGAGCGCATTCTTAAATCGTTAGACTGGTTTGGTTTAAGTCCGGACGAAGGAACGGCTGTAGGTGGTCCCTATACTCCCTATCGTCAGTCCGAAAGACTGGGATTGTATAAGAGGTTCGCTCAGGAACTGGTGTCTGGGGGCTTTGCCTACTATTGCTTTTGCCCCCCAGAAAGATTGGAAACAATGAAAAAAGACCAAGTCAAAAAAGGGCTACAGCCCATGTATGACGGGACCTGTAAAGGGCTTTCCGGCGAGGAAGTTAACAAGAAACTTAATGCCTTAGGAAAACACGTCATTCGGCTCAATGTTCCGGAATCTGGGGAAACTGTTTTCGAAGATGTAATTAGAGGGAGAGTTTCCTTCGAAAATTCATTGATCGACGATCAAATATTACTCAAGTCCGATGGTTTCCCGACCTACCATTTAGCCGTTGTCGTTGACGATCATTTAATGGAGATTACCCATATTATTCGAGCTGAAGAATGGATTTCGTCAACACCAAAACACGTCCTTTTATATCGGTACTTCGGCTGGTCTTTACCAGTTTTTGCCCATGGGCCAATACTTAGGAATCCTGACCGATCTAAACTTTCAAAGCGGCATAATCCGGTTTGGGCCTCGTGGTACAAGGAACAGGGCTTTTTACCGGAAGCTGTTCTTAACTATCTGGCGTTAATGGGATGCTCTATATCAAATTGGGTGATTCCTGGCGGTGGCGAGATATTTTCCATGAAAGTGATGGAGGAAAACTTTACGTTAGAGGATCTGCGTCCGGTCGGACCCGCCTTCGATCTCAAAAAGTTGGAGTGGATGAACGGCGAATATATTAGACTACTTAGCAACGAAAACTTAGCGACAAGACTCTCTAATTATTTGAAGGAGTACTCAACAGACGCTGTAACAAGGGGTCTAAGCGTCCAAAATCTTTTACCAATTGTACCGCTAATAAAGGAAAGGATGAAGAAACTTTCTGACTTTGAATTCTTGGCTGGTTTCCTGTTTAAGAAGCCGGCCGTGAGCTTAGAATACCCGTTTCGTTACATGCAACAGTTACACGAAACCCTAAGTGTTCTACAAAAACCGTGGGTCAAAGAGGATTGGGAAAAAGTTATTAGGAAAGTTGCCGCCGATCTTGGTGTCAAAGCTGGTGAGGTATTTATGGATCTACGTGTTGCCGTGACTGGGCTTAGGGTCGGCCCAGACTTGTTTGATTCCATTAAAATATTAGGGGAGGTAGAAACATTAGCGAGAATAGATTCCGTCAAAAACTCTTCTTAGTATTCCGCAACAGTGAACTTATTTTCAAAAAACACGGGTTTTTTGTTTCGGCCTTCGGTTTCGAAGATTTTAATAAGTTGTGGAACATCATCAAATACCTTGTCCAGCTTAAGAATTTCGTTTTTTGTCATCCAAAAGTTTTTACCTCCTTTAAATTCTTTAGCAAGTTTACCTCTGGGGAGGCTGCCCAGAAAAATGAAGAATATCTTGTCCTCTAACAGTACCCCGTCGTTATTGTAGTCAGATTTATGCTCTATACCAACCAGGTCAATGGCTCTGACGTTTAAACCTGTTTCTTCAAGCAGTTCCCTTCTAGCCGTTTGTTCGATACCTTCTCCCCAGCGGATTTTTCCACTCACAATACCGTGGTAACCAAAATATGGTTGTTTTAGCCTTTGCTGTACTAGATATCTTTTTCGTCCGTTTTCTACCAGCAGACAGCTTACAGCCACGCCAACTTTAGGCTGACGCTCAATGACCTCTCTTTCCGTGTCCAAACGATTAGCAAACTCCTTGCCTCTAGTAGTTAGGAGATATACGCCCTCAGGATTTTTGCTTATCAGGCCGTCTTTTATTAGTTTATTAACGTGGAAAGTAAAATGGTCAGTAGAAAGACCCGTAGTGTTTAATTCCTTAAACCTGGCTTGTTCCTTAAACAAAAGCGTATTTAGTATTTTTGTTTGTATTGGGTGGATTTTCAGTTCCATTAATCCTTTTTAGATGTTTTTTTATTTTCTGTCTAGTAAATTCGACTTTACTAATTGGGAAAGGGGTGGTGCCGCCACGGGGAATCGGACCCCGATTGCCAGATTGAAGGCCTGGCGTCCTAGCCGTTAGACGATGGCGGCGATTAGAGTATATTTACCACGGTGGTGTTTGTTCTTAGTGATTATACAATAAATTCTGTTAGAATATTAATTATATGCAGTTGGACCAAAGAATTTTTAGGGCCTACGATATACGCGGAATAATGGGCGATAGTTTGGACGGCAAAGTCGCCGGAGCAGTAGGTAAGGGGTTTGGTACCTGGCTTAAAAGAAGTACCAAAATTAATAATCCAGTAGTAATTGTTGGCCGGGATAACCGTTACGGTTCGGACAAACTCAGCACAAAACTTATCGAGGGACTAACTTCTACTGGTTGCACAGTAGTTGATATTGGTCTGGCTGTAACTCCCCTCGTTCACTTCGCTACAATTAAATACAACACCGATGCCGGCATTATTATTACTGCCTCGCATAATCCCAAAGAATTTAACGGTTTTAGGTTTGACCTGCGTCAGGCTATTCCGTTTTACGGGGAACAGCTTCAGGAAATTAAATTATTAATAGAAAAAGAAGATTACGACTTGGGTATTGGCCGCGTTTCTTATAAGGAAGACGTTTTTAAGGAATATATCGCCGATATTAAAGGCCGCCTAAAAATTGTTCGTCCCCTAAATATAGTAATTGACTGCGGCAACGGGGCTTCCAGCAAATTCGCTGTGGAAATGTTTAAGGAATTGGGCCTTAACGTTGTAGACCTCTATTGTAGTTTGGATGGTGATTTTCCTTTTCATAGGCCCGATCCGGAAATGCGCATTAATCTGGAAAGTTTGAGGCACAAAGTTCTTGAAGTTAAAGCCGATGCCGGTTTTGCTTTTGACACCGACGCGGACAGGTTTGGTGTTGCCGACGAAAAAGGCAATACCTACGAAAATGACAAAACTATGATTATTTTGTCCAGAGACGTTCTTAGCCGTCACCCGGGCAGCAAGGTTCTCTGTGATATAAAATCTTCTTATGTTTTGTTGGACGAAATTAAAAAATCCGGCGGCGAGGCCTTAATGATTAAGACTGGCCACCCCTACTTTAGGTCTTATATGAATCAGCACAACGACTGTTTTCTAGGTGGGGAACTATCTTCCCACACATTTATTAAAGACGACTATTATGGTTACGATGATGGTATGTATGCGGCCGCTAGGATTTGCCAGATTCTTTCTACCCGCCCCCTCACGCTTTCTCAATACTTTTCAGATATACCCCACACCTGTCACACGGAGGAAATTAAGTTGGGTTGTCCCGATGAATCAAAATTAGAAATCGTCAACCAACTCGGCCTTTATTTTATTAAAAAGGGTATGAATGTCTCCGACGTAGACGGGTACCGCGTTACCGTTTCGCCGACTTCCTGGTTTTTAATCCGCGCTTCCAACACCAGCCCGTACATTTCGCTAAGATTCGAGTCCAATAATAAGGAAGGCTTACTTTCCATGGTTTCGCTGCTTAAGAGGCAGTTAGAAAATTTTAAAAGTTTGAATTTAGACATACTTGGACAAAAACTTCTGGAAAAAGCTCACAATGTAGGGTAGAATATGTATTGCTAACCTGCCTATGAAAAACATACTCTGGTTTTCGGAGATTAGAAAAGACGATATTCCTTCGGTTGGTGGTAAGGGGGCTAACCTTGGCGAACTTACATCATTTGGTATTCCAGTACCTCAGGGTTTTGTGGTTACCTCCAAAGCTTATTTTGATTTTCTCAAATTTGGTAGCCTTGGTGAAAAGATTAGCCACGAGTTGGGTGGACTCTCCATTAAAGACTCCGAAAAGCTAATGGCAGCCTCCGCTAAAATAAAAATCGCTATTTTAACGTCCAGTATTCCTAAAGAGCTAAAAGACGAAATAAAAGAATCCTACCACCGGCTGTCTGGGATTCATGACACGCTGGTAGCTGTTAGGTCGTCCGCCACGGCCGAGGATTTGCCCAATGCCTCCTTCGCTGGTCAGCAAGAAACTTATCTTAATGTGAGAGGTGCCGAGCAGGTTATAGAATCAGTCCGCAAGTGCTGGGCATCGCTTTTTGAGCCGCGCGCAATATTTTACAGAGAGGATATGGGTTTTGATCATTTTAAGGTTGGCCTAGCTGCTGTAATTCAAAGAATGGTTGAGAGCGAGGTCTCTGGAATTATGTTCACGGTTGATCCTATTACCAATGATTCCGGGAAGATAAATATTGAGTCAATTTTTGGTTTGGGTCAGCCGATTGTTTCGGGAGAAATTACCCCAGATCAGTATCTTCTAGATAAAAAGTCTTTAAAGATAATTAATAAACACGTCGTTCCTCAGGACTGGCAGCTTATTAAAGCCGGTAAAATAAAGATTTCCAAAGAGTACCAGGATAAACAAAAGCTTTCTGACGAGAAGATTAAGGAGCTTGCTGAATACGGTAGAATAATTGAGGAACACTACGGATTCGCGCAGGACATTGAATGGGCAATGTCTGACCATAAGTTAAGTATCGTTCAGGCCCGTCCCGTAACAACTCTTTCGGGTGAAGCGGTCCACGAGGACGGACAAATAGCCGCCTCTACGAAGAGCGCGGTAAAAATTAATGAAAGTGAGGTAAAAGAAAAATTATTACTTACCGGAATTGGTGCCAGCCGAGGTATAGTTAGTGGTCCAGTAGTTAAAGTTGACGATCCCTCCCTTATTGGGAGGGTGAAAGATGGGGATATTTTAGTCGCAAAAATGACTAGTCCTGATTACGTACCTGCCATGAAGAGGGCTTTGGCCATTGTTACTGACGAGGGCGGACGTACGTCACACGCGGCAATAGTTTCACGGGAATTAGGTATTCCTTGTGTCGTGGGCACGCAACATGCAACCACCATTTTAAAGGATAAGGAAATTATTACTGTCGATGGAGCAAACGGTAAGGTTTATGAAGGTAACGTTGAGATTTCTGAGTCTTTGAGTGTCTATAACGAGGCGCAGAGCGAGAAAAAAACCAAAACGGCTACTAAGGTCTATATAAATTTAGCCGATCCAGATATGGCCTTAGAACTTTCAAAAAAGCACGTAGATGGGGTAGGTTTACTTAGAGCCGAATTTATTATGGCTAATATTGGTGAGCACCCTCGGGCCATGATTGAATCTGGGCGTAGCCACGAATATATAGAAAAGCTGGCGTCCCAAATTGCTAAAGTTGCAAAAGCCTTCTCGCCACGACCGGTCGTGTATAGAGCCTCGGATTTTAAAACTAATGAATATAGAAACCTCAAGGGCGGGTCTAAATTTGAGCCGGTGGAAGAAAACCCTTTGATAGGCTTTAGAGGTGCTATGCGTTATGTTAGCGATCCCGAGGTCTTCGAAATGGAGCTTAAAGCCATTACAAAAGTGCGAAATAAATTGGGGCACAAGAATTTGTGGCTGATGCTTCCGTTTGTTCGAACTGTTACTGATTTACGTGAAGTCAAAAAAATTGTTGCTGTGTCTGGTTTAAAACGAGGGGCGAGTTTTAAGATTTGGTTAATGGTGGAGATACCGGCAAATGTTATTCTAATGGACGAATTTATTAATGAGGGAATCGACGGGATATCCATTGGGAGTAACGATTTAACGATGTTAACCTTGGGGGCTGACAGAGATAATAGCCGGCTTGCTACCTATAACGAACAGAACGAGGCGGTATTAGAGCTAATTGAGCAAGCAATTAAGACCGCAGGAAGACTATCTATTACCAGTTCTATGTGCGGCGAGGCGCCGTCGGTTTATCCAGACATACTTAAAAAGATAATTAGATGGGGAATAACTTCTGTTTCGGTAGATCCCGATGTGGCCGACTCTGTCAGAGGTGCGATCAGTTTAGAAGAAAAGGATGTAATCACACAAAAATAATGTCTGCCCCCTTATTAAAAACGAACATCTTATTCGATGTATGAAGATCACGAATATATCAGCGTTGGAAATTCTAGATTCAAGGGGCAACTGGACACTAGAGACGTCACTAACCATAGACGGTAGCTTTTCTGGCACCGCTTCCGTTCCATCCGGGGCATCGGTTGGGTCATATGAAAAAAGAGCAGCGCCGGCTAGAACCGCAGTCGCAGCGATTAACGGCCTGCTGGGGCCAAGACTGCAAAAGGAGGATTTTGATAGCCAAGGAAGTTTAGATAACTTATTAATAGCGCTTGACACTACAGAAGATAGATCCTGCCTGGGCGCAAACACCATGCTTTCTATTTCGTTGGCGTTTTGTAAGGCCGCAGCGGTAAAGTCTGGACTTCCACTCTATAAACATATTAATAGAAGCTTTGGGGCTGGTAGAAATCTTGTTCTCCCACAACCAATATTTAATATTGTCAACGGGGGGAGGCACGCAAAAAACGATCTAGACTTTCAGGAATTCATTATTATACCCAGGGGTAAAGGTAGTTGGCATTCAAGTTTAGAACAGGCCGAAACAATATTTCAAACAATGGGTAGTTTACTTGAAAATAATGGTTTTACTACGGAGCTCGGAGACGAGGGGGGTTACGCTCCCCACAGTATATCTTATGAGGGGGTTTTAAATTTCATTACGAAAGCCTGCACACAAAGCGGTTACAATCCAGGAAAAAATGTGTTTTTAGGTTTGGATATAGCCGCCTCGACCCTAGCCCTGGGCGACTTATATTTTTTGGAAAGGACCGGAGTCAAATACAACTCCACCGAACTTTTAAACTTATTTAAAGATTTACTTATTAGATATCCAATCATTTATTTGGAAGATCCATTCGGTCAAGACAATTTTACTGATTTTAGGTTACTTAAGAGTGGCCTTTTTGGCAGGGTTGAGATCGTTGGGGATGACTTGGTTACGACAAATACCAAGCGGCTACAGCAGGCTATCGACGAAAAGGCCATTAGCGCTGTTATTGTAAAGCCCAACCAAATAGGGACTCTAACGGAAACCTTCAACTTAGTGGAGCTGGCTAAAAAGAACAGTATATCGGTTATCACATCTCACCGTAGCGGCGAAACGGACGATTCTTTTATTGCCGATCTGGCCGTTGGGATAGGTTCTGATTACATCAAGGCTGGGGCCCCAGCGCGCGGTGAAAGAGTGGCTAAGTACAATCGGATTCTGGAAATAGAGCAGGAGTTGAATTTAAAGTAAATTTATTATGAATTACATATACCTATTTAGACATTCAGAATCAGAGGATAATCGCTTACATTTATTTTCTGGTTGGCGAAACCCGAAACTTTCTGAAAAAGGCATGTTAGATTGCCAAGAAGTCGCAGAACTTTTAAAGGATAAGGAATTTGATCTAGCTTACACCCCCGATTTAAAAAGAAATACAGATACTTTAAATGAGGTTCTAAAGTACCACCCAAAAACAAAGATCATTATTGACAATAGGTTGCGGGAACGAAAATATGGTGACTTACAGGGATTAAGACATCTTGATCTAATGAAGAAAAACCTGATTCAGTACTTAGAATACCACCGTTCTTACGATGTACCCCCGCCAAACGGTGAAAGCATAAAGATGGTTGAGGATCGCGTCGGCCCCCTCTTTGAGGAGGTGCTAAATAAAATTAAAGAGGCACGGATAAATGTAGCAGTCTGTGCTGGAAATAACTCTATGCGTGTAATGAGGAGGTATTTGGAAGATTTAACAACTGAACAGATGATGAAGATCGAAAATCCGTTTGACAGCTATTTTGAATACAAAATTTAAATATGATAGACCAACTTAAATTTATTATTGACCCGATTAGGCTGATTGAAAGTTTTGGATATGCCGGAATAGCTCTTATTGTCTTTGCCGAGTCCGGGTTGTTAGTCGGCTTCTTTTTTCCAGGCGACAGCCTGCTATTTACGGCCGGACTTCTCTCTTCAAAAGGCCTTCTAAATTTGTTGACAGTAGTTGTCCTGTCTTTCGTTGCCGCTGTTGTGGGAGACAATGTTGGGTACTCTTTCGGTAAGAAAGTTGGTCCTAGAATATTTAATCGTGAGAAGTCTATTCTTTTTGACAAAGAGCACTTAATAAAAGCTGAACAGTTTTACAAAAGACATGGTTCCAAAACCATAGTTCTAGCACGCTTTATGCCATTCATTAGAACTTTTGCTCCTATTGTAGCTGGAGTTGGTAAAATGGATTACAAAACGTTTTTCGTATTTAATTTACTCGGAGGTTTTGTTTGGGCAGTAGGTATGCCTTTAGCTGGGTATTTTTTGGGTCGCGTGGTTCCCGATATCGATAAATACCTTCTTCCTATTATCGGTTTTATTATTATTGCCTCTGTTTTACCCACGCTTTCTCATATTATAAAAGAGCGTCTTCTTCGGAATAGATAATTTTAAATAAAATAGTTTTGTCGATAACTTAACTCGCATCCCGGGACTTAAACCTTGACTTCTATCTATTTTACTGGTACAATATTCCCTTAAGTTTGGTGGGACGTTTTATGTGTACGTATATAATACGTACACAGGCTTTAGCTTATCATGACTAATAAAAGTAAAAATGGGCTTATAACTAAAACGCACAAATGTCGAACAAGCCCGACGCAGAGGCACTACGTCAATTATGGAAAGACTGATATCACGCGGGTGGTATTTTCGTGCTGGTGCGGTAAGTACGAATTTAAGCACTTCCTGGGAAAACTAGAATTAATTGATGTAATTCATGGTAAAAATGAACTAAAAGCCGATTACTTTGAGGAACTCGGAATAAATCTGCCGGTTTACTCACCTGTTGCTCAAATCTAGTTAAACCTTCTAATAATCCCGGCAACACGGCCCTGTATTTTAACATTTCGCGCGTAAATAGGTTCCATTTTAGCGTTGGCTGGTTCCAGGCGAATTCTGTCTTTTTCCCGAAAATATTTCTTAAGTGTGGCAAAACCCCCCGGTAGAAGAGCCACAACTATATCGCCATTATTTGCTATCTCCTGTTGCTCCACAACTACGTAGTCCCCATCCAATATTCCTTCCTCGATCATCGATTCCCCCCTTACTTTAAGCACAAAGGCCTGTTTTTTACCAGTAATCAAGCTGGAAGAAACAACAACGGTTTCGGCTTGAGTAATGACATCTATTGGCTTGCCGGCGGCAATGTACCCAAGTAGAGGAAGTTCCACTTCGAACCCAAAACCCGTAGTAGGTATGTTTTTATTAATCCCTTCTTCTAATAGCTCAATGCCGCGAACCGCGCCAGAATATATTTTAATGAGCCGTTTCTTTGATAATTCTTTAAGGTGATCAAAGATCGTCGCCACAGAATTAACATCCAGGGCATCAGCCATTTCTTGGTAAGTGGGGGAGTAACCCCATTTATTAATGTATTTTTTGAGGAAAATTAGAAGTTCTTTTTGCCTTTTAGTTGGTAGTTGTCCCATAAGGTCTCTCTACTGGCAGACATTATAACCAGATTTCGTATCGTATTTACTTTAAGCTTCTACAATATTGAACCAAAAATAAACCGAATAGTCAAATTATTATAAATAATATTTGGATGGTTTGAGGATATTTTCTACCGCTAACCGCGAAACCGTGTAGGACTGCCCGTCTGATGTTCTAGTGACCATAAAATCATCTTTGCCTTTAGTAATAGTTAGTGTTTCGGACTTCGCGTCGTCTGACTGCAAACTTATGGATCCGTAACTCGTCCTGTAGGCGTTTTTTTGGTCGCGGCTTTCGATCACAGTTTCGGCTCTAAAATTCTCAAGGCTCGTGACAAACTCTTCAACTTTTGTTTCGTCAATCGGTTTGACAGGCAAGATCATTTTCCAGTGCCCCTCAGTTTTGCTAATCGAGTATTTTTCCTTACTAGTGTCTACATAAATTTTTTGGATTCTGGCTCTGGGTAGGGACAGAACAGTCTTTTCGTAGATATCCTGTCTACTTGTGGTGGCTGTGATATTTAGGCTTTTATTAGTAAGGTAAACTTTGTTTTCACTTTTTGGTCTAATGTAACTACCCGCATAGTTGCTATTTCCAACAATTACAGAAAATATTTCGTTAGTTGCTGACAGCAGGCTAACTGTTGGCGACGAGTTGGAAATATTAAGATCGTTAAACCGTCCAGGATTGCTACTTACTAAATCGTAATTTACACCGTCTTTATCTAGTAGGATGGAAATAACGTTACCAATCAGTGCTGAGTCGGCTTTTTTACCATCAAGGTCCCAGTTAGTATCCTTCTTTTGCAGTGTTATTGTCCCCACGCCATTGGAAATTATTATTTTATTAATGGAAGCCGCGTCTATTCCAGAAATAATCTTTTGATAACCTGACCTCGCAACTTTATTCTGCTTATTTTGGACAACGTTCTGTGCGATAAAAATGCCAAATAGTATTACGGATAGAGGTAAAAATATCTTAATCCAGTTCTTCATAGTCTTGCATAAATCCGCCTGTAACCTATCCTGCGTTTCCAAATTCTAATTACGCCAAATAATATTATAGCTAGCGGGACGCCTAACGTTTCGCCCCACTGCGTAAAGACCGGTTGCCACGGGGCGGTAAACACAAAAAAGTTCTCCGGGCTATCCTTTATGGGTACGAGGGCCTTAGGACCAAGGATTAAATAATCAATAAGGGCTGCGGTAAATGCGAGGTTCTGATTGTTTGGGGAATAATAATTATCCGAAGCAAATCTAGAGTTGGAAACAATAGCTACGCTGTCTGCCCCTCCCTTTTTGGAAATTATTGCGGCGAGGCTGAGTTCTTTACCGCCTGGACGAAAGCTGACCTCGCTAAGTTTGTCGGGAGATATGTCAAAACTGGATCCACTCAATACCCCCGCATTTTTTGACGTTTTAATAATAGATTTCGTATTGTAGTCCGATAAGCTTTTTATACTCAAAGAGCTTGGCCAAAGTAGGGTCACGGATTGTATTTGTGAAGTAGCCGGAAATTTAGGGTTGTCCGGAAGTGCTTTGAACCAGAATGGATACGGGGTCAAGAAAGCCGTTTGCCCACGGCTAAACTGGATAGTTTCGGCCAAAGCGCCATCATATACTAAGTCTGAATTAAGAGTTACGCCATAACTCTCCAACAAATTTTCAAGACCTGTAGTTCTTATTGTTGCCGAGGCGCTATTAGAATCGTTTACTACCTTATCTAGCAAAAATAATGCCTTACCATTCGATTCAAGGTAGTTTTTAATTGCTTCAACAACTGGGTTTTCGAGAGGATTTTTTATTCCGGCCAAGATTAGAAGGTCGGGTTTTTGCGTTGCGAAGCTGCTGTCAATTTTGGTTGTCTGAACGCTATATTGATTTCCGACCAACTCCGAAAGTTTTCCGAATCTTAATTCTTCCTTAACCGCTAAACCTGAATTACCGCCGGCGTCACTAAAAATTGCTATCTTTTTCTCATTTCTGGATGTTAATTTACTTATCTTGCTTGTTAGTTGGTACTCGAGGTCGGACGTTTCTTTAATGAACGGGAGAGATTCTGTTTTACTTCCAAACCGTAAGCTAATACCAAGATAGCCGTTCTGTAGTTGATAGGAGCTAGAGCCTATGGTGTTGAACTGAACTGGGTAAACCCCGGCACTCTGCGCCTGTTTCTCAGTATCACTACCCTGGGTTGGAGAGTATCTTTCTACTTTAATGTTTTTACCATAGTGCTTATAGTCAGCCAAAGTATCCATAACCTCAGTGGCAACGTTGTGCATAGAAGGCGGAAGGTCCGGCGAGATGTACGCTTTAATTGTTAAAACATCATCAATTCCTGAGATGGCTAATTTTGTAGCGGAAGATAGGGAAAACCTCTTATTGGCGGTCAGATCCAGTCTCAGTGGGTAACTGGCGGCAACCGCGTTTAATAGAATAGCAACAATAACAGTTGTGATTAAAGATCCATGAAGCTTTCTTTTTTCTGATGGTATCTCTACCAACTTACTCTCCGAAATTTTAAAAACAGCAAGAATAAGAAAAAGTGTGCAGGCCGAGATGAAATACAATATATCAGAAAAATCCAACAAACCTCGAGAAACATTTTGGTTATGAAACCCGACCGAAAAATACCCTAAAGTTGAACCAAAGGGTTGGGGAATCGCTAGAGTAATAAAATCCATTCCTAGCAAAGTAAGAACAAAACTAACAAACCCCCCAATCAAAAAACTGGAAATAACGCTTCCGGTAAGACTGGATGCAAAAATACCAATGCTTATAAATGTCGCGCCCGTAAACGCCGCGCCGAGGTATTGTGATATCAAAATGCCAATGTCGACTTTAGAAAATACAAACATTGGTATAGTTAACGGCAAAGTTGCTCCTAATATTAGTAGATAAAAGCAAAAAACACCTATGAACTTGGATAACACAATCTCAACTTCGGAGAGTGGGTGTGAAACTAATAATTCCAGAGACTTTTTACTTTTTTCTTCTGACAGAATATGCATTGTTATCGCTGGGGCCAAAAAGATTAGAAACCAGGGAAGTAGATCAAAGTACGGTCGCAGCGAGGCCACGCCGTAAACCAGAGAGGTTTTAAAATACAAGAAAAAGGAAATAAAAATAAATGGAACGATAACTACGTATCCTAAAGATGAATTTATAAAATAGTTAAGCTCCTTCTTTGCCAGAGCGCCAATCTTGCTCATAGTTCGGCCGCACTAATCCCTAGTTAACTGAGAAAAAACATCCTCCAAGGTAACTTTTTCCATTTTTAGTTCGTATAGCTGCCAGTTATTAATTTTAGTCAGTTCAAACACTTTTGGGCGAAGGTCCATCTCGTGGCTTGCCGCTATTGTGTAAGTTTCCTTTTCTCCGTCCCTGCCATCTTCCTTAACTGATTTAACTCCATCCAACGATAACAGAGCTTCTTTTACTCCTTTTCCGCTTACAATCAACGTTAGAATTTGTTTTCCTTGAAAGTTGGTGGTAAGGTTTCCAACACTGTTGTCAGCGACAACCTTACCATGGTTAATAATTATAGCTCGGGTGCACATTTTAGTAATCTCTGACAGCACGTGGGAGCAAATTACGACGGTACGTTCCTTTCCGAGCCCAGTGACTAAGCTTTGTATCTCCTTCCTTTGGTTAGGATCTAGCCCTTCGGTGGGCTCGTCTAAGAGTAGTATTCCCGGGTCGCCAAGGAGAGCCTGCGAGAGCCCAACTCTTTGTTTATAACCCTTGGAAAGTTCGTTAATGGGTCTAAAGAAAACCTCTTTTAATCCGATTAAGTCTGTTAAATACTGTATAAATTCGTTTTTTTTGTTTTTGGGTATTTGCTTAATTTTTGACCAAAACTCGAGATTTTCTTCGACCGTCAGGTTTTCGTAAAGAGGATTATTTTCTGGCAAATACCCTATGTTCACTTTTTGATCTTCATTTCCATCGAAGATGTTTTTACCGTTAATTAGAACCTGTCCGGATGTGGGTGGAAGCGTTCCGGCAATCATTCTAATCGTCGTGGTTTTACCGGCACCGTTGGGACCTAAGATACCAACTACCTCTCCTTCCCTGATTTCAATGTTTAAGTTTTCGACCACGGTTTTGCCGGAATATTTTTTTGTAAGATTAGCCGTTTTTATCATCTAAAAATAAATAATACCATAGTTTGTACAGAGTATAATGGGTATATGGGTTTTGAGCTATTTTCGCCATTTAAACCGTCAGGCGATCAGCCGGACGCGATAGATAAACTTACCAACGGGATAATACACGGATGTAAGCATCAGGTGCTTCTTGGAGTTACCGGTTCAGGAAAAACCTTTACCATAGCTAATGTAATCGCCAAGGTCGGTTTGCCAACTTTGGTCATTTCTCATAATAAGACCCTGGCTGCACAATTAACTCAGGAATACAAAGAATTTTTTCCTAAAAATGCGGTTGAGTATTTTGTTTCCTATTATGACTACTATCAGCCGGAGGCTTACATTCCTGCTCGAGATCAGTATATTGAAAAGGAAGCGGACATTAACCAGGAAATCGACCGTCTACGCCTCTCCGCTACGGCTTCCTTACTAAATAGAAATGACGTAATTGTAGTCGCCTCTGTTTCTTGCATTTATAATCTCGGATCGCCCGATGAGTATGGAAAGAGTATTCTGTCTTTGGACACTAACTCACAATCGCTCACGCGCGAGCAAACTATAAAAAAACTTGTTGATTTATTCTATAACCGGAACGACTTTGATTTTTCCCGATCAACATTCCGGGTACGCGGGGAAAATGTAGATATCTGGCCTGCCTACGAGACGAACGCCTTAAGGCTTGTTTTTGATGAGCGGGGTTATATACGATCCATTAATAGGATATCGCCTTTAACCGGGAACATTATCGATTCAGTAGATAAAGTGGTAATTTATCCAGCTAAGCACTATGTTTCAGATCGTAGTGTCTATAAAAAGGCATTTAGTGAGATCCGGAAAGACCTTGAAAGGCGTATTTTCGATCTGAAGAAGCAGGGAAAAGAGCTGGAAGCCCATCGAATCAAACAGAGAACCGAATACGACCTGGAAACAATAAAATCCTTGGGTTACTGTAACGGTATAGAAAATTATTCGAGATATTTTGATGGAAGGAGTCCCGGTGAGACCCCATTTACTTTATTAGATTATTTTGAGAAAAAGGGCGATTGGCTTCTAATAGTTGATGAATCCCATATTACAATTCCGCAAATTAGGGGTATGTATAGCGGCGACAGAGCCAGGAAACAAACTTTAATTGATTACGGATTTAGGCTTCCATCATCGGCAGATAACCGTCCGCTAAGATTCGAAGAATTTCAAAGGAAAGCCCACCAAACTATTTATACTAGTGCGACCCCCGATGAGTGGGAAATTAGCCAAGCAGGGGGAAATGTTATTGAACAGCTTATACGGCCAACAGGCTTAGTTGATCCAAAAATTGAGATCCGAAGAACGAGTGGCCAGGTTGGAGACCTCATGAAAGAGATAACCCAAAGGTCGTTAAAAAAACAGAGAGTTTTAGTTACAACCCTTACTAAGCGTATGGCCGAGGAGCTTTCGGATTATTTTAGAGAAAGAGGTGTTAAGGTTACTTACCTTCATTCAGATGTAGCAACACTGGAAAGAACAGATATTCTTGAATCACTAAGAAAAGGTGACTATGACGTAGTTGTTGGGATTAACTTATTACGTGAGGGCCTTGATTTACCGGAAGTATCCCTGGTGGCAATTCTTGACGCAGACAAGGAAGGGTTTCTGCGTTCAAGGACCTCACTTATACAAACAATGGGACGGGCTTCCCGTCATATTAATGGTGGGGTGATCCTGTATGCGGATCGGATTACCATCTCCATGGAAACCGCGGTAGCGGAAGTAAGAAGACGCAGAGACTACCAGATTAACTTCAACAAGTTACATAAAATTATTCCAAAATCGGTTGTCAAGTCTATCCGTGAAAAACTTATTTCGAAAGAACATAAGGAGGATAAACAGGTGCCATTCACGGTCGAAGGGTTGTTGGCTCTGTCACCAAAGGATCAGCAAAGAGCTGTTTCTGATTTGGAGGTTTCCATGAAGGAGGCAGCGGAATATCTGGACTTTGAGCTGGCGGCCAAATATCGTGACATAATAAGGAAATTAAAAAGGCTTCGGTAAGATCGTTCCAAATATACACCGAAAGGAGTAAAATTCTAATTTAATTAGTTATGGATGAATACATTAAGATTAGGGGGGCGCGGCAGCATAACCTAAAAAACATCAATATCGACATTCCCAAGAATAAATTAGTTGTTGTCACTGGGGTCTCTGGATCTGGTAAGTCGTCGTTGGTTTTCGATACCATTTATGCGGAGGGCCAGCGGCGTTACGTAGAAAGCCTGTCCGCCTACGCCAGACAGTTTTTGGGGGTTATGGATAAACCGGACATGGACTCTATAGAGGGGCTGAGTCCGGCTATTGCGATTGATCAAAGGAGTGTCTCTCACAACCCGCGTTCTACGGTTGGTACCATTACAGAAATATACGACTTTTTAAGGTTATTATATGCCAGGATTGGGCATCCCCACTGTCCTATCTGCGGAACCGAAATCAGTAAACAGACGGCGCAGCAAATAGCCCAAGCAACAATCGATAACTTACAATTAAAAAATAATAAGGGTAGGGGGGCAAGAATTCTCGTCTTGGCTCCTGTAATTCGCGATAAGAAGGGCGAGTTTAGCCAGCTCTTCGAAAACTTAAAAAAGCAGGGCTACAGCAAGGTGAGAGTTGACGGCCTTATTAAAGATATAAACGAGGACTTTAACCTGATTAGGACTAATAAACACAGTATCGATGTCGTCGTTGACCGACTCGTAATAAATATTAAAACCACACCAAAACTAGGTACCCATAATTCCACTTCCAGTAGTATTAATACGGAAACAAAAGCACGCCTGATACAATCAATAGAGGTTGGTTCTAGATTGGCAAATGGGACTATTATCGTAAGCGAAGTTCTAGACAAAGGGTTTGAATTTACGCAGTACCCAAAGATATTTAGGGACCATTTGTACTCGGAGAATTTTGCTTGCCCAAAGGATAACATTTATCTATCGGAAATTGAGCCAAGAACATTTTCGTTTAATACTCCCCACGGGGCCTGCTCAAAGTGTACCGGCATCGGTTTCGAACTGAAAGTTGATCCAGCGTTAGTTTTAAATCCGAATTTAACAATAAATGAGGGCGGGATTCTGCCGTGGGCCCGGCTAATGGATCACGAAAGTTGGTTTGGTCATCTAATTACTGGTGTTTCGCAGAAGCTAAACTTTTCTTTGGACAAACTAATTAAGGATTTACCCGAAAGCGCCGTAAAAACGTTGTTATACGGATCGGGCGGGCGGTATTTTCTCGTATCCGGAAGAAATAGGTTCGGACAACTGCGCCGGTTTGAGCAGGAATTTGAGGGAGTAATACCGAATTTGGAGAGAAGATACAAAGAAACGGATTCTGATTATATTCGTAGCGAGATAGAAAAGTATATGGTTAAAAGACCCTGCCCAGTTTGCTTGGGAACACGTCTTAAAAAGGAGTCGCTCTCGGTAACCGTTCGGGGGAATAATATAAGTGAGGTATCTAACTTTTCCATTTTAGAAATGTTTACTTGGACCAAGCAACTAGACAGCGTGTCCTTAAAAGAACAAGAGATCGCTAAACCAATTCTAAAGGAAATTAAATCTAGACTAAAATTTTTAATTGATGTGGGTTTAGATTACTTAACAATATCACGGCAGTCTTCTACATTAGCTGGAGGCGAGGCCCAAAGGATTCGTTTGGCCTCTCAAATAGGAAGTGGCCTCTCTGGAGTTATTTATTGTTTGGATGAGCCTTCAATCGGTCTCCATCCACGTGATCAGCAGAAACTAATAGAAACACTAAAAAGACTTAGGGACTTGGGCAACTCAGTAATTGTAGTTGAACACGACGCTATGACAATGAGGGAGGCGGACTTTCTTATTGACGTGGGGCCCGGTGCTGGTGAGGGCGGCGGCTCGTTAGTATCTTTCGGAACACCAGAAGAAGTTATGAAAGATCCAAAGTCAATAACGGGGCAGTACCTTTCGGGGAGAAAGAAAATTAATATACAGGTGGCCTCGGAGCGTGCCCAATCTAGTACTAAGCCCGATCTATCAATTAAAGACCCACGTGTTATTAGCCTTCACGGATGTTCGGAGCATAATTTAAAAAACGTTGATGTCGCTTTTCCCCTTAATAAACTGGTGGGCGTAACCGGGGTTTCGGGTTCTGGCAAATCGACTTTATTGGTTGATACACTCTACCGCGCTCTGCGAAGACACCTTGGTCTAAAAGAGCAAGAAAAAATTGGTAAATATGATTTTGACGAGGGATTCGAAAACATCGATAAAATTATTGACATAGACCAGAGTCCAATTGGGCGGACTCCGAGAAGCAATCCCGTAACATACATTAAAACATTCGATGAAATTAGGAGAATATTCTCCCGTACGGAGGTTTCACGGCTCAAGGGGTATGGTCCGGGAAAGTTTTCGTTTAATGTGACCTCTAAAGGTGGGAAGGGGGGCCGTTGCGAGGCCTGCGAGGGCGGCGGCGAAACTCGTATTGAAATGCAATTTCTTCCAGATATTTATGTTAAGTGTGACGTTTGCCAAGGAAAACGTTATAGCGACGAAACTCTGGAAGTACTTTATAACGGAAAAAATATTTACGAAATCTTAGAGATGACGGTTGGGGAGGCTATTAAATTCTTCGCCCCTATCCCAACAATTGTGAGAGGCTTAAATACATTGTGGGAAGTCGGGCTTGGTTATATTAAATTAGGACAGCCCGCTACCACCCTTTCTGGTGGGGAAGCCCAAAGGATAAAATTAGCTTCAGAATTAACCAAAAGAGCAACCGGTAAAACATTGTATATATTAGACGAACCTACCACTGGTCTACATTTTGCCGATCTGGAAAGACTTCTAAAAATCCTTAAGCTCCTTGTTGCCCGCGGTAACAGTGTAATTGTGATAGAACATAATTTGGATGTTATTAGAAACTGTGACTATATAATTGATTTGGGACCGGAGGGGGGCATTCTAGGTGGGCAGGTTATCGCAGAAGGTCCGGCCGCTTCCTTAACAAAAATACCACGTAGCTATACAGGAGCAGAGCTACAAAAATACCAATTACAGTCGGGGTAAGCCGGCTATTCGCGTTATTATCTTTACTTTCCACATAGGTTAGTTGGTCGGTCTTTACTACGCCTTCAAAATTCGTATAGGAAATGTCAGCTAGTAGGGAATTTAATGGCGGGATTTTATCTGTACTTAAGTCCATTACAGCACCTGCGTATGGGGGAATGTCTCCCAGATTTATCGTCTTGTCCGATGAATGGGTAGTAGTACCCGGTCTAAAGGCGATTTTGGCGTTATAGACAGTCTCGCTTCCTGAATTTTTGATCTCCAGTCTAATACCTTTAACTCTATTAAATAGTGTTACTAGTTTTTTCGAAATTAACGTAATAGACGGTTTACTTTCGATATCTATTTGGTTGTCTGCGATATTGACGTTAATATCACCAACTTGATCTGGTGAGATTTTATATGCCCCGGCGGGATAGGGAGTTTCGGAATCATGTCCTTTTACGGCGAATATAAAATGATTAGTGTCCAGATGGCTAAAATAGTCTAACCCGCCTGTTGTGTTACCCCAGGTTGGGTCCACGGCTACCCAGCCAAGACGGGGTATATAGACTCGTACCCAGGAATGAAGAACGTCCCCGATTGCCGGACGATTTATAGCATCAGTAGTATATGCATAACCCTCCAATAATTGTGCGGGGATTCCCGACGCTCTAAGTAATGTAATAAGAAGGTCTGCGAATTCCATACAGACTGCACTACCACGACTTTCAAGGGCCTTGAGTCCACCAAAGCGATTCAGGTCTGGTTTAACCCGCGCCTCGTCATAGCTTAGAGTCTTAGTTGTGTAATTGTAGAGTTTTAAGGCGATTTCCGAAACGTTACTTTTTTGTGAAATATCACCAACAACCTCTTTTACTAGGGAAGCAATTTTTTCGTTATCTGATTCCCAATACTTTAGCGGCTTAGTGTAAACCTTTAACTCATTGGGTATTTCATAAAACAGGCCTCCCGTATTAATGTTTCTTATTGGATTGAGAATCTTTGCTTTACCACCAACCGTAACCAAGGTAGTTTTACCTGCAGCTAGATTATAGGTTGCTAGGTAATTACCATCAGGATCAACTTCTATGTTTATTGGCGGCGGGTACATTCGTTCAAAGCTAACCTGCTGTTCAGCAATTATCGAAGGCGGTATAGCAACCTTTGCAGTACCTGGAAAAAGATTCTTATTACTTAAATGGTATTTAAGTTCGAAAGAATATATTTGATACGGACCAAAACTTAAAATAGCCCCAGTTTTCGAAATGGTACTGGTATCAAACTTGTAAATTTTTCCGGCCTTCGTTTTTTCGATTGAATTTGGCTCGGGACTCGCATAGATTTGTGGGCCCAACGAGTTTGGAATAGATAAAATTACGTTGTATTCCCTTATAAACCTGTAGTCAGATGCCTTTGGGATATTAACTTCCCAGACCAACCCCCTTTTTCTGGCTATTGTAGCAGTACTGTAACTTAAGATAAAGGAAAGGGGCCTTTCCGTGCCGACCACTCGCTCGTTAAATTTAAATGAGATTCTGGTTTGTTTACCAAGCCGTTCAATGTCTGGGTAAAGTTTACCGCGGGAGTCTGAAGCTTCGACGTTATAAGCGTCGTTTAGAGAAAGCAAGATAGAATATTCAGAAATGTAAACATCTTGTTTTGGATTATAAAGTTTTCCGTCGATACGTACGCGCGTTTCTCCGCTACTTAAGACATCGTAATTAATTGCGTACGAGGCCGGAACTCCGGTTGGCTCTTCGGCCCATGCAGATTTTTGTTGACTGGACAACACCGCAGATATTATGACTAAGGCTAGTATGTATTTTCCGGGGATTCCATATTTAACCATACCGAAATGTGACGGTTCTCATGTAATGATACAATACGGCTGTGGTTCCTAACATATACTACATAAATGCTCCGCGGTCACCAGGAATATATGTCTTTAAAAACATAAAAAACGAAGCTATTTATGTTGGCAAGGCTAAGATTCTTAAAGATAGAGTCTCTTACTATTTTCAGAAGGGTCTTACTTTTGGTAAGACGCGTTTGCTTGTAGGAGAAGCCACAAAGATTGAATATATAAGGACGGTGAGTGAGGTTGACGCATTAATATTGGAGGCCGACTTAATTAAAAAATTACGGCCTAAGTATAATGAAGCTTTAAAGGATGATAAAAATTATTCTTATATTAGAATCGGCAACTCTGGAATTACTAAAAATGGCTTCCCGGCGGTTTCGTTGGTTAGGACAGTGGGTGGAAAAGATGCATTCTATTTCGGTCCATACCCAACCGGCAGTTCAATCGCCTATGTTCTTAAAACATTTAGGAAAATATACGGTTTTAGGGATTGTTCAGACTCAAAGTTTAAACGCTGTGCAAAACTAAACCGCGGCTGCTTATTTTTTGATTTAAAGTTGTGTCCCGGACCGTGTGTTAAAGCAATCAGTCCAGCACAGTACCACTATAACTTATTGGCCCTTAAATTACTCTTAAAAAGCGGTTCACAAAAATTGGAACGCCGACTTTCTAGACAGATGGGTCAATATTCAAAGGCGTTGAGGTACGAGGAAGCCTTTAAAGTTAAAACAAAACTTGATTTGGTTTCTAAGCTCAGACAGCTTAAGTTTTCGCCCCTCGAGTACCAAGAAAACCCGAATTTGGCTAACGACCAGAGAAATCTGGAACTCAAGGAGCTAATAAAGTTTATTAAATTATTTAGCAGCGGTAGCGGTTGGTTTAGCTCTGTACCAAATACGAAAGGGTTCAATATTAGAATTGAAGCTTACGATATTTCAAGCTCCGACGGACAGAAAGCTGTCGCTTCCATGGTCGTATTCTCCAACGGCGATGCTTCAAAAGAAGATTATAGGAAATTTAAAATAAAGGACATAAACAAGTCAGACGATTATAAGATGCTAGCCCAGGTACTTACGAGAAGATTCCATCATCTCGAATGGCCAATGCCGGACTTGGTCGTAGTGGATGGTGGCTTAGGGCAGGTTTCCGCAGCCATAAAATCACTACCAAAAAATATCCCTATTATTGGTTTAGCAAAAAGGTTAGAAAGGCCGGCCATATTTGGTAAGTACCGGTATGTTAAATCAAACAATCCCGGTTTAAACCTTCTAAAGAGGATTCGCGACGAAGCACACCGCTTTGCCAATTCTTACCACAAGTTGATAAGATCTAATTATGCGATTCCTGCTTAAGAGTTTCGTATTTAACGCACTTTCTTTTTACCTTATTAGTAGCTTGTTCGGCGGCATAAAGTATCCAACGATAGGCATTTTAATGTATGCTTCAGTAATATTTTCGTTACTTAATATTTTTGTGAAACCGATTATAAAATTGTTGACATTTCCAATTAACCTAGTTACTTTTGGTTTTTTTTCCTCGCTAATAAATGTCCTTATCCTTTTTTCGTTAACCCAAATAGTTCCGGATTTTAGAGTCGTGCCGTTTAGTATTAACAGTTATAATATTTTTGGGTTTCAAACACCAGAGTTTAGTCTTACAATATTCTGGGCATATTTTGTAGTTTCCGCCGTTCTCGGCTTACTAAGCGTGGTCTTTTGGTCGTTTCTGGGGTAGGGTGTTATCTCGCCGTTATATTTATAAACTATGAATAGAAATCTAATGAACGTTCTACAAATAATTGTTGCCGTACTGCTGATTGGATTAATTATGATCCAGTCTAAGGGCGGCGGGCTTGGTTCAGCCTTCGGAGGTCTCGGTGGCACATACAGATCCAAAAGGGGAGTGGAGAGGGCTCTTTACATTCTTACAATAGTGGTTTCGCTAATTTTTTTCCTAATGACGGTAGTGGGTTTTATTTTCTTCTAAGATGCTTCTGTCGTTCGTTTTCTCGGTTCTCGCTTTCATTAACTCTTTTATTCCTCAGCCAACATTAATTGAAGGTGTGGTGGGACAACCTAAAAGTTTAAACGCTTTAGAGTCAGCGTTAAATCAGTCGGATCGGGATATAGCGGTATTTATTCATCGGGGATTGCTTAAATACAACAAAGACGGCGACATAGTTACAGACCTCGCTGAGAGCTACATGGTATCTGAAAATAAAAAAGAATATGTTTTTGTTCTACGCCGAGGTCTTTACTGGCATGATGGCCGTCCCTTTAGTTCCGATGACGTTATCTATACAGTCTCCAAGCTTAATCTGCAGTCCGTAGAGGTCGACAGGCTTAATGATTATTCAATTAGGTTCCGTCTGGTTAGAGACCCCTACTCGCCTTTCCTAGACTTAATGACTCAGTACCTTCTACCGGCTAACTACGGCAATCCGGAAAAATCTGGAATTTACCAAGTCGGAATCGGGGATTTTCGAGTTTCAAGAGTCGTTAAAAGCGATAAGATAGACGGCGTTATACTAACTAGATCTCGGCCTTGGGCCAGAGATGGGTATAAATTTTCTCGGGTAATATTTAAGTATTACAAAAATAACGAAGATCTTATTAGTGCTGCCAAACTCGGAGAAATAGACACCTTTGGCGTGACGTCGATATTACCAGATTTACGAAATTTTCAAAGCTTGTCTTCCCCTGTTGCCTCAAAATACTATTCTTTATATTTCAACCTAAAAAATGAGGCCCTTAAAGATAGGACCTTTAGACAATATCTAACGTCCCTAATACGAAAACAGGATCTAGTAAATAGAGTGCTCAGAAAAGAGGCGGTTGTTTCGAATTCACCTTTAGAATATACCTTTGTACTCCCTTCCGCCACATTCAGCGCCGTTAAACAATATGATGTTAAATTCAAGAGGGAGTGGAATACTCCATTAACACTCGTAATTCCAGAAACATTAAATGAAGGCGGGACAAATAAATCGGACAGTTATTTAAATATAGGAGAATTTGTTAAGCAGTCTTGGGAAGGAGGGGGAATAAAAGTTAATCTCCTTAGGGTGCCGATAAATAAAATATTAACTAACGTAATCGCCAAAAAGGACTTTGATGTCCTCCTTTTTGGTCAAGAAGTGGGACGGGACCCTGATATCTATGCCTTGTGGCATTCTACACAAAAAGACTTACCCGGTTTAAACTTCGTCTCATATGCTTCCGCTCTGTCTGATAGATCATTGGAAGAAGCCCGAAAAGAGTTTAATAAAGAGGATAGAATTAAATACTATCAGAACTTTTTAAAGATATTCAACGAAGACCTGCCGGCGAGTATGCTTTATCACCCACTTTACAATTATTATTTTAAATCTTACTTGCTTGGGCCGAACTTAACCAGTTTTTTCTATATCTCTGACCGGTTTGCCGGCTTCGATCAGTGGAGAAAGAAGTAATTATTACCGTGTGATAGTATTTATCTGCGTGGTGAGCGTAGCTCAACTGGTTAGAGCACTGGCCTGTGAAGCCGGGGGTTGTGGGTTCAAGTCCCATCGCTCACCCCAATAATAGTTCTTCCAGATATCTTAGAATATTCCTGTATGCAGGTGCTCATAAATATTTTATTTTTTACATTTTTAGGAAGCGTGGCTTCGCTTATTGGTGGGGTTATTTTACTTTCCAGGGAAAAATTCGCCACGAGGATTTCCCACTATTTAACTGCGTTTGCGGCCGGGACTCTTTTGGGAACAGCCTTTTTCGATTTACTCCCAGAAGCCCAAAAGCAGGCCCGTCAAACCGACCTCTTTTTTTGGGTGCTTACCGGTATGCTATTCTTTTTTCTTCTGGAGCAAATATTTCATTGGTTTCACCACCACCAGCACGGTCATGGAGAAGAAATTTCCAAGTCCGCAGTTCCTCTAATGTTGCTGGGAGATAGCGTCCATAACTTTATTGATGGTATTGTTATCGCCGCGACTTTTTTGGTCAGCGCGCCGTTAGGAGTTGTTACAGCCTTGGCGGTGGGTGCCCACGAAATTCCTCAGGAAATAGGCGATTTTGCTATCTTGCTTCACGCTGGGATAAAACCAAAAAAAGTACTTTTGTTTAATTTTCTTAGCGCTTGCGTATCCTTTGCTGGAGCTCTCACAACTTACTTTTTGGCCGATTTAGCAAGGGGGTTGTTACCCATTTTCCTTTCTGTTACCGCTGGATTTTTTATATATATAGCTTCTTCGGACCTAATTCCAGAAATTAATAGCGAACAGAAAAAGAAATCGTCGCTGTTAAAAACACTTACACTTTTTTCTGGAGTATTTATTATATGGATATTCCTATTTCTTTTAGAAAAGTAAAGTTCGTAGGGGGTGATTTAAGTGGCTGAACTAAATGAATCTTTTAAAGTTAATGGGGAAGAGCTTCTAAAAAAGGTAAAGGAGTTAATCAACGAGGGGAATATTCGAAAGATATCCATCATCGACAAAGACGGTAAGACACTAATTGTTCTACCCCTAACAGTTGGTATACTTGGCGCTGTTCTGGCACCAATGTTGGCAGCCGTTGGCGCCGTTGCAGCGTTGGTTACCGAATGTACAATTAAAGTGGAAAGGGCGGAAAAATGAGTTATAGCTTTACAGCAACTGGTGCGCTCGGTGGGATTCGAACCCACGACCAATTGCTTAAGAGGCAACTGCTCTACCACTGAGCTACAAGCGCAAATTTCATCAATAGGTGGTGCATCCGAAGGGACTCGAACCCCCAACCACCCGCTCCGAAGGCGGGTGCTCTATCCAATTGAGCTACGGATGCGTACTTATAGTATACTTTAACCGATTTAGTATGAAAAATGCCATCATTTTCCACGGAACTTCCTGTAGTCCGGAGATGTTCTGGTATCCATTTGTAAAACGCGGGCTGGAAAGGAAGGGTTATGAAGTCTGGGTTCCTAAACTGCCGCAAGGGAATAAACCGGACTTAAATATTTGGCTTCCCTACGCATTAGAAAACGGAAAGTATGCTAAGGATACGGTTATTATTGGTCACTCCGCCGGTACAGCTCTTCTGCTGGCCCTTTTGGAAAGTATCGAAACTACCATCAAGCAGGTAATTTTGGTGGCCGGGTTTTGTAGTAATATTACGGGTTCTGACGGTAAGATCCTAAAAGAGACATACAACTGGGAAAAAATCCGCACTCGCGCAAAGGACTTCATATTCATTAATTCCGATGACGACCCATGGAAAATTAACGAAGCGGCTGGCCGAGAATTATTTAAACAACTTGGTGGGACCCAAATAACATTATACGGCCAAGGGCATATGGGATCCACCACATTCAACCAACCGTACAAAGAATTTCCGTTTCTTGTTAAGCTTATTGAATAAAAACCTATAAATTCTGTATACTTAGGTTGGGCCAGGGTAGCCAAGGCGGTCACGGCACGCGTCTGAAAAACGCGCTATCTCAGTTCGATTCTGAGCCCTGGCACCACGCGACGGTAGTTCAGTGGTAGAACGTCCCCTTGCCAAGGGGAAGGCCGAGGGTTCGAGTCCCTTCCGTCGCTCCATTTAAAAGACTGTTAGTTTAGTTATTCCATCAACAAAATATATGCACAGATGTTCTACTCTCGTAATTTGTTGTATTGACTTTAGATTCCAGGAATTCATCCGAAGCTTTTTAAACAAAGAAGTTGCCGGAGACTATGACCTAGTTAGCGTCGCTGGTTCCAGCAAAAATTTTGCAATGAAAAAAGAACAGGAATTTTTAATTAAGCAGTTAGAAATTAGCTTAAAACTTCATAATATCGACAAAGTTTATCTAATAAACCACCAGGACTGCGGAGCCTATGGGGACGAGGATATCTCTGATTCAAACGAGGAGTTAGAGAGACACCTTCTGGATTTAAAGGAGTCCAGGATGATAATTTCTAATTTATTCCCTCAACTCAAAGAAATTAAGCTTTTTTTCATTAAATTTCCGGAATTTGACATAAAAAAGGCGGTTGTTGAGCAAATAGGGTAGAATTAACTTGAGCCTTGCGCCTGTAGCTCAATTGGACAGAGCAGGACCCTTCTAAGGTCAAGATTACAGGTTCGAGTCCTGTCAGGCGCACCATTTTATTAGTTTTGCGATACAGTAAGCTGACCACAAGCACCGTGAATATCAGCGCCTAGATTATAGCGTTGGGTAACACTTACACCCATATGCTTTAAGCTTTCCCTAAATTTAGTGAGCACCGTTTTAGATGGGGATTTAAATGTTCCGGTAGGGTTGTAGGGTATCAAATTTACGTGGACGAGACGTTTTTTAGTTAGCTTTGCTAAGCTGCAAGCGTCTTCATAAGAATCATTCACTCCAGCGATTAGAACATATTCCAACATAACCTTACGGTTCGTTATAGCCAGGTAATCATCTACCGCCCCCATAACGTCAATAAGTGGATAAGTATTATTTATCGGCATTAGATTAGAACGAAGTTTGGAGTCGGCGGCGTGGAGCGACACAGCCAAATTGCCTTCCGGTACGTCAATTGCGAAACTTTTTATAAAATTCGGAATACCTGCCGTCGAAACAGAAATCCGACGGATTCCTAAATTTAGTTTTTCCGGCGCGTTAATTGTATTTATAGCTGCGGTAACATTTTCGTAGTTCAAGAAGGGTTCGCCCATTCCCATAAAAACAACATTAGTCACTTTTTGTTTCGAGTCCTTTAGGTATCGCCCAAACAACAGTATTTGCCCCACAATTTCGCTGGCTGTCAGATTGCGTTTAAATCCCATAGCCCCGGTTGCACAAAACCTGCAACCCATGGGACATCCGACTTGGGTAGAAATGCATACCGTGTTTCTTTTGTCTTTAAAGCGCATTAGTACGGATTCTATATTAAATCCGTCACTTAGAGTTATTAGAGCTTTTACTGTCTCACTACGTTTGGATTTAAATAACTTATGCTTTATGCCTATTGGAACCTCCAGACTTAATTCATTTCGTAGTTTTTCGGGCAAAACCGTGCATTCATTCCAGTCATCTACTAGATCCTTATATATAAGTTTATTTATTTGGGTAAGCCGGAATTTTGGTTCTTCTTTAGTGACCCTAGATAAGTTTTCTAAATTCATAATTCACACAAGCTTAGCACAAAGTAATTGCAGTGTTATTGGGGAATGATATATATTAAAATCCTATGGCAAGAAAAACACCTGATAATTTTCAAGAAAAAGGATTACCTCGTCCAGCCGCGGGCACTTCGGAAATAGAAAATCTAATGACAGTTACCAACCTCGTCAAAAATTATATTACCTCAATAGAAAGGGCAAAAAATGATCTTTTAAAGCAGAGGGAAATGTTAGAAGACGCGCTGTCCAACAACAGCCAATACAAGGAAGCCTGTGAAGAAGCCAAGGAAGCCTCAAAAATTAAGGCCGATGTAAAAAGACAAATTTTGGAACAGGAAAAGCTACTCGACCTCTCAAATAAAATTAAGGAACTGAGCCTAAACTTAAAGGAAACAAAATCCGCTCTGTCGGAATACCTTGTTGAGTATTCGCGACTTTCGGGGTCCAAGCAAATCGAAGGGGACGACGGGAAAACGTTGGAGATCGTTTATACTGCTCATCTCGTTAAAACGCAGGGAACCGTGCCAAATTAGAAAACTATATCTGCAAAAACCCACCCCATTACCCGATGAAAGTATTAATCGTTGAAGACGGACACAGAATCGCCGATAGACGCCGCCTATGAACGGTCTGGGGGTAACGAATTGGCTGCCACAGATGGGTACAAAGGGGGTTTAGCTCATAGAACTCTTGGTTGTAATGGGTATTATGGCTGTATTGCTAACCACGGTTCTTGTTGTTTATTTTCCAAATTAATTGTCCAGTAAGATAATTATTGGTCTTATTATTTCGACGTCCAACCTTTACACCGAGCATCTGTATCGGGACATATTATAAGCTAAATCTGGCTT
>Ga0233425_10000726_pt1 | contig 82001 bp, 66 predicted proteins | sample Watercolumn_Towu_2_FD_181712 | JGI IMG/M metagenome (GOLD analysis project Ga0233425, IMG submission 181712) | Freshwater microbial communities from Lake Towuti, South Sulawesi, Indonesia - Watercolumn_Towuti2014_140_MG | ecosystem: Environmental > Aquatic > Freshwater > Lake | place...
CGTCGAGATCTTCTTCGTCGTCATCATCTTCGGGCGGCTTGATCGTCGTGGCTCCGATCTGGCCGCGAATGCCGTGCCGGTCCAGAGTCCAGCGCGCGGCCCGTTCATACAGCCAAGAAAGCACGACGATATGTCCGGACAGGCCCTGCAGGGCAAGGACCCCGGTTCCGTCGGTTGCCAGGTCGTAGAGGTGGGGAATGACGACGACATCCACGCCGCGCTCTCCGAGCATCTTCGCGACGATCGATTCCTCCATCTCGCGCTTTGCGGGGTGATTGCTCTGCCCCTGGGACACGACAACGCTGATCCGTTTGGCCATGATTCCGCTCGCTAATCGTTGAGTTGACCTTTGATCGTTCGTTGTGTGACTTCCCAGACGGCAGCCAGATGGTCGAGGTACTCGTGGGGGCTGAGCAGCAACGGTTCGGCGAGTTCCATTTCGAACAACCATCCTGCTGCGTATTTATCCAGATTGATTGCTGAGGGGTCCTTCATCAAGTCCGGGTTGAACCGCAGCAGCTTGCCCGCCGCCGGCGCGTAGAGGGCACTCTCGGCCTTCTTGCTCTCAATATTCCCGATCTCCTGCCGGGCCGCCAGATGGCATGGCGCGTCGATACTCCAGTCGAGGAAGTACACGTCCTGCAGCAGCCGCACGGCGTAGGCGGTGAACCCGAAGCGGTGAACAGGCCCACTTGGGGAGGCCCACATATGATTCTTCGCGTAGATGCGGTCAACCGGGATCTCGGCGGCGAACGTCCCCATCATGAACACCAGGGGGCCGTTCATGTGTAGCGGACTCCCTGGTGCTGCGGTTCAAAAAACTCCGGCAGCAGGCCGTCGACGCGCAGTAAGCCCTGCCGTGTCAGCTCGATTCGATCGGTGCCTCGCGTAATCCAGCCTTCGCGTTCAAACCGGTTCCAGACGTCGGCCCAATGTTCGACGACGTCGACACCGTATTTGCCGCGATAATAGGCGACGTCCAGGAACCCCTTCTTGAATTGCAGAATCAGCTCGCGAATCAGCAACTGGTGTGGTGTGGGGGCCAGGGCCCGACCCAGGGGCAACTCGCCCCGCTCGAGCAGCGCTGCGACATAGTCGTCCCATTCCGGAAGATTCTGGTAATGGACGCCGGAGACATGCCCGAAGCTGGCGATGCCGGTCGCCAGCAGGTCGGCGCCGCTCCAGAGATTGTCCCGGTAACTGAAATTGACTCGCCCTGGATCTTTCACCAGGGTATACGCCGACGAGACATGGTAGCCCGCGGCGGAAAGTTCCGAATAGGCGTAGTCGACCCAGTCCCGCTTGGTCGGCCAGTCGGAGACCGTCAATGCGATCTGATTGCCGAGAATGTCGCGGGAGTAAACCGTGTTGAACGGCAGCTCCAACTGGTAGATCGTCACGCTGTCGGGAGAAAGTTCGATCGTGCGCCGAATGTTCTCGCGCCAATTCTCCCAGTTCTCGCCGATCATGCCGGCGATCAAGTCGATATTCACGTTGTCAAAACCGGCCCGCTCGATCCAGTCCCAGGCGCGGAAGATCTCCGCCGACAGATGGGCTCGACCGTTTTCCTCGAGTACCGCGTCGCTGAAGTTTTCGACGCCCAGGCTCAATCTCGTGACACCAAGCTCGTGCCGCAGTGCCTGCACCTTCGGTTCCGACAATGTTCCCGGTTCGCATTCGAAGGTTACTTCTTCGGCGGGCGCCCAGTTAATATGAGCTCGCATCTGGTCGGCCAGCATGGCGAGCTGGCGGACGCTGAGATACGACGGCGTGCCACCGCCGAAATAGACAAATCGAAAGGACCGATCGCCCATCACCGGCAACTGGCTGACCAGCTCGATTTCGCGGGACAAAGCGGAAACGTAGGTTTCGATCTCGCTGGCCTTGTTGTCAGTGAAGACCTTGAAGTAGCAGAATTTGCACCGCTTGCGGCAGAACGGAATGTGCAGATACAGGCCGAGCGGCACGTCGCGCGGGGGCCGGGAGAAGACGCGTCGAATGTCGTCCAGGTATTCGCGCTTCCACTGCGAAAACGGCGGGTAGTTGGAAATAAAGTAACTGCCAACTTCGGTCTTTTCCGCCTCGGTGGTCATTTATCCCCCTTGGCGCCGAAGCAGAAGACGACTCCTCGATCGTTGGCGATCACCAATCTGCCGTCGGCGACCGCCGCCGAGCCGCTGAATCCGCCTCCCGCTTCGAATTTGAACTCTTGTTCGCCGGATCGCAGATTGATTCCCAGAATCCGCCCGTCCCCGCAGCCGACGTAGACCCGATCGCCGGCCACCACCGGAGAAGAATCGACGCGGTGCCGCGCGGTGAACTCCCATTTCAATTCGCCGGATCGGGTATCCAGGGCCACGACCCTTTTGTTTCGGCCGCCGAACACGACGAATTCGGGTGTTACCGCCGGGGAACTGCGGAAAGCTTGCGGCGAACCCTGCTCGGGCAAATATGTCCAGCGAACCTGGGCTTCGCGCCAATCGATCGCGAAAAACTTGCCGGCTTCGGTACCGAAAAACACTCGGTCGCCCAGGCAGGCCGGCGTTACTCCGGTCGGCGACTCGATCGGCACCGACTGCAACTCGGTTCCCTTTTCCAGGTCGACGATATGCAGCTTGCCGTCGCAGCCCGCCACGAAGGCGCGGTCTTCAACGACGGTCGGCGAGCAGCGAATCTGGTCCTCGATCGGAAACTTCCAGATCAGGCTGCCGTCGGCGGCGTTGAGGCAGTAGAGGGTCGCATCCTGCGAGCCGACCAGAACGCGATCGCGGTGGAAATTCGCGCTGGAGTCGATTTCGCCGTTGGTCTCAAAACTCCAGCGCGGTTCGCCGGTCGCCATATCGAAGCAGTGGAACTTTCCGTCGATGTCGCCGAGATAAACTCGACCATCCTTGCAGGCTGGCGACGCCATGAATCCGCCCGTCGATGTTCGCTCCCAGACCGGTCGGCCGGTCGCCAATTCCAGAGCGTACAGCTTGCCGTCCATATCTCCCAGATAGACGCGTCCGTCAACGATCGCGGGAGTGCCCTCGAAGGCACCGTTCTTGACCGTGAACTTCCAGGCCAGATCCAAAGCCTTGGACAGACCGTCGGTGGCGACCCCCGAGGCGACGGAATCGCCGCGGAACAGCGGCCAGTCGGCTCCCACCCTGTCCGCTACACCGGGCGCTACCGCACTCGAGAGAATGAAAACGCAAACCAGTCCGATCGCCTGACAGAGCTTTGAGCGACGAATCGATTCCGACATGTCGTTGTCTCCCCATTGTAAATGTCGTTGTCTCCCATCCGCAAAGCGGCCGGTGCCGCGTCGGTCAGTAAGCTTGACGGTAGATCTCGAGCAGCTCGGGTTCGCTGACCCTGCGAGGATTAAAACTGGCGGTCCACTGTTTCGCCGCCGACGCCGCCAGTTCCTCGAGGCGCCGCTCGTCGACTCCGCACTCCCTCAATCTTATCGGCAGTCCGGCCAGTTGAACCAGGGATTGCACGAAATCGGCGAGTCCCCCAATTCCGGAGCTGACCGTCGGCAGCCCGGGTGCCACGCAGACTTCCAGCAGTTCCACGTACCACGAGCCGACGTCCCTGCCGTTGAATCGGATTACGTGCGGCAGCATGATACCGATCGCCTGGCCATGGGCGATCCCGTACTCGGCGGTCAATGGATTCGCCAGGGCATGGGTTGCGCCCAGCATCGAGTTTTCGATCGCCAGTCCGGCAAAGCAGGCTCCCAGCTGCATTCCGGAACGAGCCTCGAGATCCTCGGGCTGTTGCAGCACCGTCGCGAAGTGGGTGGCCAGCAACTGCCATGCTTCGCGGCTGAATGCCAGGGAGGCCGGATTACGCCGGGTGGTGACATAGGTCTCCAGGGCGTGTGCGATCGCGTCGATTCCCGTCAGGGCTGTAACCCGCTGCGGTTGGCTGAGCGTCAGTTTCGGGTCGAGCAGCGCGACGCGACAGGCGGCCTTCTTGTCGCCGCAGGCCATTTTGGCCTTGGTCCGCGCGTCGGAGATCAAAGCGAACGACTGGGTCTCGCTGCCGGTTCCCGCCGTTGTCGGAACGGCGATCATCGGCAGCATCGGCTTGAGCGCCTTGCCGACTCCCCAGTAGTCGTGCATGCGACCGCCGTTGGTGAACAGGAAGTTGATTCCCTTGGCGCAGTCCATGGCGCTGCCCCCGCCCAATCCCACCAGCAGTTCGACGTCGTAGCGCTGCGCGACCTTCAATCCGGCATCGACTTCGTCGGTCGTCGGGTTCTCGCGCACGCCCGCGAAGAGGTGCGACTCCACGTGCGCTGCCTGCAGGGATTGTATTCCACGCTCGGTATGCCCCGATGCGACGACGCCGGGATCGCTGACCACGAGTGCCCGGCGCGCTCCAAGCTCTGCGGCCAGTTCGCCGAGCGAATCGATTCGGTCGGGACCGAACACAATCCGCGTGCGCGGTTGGAAATCAAACGGAACCATCCGCCAACGTCCTCATTGGTGCATCGTCCCGCGCGGCGCCCAAGACGACGGCGGCACTAGACATCGGCGACCTGCAGCGCACGATTGCGGAACAGGAAATCGATGATGTTACCCTCGTGCGGCTGCAGCCAGTTCAATCGCGTGGTGGGAATCGCTCCGAGGTTCAAACGGTCGATATGCGTGGCATTGACCAGCTGGGTTCGAAACCGTTCGTCACGCGTGATCGCCGAGCAGACCAGGGTCGGTCCGATCTTGGCGAGCATCTGATCCTGGGGACATTTCACCACCGTGCTGAACGGGAACATATATTCTTTCCTGGCGATGGCGTTGTCCGGCGATTCGCAATGGACGATCATCGGCCGCAGGTAGGCGCAACGCTCCATTTCGACGAGGCGCTGTCCAAAGCGGCTGGTCAGATCGGTCACACCGGATTCCTTCAAGTCGGCGTCGATCAGGTTCCAGACGCCCTTGGCCTGACCGGGAACCGTGAACGCTGCCAGCCCGGCCTGGGGATCCTCCGGCGGCTTGACCTCGATCGGCCCGATCCGTTCGGCAAGGGCCGCCGCGATCGCCTCGGTATGCCGCGAAGCCCAGACGCCGGAGCAATTAATGCAGCCGCGGCCGCTGTTGATGTAGATGCTCTCCACGATCAGGTCGAGGTACTTTTGCCAGTCGTCGACCACGTCGTCGCCCAGCAGGATCTTGGAGAAGCCCGGCCCATGCGCTTGAACCCGGGGATTGCCTTTGTACTGTTCGACCGTGGCCGTGCCGCCAAAAATCATCGCCCGATCGGCGGCGGCCAGCACCGCCGCTCCCGCTTCCGGTCCGCCCGGGTAAATCGACCAGACGTCGGCCGGAATCCCCGCCGCGGTAAAGGCGGCGAACATCCGGTACGGCGTCCACGGCTCCTGCGGGCCCGGCTTGAGCACCAATCCCAACTGCAACGGAATCGCCGGCAGCCACAAGGTATGCACTCCCGGAGAATTCGACGGCAGAACCGCGCTCAAGACCGGCGCTTGCGACTGGTAACTTACCGTGACTCCACGACTCTCTGTGCCGTAACCGGTGGTCAGGATATTCAGGTCGAGTCCGCGCGTCAGGCAGTCGAGTATCTTGCCCATGTTCTTCAGCACGAACGAGTTCTTCGGCATGTTGGCCCGGCACATATGTTCCGGCAGCCCGGTGCTGGCCGACTGCTGGCGCGCGAAATCGGCGGGGGACTGCTGGCCATCTCCCAAGGGCAACGTGGCCGATTCGTACAGTTCCGCGGCCTTGCAGATTCGCTCCACCAGTTCCTGCTGCGGGATTGCGCACAACAACTCGCGCGCGCGGTGTGCCGACCGCATGTCGCGCTGGATGATGCCGCCGTTGGCCTGACCCACACGTGCGATCGGTTCGCCCGTATTGAAGTGGACCACTGTGTCAACTTCCAACGACTCGTAGGCCTTTCCCCAGCGGATGACCGGAATATTCAACACGCCTGTTCCCCCTTCGGAATTCTTGATCGAAATACTCGTTGCACGTGCCGGCTCGATCAATAGACGCCGACAGTCGTCTGCGCCGCAATGCCGCGGAATGGTTTGACGCCGCTGATCCCGTCCCAGGGATAGGTTTCGAACGGTGGCTCGCGCTCGCCCTCATCCCGCTCCAGGAATCCCGGGATGAACAGTTCTTTGGTCAACGTGGTGAGCTTGACGCGGCCGCTTTCGCCCATCCCCACGACTTTCATCGGATCGTCAAAATCGACAACTTCGATCACGGCGCGCGGCTGCGGCGCGTAATAGCTGATCTTGTAGCCGTCGGCGGGACCGACCGGTTTGCTGCAGGCCAGACCCATCAGCGTATTGCCGTAGGTGGGCGTCATGTAAATACCGCTGACCTCCGGCGGCCCGCCAAAATATTCCTCGATGCAGAACCGGGTAAACTGCGGCGTGAATTCGGTGCCCCCGGAGAAAATCCCGGTGATGCCGGTGTCGCGCAGCGTCCGCCCCTGCTTTTCCAGGGCGATGCAGAGCGCATCGAGCAGCTTCGGCGTGGTAAACATGCATTTGACATCGTGGCCGGCCGAGAGAATCGTCAGCGCCTGATCGATGCAGTGCGTCTTGTACGCTTCCAGATGCTCCATCCAGCCTTTCTTGATCAGTTTCACCACCCAGCGCGGGTCCAGGTCGACGCAGAAACAGATGCCGCCCCGATACTGGCAAAGATGTTCGACCGCCAGCCGCAATCGGCGGGGACCGGACGGGCCGAGCATCAACCAATTGGCGCCCGGAGGAAAATACTTATCCGGCAGCGTATGGCTGAAATTCTCGTAGTCGATCCAATGATCCTCGACCACGACCCGGCTCTTCGGAATGCCGGTCGTGCCGCCGGTCTCAAATACGTACGCTGGCTTCCCGGCCAGCCCCTTGGGTAACCAGCGGCGGACCGGCCCGCCACGCAGCCATTCGTCCTCGAACAACGGGAATTTCTGGATGTCCTGGAAGCAGTTGACTTCCTTTAGCGGGTCGAACTTCAATTCCAATTTCTTCGCCAACCAGAACGGGCTGCCGGTCGACTCATGGAAGTGCCATTGGATCGTCTCTCTCACATGGGCATCCAATTGCTCCTGGGCGGCTCGGATCTTGCCCGACAACCCGTCCGAGGCGGTCACAGAACTCATGCAGGTTTCCTTTTCGACTTTGGATACGGCGGAAAAGCAATTCCACCGAACGTGGTATGGAATGGTCGCGCGGTCGTCGGCTGCATTCGGCGTGGCCTCCTGGCCCGGCAGCCCGGGTAACGCGAGGTGGGTATTCGATGAAAATAGCCCAATTCGGCCCGCAACACAACCGTCGAACAGGGCCTTTACCCCCAATTCGCCCGGTGTGACAGAAGGTGCCATGCCGCATCGCTTTGGACCTGCATCCCCCGGGAATTCCCCACCGCGCTGCGCGTCCCAATTCCGTTTTTCCAAATCGACAGAATCGGATATCTTGGACCAGATCGGTTTTGATACTGTCCGTCCCAACTTTCTCCTTCGAGACTCTGATGGCAGCGTTCACCCGTCCAATCGCCCGTTTCGGTTCTCTGTTGCCCGGAATCGTCCTGCTCGCGTCGATCCCGCGCTTTGCTGCAGCCGCTGATCCTTACGAAGTGGCTCGCAATAAGCTGGTGGACGAAATCCTGATCACCGGGGGGATCAACGACCCGCGCGTGATTCACGCCATGCGTACAACGCCGCGGCACGAATTCGTCGCCAGGGAACTGCGCCCCAAAGCCTACATGGATATGTCGCTGCCGATCGGCGACAAGCAGACGATTTCATCGCCGTTCATCGTCGCCTACATGACCCAGTCGCTCGACCCCCAGCCGTCCGACAAAGTGCTGGAAATCGGCACGGGCAGCGGATTCCAGGCGGCCGTGCTCAGCCCGCTGGTCAAAGAGGTCTACACCATCGAAATCGTCGAGCAGCTCGGCAAGACCGCACAGGCGGTGCTGCAGCGATTGAAGTACGAGAATGTGCATGTGAAGGTCGGCGATGGATTCCAGGGCTGGCCCGAACATGCGCCGTTCGACAAGATCGTTGTGACCTGTTCACCGGAAAACGTCCCGCAGCCACTGGTCGACCAGTTGGCCGAGGGCGGATTGATGGTGATCCCGGTCGGGGAACGGTACCAGCAGACGATGTACTTGATGCGGAAAAAAGGCGGAAAACTCGATTCGGCCGCCTTGCGACCGACGTTGTTTGTGCCGATGACCGGCCGCGCGGAAGAGAATCGCCGCGTCAAACCCGACCCGCTACACCCGAAAGTCGTCAACGGAGATTTCGAGGAGGATGCGACAGGCCTGAACTACATCCCGGGTTGGTTCTATGAACGACTGGCCAGCTGGGAATCGAATGCGCCCCCCCAGGGCAGACACTACGTCGCTTTTCGCAACGACATCCCGGGCCGCAGCGCCCATATGTTGCAGGGGCTCCCGCTCGATGGCAGCCGCGTCAAGTCCGTGGAAATATCCGGACGGGTTAAGGCGACCAACGTGACGCGAACCAGTGCCGAAGAGTTCGCGACAATTGCGATCTCCTTTTTTGACGAAAACCGCAAGGACCTTGGCACCCAGTGGCTCGATCCGATTTCCGGAACGCTTGCCTGGCGCATTCATTCCAAAAAATTTCGGGTCCCCGCCGGAACCCGGGAAGCAATCCTGCGCGTCGGTCTGTTCGGCGCAACCGGGGAATTCTGCTGCGACGATATTCGCATCGTGGCAGGCGATAAGTGACTCGTAGCTGGAGCATCTTGCTCCAGTCCTCGCCGTAGCTGGAGCATCTTGCTCCAGTCCTCGCCGTAGCTGGGCCATTTTGCCTTTCCGATCGGTCTTGGAGTACCGCGACCCATCCCTGGGCTGACAAAAAAAGCGGCGAAATTACAGAATTGAGGCGCAAACGATGAGCGTTGCCGTTGCGCGCAACGAACCTGTACTCTCTTCGCCCCCGGTCCGCGCCCACGTCGCACTCCGCGACTGCACTCGGCATAACCAAGCAAGGCAAGGTCGCGAAATGGCCGGTAGCGTTGCGCTACGTCATCCCCTCACGCCCGTCCCCTCCAAGAAAATACCTGGGAGTTCTGGTGGGCCTCGGAGTACCTCGACCCACCCTACGGGACTGGTGGGCCTCGGAGTACCTCGACCCACCCTACAGACTTGCCAGGCCTTCCTTCGGAATCCGATCGCGCGAAAATGGCCGCTACAACCCCGTTATGCTATCCAGTCTTCCCATTCTTCCCTGGTATAAAAGTCTACCTATAGTTCTTGATTTACATGCTAGGGTTGCTATGTTTTGGCTAGATGGGAATTTTGAGAAGACTATTCCGTCGCCAATCAACCATTTGTTCCATTCAAATTGAGGGGGTATTTCGATGCGTCGATCGAAACGACTCACGGCGGTTATTGCCGTGACGACTGTCGTCCTGTTTGCCGGACAGGCTTACGCTGGCTGGGGATACGGGTCGAGCGGAGGAAGTTGGGGGTCCAGTGGTGGCTCCAGCGGTGGTTGGTCCCGAGGCTCGAGCGGTGGCAGCTGGGGTTCGAGCGGCGGCAGCTGGGGTTCGAGCGGCGGCAGCAGCGGCCATTATCGTCGCGGCCTGTTCGCGCGGATTCATGACCGGTGGCACAGCCGGCACTCGCACGGATCGTGGGGATCCAGCGGTGGAAGCTGGGGATCGAGTGGTGGTCACGCGGTCGTGCGTTATCACGGCAGCAGCGGCGGCTCTTCCGGCGGTTCGACGGGCGGGTCCCATGGTGGTTCAAGCACGATCTACCGGGTGGAACCAGGGAGCGAAGCGCCACCCGCAGCAGGCCAGGAAGCGCCACTTCCCGCTCCGAGCGGCAGCACGCAATTCCGGCCGTCGCACGCCTTGCTGGCAGTCGACGTCCCGGCCGACGCCAAGGTATTTGTGAACGGCGTGGCAACGACCAGTACGGGAGCCCATCGTCAGTACGTTTCGCGCAACCTGACCGATGGCTTCGATTATACGTATGAAGTACGAGCGGAAATTACTCGCAACGGGCGTAAGATTGAGGAAACCAAGACGGTGACGCTGCGTGCCGGCGAGAACACCGAAGTTGCCTTCGATCTGAAGTCCCGTCCTGAGACTTCACTGACCGTGTTCGTCCCGCACAGCGCCAAAGTTATCCTTGCCGGACACGAAACGAAGGCGGTCGGTGGTGTTCGCACCTTTACGACCACGACGTTGGACGAAGGTGCCGAGTGGGAGAACTACACCGTGATGGTTGAATACCAGCAGGACGGCCGTACGATGACGCAGGAGAAGACGATCACTCTCCGCGCCGGGGAAAGCCGCACGTTGGATTTCCATCTCGATTCCGCCAAGGTTGCCGACGCACGCTAGGTGCTGTGTGCGGCCGAGTCGCTGTGTGACCGAGTCGCTCTGTGGCCGAGTCGCTCCGCGACTCGGCGTCGAGTTGCGGAGCAACTCGACGACAGCCGCCTGTTGTCGAGGACGAATTTAGCCCGCGTCGCGGTTATGCGACGCGGGTTTTTTCGTTTTGTATCGACAAATCCAGCCCGACCGGAATATCTTTCGCCACGGGAGTTGGCAGCCGATAGCAGATTGGCCGGCCCGTTCATTTTCCCGATTCAGGAATCTCTCGGTATGTCCGCGGAATCTGTTGAGCGTTGGGGCATTGGTCGCCTGGGGCGTCTGGCCGCCAGCAGCCTGCTGCTGCTGCATATCTTTGCGATGTTCCTCAGCCCGTTTCACTTCAACACGATTCCGCCTGGTGGCAACCCGGCGCCGGACGCGGAGCTGGTGATGCCTTGGCTTCGGCCGTACATCAACTTCATGTTTCTCAATCACGGCTATGCGTTTTTTGCTCCGAATCCGCCTGCGGCCAACCACCTGATGCGCGCCTCGCTGGATACTGGCGACGATCGTCCACCAACGGCAATCACCTTTCCGGATCGCGCGCTGCATCGACCTCGACTGATGTACCACCGCCATTTCATGCTTACGGAATTTCTGCACGGAGCCTACCCCGATCCGCTGCCGGACGAGCCCGACGCGGAATCGCGCGCGCGGCACGCCGAGGCATTAGCCAACTACTTTCGCATCCGGGCTTCATTTGAGAATCACTTGCGAGTGGCCTACGGCGTTCCGGCCGCATCGATTACGCGGGTCGAGCATCGCATGATTCCCTATGACGTGCTGTTGCGCGAGCGACCATCATTGACCGATCCCCGCTCGTATTCCGATCTCGACGATGTACCCGTCTCGCCGATGGGCTCGGGAGGAACATCGCAATGAAATCGCGAAGTGGCTCCCGGGCAGCGTCTGCTTCGGTGCCGAGCCGGTCCGATCGCGGCCGGCGATCGGTCTGGGCTAGCTTGCTTGATCGGCCGCTCTGGAACGACTTCTGGTTTACTCCGTCGCCGGCGCACACATTAGCGATGATGCGGATCCTGGGCGGGGCGATGCTGTTCTATACGCACGCTGTCTGGACGTTGGACTTGCCGAGCTTTCTCGGCCCTGATGCCTGGATAAGTACCGAGCTGTCGCGCGAGATGAACCAGGCGAATGCGCCGGGTGCTTGGAGCCTGTTCTGGTACGTGGACTCGCCGGGTCTGCTCTGGGCGATCCATATCGCGGCGCTGGTGATCTTTGCGATGCTGGCGGCCGGCCTGTTCACGCGAACGGTCTCGATCCTGGCCTGGCTCCTGACGCTCAGTTACTGCCACCGCCTGCAGGGGGCGCTGTATGGTCTGGATCAGGTCAATGCCCTGTTGGCCACCTACTTGATGATCGGACCGAGCGGTGCGGTCTGGTCAATCGACAGCTTGCGCGCAGCCCGACGAGAACCAGAATTGGCCGGGAACCTGCAGGCGCGGACTTCGGTGGGCGCGACCATTGCTGTGCGTCTGGTGCAGGTCCACATGTGCGTGATCTACTTCTTTGGCGGCATCAGCAAGCTGAAGGGCACCGACTGGTGGGACGGCAGCGCGTTGTGGATGGCGCTTTCCAACTACGAGTATCAGTCGTTGGATCTGACCTGGTTGATTCGCTTTCCTGCCTTCATCGCGCTGCTCACGCACGTGACGGTGATCTGGGAGACGTTCTATTGCGTGCTGGTTTGGCCGCGTGCCAGTCGCTGGATCATGCTCTCCATGGCGTTGCTTGTGCATGGCGGCATCGCCGTCGCCATGGGGATGCCGACTTTCGGACTGGCAATGATTATCGGTAATCTGGCTTTTGTTCCCGCTCCGGTAATGCGCGGGGTTGTGGAATATGTGGTCAGACGCAGCAAGGAAATGCGGTTCGGGAAATCCGCCGCCGGCTCGTCGTTGCCGGCCGCGGCATCGAAGCTGGCCCGTTGTGGCACGCCGGGGTAAATGCCGAGCGAATCTCGCTCCGAGACGATCATTCCCGGCAAGTTCGTCTCGATTTTTTCGGGAACCTCTTTCCGGCCAGAACGTCCAAGATACGATAGACGGCCGGTTCCGGTCGCGAAGGGGTTCGTCGCATGTCCCAGCAAAAAAGACCTCGTATCGACGCTCAAATTACCGACACCGAGACCTTCGGAATGGGAGGATCGCCGCTGGATACCACCAGTCACCAGCGGGTCGATGCGCCGCCGTCGGCCCGGCAGCAACAGGAGGCCTGCTCCGCACGTGGTGACGTGGCGGCCGCCGATGCGGACGTGTCCAACGACGCTCAGAACGGTGTCGCTGTTGGAGCGACCATCGGCAAATACGAGTTGCTTCGCGTCCTGGGGCGCGGTGGACAAGGTACGGCCTACCTGGCGTTGGATCCTGACTTGCAGCGGCAGGTCGTGATCAAGTGCTTTCATGCGGCGAAGTCGGATCAGGCCCGGCAATCGGTCCTGCGCGAAGGCCGCACCCTCGCCAAAGTCAACAGCCCGTACGTCGCCCACTGCTATGGCGCCGATCAGCACCACCAGGTTCCGTATCTGATCATGGAATACGTGCCGGGACTGACCTTGGCCGAGTACCGCCGCACGCACAAGATTACGCCGGCGCGGGCGCTGGAGATCGTGGGGCAGATTGCCGAAGGTCTGCGAGCGATCCACCAGCGCGGGCTGCTGCACCGCGACCTGAAACCGTCCAACATGATCGTCGCCGAAGATGGCCGGCCGCGGATCGTCGATTTCGGACTCGCCGTCGCTCAGAACGACGACGCGCTGCGCCACATTTCCGGTACGCCCGCCTACATGGCACCGGAACAGGCGCGGGGCGACAATACCGCAATGGGCCCCCCCAGTGACTTGTTCGGATTGGGCGCGGTTCTGTTCGAATTGCTCACCGGCAAGCCACCCTACGACGCAGCCAGCCCCGATTCCGCGTGGCGCCGAGCCAAGGCCGCCGAACTTCAGATCAGCAAGACTGAACTCCCCCAGGTCTCCCCTGCCCTGCTCAAACTCTGCCAGAAAAGCCTGGCGGCCAATCCCGGTGAACGATTCTCGACGGTCGAGGAATTCCAAGAGGCGATCGCCGGCAGGCCCGAAGGACGCCCGCCCGGAATTCAATTCTCGCTGCGATTCCTGCGTTGGAATTTCCGCCTGTCGCTGGCAGCCAGCGTGGCGGTGCTGCTGATCATCGCCTTCGCGTCGTTGATTGATTCGCCCCACCGAAATGAACGGCAGATCGGACAGGCCCCTGAAAACCTCGACGCATCCACCGACTCCCTGCCGGCAAACTCGGAGATGTCCCCGACACCCCGCTCCATTGCCTCGTCGGGAACTTCCGAATCGCAGTTGCTCGTGCCGATGCCCGTGCCTTTCGCCCTCGATTTGCCGGCTCGCATGTCGAAGCGATCGACGTTGGAATTCGAACTGGGTTTCGCCAACGCCGACGCACTGGGCGCCGACAGGTGGCAACTGCTGGATATCACCCAAGTCGTACTGCAACTTCGCCCGAACCAGGACTGCCTTGTCAGAATTCTGGACTTGTCGGACCGTCGAGGACCGGCAAGCGCCGCCGACAACGATCCGGTCAGTCCGATGATCGTGCGATATTTGCAGGCGGCCGATTCTCCGACCACCATCCGCTGGGAATTGTCTGCGAATTTCTCGCAGGATCGGAACGAGTTGAGCTACTATTTTCTGGCCTATCCGGTATCGGAATCGAACAACGACCCGCTGGCCGAGATCCACGACTTGCCCGCGCTGCTGCGGAAGCGGGCCCGACGTCTCGTGGAACAATCTGCGGACAACGCCGCGCAGCCATCCGGACCACCCTCCGTTCCCGCGGATGCAGCGACGAGCGATCCGTTGACTTTCACCGAATTACCCGTCACCGAATTGCTCGAACGGTTGCTGCGGTTGACCGGTCCTGAAACGGGGAACGGGGAAGAGGGAACGGGGAACGGGGAACGGGGAACGGGGAACGGGGAACGGGGAACGGGGAACGGGGAACGGGAAACGGGAAACGGGAAACGGGAAACGGGAAACGGGAAACGGGAAACGGGAAACGGGAAACGGGGAACGGGAAACGGGAAACGGGAAACGGGAAACGGGAAACGGGAAACGGGAAACGGGGAACGGGGAACCGTGGCTGGGGCATCTTGCCCCAGCCGAATGGCCGTAGGGGCCGTAGAGGGAAACGGGGAACGGGAAAGCGCATCGGGTGCTGCGCCGAAGCACGCAGTATCGTATCGAGCGGAATTGTAAAGTCACAACTTCGCCCTGGGTATGCCTGGGGCCGCCGCTTCGCGTCTGAAAAACACGCATCGTCTTGAGGCGATGTCCCAACGTGCCTGTGCAACGCTGGTTTCCGGTGCATGTTCGAGCCGGAACGAAATGCTAAGATGATCAGCGTTTCTGCGGGTGGGTCGCCAGGACTTTCCAGGAGTGAAGCCGATGGAAAATCGTGATGGTAATGATCGACCGAATGTCGCGGACGGAGCGCTTTGTGGAAGTACGTCCTGCGAACGGTCGGGAGCTGTCGAAATTCCTACCTCGTCGTTTCCGGAACAACGTTCGGCGGCCGAGCAGCGGCGGCGCGCATTTCGTTATCGTTTTCCGCGGGATAAGCGGCTGCTGGGCGGCAAGTTCACCGTCGCCGAAAATTCCCGCAGATTGCTGCGGTACTTTTATTTCGAGCGGCGCCTGATGCAGGGGCTCGGCTCCTGGACGTTGTCGATTCCCGAATTCGAAGTGAAATTGGAAACGGGCAGGCACATTTTCTACCACGCCGATGCCGCTCGACTGCTGCGGGAACGGCTCACCGAACAAGAAATGCGGCTGTCGCAAATCGATGACTTTCGCGATTCGGAAATCGATCGTTTCATCGACGAGCTGTTGATGGCGGATTCCGCGGTCGGGTTGCTGGCGGGGATTCATCAAGTGGTCGGCCAGGCCCTGGTGACTGCTTATCGGCACCACATCGATGACACCGATCCGGTGGCTGACGCGCCGACGATTCGCTGCCTGCGCAGAATTGTCGCGGACTATGATCCGATGCTCGATTGGGCCGATGGAGCGATCGCTGCCTATATCGAGGGCGGTTGGGACGAGGCGCCGCTGGCCCAATGGCGCTGGCATTTGCAGCGGCTGCTGGCATCGATCGGCGGCGTGACCGGCGCTGATCCGCGCGCGACGGCGCCCCAACCGCTCCGCTCGCAGTCCGCGCCGTTCCAGCGGGGGACGGTTCCGCGACGCGATTCGCGTTTCGATACCTTCAAGGACACCGGAGACTACGATCTGGCCGATGGTCAGCCGCGATTTCCGGTCGACTCGTACGAGAGCCTGCGCTTACGATTCATCCGCACCCAGCGGGACGAGGTCGATGCGATCGAGGCGTTTGGCACGTTTATCTGGGACATCCGCTTTCGCGATTTCCAGTCCGAATATGATCTGGCGCGGATCACCTGGGACGAAGCGCGGCACACCGAAATCGGGCATCGCGCGTTGCTGGCCGCCGGTTATGATCCGTTCGAATTGCGCAATCGACTCACCGGATCGACCTGCCGCGGCCCGATGGAACCGGCCTTCGCCATGGCCGAAATCAACCTGTTCGGCGAGGTCGGCGTGCTGAAAACGATCAACAATCTGATCGACACCGCGGCCGAACGGAACGACGAATTACTGCGACATATCGCCGATTTCATCCGTTCCGACGAACGCACCCACGTGCGGAAAGGCAGAGGTATCCTCAAGATCATGACCTCGCTCGATTCTCAGGCACTCGAACTGCGCACGCGCGAGTTGTTCACGGAGTGCCTGGTCAGCCTGGGCGCGATTCGCAAGGATATGGACTTGTTTACTGTCAGCCGCGAGGATATCGAGCAGCTGATTGGAGAGTAGTCGCCGCGGTCAGGCTAGAAGGTACGACATGCAGATCATTCGTCGTTGTCGGCTCCGGTCCGCTGATTGGTTCGGATGGAGATCATGCTTCGTCTGGCTGGGGATTGCCCTGCCGCTGGCCGGATCGCTCCCACTGAATGGCAGAATTTTCGCCGATGAACCGCTGCGATTCGCAGACGATTCCTTTCGCGATTTTGCGCGGGGATCGTTCGACGACGGGGGACACAACCTGTACGCCGCGCACGACGGCACGCTGCGGACGATCCATCGATTCGACCTCAATGCCGACGGCCATCTCGATTTGATCTTCAACTGCACGCACAACACATTTCAGATGCTGCCGGCCACCGCGGGATCGCTGACGTCCGAGGGGCGGGCCGTGAGTCGCGATATCGCTGTGGAGGGCTCGCAACAGGTCGCGACGGGGGATCTCAACCGCGACGGCTACACCGATCTGGTGTTCTGTCCGAATCCGATCGGCGTGCATCATGACCGTCGATTCGTCATGATCGCCTGGGGCGGTGCGGACGGCTGGTCGCCTCAGCGGATTAACTCGCCACTGCCGATGAACGGAGCGGTGGCGGTTGCGATTGCCGATCTGAACGCGGATGGATGGCCTGACGTTGCGGTGCTGGGGGCCGCGCGCTGGATGCCGTCTCAGCCCGAAGGTCGGATCATCCGCGTCTACTGGGGAAGCGCAACGGGATACTCGGTCGTGGAAATGCGGGATCTCGCCGTTACCGCCGCGCAAGCCATGACGGCGGCGGATCTCGATCAGGACGGTTTCGCCGATTTGATCATTCTGGGATCGGACCGGCGGGTCACGTTGTTCTGGGGTGCTTCCGCCGGCGCCCAGGCATGGCAGCCACAGACTTCCCAGATCGAACTGAATCTGGAGGACGCCGTCTGCATCGCCGCCGGTGCCCTGAACGCCGACCAGCGGCCCGATCTCGTCATCGGCCGGCGAAGTGCCGAAATTGCAATCATTCGCGCGGCATCGCGCCGAGACTGGCATCCACCCGAACGAATGCCTGCGGTTCCGGCCACGCAGATTACTATTGCCGACCTGGACGGAGACAATCAATCGGATCTGGCACTGGTTGAATTTGATCAGGCCCGCGCGGCGGGCGGCGAGCAGGCCGGAGCGGGCAATCGACGGAAAGACGCGGTGCACATCCTGTGGGGCGAGCAAGGGCGATTTACTTCCGAACGATCGACACAACTTGAGGTCCCGTTCGCCGCGGCCACCGCGGCCGTCGATATGAATGGTGACAGCCATGCGGACCTGGCGGTCGCCATCCACCAGGGAGCGACGACGTTTCAGGGGGAGTCATTCGTCTGGTTCGGCGACGGTCGCCGCGGATTTCGCAAGGGCGAGTCGGCATTTTCCACTTCGGGCACGTTGCATGTCGCCGCGGTCCCGGCGGAACGCGAACTCCCCGCGCGCCTCGTCTTCTGCAACAGCATCGGCGGCGAACTGGACGAGTCGGTGCCGCTGCATCTGTTCTGGGGAGGTCCGCATGGCTTCGATCCCGAACGTGTCTGGAAGCTGCCGTTTCACAGCGGCTACGAGGCGTCCGCAAGCGACCTCAACGCGGATGGCTTCGCCGATCTGATCGTGCTGAACTCCGGCCACGCCGGCGCGCACGCCCATGCCGATCCGACGCTGGGGGCGAACATCCTCTGGGGCGGCCCCGAGGGACTGGAAAAGTCGCAGCACCGTACCGTGCTGCATGAACATTTCCTCGGCACAAGCAGCGTGGCCGATTTGAATCGCGACGGCTGGCTCGACCTGGTCCTGGAACCATTCGGCGCGGAACAGAACGGACAGAAGGAACAACTCTTCATTTACTACGGCGGTGCGGATGGGTTCGTCGCTGAGGCCGGACGCCGAGTGGCTCTGCAGATGGACGGTTACGCACAGGAGCACCTTGTCGCCGATTTCAACCGTGACCAGTGGCTCGATATCGCCGTCACGTCACGCACGCTGGACTGCGTACGCATCCTCTGGGGTGGCCCCGAAGGATTCAGAACAGCGAACGAACAACGATTGAAAGTCTCTGGTCCCGTGGGCGTCGACGCGGCCGATTTCAACAACGACGGTTGGCTCGACCTGCTCGCCGGCAGTTACAACGATCCCGTGTCCGGACACCGAGACATGGGCTCCGTCATCTTCTGGGGCCGCAAGGACGGTTATCAGCATTCCGACGCGCAGTGGCTGCCAGGCTTCGCGCCGCTTGGTCGCACCGTCGCCGACCTGGATGGCGATGGGCATCTGGATCTGGTTTCTCCGCAGCACAGCGGCGAGCTGACGCGCGAGGATCTCGCTTGCCACATCTATTGGGGTAGCGCTACGGGTTTCGCGACCCGACGCCGCACGACGTTTTTCTCGGATTCCGTCAACGATACGATGGCGGCCGATTTTGACGGTGACGGGAAGATCGATCTGGCCGTCAACGCCCATACGCGACACGGCGATCACCGCACACAATCCCGAGTGCTCTACAACGATGGACGGCGTTTCGAGCAGCCACGAATCCAACGCCTGCCCACGAACGGGCCCCATCTGATCTGGGCCCAGGACGTGGGACATATCTACCACCGATCGTATCGGCAGGCGTACGAGTCTAGAGTGTTTTCCTGGGATGGCCCGGTGCGGAGCGTTCGCATCGCCGACAAGTCGTCGACCCCTGCCGGAACATCGATCGTGCGGAGCGTTCGGTCGGCGCCGAACATGGAATCCTTGGCGCTCAGCGGCTGGGTGGAGACGCCCCGAGGCGAGTACCGTACGCGTCCTGATGACCGACATCTGCAATATCGTCTGGAACTGCGGTCCGATAACGGCGATCGCTATCCCATCGTCGATCGGGTCGACATCGAACTGCAACGGTGAGGCAGAACGCAGCGGCAACGAGTCGTAGGGTGGGTCGAGGTACTCCGAGGCCCACCAGCTTCGTCGTAGGGTGGGTCGAGGTATTCCGAGGCCCACCGGCTTCGTCGTAGGGTGGGTCGAGGTATTCCGAGGCCCACCAAAACTCCCAGGTATTTCCTGGGAGAGTAGACGTTGCGCTACGCGACCCGACTCTTGGCGAAGATTGACAAGCTCGGACGCAGCACGCCACGTTGCATGTATATTTCAGAAACGCTTCGCCCGCAGGACGATTTCGAAGTGGCTCAGAGCGACGGCGTGCGCGACAGATGCCCTTCTTGAAGCAAGAACTGGAATGCCAACGAAGCCGGTGGGCCTCGGAGTACCTCGACCCACCCTACGGCGGTCTTACCGCGTTACAATCCCCCCCACCCACCATATCCCCGAAAGCAGGAAGAGCGGGTACCCCCGTTTGACTCGCAATGTCAAAATGGGTTAGCCTGCGGGTAGGTGAGGCTGGTGTACGCCACTGGTGTACGCGACTTGGGAGCGAGCGACGATGGGCGACCAATTCGACCCGTATCATGCATGGCTTGGTATTCCATTGGACGAGCAGCCGGCAAACCATTACCGTTTGCTCGGACTACGCAACTTCGAAAACGACGCCGATGTGATTTCCAATGCCGCCGACGCCCGAATGAGTTACGTTCGTTCGCTGCAACAGGGCAAGCGATCGGCGTTCTCCCAGAAGATTCTCAACGAGCTTTCCGCGGCCCGTGTCACGCTGCTCGAACCCGCAAAAAAAGCCGATTACGACAGATTACTCGCCAGCCAGCAGGCGCTCGCGCAACAGCAGGCACTTGCGCAACAGCAGGCACTTGCGCAACAGCAGGCACTTGCGCAGCAGCAGGCATTTGCGCAGCAACAAGCCGTTGCCCAGCAGCAGGCTTTGGCCGGGCAGCAGTTTCTCGCCCCGCAGCAGATCCTGGACGGCGACTCGCTCCGCGACCTGTCTTCGCTTGCCGTTCCTGCTCCCCTCGCACCTTACCCGTCTCCGGCACGGAGGCTGATGCGTCGGTCTCGTTCGTGGTCGCCGGGAATATTGGTAGCTGCGGTAACTCTAGTCGCCGCCGTTGTATGCCTGTTGGCGTTTGGAAAGTTATGGCAATCTAATGGAAGCAGCGGAACGGGAGATTCCGCTGCCGATGCCGGCGCTGTTGTCGATTCGAGCCGATTGCCGTCGCAGAAACCGGCCATCGACGATCCGCCAGGAAAAAGCGCAACCGCGACTCCAGGCCCGAAGTCGACACCGGGCGATCCGGCTCCGCCTGCCGATGGCACGGGAGACGCGGCGACCGACGCGAATTCGGCGAAATACGGTTCGCAGCGCGTGGCACCACCTTTACTCGCCTATTGGCAGAATCCGCCTCGCGTCTGGCGTTACGAATCGAATGGACTCAAACTGGCGTTTCTGCAGACGCACAACGGCTGGAAAGAAATCGCTCGTGACGCGATGTTCAGTTACGCACGAGCGACCCAGCATCAGGACTACATCGAGCTGGAGTGGGATAATCCGTCCGTCAAAATCCGCTTGCGCGGCGATCGGGCCGAAATTTCCGCTCGTGGCGCTCCGTTCAAGTTCATGCAACGCGGTGGCTGGTCGGCCGATCCGTATCCTTTCGCCGGTGCCGTCCGTCTCGCGGGCCGTGGAACGGTTTCATTCCCGATCGAGGGATTGTTTGGCGCAGGGACGGTGTTCCAGTTCGAATGCTGGTTTCGTCCTGTCTCCGATTTGCCACCGGGGGATCACATTCTGGTCGAATCGGGTCCCACATCGATCGTCTGGACGCTGCAGCCGGACGGCCATCATCGGTTCGCCGTCCGAACGGTGAACAAGAAGTTGCTTTACATCAACCACGACTGGATGGCAACCGACTGGACGCGGCTGTTGTTGGCCTGCGATGGTCGACGCATCTTTTTCGCGATTAACGCCAATGCCATGCACCTGCTGGATGACGGATTCTTGTCGGACGAGGTGAGTGGTCCGCCGCTTACGATTGGCGATTCGGCCCACGCCGTCAACAGCAGTTGGCTGGATCTTGCATTCGTCCGTGTTCTTGAGCGATGCATGATCGACGCTCCTGCCGCATCCGGCAAGCCGTCGGGCGAATTCCGCGCGCCGCTGGAGGTGCCCGATGCCTGGCTGGCGAACAGGGAGACGCGGCTGTTCATGGCCATCGACGGGCGAGGCGATTCGGCGCGGGCCGTCGATCGTTCTTCGAAGCGGCTTTCCGTACAACTGAATCAGGCGGCGGTCATCGATGTCCTGACCGCGCCGCCCTATGTGACGGTTCCCGATCCAAGCGACGTCGCGGTGCGAACCGAAACTTCGCCGATGCCCGCCGGCGATCCGGACGGGAGCGACGCCGTCGGACCATCCGGCAACGACCGTTCTCAAGAACCAGAGAAATCGTCACCCACAGCTTTAGATACCGATACGACGGTGGCGCAGCGACTCGTGGTGCCGGATAGCGAGACACGAGTTGCCTCGCTGGAAAAAGTGCGAGCGATTTACAAGAGTGAGTTCGACGCGGCCAAGCGTGCGCCGGAAAAACTCGCCCTGGCAAACAAGCTGGGTGAGACCGGTCGGTCGATGAAGGATGATCCTGCCGCTCAGTTCGTTCTGCTCGACCAGGCCCGGCTGTTGTCCGCGGACGCCGGCCAGACCAGCAGTGCGTTTGGCTGGATCGGCGAACTGGAGAAACGCTTCGGTGCTGACGGAGTGGTGATGAAGTTGCAAACCGCTCAGCGCGTCAACGACGTTCTGGTCAGCTCGAACAATGCGCCTGTCGCACTCCGATCGGAGTTGATCGAACATGCGATCGAAGCATCGGCGGCGGCACTTGACATGGAGCGTATCGAGGAAGCGGACAAACTTGCGCAGCTGGCGCTGCAGCATTCGCGTGCGCGGCAGGTGTCCGATGCCGATCTGAAACGGCATGCGAAAGACCATGCCGATTCGGTCACGCGATTTTTCAACCAGTGGCGGGAGGCGAAGTCGGCGGAACAGCGTCTGGCGGAGGACCCCGACGATGCGACGGCGCATCTGGCAATCGGAAAATTCCGCTGCTTCCGTTGCAATCAATGGCAGCTGGGACTACCGCACCTTGCCCGATCGGGCAAGGCGGCACTTGCTGCCGCCGCCGAATTGGAACTGGCCAGCGACGGCTCTTCCGCCGACCTGGTCAAGATCGGCCAGGCCTGGGAGAAGGCGGCCGAAGCCGCCTCGGGGGCGGAGAAACGCGATTACCAGGAGCGGGCTCACGGATGGTACTTGCAATCGATGGAGGACGGGCGAGCGGGCCTGGACAAAGAAATTGCCCGGCGACGACTCGACGCCCTGCAGTCGGTGATTCCGCCTGCGCATCCGAAGCAGCGGATCACGCTGCCGGACGGCTCGACGGTCGACGTTCATCCGGGCCTGATCGGAAGAGTCTACGCCAGCGGGCGCGATCTGGGCGTCGTGCTGATTTACGAGCCTGGGCAGCCGATCTCCACGGCGAAGATGCAGCAATTGGTGTCGGATTTGAAGCTGAAAGGCGCCGTAACTTTCCAATTCAATGGCTTTCTGGTCGCATCGGCCAACGAATTGCAGTTGCGACACCGCGGTGGCGGACGTGCCACTCAACAGCTGCTGCTGAACGGGCAGACCTACAGCCAGATCGATGCGCGACGATCGTCGGACAGTCGTTTGCTTACACTCGATATCGGCCGCCACGCGCTTTCCTGGCAACTGCACGGGATCGATCTCGATCGATCGATTTCGCTGGAATTCGTCCGTCGCACCGGCAACAAGCCACTGGAGGTCTATTACACGAAACAGATGCTGGAAACGGCTCGCGCTAATCGCAGCAAGGCGGGAGCGAAAGGCGAGCCACTCAAGGAATACCACGTGAGCGAGTGAGCGTCGCTGAAATTCCAGAACTTCAAGCCACGATGGGCCCCAGCACGTTGCCATGGACGTCGGTCAGGCGATAGTCACGACCGCTATGTCGATACGTCAGTCGCTGGTGGTCGAACCCCAGCAGATACAGCATCGTGGCATGCAGATCGTGCGGGTCACACGCGTTCTCGGCGACATGCATGCCCAGTTCGTCGCTGGATCCGTAGATCGTTCCGCCACGAATTCCACCGCCAGCCAGCCAGATGCTGTACGCGGTGGTGTGATGGTCGCGACCGTCGCCGTTCGCCGTATGGGGCGTGCGGCCCATTTCCCCCGCCCAGACGATCAGCGTGTCGTCCAGCAAGCCGCGCGCCTTCAGGTCGATGATCAGCGCGGCCAATGGCTGGTCGGTGATGCGTGCAAGATGCTCGTGGCCGCTCTTGAGCCCGCTATGATGGTCCCAGGGGGAGGTGGGGTTCGTCGTTAAGGGACAAGTGATTTCGACAAACCGCACGCCGCACTCGATCAGTCGTCGGGCCCGCAGGCACTGCACGGCGTAGAACGCCGCCTTGGGGTCCTCGCGTTGCGTGCCGTAGAGTTTGTGGATGTAATCCGGCTCGCGTTCCAGGTCGAGCGTATCCGGAACGGAAGTCTGCATCCGCGCGGCGACCTCGAAATTCTCCACCACCGATTCCAGCGCGTCGTCGTTTCCTCGCTGTCGAGCGAAATCCGCATTGCGGCGCAAGACCAAATCCAGCACCGCCTGTTGTCGATCGCGGCTGGCGTCGGCAGGAACGATGTTATCGACGGCCTGCTTGTCCGCGCGAAAGACCGTCGGTTGGTGGCGCGCCGGCAGAAAGCCGTTCAAAAACGCCTGCAGGCCCGTATTCGACAGCCAGTCGTTGCTGAGCACGACATATCCGGGAAGATTGTCGTTCTCGCTGCCCAAGCCGTAGCTGATCCAGGAGCCCATGCTGGGCAAACCGCCAAACGATCGTCCCTGGTGCAGAAACAATCCGCCTTGGGGATGCAGCGGGCTGAGCCCCGTAAACGATCGCACGACAGCCAGCTCGTCGACCTGCCGCGCGAGATACGGAAACAGGTCGCTCACCGCGACCCCGGATTGGCCATGCTGGCGAAAAGGCCAGCGACTGCGAAGCCACTTGCGCTGACCGGCGCCGTTGGGACTCTCCTGGCGGCGAATGACGACCGCGGTTCCGTCGAGTTCGTCGAGTTTCGGCTTCGGATCAAAGGTGTCGACATGCGAAACTCCTCCTTCCATGAAACAGAAAATAATGCGCCGAGCCCGCACAGGAAACTGCCTTGCCGCGCGCGGATCGGACCACGGCGCCGCGTCCCTGGCGGCACCATCGGCGACATCGACTCCGGCCGCTCGCGACCAGCGTTCGGGGCTCGCGGCGATCCCCAGTGCCGCGAACGCCAGCTGGCCGAATCCGATCGACGACTCGCGCAGGAACGCACGCCGCGATCCGTCGGTCGATCTACCGGGGCAATCTGCTTTTGATTGGCGTTCGATGTTCAACATTTTCGGATCGCGGAAAGGTCCCGTTCTCTTGCCGATCATGGAATCAAGCTGAACTCGCTGAGACAGAAAATCGCGCTGGCCACATCAGCCCACAGTGTAGCGTCCGCCATGATTTGAGTATCGGGGAGCGCTCGCGCGGATTGCAACTGATCGATCATCGTCGCGAACTGTTCGAGTTCCGTGGCGTCCGGCTGGCGATGCAATGCACGGCGAAACATCGTCGCCAGGCGATCGGACGGGTCGCGGTGCGGTGTCTGGACTAAAGCCGCGGCCCACTCCGCCGCCATCTGACGGGGGAACGGATCGTTCAGCAGAAACAGCGCCTGCGCCGGGGTCGAGGTTCGGTCGCGAGCGCCGCGGCCCACCTTCGGTAGCGGCAAGTCAAAAATCGACAATACGCGTGGCATCGCCATGATATTCAGTTTCGTGTACAGGCTCCGACGTCCCTCGCCGGTCAGCGGACCGCTGAAGATCGCCCGGTCCGCGCGAAACTCGCCAGGCGTGCGATACGGTTCCACCGGTGGGCCGTAAAGCTGCGGATTAAGCTGTCCGGCCGCGACAAGCATCGCGTCGCGTAACGATTCCGCCTCCAGCCGCCGCGACGGATAGTGATGCAGCAACCGATTTTCCGCGTCGCTCATCCGGGACCGCTCCCCAGCGATCCCGCTCTGGCGAAAAGTGCGGGAAACGAGCAACGAGCGCACCAGGTGCTTTACGGACCAGCCGCTCTGCACAAACTGATCGGCAAGCTGATCGAGCAACTCCGGGTGGCTGGGCGGCTCGCCCAACCGGCCGAAATCATCAACGCTCCGCACCAGGCCAGCGCCGAAAATCCAGTGCCAGATTCGATTGACGATCACGCGGGCTGTCAGCGGGTTGTCAGCTGCGGCAATCGCCTCCGCCAGCTGCATCCGGCCGCTCTGTGCGGTTGCAAACGCTCGTCCCGATTCGCTCAGCACCTGGATGAACCCGCGCGGGATCTCCGCGCCCGGTTGCAGGATGTCTCCACGCTCGTGGACGTGCTCGTTCCAGCCCCCCGCCGCGAATTCCATCCGGCTCTCGACAATCCGCGGCACGGAAATCCGTCGCTGTGCCCGTCGCGCCTGTTCCACCGCGGCGACGACTTCCGGAGCGGCGGCCTTCAGGGAATTCGACAGGATCGATTTGTCGAGCAACGACTGCAGCAGCCGAACATCCGAGTCCGAACAGCGGCCGGCCCCCCATCGCTCCAGGCTGGCCATCCAAAGTTCCACCAACGCCTTGCTGAGCTCTGCCCGGTTGCACGGCGCGACCTCTCTCGCGAAAAGCGGTTGCAGATGATCCAAGCTGGCCCGAGGCCCTTCGCCGATGTCGTGTAGCACCACGCGCGCCACGCCAAACCAGGACCGATCGTCGCGCAGAAAGTCGAATTTCGCGCTGCGATATTCGGATTCTTCAAGAGCGGGAGTAAAGATCGATGCCTTGCGTGGAAAAGCCAGGCTGCTCCATTTCGTCGCCAATTCGACATGAATCCGATATCGCTCGCCTTCGTGCGCATGAGTGGTCATCGTCAGCCAGACCGGCTGCAGGCTGCTCACCGGTTTTCGCTGACCGGCGTGAAAACAGTTGTCGACGACGGTTCGCAAGTCGGAATGGGCGCCCCCGATCAACTCGACGCTGTAATTCGCATGCGACTTGGGGAGGTGAGGCGACAGCAACAGGCCGTTCAGGTTGTCGGAATAGCTGGACGTGGCGAGCCCCGCGGGCAGGAGGGCGGTCAGAATCCCGTCTCCCTCCGGCGCAATCGCAAATTCCCCGCTGACAACATGCCGCAAGCCGAGTCCATCCTGCTGCCAACTGCCGCTGCGACCGTCCCGGAAGTCCTGCCAGACGGTGTAATGCTGTTCATTGTGCAGTCTTCGCTCTTCCGCCTCCCGCGCGACGCGAGCCGCCAGCTCGCCCCAAGCCGCGACGAAGGGCTCGCCTTCCCCCTGAGCTCGCAGCAAGATCCACGGCGCGAGACAGTCTTCCAGCGGCACTGCCACGGCGCCGCTTTTCCCGGCGGCATCTGGCTTCCCGTCGGCGCCGCGCTTTTCAGCTTCACGCGGCTTTCCGTCCACGAGCTCGTCCAGCCGGGCCAGCGTCGCGTCATCGGATGCCATCCAGGCTCGCAGCTCGCTCATCCATTGCTCGGTCAGTCGTGGCCGAAGCAGCAATTTCGCAGCGTCGATCGCCAATTCCGATTCCCGATTAATGGCCGGGTCATCGATCGTCCGTGAAGTCCATCGCGTGCCATGCAGTACACCGGCAAGGGCGTAATAGTCTTCCGTCAAAATCGGATCCAGCTTGTGGTCATGGCACCGGGCACAGGCGACCGTGGTGGCGAGAAAGGCCCGCGATACGGTCTCGATCTGCTTGTCGACGAAGTTGAATGTGAGGCCATCCATGAAAAGATTGTCGTCTCCGCTGATTTCCCCCATCTGCAACATCGCCGGCCCGATCAGGCTCTCGTTAAATCTTCCCTCGTTGTTCCAGCGCGGCGGAGAGACGAGGTCCCCGGCAATTTGTTCGCGGATCAACTGATCGAACGGCAGATCCGCGTTGAACGCCCGGATCAGGTAGTCGCGGTATCGCCAGGCGTCCCGATGGTCGAAATCTTCCTCCAAAGCATGCGTGTCGCAGTAGCCAATCACATCCATCCAGTGCCGAGCCCAATGTTCACCAAAACGCACGGAAGCCAACACGCGATCCACTTCGTCGGCCCAGGCTTGATCCAGGTCTTCCGCGGCCGCTATGAGAAACTCGTCCATGGTACTCGCCTCGGGCGGCAGGCCCGTCAGGACCTGATGGAGTCGCACCAGAAGTGCGCGAGGCTCACTCGCGGTGCCCGGTCGCAGTTGGTGACGTTCGATCCTCTCCAAAATGAAGCTGTCGGCGGCGTTGGCCGGCCACGCTCGATCCGAAACGCTGGGGGGGTGGGCAGGTCGGCGCACCGGGCGAAGGCTCCACCAATCGCGTCCGGCGGAGCGTTCGGGCTCACGTTCCTGCGCCCCGTCTCGCTCCCCGACATCCAGGCGAGGATCGGGCGCTCCCCTCGTGATCCACTCGCGAACATGCTGCTTCTGTAAAGGGCTGAGTTTGAGCTTTTTGTCGGGAGGCATCGAGTCGGATTCGATCAGGGCGAGTAATCGACTGCTCTCGGGATTTCCCGGAACGATCGCCGGGCCCGATTCGCCGCCTTGGCGAATACCGGCACGCCGATCGAGACGCAAGCCGCCCTTGGCGCCGCCGGCCGCCCCCGAATGGCACTCGTAACAATGCCGTACCAGCAAGGGCCGAATCTGCCGCTCAAAGAACTCTTCGCCCGAATCGATGGCCACAACCCGAACCGCAGCGAGTTGCATCGCCAGGATGGCCGCCAACGCGTTGGCCAGGCGACGCCAATCACAGTCGCAAAATTGCGGTTGCATGAAATAAGCTCCAGCGGCACCCATCGATCGCCAGCTCGCACGATCGCTCGCACGATCGTAACCGGCTCCGAGCGGCAAAGCAAACCTGTTGTCACTCACGGGGTCGGGAGTCTTTGGCGGCCGAGTCTTTCCAATTGGCAAGATCATTGGCGCCAAAGACTCCCGACCCCGGTCCGCTGGCGGTGTGCCACTGGTGAGGTACTCCGAGCCAGTGCTCAAGCGACCGAGCACGGGCTGAAGAGTGGCGCAGGGTGGAGTCGGGCATCGGACGATCGTCGCAATATTTTGGTGGTTAAGGACATTGAGTTCGAATGAGCGTGGCGCGGCAGGATCCGACGCATTGTCCTCGACGGTGATTTCGCAGGTCGCGTGAATACCGATTCCCGACCCGTCGTTCGTCGACAGTCCAAACTGTGCTCTGTCGCCTGAGCACTGGCTCGGAATACCTCGCCAGTGGCACGCGAGCCGGTCCAGACGGTCGAGCCACCAAGCGCGCCGAGTCGCGTAACAGCGGCCCGTTCCCCGAAGGGGATGTTCTTCGGGGCAGCCCAGGGTTGCCGGTAATCCGGCTACCCTGGGTACACCCGGCACCCAACCAAATTCTTCGGTCGAGCGTATCGGCCGACCGACACCAACCGACGTCGCCGAGACCGAAGCCGAAACGACGAGGAATCGTGGCGATCGAGTCGGCGTTCGTGTTATGTGCCACTGGCAGTCCATGCGGCGCGGTGAAGTTCCCACGATTCAGCGCTCCGTCGGTTGCGGTCTCGGGGGTAGCCGGAGTACCGGCAACCCCCGGCTGCGCGGCAGAAAAACCCCTTCGGGGTACATATCGCGATGCGTTTCCCAATTCACTGAAAACACACTTCACAGCGTTGGCTGAAAGCGGTGACTTACTCTGAAACTCTAGTGGACAACCCGCTTGGTGCCCGCTCCAATGGTGCCGAAGTCGCTCGCCGAAGTCGTGCGAGCGCGGGAGGCTCGCTTTTAGGAGTACGTCGATGAACACGGTCGCTGAGGTGATGGCGGAACTGAAGAAAAAGGGAACGGAGCAGACTCGATTGACCTACGCTCGGCACGGTGCACCGCTCGACAAGATATTCGGCGTCAAGGTCGGTGACATGAAAATCATCCTCAAGAAGATCAAGGGAAATCAGCCCTTGGCGATGGAACTCTACGCGACCGGCAATGTCGACGCCATGTACCTGGCGGGGCTCGTCGCCGACGGAGCGAAAATGTCAAAAAAGGAAATCGAGAAGTGGGCCAAGGATGCGACCTGGCGGATGCTCAGCGAGTATACGGTTCCGTGGGTCGCAACCGAGAATCCCGAAGGTCGGCAGCTGGCGATGAAATGGATCTCGTCGAAAGACCCAAAAATCGCTGCCACGGGATGGGCAACTTACGGATCGATCGCCGGCATTCTCCCTGATGAGCAACTCGATCTGGCCGAGATTGAATCGTTGCTCAAGAAAGTCACGAGCGACATCGACAAAGCGTCTGACCGCGTGAAGTACACGATGAATGGATTCGTCATCAGCGTGGCCGCGTTCGTCAAACCGCTGCTCGCGAAAGCCAAGGCTGCGGCCAAGAAAATTGGTGCGCTGAGCATCGACATGGGCGATACTTCCTGCAAGGTGCCGGTGGCCGCCGACTACATCGCGAAGTTGGAAGCGGCGTCGCGGATCGGCGTGAAGCGAAAGATGGTGAAGTGCTGAGCTTCAGACGCTCTCCGAGGCACCTGGGGACGGCGGGGCTTGGGCGGCGGCAAATCGCGATCGCAGCTCGCCGATCTCCTTCTGCAAATGCTGTACGACCAGCGTGATATCGGTACTGTGCATAATCAGATTCGCACCCGACTCGACCCAACCCGCCTCGCTGCCGACCCCCTGCCACCAATGCAGCCCCGCACCGCAGCCGCGTGCTCGAGCGGTGCGAAAGATGGTCTTCGCTGCCTCGGCAAAACGCGGATGATCGTACTCTTCGGGGATCCCCAGACTGCATGACAGATCGTGAGGGCCGATCAGCACCGCGTCGACCCCGCCGACTGCCAGCATCTCGTCCAGATTCTCGATTGCCGGTACGCTCTCGATATTGGCGATAAATATCGTCGACGCATTGCGCTGCTCCAGGTAACTGCGCAGCTTCGGCTCCAGCGTTCCCGGGTCGCGCAAGGCGTCTCGTAGACGGGCCCCTTTCAGCGGCCGATAGCGGGCTACTCCAACCAGCTGCCGGATCTGATCGACGGTCTCCAGGTAGGGAGCGATGAATCCGGATGCTCCGCCGTCCAGCACTTTGCAGGCTTCGTAAGGATCGGGACTGGGAATCCGCACGACCGGCGGAATACCCATGGCCGAAAATGCGTGGCACATCCAGGACAGAGTTCCGCGGTCGAGCGGTGTATGCTCGGAGTCGATGAACACGAAGTCGATTCCGCCGATGCGCTGAAAGGCACGCGGCCAATTGGACGAGGGAGCGATTGCGGCCGTGGCAAAAACCAGTGTGCCACTGCGAAGTGCTTGTCGTACTTGCGATGCGTCCATCCCGATCGGCTCCTCGACACTGCGATCCGCCAAGAGCCGCCAAGAGCGGCCAAACGGTCAAATCCATCGCGCGGCCGCAACCCGCCGGCGAACACCTGGTCCCGGTCAGCCGGCGGTGGGCAAACGCGCGTTGACCTGCCAGTTCGGAACTTGGGGGGCCACGCGCCTGGCCTTGCGCACCAGCAGATAAAAATAGGTTCCCAAACCGGCGGTCACAACGAACGGAGTGGAAAGCATCAGCAGGATGCTCCAGTAAAACCCGCGCGACAAACCAGACCTGGCCGGATCGTTTTGTGCCAGCGAGTCCTTGCAATTGGGACAAGCCATCGCCACGTCCGCCACCATCCACAGCGCCATCACCAGCAGCAGCCAGGCTGCCCAACGGAGAACGGCAGTGTGCGTTCGGTTTTGATCAAGCATCGGTCGACCCATTCTCGGTTTTATCCGCGTCGGTTTCCTCCGCGGAATTCGCTCCGGGTACTATTATCTTATCGACCGGTTTCGGCTGCGGATAGAGATGATAAAGCAACAGGTAGACGATGACGCCGGTTACCGACACATAAAGCCAGATCGGCCAGGTAACCCGCGCCCAACGGCGGTGCTCCGATCGACGATCTTTGAGTCCAAGGTAGATGGTCCGCACGGCCAAAAACGGGACCAGCGCCGCCAGAATCGTATGCGACAACAAGATTCCCAGGTATCCGTACCGTACCCACAACGGCGGATATTTTGGAAACGGCGTGCTGACGCCGTCCTTGAATCCAAAGTGGTACGTCAGGTACGAAATCAGGAACAGGATCGATACGGCGAAACTGCCCAGCATGACGTTGCGATGAGCCGCGACGCGCCCCCGGCGGATCAGCAAATAGCCGATCACCAGCAGAATTCCTGACAGACCGTTCAGGCTGGCGTTGAGATGCGGGAACAGGTAGGTCAGCTTCATGGCTCGTCGGTCCGCTCTTTTTCGTCGTCGTCGCTGGCGGGCAACAGTGGCGCTGGCGGCGGCGGCGCGCTGGCTTCCTTGCCGAGTTCGGGCAACAGCTTGCGCATGGCCTCGATCTCCTCGACACTGTTCCAGTGATACTTGCCACGGCGGACGCCCCACTTGTCGATCACCAGAAATGACTCGACGTGGGTGCCTTTGTCCAGCGGCACCAAGTAGACCTCGGCAGCGACGCGGCGAATGTAATCCAGCGTACCGGTCAGAAAATACCATCCGTCGCTCGGCGCTTCGAGCTTGCGAGCGTAGCTGTTCAGAGCGCTGGGAGTATCGGTTTCCGGATCGCAGGTGATGCTCACGAACGTCACGCCCAGTGGTGCGAATTCCTTGCAGATCTCCCGTAACTTTGTGTTCTGCTTGAAGCACGGCCCGGGGCAAGACGCAAAAAAGAAACTCACGACATGCACGTTGCCTTCCAACTGTGTGGAATCGAACGGCCGTCCACTCTGGTCGGTCAACCGATATTTTTCCAGCCACTCGTCGCCGTCGGCTCCCGCGCCAACCGACCTGCTGGAATCAACAACCGCAGGTCCCGCGCGCCGGACCTCGAAGGCAGGTCGTCGATTCATTACGATCCAGGTGGCCAGGAAGATCAGACCTGCCGATCCCATCAATACCGCGATTACCCATGTTCTCATGTTGATTGTCCTCCCGCGTCGCGCGACGCCGTCCAGCAAGCAATGCCAAACATCCCCACCGCGAACAGCAATGTCGCAATCCAGCAGGATGCGATTCCCGGTTCAAAATACGGCTCGGGCAGGGCGTCCGCCGAGAGGATCCGCCGCACGCCGGTCACGGCATAGGTCAGCGGATCGATGCGCATCGCCCAGTGCAACGCCGCTTGCCGCCAGCTTGTGCCCGGCGTGATCGCCGGCACGGGAAAAAACGCGCCGCTCAACAGCCACATCGGCATCAGGGCGAGGTTCATGATGGCATGGAATCCCTGCGTCGAGTCCATCCGCCAGGCGATGACAAATCCCAGCGACGTCATCGCGATGGAGGCCACTGTCAATAGCAGTGTAATCGCCAGGAATCGTTGCAGACTCAATTCCCAGCGAAAGAAATAAGCCAGACTCAGAAACACGACGCCTTGCATCACGGCGATCAACGTCGCTCCGCTGATCTTGCCCAGCACCATCACCCAGCGCGGAATCGGTGCCACCAGGACCGACTGCAGGAACCCCTCCTTGCGATCCTCGATAATCGAAATCGTCGCGAAGATTGCCGTGAACAACGCGACCAGGATCAACGTGCCTGGGAAATAATACTCGAGAAATGATCCCTCGGAGGGATTTCCGTCGAGTTGGAACGAGCGATCGAGTCCAACGCCGAAGAGCAGCCAGAACAGGATCGGCTGTCCCAGCGCTCCGATGACGCGGTGCCGCTGGCGGAGGAAGCGAATCACCTCGCGCCAGCAGAGCGCAAGCGTCGCGGCGGCGAGTGGCGGACGGAATTCGTCCGCCTGCCCAATTCGGCTCGGCTGGCGCACCTGCTCTTGCGTTAGCTCCGACATCGATTCCCCCAAATTCCTTCAACCGTCCTACAAGTGCACTTTAGAGCGCGGATCAAGAACGTGAACCGCGCGATCGCACCGGGATTTCCGCGCCGTTCGACTCGGGCCGAAAACGGTGCCCGGTCCGGGCGACAAAAACGTCCTCCAGCGTCGGCTTGCCGATCGTCACTCCGGTGATCAGGTCGCCGAAAGCTTCGTAAAGTCGGGCAACCCAGCGATATCCGTCGGCGACCTCGATATGCAGCTCCTCGTCGATCGCTCGACCGGTCAATGCGAACCGTTCCTGCAGTCCGCGCAATAATCGATCGGGCGAAGGCGTGCGGACGAGCAGCGTGTCGCCGCCGATCGATGCGCGCAACGCCTCCGGCGTGTCGAGTGCAACGAGTCGGCCCTGATCGAGGATGGCCAGTCGGTCCGCCCGATCGGCCTCGTCCAGCAGGTGCGTCGTCAAAATCACGGTCGTGCCGCGCCGCGTACGCAGGTCGAGCAGGCAGCGCCAGAGATCGCTGCGCGCTCCGGGGTCGAGTCCCACCGAAGGCTCGTCCAACAGCAGAATCGGCGGCTCGTGGATCAGGCCCTTGGCCAGTTCCACCCGCCGCCGCAGTCCCCCCGACAGCAGTTCCGCGCGGTCGCTGGCACGATCGGCGATTCCGAACAGTGCCATCAGCTCCGCTTCGCGATCGGCCAGGCGCTGTCCGCGAACTCCATACAAGGCTGCCTGGTGGCGAATGTTCTCCCGCACGGTCAGCTTCTTGTCCAGGCTGGAAGATTGAAAGACCACACCGATCTTTCGTCGGACTTCGGATGATTGCCGGGGCAATTCGAATCCCGCGACGCGCACCGAACCGCGCTGACAAGGCAGCAATGTCGAGAGAATACGGAACAGCGTGGTTTTTCCGCCGCCGTTGGGACCCAGGAATGCGAACACTTCCCCGCTCGCAACCTGCAGCGATACGTCGCGCAGCGCCAGGCGATCCCGGTAGGCGTGCGATACGCCCTCAATTTCGATGGCGAATCGGTGAGGCATCAGTACACCAGCAGACGCGCCGCATCAGCGGGCGTCTGTCGTCGACGGCTTTGATCGGTCCTTGGCATGATCCGGCTCCTTCGAATGATTCGTCCCATCGTGGCCGGGGTCGCGATGTCGTGGCTCGGACGAATGCAGCCAGCGCTCTTCAGCGTAATACCGTGTGCGCATGCCGATGTCGCCGACCAGCGCCAGGCAAAGGAAGATCGACATCACGCTGGCTGGAATCGTCAGTACGTATTTCCAATTGGCTTCCCACAACAGGTGCATGAAAAAACAGATCACCAGCATCGCTTTGGTGCAGGAGACCGCCATCATGAACGCCCAGCCTACGGCCGGGGTGCTCTTGAAAGGCCAGAGATCGGAGTAGGTGAAAAACGAAGCTCCGGTCAACAGGCAAAGGCAGCCGAAAACGACGCCATATTTCGCCAGCCCCCCGTGTCCGTGGTCGTCGGTCCCGTGTCCGTCTGGGCCTCGAGTGGCGTGGCCGTGAGCGGTATCCGAGGCCCCATGGCCCGCGTGCTGCGACGATTGATGTTCTGCCATTGCCAACCTCTAGAACAAGTACAGTAAGGGGAACAGGAAAATCCAAACCAAGTCCACAAAGTGCCAATACAATCCGCTGTTTTCCAGGAAGTAGGCTTGCGAGCTGTCAAGTTTCCTCGGCAGGGCAATCACAAACAATATCAATCCGACGATGACGTGGATCGCGTGGAATCCGGTCAGCAGGAAGTAGGTGCTGGCCCACATATTGCCGCTGGGGATGCGGATCGGCAATCGCAGCCAGTGATATTCCTCGTTCAATCCATGTCCCATTTTGATCAGCGGCTTTTCGCCGGCTGGTGCCGTGGTGAGGCTGACGCCCTGGACGATGCGCAGCCAGCCGTCAATCCGGTCTACCTGGTCGGTCAACGCCGCCTTGGCCAACTCATCGTTGGCCGTCGAATCGGCCGAACCGGCCAGATCGCCGCGTCGGGACTTGAGGTCCCGTGCATGATCGTCGAGGTAGGCAACGGGCCGCATTCCACCGATGGGATAGATCAGGTCGGCGAGTAATTCCATAGCGGCCTCGCGATCCGCGCGATCCATATTGGTCGCGGCGTCGATTTCCGCCGCCTGCACCACGTAGCGCTGCAGGTCCTTGCAGATGGTGAGTCGCGTGTTGCGCTCCTGTTCCCCCGCTTTGAGCACCGGCAGTCGGGCGTCGATTTCAGCGAAACGCCGGGTAATGCGCTGCAACGATTTCTCGTTGTCTTCCTGATCCTTGTCGATCTCCTTGCGGCGCTCGGCATCGGCCTTGGATCGTTCGGCGCCAAGTTCCTTTTGCCGCTTCTCGGTGTCGGCTCGTTCCGCGGCCAATTGCTCCCGTTCGCCGGGCATCGTTTCGTAGTCGGCCCGATCTTTGTCGAGTTCACTGATCAGTGTCGCCAGCCGCTGCCGGACCGCCGCCACATAGTTAATATCCGCCTTGTCGTAAATCATGCTATGCGGCAGGGCTGGGTAAATTCCATGCGCGAATTTCGCGTTGTATTCGTACGCTTTCACGCCCAGGAAAACCCCGCCGAGGATAAACGTCAGAAACAGCAGCCCCTTGGCAGCGCCGGTACGATTCGCCTTGGCCATTTCCAGCGCTAGCACGATCGTCACGCTGGAACAGATCAGCACGAACGTATTGAAGGCCCCGATCGGTTCCGACAGGTGCACGTCGTGAGGTAGCGGCCAGGTTCCCGAGGGAGCTCCGAACCGCAACACGACGTAAGTGCCGATCAATCCCGCGAAGAACATGATTTCCGTCGAGAGGAACAGCCATAGACAGGTCTTGCCATTGGGGATCGGCAATGCCGGCTGGTAGACCAGCTTGACATGACCGTGTCCATGATCGTCGTGGTGAGTATCGGTTTCCGACATGGGATAGATCCGTTCGCAAATACAACAGTTAGAACCAGGGAAGTAACATCAACAGAACCAGCAACAACGGCAGGTAGATTAACGAAGCCTTCAGCAGCCAGGCAGCCGTGGAGCGACTGCGGACGGCGAAAAACAGGATGGCGAAGATCAACTGTCCGACACCGAGCAGGAATGCCAGGACGACGAACAGGGATGCTCCGGGAGCGGCAACATAGAGCGCCGGGACAAAACTGACAGGCAGCAAGGCCAGCGCCGCTGCGACGGCTTGAATCGCGGCGCGGGTTCCGGTCGGATCGACAACCGTCAGCATGCGGATTCCGACATCGGCGTATTGCTGTCGATAGAGCCAGGCGATCGCCATGAAATGCGGAAACTGCCAGAGAAAGAGGATCATCGTCAACGCCAGAGCGCGCATGTCCAGTGGAACTCCCATGGCCGTCCAGCCGATCAGGATCGGTGTTGCGCCGGAAACGGCACCTACCACCGTATTGAACGCGGATCGCCGCTTCAGCGGCGTATAGATCCAGCCGTAGATCAGCCAGGTGGCAAAAGCCCAGGCTGCTGCGGTGACGTTCACGAACCAAAGGAACTGGCCCAATCCGACGACGATTGCGATCAAGGCAAATCGACGCACGGCGGCCACCGAGAGACGCCCGGACGGCAGCGGCCGCCGACGTGTCCGTTCCATCAATGCGTCGGTTTCAATTTCCAATAGCTGATTGATCGCGCTGGCACTCGCGGCAACCAGGGCCACTCCCGACAGTGTGTGCGCCAGCACCACAAAATCGACGTCACCCCAGCGAGCGAGAAAGGCCGCCATGGCCACCGCCACCAGAACCATCACGCTGATCCGCGGCTTGCAGAGTTCGATCCAGTCGGCGGCGCGCGACGCCAGCGTCAAAGCGGGACTAACGGCCGTCGTCGAGACGCTCATCGGACCGCCTCCATCGCCAGACGCGAATGGCCGTTGGAACCGTCACTGTGTTCCGCAGGTCGACGATGCGCCGGGACCGCACCGGTTGGCAGGAAACGCCGCGCCGATTGGGCCAGCAGCAAGACGCTCGAGGCAAGAATCAGTGCGCCCGTTGCGACATGAGCGGTGACGGTCATCGACTGCGAATGGCTCTTGGCAGAAACCAGATAGTGAGCGGCAAAATCCCAGTTCGAAAACCACTCCGGCCAGCCATACTTGACGACCCAGGTGCCGACACCCAGCGCCAGTTGAACGCTGACCAGAAACAGGGCCGCGCGGACCGGCAACAGCAGGCCGCGCACGCGCGGGAAATTCGCCGCGACGCGCATCCGAAGGATGACGATATGCGCCGCGATGGCCAGCGCGTTGATGACGTGGAAGACAACCAGGATCCGGAAAAAGTCGGAAGATATCTGCGAAGTGAGATGCCGCATCGACGCGCCCAGGATCAGCTGCAGGTAGGTCAAAACCACAAGAACCGTGGCCAGTCGCAGAATGCGCAGGCCGGACTGCGAATTGCGGACGGCCGAAATCCTGGCCCAATCTGGCGACAGGAAGAAGGCATAGGCGACCGAGAATGCGAAGAATGCCGGACCGAAACAACCATGGATCATCGCCAGTTGCCGATTGTCGTAGCGGACGCGCATGCCCCCCAGGACCCCTTGGGCGATCACCGCCAGCAGCGCCACCACGGCGAGCACGCGCAGCCAGCTGCGCGACTCATGCCGCAAGACGCTCAGCATCAGCACGATCGCGATCATTCCGACCAGCGAACCGAGCAATCGATGGCCGTGTTCGATGAACAGGTCCCATGGTCCCCGCAGCCAATCCAGCAAGGGGTAGGTGAACATGTTGTGGCCGTACGTAGTTGGCCAGTCCGGCACCGCCATCCCGGCGTCGCTGGTCGTGACCAGTCCGCCGACCCAGATCAGCGGAAAGGTTGTGCAGACCAGCGCGATCGCCCATCGCGCGGGCCAGGGTGAAAGCGTTTTTGGCGCACCGTCGTTCATGCGTTCCCGTTCCGCCGAGTTGCGCTCGGTTCAGTGCGCGCCGGCCTGGCCCGCGACCGGCACGACTCCGGCCGGCGGCGGCATCGTCTGGGGGTAATAGTCGATGTCCACTTCCGGCGACCCATATTCGTACGGGCCCCGATATACCACCGGCTGGAAATCGAAGTTTCCATGCCCCGGCGGCGACGGCGCCGTCCACTCCAGCGAATTCGCGTGCCACGGGTTGCGCCCGCAGCGTGGTCCGAAAAACATGCTCAGAAAAAAGTTGGCCGCGAAAATTACCTGGCTGGCCACCATGCCGATCGCACAGATCGTGATGAACTGATTCATCGGCTGCAGCGGCCGAAACACGTCGTACTCGTACGGGTCCGCAAGCCGTCGTGGAAAACCGACGGCACCCAGCACATGCATCAGGAAAAACGTCCCGTTCAAAAACACGAATGTCAGGAAGAAGTGCCACTTGCCCCAGAATTCGTTCATCGTCCGGCCGAACATCTTCGGATACCAGAAGTAGATCGCTCCGAACACCCCCATCGCCGTACCGGCAAACAGGACATAATGGAAATGGGCCACGATGTAATAAGTGTCGTGGATGAAAATGTCTACCGGCGTCGCCGCCATGAAAATACCCGATAAACCACCGATGATGAACATCGAGACAAAGGAAAGAGAAAACAGCATCGGCGTCGTGAACTGGATCTTGCCACCCCAGATCGTTCCCAGCCAGTTAAACACTTTTACTGCACTCGGCAGGGCGATCATCATTGTCGCGACCATGAAGGTCATTCCCAGCATCGGGTGCATGCCGGAAACAAACATGTGGTGACCCCAAACGATGAATCCGAGCCCCGCGATCCCGGAGATCGAATAGACCATCGGCTTGTATCCGAAGATCGGCTTGCGCGAGAAACAGGCGATCATGTCCGAAACCATGCCCATGGCCGGCAGGATCATGATATAAACCGCCGGATGGGAATAGAACCAGAAAAGGTGCTGCCAGAGCAACGGCTGCCCGCCGCCGCTGACAGGTTCCGAATTGTTTACCGACAGGCCTTCGGGCAGGAAGAACCCCGTGCCCAACAGGCGATCGGTTACCTGCATGAAACCGGCTGCCGTGAGTACCGGCAGCGCGAACGCCTGCAGGATCGCCGTGATGAACATGGCCCAGATCGTCAGCGGCAGCCGGAACATGGTCATGCCCGGCGCCCGCATCTGGATAATGGTCGTCAGGTAGTTAACCGATCCCATCATGGACGAGACACCGACAAACGTGATGCCGATCAGCCACATCGTCTGCGCCGTGGCGCTTGCCGGAGCTGCCTCGGGTACCGCCGATAACGGCGGATACGATGTCCATCCCGCCCCGGCGCCGTAGGGCTGCTGGAAGAATGCGCTGCCGATACAGATAAAGGCAGGCCACATGAACCAGTAGCTCAGCATGTTTAAGACCGGGAAAGCCATGTCATCGGCCCCGATCATCAAGGGGATCAAGTAATTGCCGAATGCGCCCGCCAGGATCGGAATGATCACGAAGAAAATCATGACCGTGGCGTGCATGGTCACCAGCGTGGTGTAGAACTCCGGCGAAATCTGTCCGCCTTCCGCGGAAAACAAGGCCGGACCGATCACCGGCATCGTCTTCCAGGGGAACGCTACCTGCCAGCGGATTCCCAGCGCCAGGAGCCCGCCGACCAGAAACCAGAGCAGCGTGGAAAACAGAAACTGAAGACCAATAATCTTGTGGTCGCGCGAGAAGACATACGTGTTCAGAAAATGTCCGACCCCGCTATGCGAACCGCCGTGCGCATGGCCATGGGCATGATCCGCCGTCGACAGATGTGAATCCACTGTGGTACCGCTCATTCCGCACTCTCCGCCGGAGGACCCTTGAGTTCCGTCTGCTCTTGTTCCTGAAACTTTTCTTTCAACCACTTGTCGAACTGCTGACGCGACTCGACATACAACCTGCCTCGCATCTTATAGTGACCCCAGCCACACAGTTCAGCGCAAACCAGATCGTACTTGCCGGTACGATTTGCGCGAAACCAGAGAAACTGTTTCATTCCCGGCACGGCGTCCTGTTTCACGCGCATGTGCGGCAGGAAAAAACTATGCAGCACATCCATGCTCTTTAATTGAATCACGACCTCTTCATCGACCGGAATATGCAGGTCGTTCACGGTATAGACGTCATCCGGCGTTCCGATCTGACCGTCCGGGCCGGCGTAGCGAATGCGCCATTCGAATTGCCGCGCCGTCACCTCGACCAGGGGCGGCTGAACGACGTCATCGGCCGTACCGGCGGTCTTGTCCGGGCCCGTGGACAGCAACGGGCGGCGGAGCTTGGCGTCGGCCCAGGCGTTCATCTGGTAGATGGCGATAAACAGCAAGGTGGCCGCCGGCAGGATCGACCAGATCACCTCCAGGGTGTGACTGCCGTGCGAGTACTTCACCGGTGCCCGATTCTTCGCCATGTCGTATTTCCACAGGAACCAGAACAGCACCCATCCCGTGCCGACAAAAATCACGCCTGTCAGATAGAGGATGAACATGAACAGGCCGTCGATCACGCCGCCGTGGTCGTTGATATTCTCCGGCAGCCAATGGCGGTAAAACGGCCCCACCTCGTTGATGGCCAGCACGAAGGTCAAGACCCCGAGCACGGGAACCAACAGAAAGAGAATGCTCCAAAAACGTCCCACAGTTCATCTCCGCGCTAAACAAGCATCCGCAAAGTCAGGCCCCTACAACCGTTCTCTCGTCACGACCGGTTCGTGGTCGTTCGGATTGCTGATCGATTCGTATTGCAGGCTGCGTACGTAATCCACCAGGCTCCAGATATCTTCTGTCGAGAGCTTGCCGGGGCTGGGCGTTTCGCCCGGCTTGAGCAGCGGCGCCGACGGCATCGGTGTGCCATCAATGCCGTTGACGATCCGTAAATAAATGTCGATTGGCCGCCGTCCGCCGCGAAAGACACCCTGCCGCAAGTTGCGGGGACGGATATTGCGGGGCGGCAGGACGCGAGGATCTCGCGATTTGACGTATTCGAAGCGGTCCCGCTCAACGGGCGTCATTTTCGCAAGCCCCAGAAACTGCTCTTTGTCATTCAGCAACTCGCGCGTCCATGCGTCCACGCCCTGGAGCTGGCCGTCACCGAGTGCGGAGTCACCATGGCAACTGAAGCAGTTGGCTACCTTGCCGTAGAACAGCTTGCGGCCATGTTCCACGGACGCCCGCATCGTCTCAGGATCCTGCCAGCCGTCCGGTCGAGCCGGCACCGGCTGCACCTCGCCCTCCGCCTGTACCCACTTCTCCATCACCTCGCGAGCCGTCCCGCGGATCGTTTCCCACTGGGCCTTGTACTTGTCGTCCTGCTTGCCGCGCAGGGCGTCGTCGAGCAAACGGTCCTCGACATCCGGCAGCAGTTCGATCAGCTTGCGTTCAAGTTCGCCACGGATCGACAAGTAGCGTACGTAATGCACAAGCGATTCGATCTCGTCCGTGTCCAATACCTTGAACGACGGCATCGCGGTTCCCGGGATCCCCTCGGTCAGAATCTTCACCAGATCATCGTGGGTCGGTTTGAGTCCCTTCCCTGTCGACTTGAACTTGAAGATTCCCATCCGATAATCGCGCGGATACGGATTGAGAAATGACGCGGTGGGGCCCAGCCCGTCACCGCTCATGCCGTGGCAATGGATGCAGTGCTCGCGATACAACCCCCGGGCGATGCCGATCTTGTCGCTCCAGACGCGTCCGGAGGATTGTTTTACGCGGGTAAGGTCCAGGATTCCGGTCGCATCGAGATCGGGGATCAGCGGGACATAGGGGTCGTCCGGCTCGCCGAAAGTCGAAGCCAGGATCAACCCGATGTCCTCCCGACTGCGCGGATCGAAGGTCGTCTGCGACTTGCGTTCTATGTGCGCGAAGTAGGCGTCATTCAGGACGAAAACCGCCGGAGGGTCGCCGCATCCGCTCAATGTGACGGCGAGCAACAGGCACACCGCTCCCGCATCTCTGCATACTCGATCAAATCGCATTTCACCACCCAAACAAGGTCACCGAGCCGCCGCCATTACTTCGTAAACAGACCGCTGTCTATCGAGACATTCAGTTCCTGAGTCGAATCCGGCTCGAGTTTCAATTTGAACTTACCCTTGGCCCATTTCTGCGGCTGGCCATTCACCGCAACCGCTTGCACGTAATTGGTCTTTTCCTGCCAGACGCGGAATTCCAGGTTCACATTGGCCGGCAGATTCGGGATCTCGAACGATCCGTCCTCCTTCGTGACCGCAACGTAAGAATTCTTTCGCAGCACGAGCCAGGCTTTCATCCAGGGATGGATGGCGCAGGAAACCGGAAACGGATCGGCCTCCTCCGCCTTGGCCTGGTAGGCCGTCGTCGATCCGCTGGCGACCGTCTGATCGTCTTGGCGGTTCTTCTTCGGCTTGAGGCTGGTATTGTGACCAACCGGGTCGCTGTTCTTGATCCTCAGCAATTGGGTCGGCTGCAGCGCCAGCACGTGGGTGAGGAACTGACAGCCCTTCTGGTCGAACAGAACTTCGCCGGTTTTCCCGGGTTTCGCGTCGGGATGCGTCCATGGTTCATCGTCGGGAATCGCCGACGCCAAGAAGATCACGACGTCGCGTATGCCGCCGTCGGGTCCGACGACGATTTCTTCGCTGAGCGGCGTCTTGCCGCCCGGCGCGCAAACTTCGCGTTCCTTGTCAACCGCCTGCGGTTTGCGTTCGGGCGCGGAGCCGTTGATCTTGAAGCTGCCCTTGAGCGTCGCCCAACCGGTGGGAGTTTCGCTGGGGGTGGCATCGGCACTCGCCGGAGCGGCGGCGCCGGCTTCCAGATCGGCCCGTAATGCCACAGCCCGACGCATGTCGACCTGAACGGGTGGCGGCGCCTTGCCACAACCGCTGACGATGGCCAGCGCCATTGCGGACCACAGCCAATTACTGCGGATTGCACGCGCTGATCGACGGAAATACAACCGCATCGGTTACCTCATCGCCCACTTGGGCTCATCAATTACTTGGAAAAATGCTTGACCGGAATCTTGATCTCGCCCAGGTCGTTCGTCCCGGGTTTGACGTCCAAGGTCACTCGGCCACGCTCCCACTTCACCGCTTTGCCGTTCTGCTTTCCCTCCGAAATAAACGATCCGTGCCAAAGCTGGAAGGTGCGGGAACCGGTCGGAACGTTCTTGATCGTCAATTTGCCATTCTCGTCCGAGACCGCCATGAACGGATGGTCCTTGACCACGACGTAGCCACCCATCCAGGGATGAATGTTGCAGGCAACGGGGATCGGTACCTTCTCCGCCTTGGCGAACTTGAACTCGACCTTGCCGCCCGCGGGAAGATTGGGATTTTGAGCCGGATTGTCGATCAGTGCCAGATTGGTGTTGTGGCCGAACTTGTCGGTGTTCTTCACCACCAGTTGCTGATTGGTCATGATCAGGGCAATGCGAGGCACAAACCGGCAGCCGGTATTGTCCAGTTCGACGGGCGTCTCGGCCTGCTTCTTCTGGTCGGGATGCGCCTCTGGAGCTTTCTCGCCAGGCTTTAGAAACAGATACACAACGACATCTTTCACGCCGCTGTTTTCCTTGTTGACGGTGAGTTTCTCGTCATAGAGCTCCTTGCCACCGGCTACGCACATCGGCTCTTTGGACGTGTCCAGTTTTTTCGGGGCTGGAGCCGTTCCATCCAGGACAAAAGTGGCCGTAATATCTCCGTAATCGACGGCCATCGCCTGCGAACAGAGGCAGACGCATGCCAGACTCCAAACGATGCGACGAACCATAGCTGACTCCTTGTAAGTCAAAATGCGTGGCCGATGCCGTTGGTCACGCTTGATCCAAGTTTTTGGTGATGTTCAAACGAATCGACTAATTGCTCTGGCCACCTTGTCCCGAGCCTTGTGCTTGCGTCGATCCTGGCCCGGGGTTCAGCGTCGCTGCCGAACCGGTTCCAGGAACGGCCGGTGCCGGATTCTGCTGCACCAGGGGCGCGACGCGACTCTGCCGTTGCGCATATTCGTCAAAATTCATCAGCAGGTCGACCAGGGCGTCTACCTGCTGCACGCTGTCTCCATGATAGAGCTTCTTGTCGATTCCCGCCGGATACGGAATATTCTGTGGCATGCTGGTGAACGGCAAGAGTTGTTTTGGATTGGCGATCCATTTGCGGACGTAGTCCGGCCGCAGCCTCTCGTAGACCTTGGCCAGATTGGGCGCCTTGGCCCGATCGCTGCCTTTCGGCTCAAAGTCGTTCACGATATGGCATTTCACGCAGTAGTTGTTGTTGGTTACGATTCGCATCGCGTCGTCCAATCGCGTCGTTTTCCGCTGCGGGTCCGATTCTTGAAGGACCGACTGGTACTCCGATTCGGCTCGGGCCAGATACTCCGTTCGACGCCGATTGTTGAGGTCGTACGGGTAATCGACCTCGTCGACGGCGGCGAAGTAACGGGCCAGCGCCGCGGCTTCCTCCGACGTCATGTTGAATCGCGGCATCCGCAAGACGACGGCTGGCCGGATCGGAAACGGATTCAAAAGGAAATCGTGCAACCATGAAGATTGAACCTTTGCACCTTCGCCGACCAGGGGCGGCGGCACCCAACCCCACGACTCACTTCCTTTGGCGGCCGGATTGACGAGTTTTTCGCGGCGGGTGACCGACGACAACAAATAGCGGGCCAACACGCCGCCATCGGGTGGCGATCGGGACTCCAATTGCCCGCTACTGACCGCCAACGGCATCACGCCCACCTCGTATGCGGCGCCATTGACAATCGACGGCCGCAGCAGGTCGATACGGTAGGTGAGTTTTGCGGGATCATAATTCCCGTCGCCTTCCAGGCGATCGCCCTGATCATCCTCAATCAGTGGACGAGCATCATCGTCGGTGATTGTCGGCATGCCAAAAATCGTCGAATGCCGCCGGCCTTGATGGTCGGTTTTCAGAGACGCTTGGACGGCGTCGTTGCTGAAATGGGTTTTCATGAAGGGAAAGCCCTGAAACTCCGGGGCCTGTAGCGCATCCTTGGCGTATCCCAGTTCCCACTTCTGGGGCGCAAGCAGATGGCAGCCGGCACAATTGTACTTGTCGAGCGCCTTACGTCCCTCGATCAGCGCCGCGGTACGTGGATCGGGCTTGAACAAGTACTTGGCAGGCGGCGGATCGGAAACCAGACCGAGCACAAACGTCATCACGGCTTCACGATCGTGCGCATTGAACGGGAACTGTGGCATCCGCAGCCGCTCGTTATACCGTTTGTTCTCGGTCTTGCGGAAATCGTAGCTGCGCGGTTCCTTCAGTTTCTGCCACAAGAATCCGATTCGGTTTCCCGATTCGATCTGCTGGTGGAAGTAAGTCTCATCCGCATCCTGCTCCTTGCTCGCATGCGCTTGGTCCGCGTGCGCGTCATTTCCGTGTGAATGATCATCCGCCGCCGGCCCGTCACCATGCCCCGGACCATGTCCATGTTCGAGATAATGCGTGATGTGTTCGAAGGCCAGCTTTGTGGAGTCCTTTCGCCCCCAGTCCGCCAGCGCCGTGCCAATCGGCTTGGCGTCCTCGAAACCAGGAATATCATGGCAGCCGAAGCAGCCGTATTTGCCGATCGATTTGCGACCGATATACAGGAGTTTCTGTTCCTCCGTCAGCGATTTCTGGTCCACGGCGGCCACGAGTTCTACCTCGGCGCCTTTGAGATCTTTCGCCATCGAGTCGGGAATTCCCGACTGCAGATAGCGATCGGAAGCTGCCACGGAGAAAACTTCGCGCAAATTGTCACGAACGAGTTGGTCCAGTACCTTGCGGGTCTCGCGACCCTTGCGATTGGGCAGTCCCGCCCGCGGCGACCAGGCGTCCGGGTTGTCGGCGGGCGTATCGAGCAGATAGGCGACGATGTCCGCGACCGGGTCGGTCACCTCGACGACCTTGCCGGACTCGTCCCGCTTCTCTACCGGGTCGAGATACAGGTCCGGCATGACGGTGCGTACGTGATAGCGCGTAGGCTGGCGTATCCAGCTATAAAGCCACTGTGCGCCTTGCGGATGTCGACCCGCCGAGAATTTACCAGACAGTTCGGATAGATCCGGGCCTTGAACGATCTGGTCGGTCTTACGGTAGCGCGAGACCTCGGCGAAATCCTTATGCGTATGGCAGGCGAGACAACCGCGTTCTTCAAAGGCAATCCTGCCGCGGGCGATCTGGTCTTCCTTGGTACTCGGGGTGATGCCGGCGGCCACGGGCAGATAATCAAACGGTTGCGAGCGTTGACGCAAATATTCCACGATCCCCAGAATCTCGATCTGTTCGTATTTCTGCGCCATCTCCTTGGAATGAGGCTCGGCGTCGAGATGTTTGTGCAGGCTGAAAAATCTGGGCATGCGGGTACTGGGGCGGAAATGGGTCGGGTCGGCGATCCAGTCGAACAGGAATCCGTCGTCCATTTTGGAGCCGGCGAATCGCAGGCTCGGACCGGCCTTCCGCTGTACGCCGGGCGCCTCGACGTCCTTTAACACCGGAAGCAGTTTCTGACTGGTCGCGGAAAGTTGTGTTGCGCCTTCATTTCGCTTCGCCAATGATTCGTAGAGTCGGTGCCGCACCTCGTTGCGTTCCGGGTGCTCGATCAGTTCATCGATCCAGGCTCGATCCTGCGGGTCGAAGCCGCCGTAGTCGGCGGACGCCTTGAGTTGCTGGGCGGCGGCGAAAAAGTTCGGCTCCAACCGCATATCGGGTCCCATGCGTTTGGACGGCCCGTCGTAGCCGTTGATTTCATGGCAACCGTAACAGCCGTACTTCAAGATCAGATGATAACCGTGGGTCACTTTGGGGGCCGGCGTTTCCGGAAACTGTTCGCTGGCTTCCAGCTCCACCACCTCATGATGGCATTTCAAGCAGGCACTTTCAGCGAACCGTTTCGCAAACATCGGAAAGATCCAATGCGGGTTGTCGTGCCAGTGATGTTCCTGCACCCATTCCTTGCGATCGTTGACGCTGTCCGGCGTGTGGGATGCCCACTGGAATGACGTCGCACTGCCCTGCCCCTCGTGGCAGGTTGTGCAACCAAACGTGGCCAGCTTGTGGGGACTCAGCGAGCCCACATAAAGGTCCAATCGGGGATGGGACGTATAAGGATTCGGCACGCCTCGCCGCACCTTGACGCGCAGTGTCGCGCCCCATTTCACCGATTGCAGCAAGAGCCGTTCGGCCTGTTCTCTGGATCGGACCGGATTGCCGTCGATCTCGATGATCACGTCTCCGGTCGTCAGTCCGGGGCGGAGTCGATAATCGCGAACGGTTTGCGGAACATCGGACGCTACCAGCGCATCGCGAATGCCGGTTCCACTCTCGGTTACCGGTTCGCGGCCAACGTTCGCCAACGCTGCGGGGGACTCGGGGCGCACGAGCGTGACAGTTACGTCTTCCTTCGCCAGCAGACCTTCCTCGGCCAGTCGCACTCCATAAAGCTGGTACAACTGCTGTGCATAGTCCTCCGTCGACTTCATCACTTCATCTCGCCGCGCCCGATCCGGAACCATCACGCGGAAATCGACATCGGATGCGCGAATGTATGCCGGCTTGTCCGCGGCTCCGGACATCGACTTTTCCATCAGCTGATGGCAGGTCGTGCAGCGGTCGAAGCGGCGCACATAGCGAAAGTTGTAGTTGATCGTGTTGTCGTCGCTCCACAAATTGTCGATTTTTCGAGGCGATTGAAAGGCGTCGATGATCGGCAGCGTCAAGAGCCTTTTTCCAGGCATCGGAAACGGACCGACCCAATTGACGTAGGCCAGATCGCGTTGCTTGTAGGCCGATTCCAGTGACTTCAGGGACGTTCTGCTGGCATCCAGTTTTTTCCTGGCTTCGTCTTCGGCTTCGGTGACGCGCTTCAGAATCGCATCCAGTGCCTTACGGTGTTCGTTGAGCCGCTGGTAGCTCAAGGTGATGTTGTCCAGATCGGCCTTGATCGTGTCGGCTTGAAGTTGAAGCTGGCGTGCTCGAGCCTCGCTTTCACTGTCGCGGACGGCGATGTCGACATTGGCTTTGGCGGCATCCAAATCGGCGTTCCGCTTTTTGCGGGAATCGAGCGCAACTTTTTCTCGGAACTGGACCTGGCTGATGATCGACCGCAGCTGCGTCAGCTGGCGATCACGCAGATCGATCGCCTTGCGGCGAGAGGCCGCACCCTCGTTGGTAAGCGTATCAAGGACGGCTGCGGCGGCATCCTTCAGTTCGTCGTTGCCCTTGCGGATTTTCTCGATGGAGGTGGGGGCGATCGCGGCCGCCGTGGGCTGGACCGCCCGCACTGCGTCGGTTTCGCGGCGGGCGAAGTCCGCCAATTCCGTCGCGAATGCCTCCAGTTCACGTTCGGGCACCGGCTGCGAACGGGTCAGGTCCCAGGCAAGTGACAACTGCTCATGCTCGCGAAAGTTCTCGTCGGTCTTGAATTGCAGCTGTGTCCATTCGTTGTTGGCTTGTTCCACATCCCGCGCCTGATCCTGAAAGCGTTTCCATTCGCGGTTGTGGTCGGCGCTGAGCATCCATAGTGTCGCGCCGAGTAATCCCAGGGCGCTTGCCATGAATATCCAGTGCAAGCGCTTCTGGTCTCGCCAGGTTTGTTCCGTTGCCGGCATGGGAAAACTCCGACGTCATTCCGTCGAAAAAAGTCTGTCAGAAATTCAGCAAGTACTCAGGAATCGCAATGAAGTATTTCAAGTTGATTGTCCAGCGCAGGACCATCTTGATCGGCAGCAGGGCCATCGTCAGCAGCAGGTTGGACATCACCATGTATCGCACAAAACCCATTTTCAAATACATGTTGCGGAACAGCGCGCTGAACGGCGGGAAGATCACCAACAGCGGCGGAAGCACGGTGAAGTAACCGACCATCAACGCGATTCCAGGCAACTCCCGAAAGACGACATAAGCGACTTTCAGCAGCAGATCCGCGTCCTCGGGGGCCTTGGGCATCGGGCGGTTCAGCAGCGTAATCCAGAAATGCTGCGATAAATCGACATTGTTCAGGGCTTCCACCTTGTGCGCGTCCCACGTCTCGTAAAAGCCGAAAAAGTTCCAGTTCGGCCCGCGCAAAAACGTTCCCATCACAATCAGCGTGATCCAAAGCACCAGAAAGCCAAATTGGAAAGTAATGTAGGCGAAACGGCGTTGTGAAATCGTGTAATAGCCGTTCCCCAACTTGTTGAAGTCCAAATAGGGGATCGCCATCAGCCCGCCGATCACCGTGACCGGAAGGACGACGCCCGCCATCCAGGGATCGTAGTAAACGAGCATTTCCTGCAGGCCGAGGAAGTACCAGGGCGCTTTGGAGGGGTTGGGAGTTTTCATCGCGCTCGCTGGTTCCTCCAGCGGTGCCTGCAGGCCGATCGCCCAGAGCAGCATCAGTGCCGTCAGCGCCACCATGCAGATCAGTTCGGTGTAGACCAGATCAGGCCAGACGAGTACTTTTTCCGCGTCGCGTGCCTCCAGAGGCGGCTCACCTCGCGCGGCTCGTTCGTCGTTCAAAACCGCCCGGCGCGTCGCCAGCCAGGTGAAAAAACCGAGCAGAAATACCAGGCCGACAATCGGAACGTTATCGGGCTTGGTGACGACCGACGCGAAGTTCTGATCGGTCATCGAAAAGCCCATCAACAGCAGGCTCAGGTTCAAACCGGTCCAGGCGATTTCCGGGCGGGAGAACCAGCGACGGCCCACAAACAGCACGGAAAGAACCAAGAATGTGCCGATCGAATAACTCACCGGGGTCATCGCTTTATCGAGTCCCGCTCGAACCGGCTTGGGAATCGAAATCACATCCACCAGCGATGGATCGACGGAGTACGCGATCGGACTGATCAGCAGAAACAACGACGCCGCGCCCAGGCAGGCCAGCGAACTGCCAAATTCCAACCCACCCACTTTAAACCAGGTCTTCGATTTGCCTGTCTGCCACAGGTAGAGCGAAGCAAGCGCGTTCATCGCCGCCAGAGCAACGTAATACGAGCCCAGGAAGCCGCGTATTTGCGCCAGAAACTCGTCCAGGGGAAGATGCCCATGCATGTTTGTTGTATCCCACTACAGCGGTCCGCTGATGCCGCCGTCCTTTCGTACCCGCCAGAAATGGATCGCGATTAATAACGAAGCCGCCAGCGGAATCGCTACGCAATGCAGCACGTAGAAACGATTCAAGGTTTCTTCGCCGACAAACCGCGCCCCCAACAGCCCGAATCGAGCGTCCGAGGCATTGGTGATCATGTCGATTCCGTCGACCGTCAACAGTGCGGCCCCCGGTCCCTCGTGTCCCAAGACCGGATGGGCGCGAGCCATATTCGAACCCACCGTGATCGCCCAGATTGCCAACTGGTCCCACGGCAACAGATATCCGGTGAATGACAGCAAAAGCGTAAGTAAAAGCAGGATCACTCCCACCACCCAGTTGAACTCCCGAGGCGGCTTGTAGCTGCCCGTCAAGAAAACGCGATACATGTGCAGCCAGACCGTGATCACCATCGCGTGAGCGCCCCAACGATGCAATTCCCGCATCAATCCCAGCGAGGTCACGTCGCGCAGCGCAAGAATGTCGCTGTAGGCCCATTCCAAAGTAGGGCGATAGTAGAACATCAACAACACGCCCGTGATCGTCTCGATCAAGAACAAGAAGAAAGTAACCCCCCCCATGCACCAGGTATAACTGAGCGCGATCCCTTGCTTCTTGGCGGAAACCGGATGCAAGTGAAGGAAGAAATTGGTCAGCATCACGACGATCCGATTGCGACGGTCGACCGGCATCGGATGACGAAAGATGCTCTTCCAGATCTGCGACTCACGAATAATTTCGCTCAGCGATGGCATAAGGCTCTCGACTCAAGTCGTGCGACAAAACTTCAAACCGGGAACTTCAAACCGGGACAAACGAAGAACCGTCTTTCCATTGGCCCAACTCTTCGTGGAATACGCGACTCTTGTCGACCTCCAACTGCCCATCGTCGGAGACTCGAATCGCATACCGTTCCAACGGTCGCGGAGCGGGACCTTCGAAGTTCACTCCATCCTTGTAAAAACCGCTGCCGTGGCAGGGACATTTGAATTTCTGTTCCGCTTCCAGCCAATTGGGCGTACAGCCCAGGTGCGTGCAGACCGACTTGATCGCAAAGATCTGGGGCTGCCCTTCGTATTCGGCTTTGACGATCCAGACGCCGAATTGGGCCTTGAATCGTTCGTCCACTTGCCCGAGTCCCAGCACATCCGGGAATCCGACTTTGAACCGAGTCGGCGGCTCCGTGAGGATATTCGGGAACATGAACCGCGCCAGTCCCAGAGCCCAAAGGACGTGTGTTACCGCCAGCGAGGCAAACCCCAGCGCCAGGGATGACCCGACGATCTTGGCATTGACGCTGGCAAAAAAGCTGCGACGGGTCTCTGTCGCAACGACGTTGCCCGTCGGGCGAACGACCGCGTACGCCGGCTTATCCGGCATCGGCGGCACGGCAATCTTCTTCGATTTCTCTTCGGCTGGCTTCGCCCGTGTCGGGACCTCGGACTTGGAAACGGGGCCAGGCTTGGCCCCCGATCGGACCGCCGAGAGAATGCTGGCGGTGTCCAGCGCGGCGGGCGATTTGGTTGGCGTCGCACTCGCCGGTGCCGCCGGCCCCTTGGCGGGCTTCGCCGCCGCCGCTTTGTCGCCGCCCTTCGCCGCCGCCGCTTTTTCTTTTGCTCCGGACTTGGCCCCAGCGTCCGTTCCACCTTGGGCCGTCGACTCGGATTGCGCCGACGCTGCAGCTGCCGCCGGCTTGCCACCACCCGCTTTCTCACCGCGAGCCGCCGCCATCATGTCAGCGACGCTCATTTTGGACCGATCCGCCGGCTTGGCGGCTGCTCCACTCGAGGCAGGCGCTTCCTTTGCTACCTTCGCAGGCTTCGATTCCGCCGCCGCCGTTTTTTTCGACGAGGCATCGTCACCGGATGGCGGCGCGGTTGGGCCCGCATTGCCTCCACCGTCCTGCTTGCGACAAGCGGCCAGCATTTCCTCGACCGACAGCTTCTTTTTGTCAGCCATATTCCCGAATGCTCTACGTTGAAGTTCTAGGAAACCACAATCCGACTATCTCCGTCCCGCACTCCGTCTCGCGGGGTGAACCAAACCCGTTTCATCGCCCGCAACACCCGCCGCATCCTCCGGCAAGCGGTGCGCTGTGGAATGTCCGTAAAAACGGCTCCCTACGAACGAAACTAGCCAGCAGGTCATCAACCGCCAGCGCCGGGGATTTGGCGCTCAAGAGCTGAGTCGGACCCGACAGGGTATTCATCCGCAAGCCAAAATATGCCAACGGTTTACGCTCGAAGTGCCCTTGCTTGTGATATTTTTCACGAACCCTGGCGAAGTCTGAAGCATTCTCATCCGCTTGTCAACTACCCAGTCCGCCAACCGATCTTCATGTTGCCTGTTAACTTCGCGATGCCCCCACGCATTTCCCCCCGTGGCCGCCAACTATCCATGCCGTCGGACCTGTTCTAGAATCGGCACCCGTGGGTCGGCCAAGACCCGGAAAGAACCGAACAGGATATCGTTCCCATGAATGTTTTGGTAGTCGGCAACGGTGGCCGGGAACACGCTCTGGCCTGGAAGCTGAAACAGAGCCCGCTGGTCGATCGCGTTTTTGTCGCTCCCGGCAACGCCGGCACGGCGCTCGACGCCGAAAATGTCGCAATCCCGGTCACCGATTTTGTCGGTTGATTCGCTTTGCGCAAGAGCAAGCCGTCGGACTGACCGTTGTCGGCCCGGAACTGCCGTTAACCGAAGGAATCGTGGACGCCTTCCAACAGGCCAAGTTGCGCGTTTTTGGACCCACCCGAGCCGCGGCGCAGCTTGAAGGCAGCAAGGTCTTTTGCAAGAGACTGCTGCACAACGCCGACGTACCGACCGCGGACTACCAGGTATTTCGGGATGCGGAAAGTGCGTCGCGATTCATCGCCGACCGCTATCTGGACGATCATCAGTCCTGCCCGGTTGTCGTCAAAGCCGACGGGCTCGCATCGGGCAAAGGTGTATTTGTCTGCAATAGCCGCGTCCAGGCATTGGACGCAATCGACCGGATCGCGCGACAAAGGGAGTTTGGCGACGCCGGCAAAGAACTGATCATCGAGGAGCGACTGGACGGCCAGGAGGCCAGCGTCTTGGCGATCACCGACGGCCGCACGATTTTGCCTTTGCCTCCGGCACAGGATCACAAACCGGCCCACGACGGTGATCGCGGTCCGAATACCGGGGGCATGGGAGCGTACGTTCCGACACCGCTGGTCAGTTCGACCATGATGCACTGGATCGAAGAGCACATCCTGGTACCGACGGTCCACAGCATGAAACGGATGCGTTTCCCTTTTCAGGGTGTCCTTTACGCCGGGCTGATGGTTACGCATCAAGGTCCCAAAGTTTTGGAATATAACGTTCGGTTGGGCGATCCCGAATGCCAGCCGTTGCTGATGCGGTTGAAGAGCGATCTGGCGGAACTGTTGCTGGCGACGATCGAGGGACGGTTGGAAGAGTTATCGCCATTGGAATGGGATCCGCGACCCGCGGTTTGTGTCGTGATGGCCAGTGAAGGCTACCCGGGCGGCTATCAGAAGGGCTTTCCGATTCGCGGTTTGGACGAGGCGTCCCAGATTCCGGACGTCAAAGTATTCCACGCCGGGACCCGGCTGCAGCAGGACCAGGTGTTGACCGATGGCGGTCGCGTGCTGGCGGTGACGGCGCTCGGTTCATCGATCTCGGCGGCGAAGTTGCAGGCGTACACCGCCGTCAAGTGCATCCGTTGGCCGGGAGCCTGGTGCCGCAAGGACATTTCCGACAAAGCGCTATCCGGAAGCCGCTGAATCGTCGCTCGATACCGGCCGGTCGGAATCAGGGATTGCCCGGATTGCGAACGGAGTCTTGTGATGGCCGGCTCGTCCCTGGCGGCCGATTGCGGTTTCGATGGGCGGAGTGGGGCGTCTCACAGGGCGGGTCGTGCGCGGCGAAATCGGTTGCCTCCTGCATATAGTTGTCGGGAAAGGGGTTCGACCAGGGAAGCGGTTCGACGGGATCGGTTGTGCCGGGGTTGTGCAGATTAAGTTCGCGTAACCAGTAGGCAATCGCGGCTGGTCCGAGTTCCTGTTCGGGTTTCGTCGCCGGATTCTTCGCATCGTCGCCGTGGTTCCGCCGGGCAACGAGCAATTCCGCGAACCAGACGTGGCTATCGACGGCGGTTGCCCGGCGTCGCCGGGCAGCGCGCTGCACGCGATGGTCGCTCGACACGACGGTCAAACGGCGTGGCGCATGGTTGGACTGAATCAGTTCTTCAAGCAATTGATCCGCGCTCTCGTGGTCGGCCGCAAAATGGATGGAAATGCCGAACAGGCTGGCACGGCGTGGCAAGCCTGGCGGCGCTTCGGAGGCGTCGAAGACAATCTGAGTCGAGGCGGCCCGATCCCCCAGCCTCTCGGCCAGAAATCGAATCAGCTCTTCGCGGCTGCGTTGAAACGGCCGACGCGCGTCCGGCGGCCCGAAAATTCCGCTGGCATGCAACAGATTGTAACCGTCGATCAATATGGCCATCGCTGCCCCAAACCGTGCGATCCGCACGTGGCGAATTGCCGCGCCTCAACCGCCTCGCCTTCACGCCACTCGCGAGGTTATAGTGAATCGTGCTGCGACCAATGCTACAAGGAATTGTACTTGAACCGTACCGGTGAAATCGAGGTCGAATTTGGCGTGCCGATTCCCGGCAGAATTCTGCCGCGCGAGCAATGGGTTCAAACGGCAATCAAGCGGCTTCCCCAGCCGCCGCCGCTCGACCTTGCGCAACTTTTCGGCCGTCGCGCACCGGTTATCGTTGACATCGGCTGCGGCAACGGCCGATTTGTGGTTGCGAACGCGGTGCGGCATCCCGAATACGATCATCTGGGCATCGACATCCTACCGGTCGTGATTCGATATGCCACACGCCGCGGAAACCAGCGCGGACTGTCCAATACGCGATTCGCCGTCTGCGGTGGCTACGAATTTGTGACCGATTGGCTGGTACCCCGTTCCATACGGGAATTCCACATCTACCACCCACAGCCGTTCAAGGATGCCGCGTTGCGGGAACGCCGCCTCATCACCCCCGAATTCCTGGTCGGGGTCCACCGTGCGCTCGAACCGAACGGGCGGCTCTACCTTCAGACGGATAACCCGAAGTACTGGCGGTACTTTCAGTTGGTGGTGCCGGCGCTGTTCGACTTCGCAGCGCACTCGCAGCCCTGGCCGGAGGATCCCCAGGGGCGAACTCGACGCGAGATTATTGCGCGCGGCAAGCGGCTGCGCGTTTACCGGGCGACGGCGACCGCGCGGCATTTTGATGACGTCGCACGGTTCGATGAACTGGCACGCACTCTTCCTCGCCCCGACTTCGACGCCACGGAATGATCGGATCGGAGTTCTTGCTGCTGCTCCGTCGCCAGGTCGACGCCGATTCCCGGACGCCTAGTAGCCGGTCCTCGAGCCGAATCCGCGCATGAAGAAAAAGCCGAGCCCAAGCATCACGATCGAGATCGCGATCCAATGCTCGCGTGTCAAATTCATCGAAGAAATTGCGCCGAGCGTTTGGGTTACCTTGTAACAAATGGTGTTCCACATGGTTGACACCTGCGCATGAGATTTGCCAATGGCGAGACGACTACCTGATTCAACTCTAGATCGAAATTCGATTCGGGTGACCATTCTGGCGCTGTCTGTGCCGAAAACGCACAAGACAGGGAATCGGAGAGCGGCGATTTCGTTTCGGATCGGGTTGGCGGATCGCGCCGGATATGCCGGAACTAACACAAATTCCGTCCCGCGGGCGGTGCGGGTTGCGACGCCGCCGTGCGGTGTTCAATTCCGCGGACTTCTGTCAGAATGCATCCCATGGTCGCACCATGGGAATCTCGACATTTTCTGGCTGGTGTCGCGCGCGTGATCATCACTCCGCCGCTCGGCATTCGAATGATGGGTTACACCGTCCAGGAGTGTCTTGCCGAGGGGGTTGAGCGGGATCTGACGGCAACCGCACTGGCCTGTCTTCCGGACCCTTGACAATTAGCCGCGCGCAGGTCGAACGCCGTGGAGGAGTCGTAGCATGCGAAAAGCACTGGACATCATGGAATCCTATGCGGCTGCCAGGCCCGCATCGCGGGCCGCTTTTCAGCGTGCCCAAACCGCGTTGGCGGGCGGCGCCGGACATGACCTTCGATTCGCTCGCCCGATGCCGCTCTATATTGCTCGCGCGCTAGGTTGCCGTAAATGGGATCTGGACGGTCACGAGTATATCGACTTTCTGATGGGCAACGGCGCGCTGTTGCTCGGCCACGCGGCACCCGATGTGGTGGCGGCGATCCAGGACGCGCTGGCCAACGGTACGCACTTCGGCAACGATCACTGGACGCAGATCGAGTGGGCCGAGCAGATCCGCCAACTGATGCCGTCCGCGGAGCGGATACGGTTTGTGAATTCAGGCACCGAGGCGACACAACTCGCCCTGCGCGTGGCGCGCGCCTGTACCGGGCGCACCAGGATCGTGCGATTTGCCGGCCACTTCCATGGTTGGCACGACGGTGTCGTACACGGATTCCAACTGCCGTTTGAAGCGGACGGTTCGACCGGCGTGCCCGCCGCAGTGCGCTCGGATTCGATCCTGATTGCCGATGGCGACTTGAATCGGGTCGAGGACACTCTGGCGGGAGACACCGACATTGCCGGGATTATCGTTGAGCCCTCCGGCGGATCGTGGGGCCGGCAACCGCTCGATCCGCAGTTTCTGCACGGGCTCCGCGAGATGACGGATCGCAGGAACCGCGTGCTGATTTTCGACGAAGTGATCACGGGATTTCGCTACAGCCCCGGCGGAGCGCAGGAGCTCTATGGAGTTCGGCCCGATCTGACTTGCCTGGCCAAGATCGTGGCGGGCGGCATGCCGGGCGGCGCTTTGGCCGGTCGCGCTGACTTCATGGCGGCATTCGATATCACGGGAGATCGGCATCGCGATCGGCATCAACGAGTGGCCCACCAGGGAACCTTCAATGCGGCTCCGTTGTCGGCCGCGGCGGGGCTGGCAACGCTGCGGCGGATTGCCAGCGGTGAACCGACACATCAAGCGGATGCCGCCGCCGCGTCGCTTCGTGAACGGTGGGACGGCGTACTCGAGAAGCATGGCCTGGCCGGATACGTTTATGGCGTCAGCTCCACCTACCACGTCTATTTCGAAACGGACGCGCGACGGATCGCGGCTTCATCAACGCGGGCCGATCTTCGCACCGCCGACCCCACCCGGCTCAAAGGAATGCCGGGGGAACTGATAGAAAAATACCAGCGCACGCTGCGATATTTCGGCGCGGATAACATGAGTTGCACGGGTGGCGTGCTCTCGGCAGCACACACGGCGGCAGATATCGAACAGGCCACCGAGATTTTCGAACGCACCGTGCTGCAGCTGCGTGACGAGGCCGTCGTCAAGTTGATGCCTGGCTGAAGTCGCGCCGCTCCCGGAACGGCTTGTCGATCGTTCGAGCCGAATCGCGATCGTTTTTGCAATTTGCTTGCGTTATCCGCGGCGAGCCGTAGGCTGAAGGTCGTGGAACGATTCCGTTCCAGGATGAACAGCGTCGCGTGAGGCAGCTTGTCCGATCGCCTTGCAACGCGATGCGACAATCAGCGTTTCTCGAATTGGCCTGAATTTCCGGGCATTCCGTTCGTTGCGGAACAGGTGCCGAGGCGATTTGGTCGCCTTTCGATCGCCGCTGAAGTCTGAAAATCCCAGTGTGTACGGGGGGAGGCCCGGAAGTTGTCTTCATGCGTAATGAGGCAACGTCGGAGCGGATGTAGTTTCCGGGGCTGCCCCGAATCGACGTCCGGGCGACTTCGAGTAATCGCAGTCGCCCGGCGTTCGACCCTCTTCCTGCCGTGGTGCCCCGATCCCGATCGCCGTGTTCCCAGAAGCGACGATGACGACGACAATAGGTGGCGTCTGCCCGCCGCCACAAAGCCGTCAGAGCCAGAGAATAACTTGATGCCGGTTATCGTATCGCACCGACCCGAGGACCGTGATGCGGCATCGAATCGGCATCGTCGAGAGTCGATCGCGCTGGTCGGGATTCTGATGCTCGCCGCGGCACTGCGCCTGTGGCAGATTCGTGAGCCGCTATGGGTCGACGAGCTGCATACGTCGTGGTGCGTGATGGAGTCGTTTCGGGAGGTAGCGCCACGCGCCCGGATGGGCAATCAGAGCCCCCTCTATTTTTATCTGGCCTGGTGCAGCGTGCGCACGCTGGGACCGTCCGAATTCAGCCTGCGCCTGCCGTCGTTGTTCGCCGGGCTGGCGTTGATCGCGTGCAGTTACCGGGTGGTGCGGCAGGCAACAACCAGGCCGACACTTGCGCCGCTGCTTACCGCCCTTCTGCTGGCAGTCGATTCGACCGCCATATTCTATGCGCAGGAAGCGCGGCCGTACGCTTTTGTGCAGTGGCTGGGCGTATTGCAGATCGACGCCTGGTGTCGGGCTTTCGGGTTCACCGGCACCCGGAGTCGTTCGCACGCCATGCGCTGGATTTCGTTGTCGCTGCTGCTTTTTTTCCTGCACTACACCAGCCTGCTGGTGATCGGGTTCCAGATCGTCGTCGCTTCGATCGCCGTTTGGTTTCAGAGTGGTGTTCGCTTGCGCGAAAAATGGACCGAGTCACTTCTCCTGGCATTGCCGCTGGCCGGTCCGCTGGCGGTGATGGATCACCTTCGTTCGATTGTCTCCCACGCCGATGAGTGGAGCACGATGGTCCCGCAGGACAGTCTAGCCGCCCTGCACACCGCGCTGCCGCAGTTGCCTGAAATTCTAGGCAGCGTACTCTGTCTGCTGCTGGCAACGGGATGGTCGTTCGTGCAGCGTTCGGACGGAGTCGGGAATCAGCGATGGCGAATTTACGTTGCATGGTCGGCGCAGTTTGCCGGTCCCGTCGCTGGGGCTTTTGCGTTTACGCGACTGGGACTCGCGCCCCTCCTGCATCTGCGTTACCTGATCCTCGGCGCCACCATCCCGGCCCTGCTGATCGGGTTTGCGGCGACGTTGCTTCCCACGAACCGCTGGCGCATCGTCTACCTGCTGGTCGTCGGAATGCTCAGCGTTGGCCGTTCGCCGTTGCCGGCCCAGGTGATGCGGGACGGCCGGCTGCTCGCGGACCGCAATGAAGACTGGCCGTCCCTCGTGCATGAACTGGACGACCTGGGCCGTCGCCATTCGCTGCGCGTGCTGCTGTTCGGCAATCTGGTCGAGGATCGTCGACTTCAGACCGCGCGGCCGGCCGAATTGGTCGAGTACCTGCGGTTTCCTCTACGAGGCCTGTATCGACCGACCCGCAGTGAATGGGCCGTGATTCCATTCCCCACGCACGCCCACACCAACTTTGACGCATTGCGCCTGCTGCCGTCGACCGCGCACGTCGATCGTCTGGACCTGCTCCCTGAAGACGCCCGCGATCCGTCGGCTGCTCCACGCGCTCCTCCGGCATTGGACCGCATCGTCACCGTGATTCGCAGCGGCGACCAGCGCTTGGTGCGCGGCATTGAAGAGCAGCTGCTCGAATCCCGGCGCCTGCGGTTCGTACGACGCGTGGCATTCGGCCGATTGTGGCTGACAGAATTCGCGCCCCTGCCGTGACGGGGAGCGCGGAGACCGGACTGATCGCGGGTCCGCAGACTGGCCTCGCCCGAAAGACAAGGGGGCGTTACGGGACGCTACTCAAGCGGCGTCCCGTCTTCCCAATCCGTCTTTTTGTCGCCGAAGGCAGCGGCTTTGACATAAAACCGCCAGTCAACGGGAAATCTCCAGACTTGGAAGAAGATAAACGCCATATCTTCGGCGGCGGATTGTTCGTCGCCGTAAATGTAGACTTTTCGGAACGGGTCGTAGCCATCGACATCTTCTTCCGTCAGCCTGAATTGAGGTCGATCCCGCAAATAGAAGAAGCCCTTTCGGCACCGCAGTATCTGTTCGGCTTCGGCACGGTACAAAGTCTGAATCGGCATATCGAGGCAGAACCAGTTCTTCTCGATACTGAACTGGACGAAACGGTTCTGCGAGTCGTCTTCCTTCCATCCCTCATCAGGAAGCTCAATCATTGGCGAGTCATCGGTTACGGTGATGCTGGCAATGCCGGCATCATCAAATCCGGCCATGACGAGTTCCAGGACAGGTTTCACTGCCTCGGTCAACTCAGCATCGCCCGGACCATGGGACGGAGGGCGCTCCTCGAAAATGATGAAACATGGCCCGTGAACCTGCTCGTGTGCCCGGTGATACATCTTCTTCAAGTAACCGGCAAACTGCTCGATTCGTCGTGCAAGTTCCTGGCTGTAATCAAGCATCAGCGATCCTCTCCCGAGCTACCAGCAGCATCTTCCTCCTCGAGACGAGGCCTTTCAGAGCATTTTTGATCATGGTGCGCTCCGCCAGCCGGAAGCCCTCACCACGGCGGGCGTAACGGGGAGCCGACGCTATACCACATTCGGGACGACGAAGGGCGCCCGATAGGGACGGGTCAAGAGCTGGTTGGCCTGATCGTCGCCGACGAATTTTTCGGCGGCCACATCCAGTGCCAACGATCGACCCATGAGGTAATCGGCGTTGTCCAGCGACACATTCACCGCGCGCAGATTCTCCTTGATCGTCTCGAACGACTCCACGATTTGCTTGTTGTCGCCGATCGCCTTGTTCGCCGCGTCAAATCTGGCTGGTGTTCCCAGGCGGAACGAAATATTTCCCAAATGGCACAAGGCGCTGGAAAAATGCGCCACTTCGGCATCGCAATTATTGTCGCGTGGATTACGGCTCCGAACCGTGGCGATGAAGCTGCCGAACGCATCGCCCGGCGTGACTTTGGCCTCCTCGCCGCCTTCCGCTCGCTCCGGCTTGCCGCCGTCTTTGGGATAGAAATTCCCGTCCCGCCGAATCACTCCTTCCGTGGTATAGAATTCGTTCGTGACTTTGTTCTGGAATTTCTCGCCGTCCTTGACCAGCCCGCGCGTCTCGAACACCAGCAGCACGTCGCCGAACTCGTACACGGCCAGCTGCATATTCGGCGTCTCGCCCTGATCCGGCCCATCGGGCAGAAATCGACCACCCAGGCTCCAGACTCGTTGAGGCAGCGTGGCGCCCTTGATCGCCCAGCGTGCGACATCCATTTCGTGGACGCCCTGGTTTCCAGTATCGCCGTTGCCAAAATCCCAGAACCAGTGCCAATTGTAGTGCACCAGATTCGGATGGTACGGCTGCTGCGGCGCCGGACCCAGCCAGAGGTTGAAGTCGAGGTGGGCTGGGGGCTCGCCCACCGGCTTTCTGCCGATGCTCCAGCGCGGTTTGCAGCAATATCCTTTGGAAACCAGCAGCTTGCCATACTTACCGGACTGCACAACGCTGATCAGGCGCGCCACGCTCTGACTGGAACGTGTCTGCGTGCCGTGCTGCACGACTCGACCATATTTCGCCGCCGCTTCGACGCACTTCCGCCCTTCGAAAACATTGTGGCTGATCGGCTTTTCCACATAGACATCCTTACCCGCTTGACATGCCCAGACGGTGATCAGCGAATGCCAGTGGTTGCAGGTGGCGACCGAGATCACATCCAGATTCTTCTCGTCGAGTGCCTGCCGGATATCCTGCACGCAGACCGGATCGCGCCCCGTTGCATCCTTGATCCGTTTCGATCGGGAGAGGAACAGGCTGCTGTCGGGGTCGATCAGGTGCGTCACCTCGACACCGGCCGACTTGAGCGTGAGAAACTCGTCGATATGGGACCCACCGCGACCGTTGATTCCGGCCACGCCGACGCGGATGGCGTCGTTGGCACCAAGAATTTTCCCGGACGCTTTGGTGCCGCCGATTGCGAACAGCGGAAATGTGGTGCTGGCTGCCAGTCCCTTGACGAATTCTCTACGATTCCAACGCGCCATGTTGCGGGTCCTCCGATTCGGGTGGGTATACAGCCGACCATGAGAACGCCACCCGTGGCAAAAGTCAATTCTTTTCGTCGCCCAAGCGATTCGCGTGGCAAGAAAAACGGCCGACTCTCGCGGGAAGAGCCGGCCGGGCCGTGGGTGTGGCAAACAAGATTTCCGAATCGGGTCAGGCGAGCGTGTCGATCGAAGGGCTGATCGGAGGGGAATCCGGCAATGGCGAGGACGGCGCGGTCAATGCTGCTTCGATTGTTGCCGAATCGTCGAAGATTCCCAAAGTCGGGCACGGCGCGACGCGCACGTAGCCAAGGCCTCGGATTACTTCCAAGATTTCGCTGCAGGTGGGGAACATCCGGCCATTCGCCCGTTTGTACGCGTCTAACGCCTGCATGAACTCGATCTCCTCCGTGGAGTAATCCCGTTCGCAGGTGGTAGGATCGATCTGGCGGCGTCGCGGTACCTTCCGCCGCTCGGCTGTCGAGCGACGTTCGACGGCGACCGGCACGTTCTGTTTGCGGCGTTCGGAACTGTCCCGGCGGTCGTTGACGAGGCGACGATCGACTTTGACTTCTTTCTTGACTTTACCCACGGAACATTCTCCCAGCGTTGGTGAGGGGTGGCAAATGGGGAATGCGGCGAACTTGTACAGCTTATATCGGTGTGAAGTCGCGGTGAGTTTATCGATCGGGAAATCGGGGCAATTGTGCGGAACTTTTCGTACCAGCCAGATTCTGCCGATTATTCCGGGGCTCGGGTCGGCCATTGTCGCCACGCCCTGGAATCGGCATAATCGCGAGAGGTTACCTTGAGATCAGGTCTGCCTTTCAACTCGTCCAACGGAAACTGGTTATTCGAGAAAGGACTCGCTATGAATACAACAGTCATGAACAAGGAGGAAATCCTCGCCAAAGTGGCGAACAAGGAAATAACGCTGGAAGACGCGTCGCGTTTGCTGGACGACTTGGACAAGCCCAAGCGGGGGCAGCTGTATTGCAAAGTCAGCGAGAAAGGCGGAGTCAGCGTCTATGGTCTGCAACGCATGCCTGTCACGCTATATGTCGAACAATGGCACCGGCTGCTCGACTACGCGGAGGATATTCGCGCGTTCCTGAAAGAGAACGACAGCCGGCTGAAACGCAAGCCATAGTCCGAAGCCGAAATCGGGATATCTTTTGTTGGGTGGTACGGTGGGACCTGCGGTGCGGCGTATTTTGTTTGTCGCGATGGTGTTGCTTCCGGTCCTGACAGCGCCGCTTCCGGATCGGATTGTGGCGGCCGCCGCTGACGCATCATTCGACGTGGTCGTGGTTGGTGCGACGGCTGGTGGGGTGGCGACAGCGATCCAAGTCCGGCGGATGGGCCATACGGTGATTCTGGTCGAGCCGGGCGCGCATGTTGGTGGATTGACCAGCGGCGGATTGGGCGCGACCGACATCGGCAACAAGGCGGCGATCGGCGGGATCTCGCGGGAGTTTTACCGCCGGGTTCGCGCCTACTATCAGCGGCCGGAGGCCTGGAAGTTTGAGCGGCCGGAAGACTACCGCAGCGGGCGGGCTTCCGAGGCCGCGAAGGAAGACGCGATGTGGACATTCGAACCCCACGTCGCCGAGCTCATTCTCCGGGAAATGCTGGCGGAAGCGGATGTCGTGCTGCGGTTGAACTGCCCGCTCAATCGCCCGCTGGCTGTGGAAATGCACGAACGACGGATCCTTGCCGTACACACGCGTGGCGGCGATTCGATTCGCGGACGGATTTTCGTCGACGCCACCTACGAGGGCGACCTGCTCGCCGCGGCCGGTGTCAGCTACCACGTCGGACGCGAAGCCAACTCGACTTACGACGAGACCCTGAACGGAGTGCAAACCCGTCAGGCGCTCAAGCATCAGCTGCAGCCGGGTGTCGATCCCTACCGGCGCCGCGGGGATCCTGGCAGCGGGCTGTTGCCCGGCGTCCATGCCGACGGGCCGGGCGAGGAAGGCGCCGGCGACCGCCGGGTTCAAGCCTACTGTTTCCGGATGTGTGTCACGGACGTGGAGGAAAATCGAATTCCGTTCGAAAAACCGGCCGATTACGACGAATGGCGTTACGAGTTGTTGTTCCGCAACTTCGAGGCGGGCGAGACGAAAGTGCCTTGGAGCCCGTTCCTGATGCCGAATCGCAAGACGGACACCAACAACAACTACGGATTCTCCACCGACAATATTCTGATGAGTTACGATTGGCCGGAAGGGGATGACGAGCGGCGCGAAGCCATGTTTCGCGAACACTTGAGCTACCAGCGCGGGCTGATGTGGACCCTTGCCAACCACCCGCGCGTGCCGAAACAAGTTCGAGACGAAGTCAGCCGTTGGGGCAACTGCCGCGACGAGTTTCCCGAGCATGCGGGTTGGTCGCATCAACTCTACGTGAGAGAAGCGCGGCGCATGATCGGTTCTTTGGTCATGACCCAGCATCATTGTCAGGGCCGCGAAATCGCGCCCGACCCCGTCGGCTTGGCCGCCTATGGAATGGACTCGCATAACGTGCAGCGCTATGTCGATTCCAACGGTCACGCGCGCAATGAAGGCGACGTGCAGGTCCACGGATTTACGCCGTATCCGATCGGCCGAGCGGCGATCGCGCCGCGCGAATCGGAGTGCGATAATCTGCTGGTGCCGGTGTGCGTTTCCGCATCGCACATCGCCTACGGTTCGATTCGCATGGAACCTGTCTTCATGGTGCTCGGTCAATCGGCCGGGACGATCGCCTGCCTGGCGCTGGACGAAAAAGTGGCGGTGCAGCGCGTCGATTACGCGCGGCTCGAAGCCCGCCTTCGCAACGATCGACAGATACTGGCCTGGAAGAAGTCGGACGCCAAATGACGCATCGCCCCGGAACCGGCTCGATCCTGATTCGCCGCGCCGAGCAAGTCGCAATGTTGTTGTCGGCGGTGGATCGCAAACTGGTTCTGGCGGAGAGTTGCACTTCCGGATTGATCGCCGCCAGTCTCGGTCGAATCCCCGGGATTTCACACTATTTCTGCGGTTCCGCGGTGACCTATCGCGAGTCGGTGAAACAAGCCTGGTTGTCGGTCCGCGGCCGGGACCTCGAGCGGTATTCCGCGGTGAGTGACCCGGTCGCGCGGCAGATGGCGGTCGGCATATTGAAAGCGACCGACGAAGCTGACTATGCGGCCAGTGTGACGGGGCATCTCGGTCCCGACGCGCCCGCCATACAGGATGGCCTGGTGTTCGTGGCAATCGCTGTCCGGCTGGGGCGCTTGATCCGCATCCGCCATTCGGCCAAACGGGTGCTGCAGTCGCAATCGCGGATCGCCCGCCGAAACGAAGCGGCTTCGATCACGTTGGAGTTGCTCGCGCAGGCGATCGAGCAGGAGCGCGATCGATGAACCACACCATCGGCGATCGCTCCCCTTCGCAGCTTCACGCCGTTATTTTTGATCTCGACGGCACGCTCGTCGATTCGCTGGCAGACATCGCGAACTCGGCGAATGCGGTCCTGGTCGCGATGGGTTTTGCGGCACATTCCGTGGAGTCGTATCGGGCATTTGTTGGCGAGGGTGTCGCCGTTCTGTTTCAGCGAGCACTTCCGGAAACGGCGCGGGACGAGGAAACCTTGACAAGCTGCCTGGCGAGAATGCGGGATGAATACGGGCGGCGTTGGAACGATACCACGCGGCCGTACGCCGGGATCATGGAGGTTGTTTCGGCGCTTCGCGGACACGGGAAACGGCTCGCCGTGCTGTCCAACAAGCCGCATCGATTTTCCTGCCAATGCGTGGACGCGTTCTTTCCACCCGGTACATTCGATCTGGTGCTTGGACAACGCGACGGCGTTCCTCGCAAGCCCGACGCGGCCGGCGCCCTCGAAATCTGCGCATCGTTTGGACTTTCGGCGACGAGCTGCCTGTTTGTCGGCGATTCGGCCGTCGATATCCTCACTGCACGTAACGCACAGATGCCCAGCGTGGGTGTCACCTGGGGCTTTCGCTCACGTGAAGAATTGCGGCTGTCGGGCGCGGATTTCATCGTCGACAGCCCCGCGGAACTGCTGGCGATTGCCGGCGTCGACTGATGGAGCATCAAGCTCGATCACCAATCGCTTTTTCCGAAGATCCGATTCGACCTCTGACCGGACGGCCTGCCGACTCCTTACTTGACGCTGCCAGACTGGTGTCCGATAATGGTCCTGCTGTTCCTGGTGCCGGCATTGCAGGTTCATGGCTGTTGGGAGTGAAAAGTATGACGAGATACTGTTGGCAAAACGCGCGAGCGATCGGCTGTATCGTGCTCGGGTCTTGCTTGGGGTGCGTGGCCCTCTTGGCACCGGCCCAGGAGGCGGTGCAAGTGACATTTCGCGACCGTACTGCCGAGCTGGGTCTGGAGCTGGGAAACGGGTCGGCATGCTGGGTCGACGTCGACCAGGACGGTTGGACCGATCTCTGCGCTGCCGGTACGGTATGGCGGAACGAAGCTGGCAAGCGGTTCAGCAAACTGGCAACCGGTGTGGGCGAGGTCGTCGCGGCCGACTTCGACAACGACGGCTACCCCGATCTGTTTTCCTATTCTTCGATGCAGGTATTCCAGAACCAGCACGGGAAGTCATTTGCGGCATTTTCATTGCCACCTCTGCCCAAATGCGTTTCGCTGGGCGCCTGCTGGGCCGACCTGAACGGCGACGGATTCGTCGACCTTTTCATCGGCGGATACGAGGACTGGGACGCGGGGGTCACTTATCCCGACCTGGTGCTCTTGAACGAAGGCGGCAAAGCATTCAAGCTGGCCTGGAGCGATCAACGCTATCGCGCTCGGGGCGTCACAGCCTGCGACTTCGACCAGGACGGGGACGTCGATGTTTATGTTTCGAATTATCGACTGCAGCCGAACGTGTTGTGGCGCAACGACGGCAGCGGAAAACTGGAAGACGTTGCTAAGGAACTGAATGCGCTGGCCACCTCGCCTGGATTTGCCGGCGGACATTCGATCGGAGCCAGTTGGGGCGATTTTGACAACGACGGGAGATTCGACCTGTTCGCCGGCAACTTCGCTCATGTCGACGGTCGCGGCGATCAACCCAAGTCGCGATTCCTGCGCAACCTCGGGCCCGACGCCAAATTTGCCTTCGAGGATCGGGGCCCGTGCGGAGTCCATTACCAGGAATCTTACGCCAGTCCATCTGCGGCCGATTTCGACAACGATGGCAAACTGGATCTGTTCTTTACCACCGTGTACGAGACGGCTTCTTTCGGAGTAAAGAACAACCCCACGCTGTTCCATAACGACGGCGGTTTCGCCTTTTCCGATCGAACGGCCGCGGCGGGACTGGCCGGGCTGCCACCGACCTACCAGGCGGCCTGGGCCGATTTCGACCAAGACGGCGACATCGACCTGGTAACCGCGGGACGACTGTTCGAAAACCAAAGCCCTGCTCGGCATTGGCTGGCGGTGCAGCTGACGGGAAACGGGAAGAACATCAATCGATCGGCGGTCGGGGCCCAGGTACGACTGCGAGGCAAGAGCGACGAGGTGCTCACGCGGCAGGTCGAGGCCGGTACGGGTCAGGGTTGTCAGAACGACCTCACACTGCACTTTGGCGTCGGTGATTTGCAAGGACCGTATTCCGTGGAGATCAGCTGGCCGGATGGTTCCCGAAAATTACTCGATCAGGTATCGATCGATCAGATCTTGAAAGTGGATGGTAGTCGATGATCGACGTGGGGCGTGTTGCACGACCGGCTACTGTTGTTGTGGGAATGGCGATCTGGGGTTCGCGTTGCGGCATGCCGTTTTCGCGCGATCGGATTCCGAGAGAAGACCTGGCAAGAAAGAACCGTTCGCCCCTCTCCCAGGTAATTCCTGGGAGAGGGGACGGGGGTGAGGGGATTGGACGCGACGTAGCGCACCTGGGCCGACCGAACGACGCCTTCAGCGTCAAAGAGCTTCGCGGTCCAGAGTCGGCCGCAGTTCGGCGAGTGTTTCGGAAAGCTCCTTCCCCGCGCTGGCGGGAGCAAAAAGCAGCGGAGATTGTTCGGCGATCGCGCTCAGGCACTCGCTGCGCCATCCGGCATCATTGGCCAGCCGGACCGCCATGTTCGCATAGCCGGCCGCGTCATCGGCGATCAGTGACTTGAACCCCATGCGGTCGTAGCAGACCCGGGTTGTGCGTCCGCGCATGTAGGGTCCCGGCAGCGTGACGATCGGTGCCGTGACCCCCAGCGCCAGCATCGACGTCGTTCCACCGTTGAAGTGCAGCGTGTCCAGTACCACATCGCTGGTGGCAAGCAGTTCCAGGAATTCCGCCATCGGCGCACGATCGATCCACTGAATCCGTGAGCAGACGTCGGGCATCGAGCGTTCGAATCGTCGCTGCAGCAGGTTCGACCAATCCGGAGATTCGGCGCGAACCAGAACGATCGATCCCAGCGGATCGGCACGCAGAATTTGCGCCAACAGGTCGTCCATGTCCGGATGCAGCTTGAACAACGTCTGCGGGCAGAAGTAGACATGGCACCGCGGAGAAAAGCCGAGTCGCTCCCTGACTTGCGCATGCGGTGGCAGCGTGGGGCGGGCCAGCCGCGTCATCAGGCTCTGCAAACGAACCAGCCGTTCCCGATAATGGTCCGCTCCATCGGCTGGTTCCATCGTGTCGTTCGAGAGAAAATAGTCGATGGCGGGAATTCCCGACGTCAATGGATGGCCGGCCAGCACGCACTGCACCGGAGCCAGCCGCGCGAAAGCCAGAAAGTACGTAAAATAGTCCATCCCCAGGTCGGTATAGATCAGCAGGTCCAAGCCGCAGTCGGCGATCTGGTGGCGGGCCCGTTCCAGGTCGCCGGATAATTCGACTCGATGGTCCGCCGTCGCCGCGATCGCTCGCGCCACATGGTCATCGACCGGAGACACCCGGATCAGATATTTTTCAAAGCGATCACTGGGAAGTTCTTGAAGCATGCCGCCGAAATGCAGGCCTACCGAGTGGTCGCAGAAATAGCGCGAGATAAATCCAATCCGTTTCCGCCGCCCGGGCCGCCACGGAGACTGGCAGCGTGTCGCCACGAATTGCAGGCTGGGATCGACGCGGGCGTGAAAGTCCGCGATGTACGAAAGCAGGTCGCGTTCGTTTTCGCCATGGTAAGCGATATAGAATGGGGCACTGCGGATTTCCCGCACGGCGCTCTGCAGCCTGCAGCCTCGGTCCAGCAGATTTTCCAGGTCGTGGCGTAATTCGACGCGGCGCTGCATGATCTCCCCGCGAGAGAAGAAAATCGGCGGCATCCGCAGCGCGCGGCGCACCGGATGCCGATCCGGGGATCCGGGCGTCGGTGGAGCATCGCTTGAGGTCTGCGCTCGCTCCAATGCGTGCGCTTCGTCGCAATAGCGGGCCGCCGACTCCAGGTCACCTTGCTCGCAGGCACAGGTCGCAAGGTTTTCTCGAATCGCGACCAGATCGGGAGCCAGCGCCGCCGCCTGCTCGTAGTAGGTCCGGGCGTCCTGGTAACGGTGCAGATCGAAAAGACAACTGGCAATGCCGTTCACCGCATGGGCATCGCCCGGCAGCAGTCGTCGTGCCTCGTGGAAATGCGAAAGCGCCTCTTGGATGCGGCGCTGATCGCGGAGCAACAGTCCCAGGTGCAGCCGCGCACTTCCCAACTCGGGGTCCAGCCGCACGGCGTTCAGAAAATCTGCCTGCGCCGCCTCCGCCCTTTCCAATTCCTGCAGGGCCAGACCCCGATTATCGTAAAAGACGGCCTGCCCCGGGGCGAGTTCGATCGCCCGATCAAAGTGCTGGATCGCCTCGGCGAGCTCGCCTAACGTCCGCAGCGCGTTGCCCAGGTTGTTATGCGCTTGGGCAAAATCAGGGCGCAGGGCCAGCGCCCTCCGCAGCGGTTCCAACGCGGCTCGGCTGTCGCCCAGCCGATAGAGTACCGATCCCAGGCTGGCATTCGCCGTCGCCGCATCCGGACTTCGTTCAACGATGGCTTGATAATGGCGCACTGCGTCGCGAAGTCGTCCCAGTTTCCAGCAGGTATTGCCCAGCTGCTCGCGCAACGCATTCTCTTCAGGCTGACGCTCGACAAGCCATTCCAGATCCACGGCCAGCTCGACGTCTCGCCCCAGCGCCGCCAGAAAGCCGGCACGTACCTGACGAAAAGCCGCCTGCAGCGGCTCACAGCGGATCGCGGCCGAAATCTCCTCGAGCGCCTGATCGTGACGGTTCACGGCCCACAATGCCTGCGCCAAGGCACATCGCGTCAGCCCGCTGCCGGGCACCGCATGCCTGGCCCGCGACAGGAAATCGCAAGCCGCCGCAAAATCGCCCTGCTGATGCCGCGCAACCCCTTTCAAATGCAAGGCCTGACCGTCGTTCGGCGACTGAACCAGCAGCCGATCATATTCCCGCTCGGCTTCCGCCAGTTTTCCCTGCTGGTGTAATCGCAGCGCTGCCGCAATCTTCGACATGATCGGAAAACTCCCCCATCAACTCTCCTATCGGCGTTCGAGAAACCCAAGCTGCAGATTCTACGACGATTCGACCCAAACCGCGCAAATTACGCGGCACGCGTTCCTGCCGTGAGCTCGCACCGGCAATAGGCTCGGTCTGCCGCACGCCTTAAGGCTCGCGTTTTGCCTTCCGCAACGACATCCGTAGAACATCGACCGTTCCACAACGCTTTTCCGCCGGCGCTGCCCGCTTTCCCTGCAGCGTAAAGCCGCAACGCTCGTAGAGCCGGATCGCCGATTGGTTCGTGGCCAGAACGTGCAGGAATACCTCTTTTAAGGCGAGCGCTCCAAACGCCTGGTCGAGCGCCAACCGCATCGCCTCCGTGCCGATCCCCTGCCCGCGATTACTGGCATCGCCAATAAAGACATGCAATTCGGCACAGCCTTTTTCCCAATCGATATCACGCAAATAGAGATTCCCGACATGCTCGCCCGATCGGCAGATGGCGTAGTTGCGCTCGATGTCCGAGCTGGCCATTCGCCGCGCGAGCCACTCCCGTACATTCTCGCGCTGCACCGGCCGATAGTCCCCCACGAGGTGCTCAAACAGCTCCGGGTCGCTGTGCCAGCGAAAGATCGCGTCCGCATCTTGCAGTTCGAGGGGGCGCAGCGAGAGCATGTGAGGTTACGGGGAACGGCAACTGTGGCTGGGGCATCTTGCCCCAGCTATCATGGACGAAATTCTGGAGTAATTGCAATAGTAGATTGTCGGCGATTGTCGCCGCGGGGAGAACCGGTACCTCAGCCGGCTTGGGCCGTCGTGGCGAAGCCTTCCGCGCTCACCGTTCCGTGGTGGGATCGAGTTGCGCGATCAGCGGTCGGCGATCGAGCTGCAGGTTGGCCATTTTCACTTTTCGCACATACTTGTGGCAACTCACACACTTCACCGTCATATCGACGTAGGCCAGCGTGGCACCGTCGAGGTTCTTGTTCTTGGCCGCTTCCGTCAATGCGTCCGAAGCACGACGGAATTCCACGCTGCGCTCAAAGTACTCGGGCGTCTGCAACACCTGCCACATCTCCGCTTGACTGAGCAGACTGATCTGTTGCGAGTGCTTCGCCACCAAACCCACGTCGCCGGTGGTCAAACCCTCCAGAACGCGTTGAGCGTGATCGAGTTTGGCGCGCATGAATGCTTCCAACTTCTCGCCGGGCTGCGGGTGCGCCGGAGTCGCGAGCAGCAGGAGACCGAGCAACGCCGCCCAAGCCGAAAGTTGATGAGCCTTCATGGCAAATTCCTCCCCCAAACGATGGAAAATCCATCTCGCGATCGACACGCAACGCGTCCCTTGACTCAAGCCTTCACTTCCGCAGTCGCATGAGCCGGTTGCTTGACCGTCAGTACCGGACAAGGCGCCCGACGAATGATCGCCTCGGCCACGCTGCCCATCAACAGTCGCGTCAGACCACGACGGCCATGCGTACCCATGACGATAAAGTCGACATTATCGGTTTCCGCTGTACGTACAATTGCATCGGCCGCATCACCCGCCAGCAACCGATGATCCACCGGAATGCTTGGGTCATCGGGAACAACTGCGTCCAGCTGCTGACGCAACGTGTCGGTCGGAACGGTAGGAATCGCATAGACAAATTCCCCGCCTCCCGTGGTCATTGGGATTTCTTCCACATGCACAATCAGCAGAGTGGCCCCACTGTCCCGCGCCAAGGACGTCGCCAATCCAAGAGCGGCATGGCTGCATCCGGAAAAATCAGTGGGAAACAGAATCTTCTTTGCGTTCATGACGGTCTCCTTTACTCGAAAACCCGCGTGATTGTCACTCGCGTCACTTCTCAGTCATTGCAATTCGCACGCCAAGTTCCCAATTCCTACGCCAATCCGGACGCGTGGCGCATGGCGCTTGGATTATCCGGCGATTCCAGGACTCGGCATGACCTGCTGACGCGAAAGCGCGCAGTTCGTGCGACGAATGCGTGCGACTTGGCACACTGGCTGTGCACATCGGTCCGGATCCGCTCAGTCGCAAAGCCTGCAGACCGCAACGTGGCCGAGTCGCTCCGCGACTCGGCGCCGAGGGCGTAGGGTGGGTCGAGGTATTCCCGAGGCCCACCATTCTCCGCAACCAATTCCAACCAGAGCAAATCGTGGAATTTGGATGAGCACGGTATTCCGCATGTTGGTGCTTTTGGTGAGGCGAACCGCATTTTGGTGGGCCTCGGAGTACCTCGACCCACCCTACTACTCCAAGTGCGCCGAGGGCGTAGAGTGGGTCGAGGTATTCCCGAGGCCCACCATTCTCTGCAACCAATTCCAACCAGAGCGTATCGTGGAATTTGGATGAGGACGGTATTCGGCATGTTGGCGCTTTTGGTGAGGCGAACCGCATTTTGGTGGGCCTCGGAGTACCTCGACCCACCCTACTACTCTGCCGAATTTGCGGATCGGTCACGAATTGCACTTTTCGTTTTGCGGCGATACAAGTAGACGTAGATAGGTCGTTGGTCGTGCGTAATCGGGGGCGGTCCCAGGCGTCGCGTGATCGTTGCCAGAACCGATTGGAGGGAGATTCAACCATGTGCAGGGGTCATCAGTTTTTCTGCGTCGTCGTCGTTTCGCTGGCCGTTGTTCCTGGAATGGCGCGTGGCCAGACCAAATCGGAGGCGAAGGATGCGGCGCTGGAGCGCACGCGCAAACAGGTCCTGATGCTGGACGACATCTACAAGACGGCCGTCGTGTTGATCACGGACAAGTACGTACAGGACGAGCAGTCGTTCCCGGCAGGCTCGGCGGCGATTGCACTCTTCGACGCGATCAAGAAGAAGGGACACCACGAAGTCCGGCTGCTCGATGCCACCGGAGCACCGTACAACGATAAAAACGTTGCCAAAGACGATTTCGAGAAGGAGGCGATCAAGCAGTTGAAGCAGGGGAAAGCCACCTATGAGAAAGTCGAATCCCGCAACGACGGGCGGTACCTGCGCATGGCGACGAGCGTCCCGGTGGTCATGAAGAAGTGCATCATGTGCCACGAGGTTTACAACAAGGCGAAAGAGGGCGAGCCGATCGGTGCGTTGTAATACACGCTGAAGGTCGAATAGTCAGGGGGGCACAGCGGATCAGGTTGCAACCACGATCATTCAGTAGGCGGCTGCTCGGCGATTGGCCTTGGGGTCCCCAGCCGCCTCCTTTTTTCCCGATTGGGGGTCGATCCGCAGCAGGCAAGGGTGTCCGGTGGGCGCTTTGGTCGGTTGGGTGTCGTGTCCCAAAGCACGCAAGCCGACGACAACTTCCGCGGGAATGGTGTCGTTCAATTCCAGGCTGGCCGGTTTCGGTGCGGGTTGGCCGAACGAACCGGTATGGTGGCTGGTGCTGAAACGTGGCGCGGCCACGGCGTCGGGAGTTGACAGTCCGAATTCGAGCGAATTCAGCAAGACCTGCAGCGACACTTGATCCTGCAGGTCGCCACCGGCCACGCTGATCGCCGCGATCGGTTTTCCATCTCGCAGGACCAGAGTCGGGGTCAAAGTGATGCGAGGTCGCTTTCCAGGCTCCACGCAGTTCGGGTGCCCGCGCCAGCTATTGAGACTCTGCAAGCGGGTGTTCAATTGCACGCCGGTATCGCCGGCGAAAACGCCGCCCCAGCCGCTCGGCGTCGCGGCGACGACGTTTCCCATGCGATCGGCGACCAGGCAGGTCGTCGTATCGCGGTTCGGCGTCGCCAACGCCATCGCTTTCGCCGTTTCCGCGCGGATTGCGCGCATGCCGAGGGGATCTCCCGGTTGAATTTTCCGGGATGCCTCACGCGGATTCAGCAGCGTCTGCCGCAGTTTGCTGTACTCCGGCGCAAGCAGGCGGGCTGCTGGAACCGCAACAAACAGCGGGTCGCCGTAATAGGCGTCGCGGTCCGCCATCGCCAGTTTCAGGGCTTCGACCGTCAGGTGGATCGAGGCCACTTGATTATGGCCGAGCTGCTTCAAGTCGTGCCCTTCCAGGAGCGCGAGCGACTGCAACAGGCATGGCCCTTGTGTCCAGTAGCCGCATTTGAGGACTTCGAAGTCGCGGAACGCGAGTCGGACCGGCGAGTCGATCCGCGTGGTATGCATCGCGAAATCGATCCGTCGCAGCAGCCCGCCGTTGGCTTCTGACCAGTCACTGATCCGTTGGGCGATGGAGCCTCGATAGAATTCATCGGCGACGCGCCGCAGGCCTTCCTTGCGATCTCGCGTCGACTGCTCGGCGGCGATCAGGGTCGCCATGGTCCGCTCCAGATCGCGGCACCAAGGGTCGGGGTTTTTCGCCAGCACTTGCAGCATCGGTTGGGCCGCCCGTTTGAACGAAATGGTGCCAAATCGATCGAGTGCCACCAGCATCGCGTCCAGGGCGCCGGGCACGACAGCAGCCTGGGGCCCCGTCTTGGGAATGCCACCTGCCGCTTCAAAGTACTCGACGGTTGCCAATCGGGGCGCGCCGCCAATTCCCGCTAAGACTTCAACCGCGTCGCGTTGAGCGTCGAAGACCATGATCGGAACTTCGCCGCCAAAGCAGAAATTCCGCGAGTCGGTAACGCAGAGAACCAGTAATGCCGCGACGGTCCCATCCACGGCGTTTCCGTCTTCTTTGAGGATCTCGATCGCGGCCGCCGACGCCTCCGCGCCGCCGGTCACCACAGCCGCATGCGCGCCGCTGGCGTGCCAAACTCCGGCTCCGTCGGGAATCGAAGTCGGCTGCGCGGCAACCGGTCGCCCGGCAACGGCGAGCAGCATGGTTACCGAGAGCGCCAGGGCGATCGTTGGCAAATAACGGAAGTATCGACGCTGAACCGTCAAGGGACGTGATCGTCGATGCAAACGGTTGCGTGGAAACATCGGGGTGGGGCTCCGCAGTCTGGCAGGGGATTCGTGGAGCGATCATTAGAGCAGTCCCGATACGAATTTCCAGCCGACGGGCCCGCGACGATCATTTACCGGAGTTCACTGTGCGGTACGGTGCGCCGCACACGCGCGACTGTGTCAGCTGGGCCCCCAAACGCAGCCCGTCCGAGCCTGGACCGCAATCGGACAGAACCCACGCGTAAACCGGTCGCTGGCGCGGAAAATCCGCCAGCGCCCGGCCCTTTTCTCCTCGCCGTTCGAACGCGGAACTATCGTCGGGTGAATTGCCCGAGTTGCGGGCCAACATCACGAACCGCCCCGATTCAGTCCCGCCCAGACTTGTCCCGTACTGGCGTCGTAGATCCAACCGGTGAGCTTTTCGGCTTCGGGCGGAATCGTCGTGGCGGCATGGATCGCTGACGAGTCATTGAGCGGATTCGTTGGAATTTCGTAGAGGTAAGGTCCGAAGACGGGCGGGGCGCCCGGGTTGCTGTTCCCTTGCTTGTCGGTTGGCCCCAGCAGTTGCGGCAAGGATTCGGAGACCAGCACAGGCGATCTGCCGTCGTGCTCCATCTTGTAGCGTTCGAGAATCGTTTGCATCTGGTGCAAACTGGTCAGCATCGTGCTTTGACGGGAATCCTCGACCGCTTCTTCGAGCTGCGGGATCACGGCGCCGGCGATGATTGCCATCGCCACCACTACAATCATCATCTCGACCAGAGTGAATGCCTGACGTCGGCGTCCGCGCAGCGCGCAACGCCCGACGTTGATGCGTCGAATAGGATCGAATTGAGGTCGCTCCAGGTTTGGCATACGAAATAATAGGACGCGGTTTGGCAGACGCACTGAGTTGTGGTTTTGTGTTGCGCGACGACCGGTCGTGTGCCAGCAGAATCGCAGGAAACGATTATTCCGGCTGCCTGACGACCGTCGGCCGCAGGAACTCCAGGAACTGCGGCGCCGCGGATTTGCAAGTTACCTCCTGACATTGCGGGATAATTCGATTAGGCTGATCGCATGCATACCTGATCCCGATCGCTTCTTTCGCAGCATGGTTGAATACGACTACGACATTGTGGTGGTGGGTGCCGGACATGCCGGTACCGAGGCGGCGCTGGCGGCGGCGCGTATCGGTGCCAGGACTGCCTTGCTGACGACGAACTGCGATACGGTGGCGCAGATGAGCTGCAATCCGGCGATCGGCGGTGTCGCCAAGGGCCAGATTGTGCGTGAAATCGACGCCTTAGGCGGCGTCATGGGCCGGGCAATCGACGCGACCGGCATCCAGTTTCGCATGTTAAACGTCCGCAAAGGCCCGGCGATGCATAGCCCCAGGGCTCAGGCCGACAAAAAAGCATACCAATTCGAGGTGAAGCGGATTGTCGAGTCCCAGCCGAATCTGGATCTGCGGCAGGAGATCGTGGAGGACCTGATCGCCGATGCCGGCTCGGACGGTCGTCGGCGGATCGCTGGGATCAAGGCTCGAGGTGATGTGATCTATCGGGCCGGTGCCGTCGTGCTCACCACGGGGACGTTTCTTCAGGCGATTATGCACACCGGGGAAGCAACCACACCCGGCGGTCGTGCGGGAGAGGGTACGACGACCGGTATCAGCGGAGCCTTGCGGCGATTGGGGTTCGAAGTGCGTCGCTTCAAAACCGGTACGCCTCCGCGCATCAACGGTCGCACCATCGACTACAGCCGCACGGAACGGCAGCCAGGCGACAGCGTTCCGCGTCCCTTCTCCTTCCTGAACGACGCGATAACGACCCCGCAAATGGATTGCTGGATTACCTACACCAATCAAGCGGTACACGAATTGATCCATGCCAATCTGCACCGTGCACCGATGTACTCCGGCCGCATTCAGTCAACCGGACCGCGCTACTGTCCCTCGATCGAAGACAAAGTGGTCCGGTTTGCGGACAAGGAGCGTCACCAGCTGTTTCTCGAGCCGGAGGGGCGGCAAACCCACGAGGTCTACGTCAACGGAATCTCGACCAGCCTGCCGCGCGATGTGCAGGATGCGATCCTGCGGTTGATTCCCGGCCTGGAACAGGCGCAGGTAATGCGGTACGGATACGCTGTCGAATACGATTATTGTCCGCCAGACCAGTTGCTTGCCTCGCTGGAGTCGAAGTCGGTCCGCGGGCTCTTTCTGGCCGGGCAGATCAACGGAACGACGGGTTATGAGGAGGCGGCCGCGCAGGGGCTGATCGCCGGCGCCAACGCGGCCCTCGCGGTCGCCGGTCGGGAACCGCTGGTGCTACAGCGCAGCGAGGCCTATATCGGCGTGCTGATTGACGACCTGGTGACGAAAGGAGTGGACGAGCCGTATCGGATGTTCACCAGTCGCGCCGAGTTCCGGCTGGTGTTGCGGCACGACAATGCCGATCGACGGCTCACGCCGCGCGGCCGTGCCGTCGGACTCATCGACGATGCCCGCTGGCACAGGCTGCTCGAAAAAGAACTGCGCCGCCAGGCATTGATGGAGCAATTGGCCCAGTTGCGAGCCGGCGACGTGCCGCTCGACCGCTACCTGCGGCGTCCCGAGGTCGAGTTTCCTGATCTGGCGGCGATGTTTGTGGAACTGGCCGGCGTCCCCGCCGATGTGGCGGAACAGGTATCGATCGACGTGAAATACCAGGGATATGTGGCGCGGCAGGAATCGCGGATCGAACAGCTGAATCGGCTACGGGAACATCGCATTCCCGATTCGATGAACTACGAGATGATCGTTCACTTGCGGGCCGAAGCGCGGCAGAAGCTCACCCGTATCCGGCCTGGCAACCTCGATCAGGCCAGCCGCATCAGCGGCATTACGCCGGCCGATCTGGCCTTACTGCTCGCCCATCTCCACCGAGGATGAGCGGGGTCGATGCGGCGCGAAGAATTTAGACTGATTGCCGTAAACTATTTCTATACAATGCCTTGTGGCAAAAATATCAATCTTGACGCTCTGGGCGACCCCGCTATAATTCGGGCGTTTGGCAAGTCTGGCAAAGCGGGCAGAACCGGTCAACGTTACCGGTTACGTCGAGCCAGAGGATTGCACGAATTGCGGACGTGACGGAGTTTGTAACACGACGGGACTAGGGACGAGTGGGGTGCCGGGAAACCGGGATCCCATCGGGTTCCCAGGCCGGCATGGTTGCCGGTCGAGAACCTTCGACCAGGGGTCCCCAATCGGCTAGGAAGGACGGTTGCCAGTCATGAGCACAAAGACAGTTTTTACGACCGGCGAGGCAGCAAAAATCTGTAAGGTGAGCCAGCAGACGATTATCCGCTGCTTCGACAATGGAACCTTGAAAGGATTTCGAGTTCCCGGGAGTCGTTTTCGTCGCATCCCGCGCGACCAGTTATTCGCCTTCATGCGAGACAACGGTATTCCGACCGACGCGTTGGAAAGCAGCAAGCGGAAGGTGCTGATCGTCGATGACGATCAGGAATTGGTCGAGTTGCTGGTGGACGGGTTTGAGCGAGACGGCCGCTTCGAAATTCGCACGGCCAATAACGGCTTCGACGCCGGCATGCAGGTCAAGGAGTTTCGGCCCGACCTGGTCGTGCTGGACGTCATGTTGCCCGATATCAACGGCAAGGAAGTCTGTCAGCGGGTTCGCAGTGACGAAACGCTCGACGCCGTAAAGATCATCTGTATTTCCGGAATGGTGGAACAGGACAAGGTGGCCGACCTTCGCGCGTCGGGAGCCAACGATTTCCTGCAAAAGCCGTTTACGGTCGACAAACTGCTGGATCGCGCCTGCGATCTGCTGGAAATCGAACGGATGGTTGCCGGCTGATGGCCTGGGAGTTCACCCGGTTCGCGGGAATCGGGCGATTGATTTGAAACCGGGTTTACCGCGGATGTGGCGACTTCCTCGATTGACGTCGCAAGGGGCCGATTGGCCGCTTCCGTTGCTGCCGCGCACATCCGTTGCGATTATCCGCGCATTGCTGGCCGACTCCCAAGAGGAGTCGCGCCAACGGTGGACGCAGCAGTTGGAAGCCGACCCGGCATTGGCGGTATGGACGCTTTCTGCAGCACAGCGGGACTCGCCAATCGATCCTGCATGCCGCGGTTGGTTCGATTCGCCTGTCGAACCGCAAGCCTTGGCTGACTGGCTTTGTTCCCGATCGCCGGGGATCTGGCGGGCAAGTGACATCGACTATGCCGTGCCGCCCGAGATCGCCGCTCGCCCTGCGTGGCAGCGGCTGCTTGCGTACCTGCGGTCATTGCTCGATGAATCGTCGCCGCGGGACTTGCAGCGGTCTCCTTCGCCGGCGTTTACAGGAACGCGATTGACCGCAGACGGATTCTGGCACCACGTCGCGAAGTTTGTTGTGCTCTGGCGTGGAAGTGCCGCTCCGCAGTCCAGGGACCGCGACGAACAGCCAACGATCGTACCCTGTTGGCTGACTACGTTGGCGGAAAAGGTCACCTTCGAAATGAGTGCATTCGATGGGGATTTGAAAGAGCAATCCGGCGGGCCGCTCGACGAATCCGGACAACAACTGCTGCTGCCGTCCGTGGTGGCGCGGCTTTGCGCGCACCAGGCGACCGTCGAACGGCTGGAGAGTACGCTCGAGAATCGCAAGCTCTCCGCACTCCGCGAGCTTGCCTATGGGGCCAGCCACGAAATCAACAATCCACTGGCAAACATCTCGACCCGCGCGCAGGCGCTGCTGCGCGACGAACGTGAGCCTGATCGACGACGCAAACTGGCCACGATCCACACGCAAGCAATGCGGGCCCACGAAATGATCTCCGACCTGATGTTCTTCGCTAAGCCTCCGGCACTTCGACCGGCGCGGCTGGAACTGTCCCACCTCCTGGCATCGGTAGCGGCGGAAGCAAGCCCGGATGCCGATCGGCAAGGCACGGTTCTCGAACAGCAAACCGGCTCCGCCGAGCTAAGCCTCGTGGCGGATAGTGATCACCTCAAGAGTTGCCTGCGAAGCCTGGTAAGCAACGCCCTGGAGGCGCTCGGCGAGGGAGGTCGCATCGTTCTGGCCTGCCGCCCGGCTGACGACTCGGCCGTAGAGATCTCCGTGGCGGACAACGGTCCCGGTCTATCCGACGCGGCGCGGCAGCATGCCTTCGATCCGTTTTATTCCGGGCGCGAAGCCGGCCGAGGGCTCGGATTCGGTCTGGCCAAGTGCTGGCGTGTCGTCGGCATGCATGGCGGAAACGTCTCGATCATGTCGTCCGCGGAACGAGGTACGATCGTCACCTTGCGTTTGCCCGCCGTGCCCGAGGCGGCGGCGGAAGCGTAGCCAGCCACGATCGTCGGCCAGGAGATCTCGCAGAGACGCTTTGACGCAAGAGAATAGGATCTCGCAGAGGCGCTCAGACGCAGGAGAATAGGATCTCGAAGAGACGCTGAGACGCAAGAGAATAGGATCTCGCAGAGGCGCTGAGACGCAAGAGAATAGGATCTCGCAAAGGCGCTAAGGCGCAAAGTAGGAAAAGTTCAGTCGCCCGGTCATTATGTTTTTTGAGATTTTTGACGTGGCCGCGCGTCGGCCGGCTTCGCCGCTTCGCCCTGGGGTCGCATAGGACCGCCGCTTTCCTCTGCCGAACGGCAAATGGTCGCTATATACTATCGCCTGGAGGCCGGCGCGGCGTCGTGGTCGTCTGCCGCGACGCGTTTACCCCCGATCCAACTTGCGAGGACACACCGATCATGGCACTCTTTCGTCGGCAGGAGATACTCGACCGGCTGCGCGCCAAAGTAGCGAGCGGGCGGCCAATCATCGGCGGTGGCGCGGGGACGGGCATTAGCGCCAAGATGAGCGAGGCGGGGGGAATCGACCTTCTGGTGATTTACAATTCAGGCAGGTTCCGCATGGGGGGCCGTGGCTCGCTTTCCGGCATGATGCCGTACGGCGACGCCAATGCCATCGTGATCGAGATGGCCCGGGAAGTGCTTCCCGTCGTGACGCGTACCCCGGTGCTCGCCGGCGTTTGCGGAACCGATCCGTTCCGCGTCATGAAGCTGTTCCTGCGACAAGTGGACGAGGCCGGTTTCTCCGGCGTACAGAATTTTCCGACCGTAGGACTGATCGACGGCAAGTTCCGTCAGAATCTGGAAGAGACCGATATGGGTTTCGGTCTCGAAGTCGACATGATCCGGTGTGCTCATGAAATGGGCCTGTTGACGACACCCTATTGTTTCAATCCCGATGAGGCAACCGCCATGGCCCGTGCCGGTGCCGATATCCTGATCCCGCATATGGGACTCACCACGAAGGGCACCATCGGCGCCGGGACCGCCTTGTCGCTCGCCGATTGCGTGCCGCTTGTCCAAGCGATGCACGACGCCGCCAAACGGATCAATCCGGATCTGCTCGTGCTCTGCCATGGCGGACCGATTGCGGAACCCGAGGATGCCCGATTTATCCTCGAACATACCCAAGGAATCGTCGGGTTCTACGGCGCGAGCAGCATGGAGCGGTTACCCGTGGAGCCTGCGATCCGTGATCGCGTGCGTGAATTCACCAACCTGCCGCTCCATTCGCCGCATTCTGGTTGACGGGGAACGGGGAACGGAGAACGGGGAACGGGGAACGGGGAACGGAGAACGGGGAACGGGGAACGGG
>Ga0233425_10000727_pt1 | contig 81969 bp, 89 predicted proteins | sample Watercolumn_Towu_2_FD_181712 | JGI IMG/M metagenome (GOLD analysis project Ga0233425, IMG submission 181712) | Freshwater microbial communities from Lake Towuti, South Sulawesi, Indonesia - Watercolumn_Towuti2014_140_MG | ecosystem: Environmental > Aquatic > Freshwater > Lake | place...
CAACTGCTACTCAAACAGCACTAGATTCTAAGTCTAATACCAGTCACACCCATAGTGATGCTACTATTACCTCTTTAGATGCATCTAAGATAACATCTGGAACAATTAATTCTGCTAGATTACCATCATATGTAGACGATGTTCTAGAATACATAAATTTAACAGGGTTTCCTGGAACAGGAGAATCTGGCAAGATTTATGTAGCATTAGATACTAACAAAGTATACAGATGGAGTGGATCAGCATATATCTATATAACTTCAGGGGCAGTTGATTCAGTTGCTGGAAAAACTGGGGTTGTAACCTTAGTTAAAGCTGATGTTGGTCTTGGTAATGTAGATAATACATCTGACTTAAGTAAGCCTATATCAACTGCTACTCAAACAGCTTTAGATTCTAAGTCTAATACCAGTCATACTCATAGCAATGCTACTACAACTGTTGCTGGTTTAATGTCAAGTACAGATAAATCTAAGCTAGATGGTATTGCTTCTGGGGCAACAGCTTATGTACACCCAAGTGCAGATGGTTCATTACATGTACCAGCTACTGGGACAACTAATGCTGGTAAGGTTCTAACAGCTGGTGCAACAGCTGGTTCATTAACTTGGACTACATTGCCAGCTGATGCTGTTACTTCTGTTGCTGGAAAAACTGGGGTTGTAACCTTAGCTAAAGCTGATGTTGGACTTGGTAATGTAGATAATACATCTGATTTAAGTAAGCCTATATCAACTGCTACTCAAACAGCACTAGATTCTAAATCTAACACCAGCCATACCCATAGTGATGCTACTACAACTGTTGCTGGTTTAATGTCAAGTACAGATAAATCTAAGCTAGATGGTATTGCTGCTAGTGCTAATAATTATGTACACCCAAGTACAGATGGTTCATTACATGTACCAGCTACTGGGACAACTAATGCTGGTAAGGTTCTAACAGCTGGTGCAACAGCTGGTTCATTAACTTGGACTGCACTACCTGCTGATGCTGTTACTTCTGTTGCTGGAAAAACTGGGGTTGTAACCTTAGCTAAAGCTGATGTTGGCCTTGGTAATGTAGATAATACCTCTGACTTGAGCAAACCTATCTCAACTGCTACTCAAACAGCACTAGATGGGAAAGCAGGTACAACCGGCTCTGGTGCAAGTGGTACTTGGGGTATCAATATTACTGGTTCTGCTGCACAACTTAACGGTTTGTCATCGACTCAACTGTTTAACAACATGGGAGCGAACCACGGTAACTTTGGCGGGTTTGACAGCGTTTCAAATTTTGGGCCGTTTTTTGCGCACACCAGTTCGGGTACAAGTCCAGGAACTGGGTCGTCACAGTTTTACGGTTTAGCGTTAGGTCTCGGTAATGACTACTCTTATGGTAGTTATGCGTTGCAACTTGCAATTCCACGGTATCACAGTTCTGACAAGTACATCACAATGCGAGCTCGCGAAGGAGGAACTTGGGGATCTTGGACAAAGATAAGTGCAGGGTATGCTGATAGTGCAGGTTCTGTATCTTGGGCTGGTGTTTCTGGTAAGCCAACTACACTAGCTGGTTATGGTATCACTGAGACAGTTGCGACATCAGGTGTTTCGTTTACAAATAATGTAGATTTACGCGCACCGATCTTCTACGATTCCAACAACCCTTCTTATTATTTAGATCCAGCATCCACTGGAACATCATTACAAATCGCAGGAACTATTGAACAAGGTCATAATTATGCACATCCAAATATTGAATGGTCTGCTCCCAACACATCGACCGGCGAAGTAATCTTCTATTTACCCGGGACTATATCTAATTATGGTATGGTTCATATGGTATTTGATATATACGAATATAATTCGCCACGTATATGTACTGTTATTATCGGGGGTCATAATTGGCAGACTTGGTATAATACTGCTTGTAATGTAATTGGCTATACAGACAAATCGATTCGTCTCGGTGTTAAAGATGGAAGATTTGTAGTTGTATTTGGAAATACTAGCTCTACTTGGTCTTATGGCCAAATTAGACTTCGCAAAATCCAGAATGGTTCTTACTATAATAACATTATGGATCTTGGTGGGGACTGGAGTACTGTTCAGACTACAACTGAATTATTTTCATTTATCACCGGTGATCTAAGAGGATTAAGAACGCCTGCGTCACTTGAAGTAGATGGTATCATTTACGGATATTCTGATGTCCGTACTCCAATCCTCTATGACCACAACGACACCAATTATTACGTTGATCCAAACGGTACTACTAGAATAAATAATCTTTACGTAACAGGCGGAGTTGCTGGCTTATCTAACTCTTCTTCATATACAGAAGCGGCAATTGAAATAAGAGAGCGAAATTTCGGTGGTGCGCAAGATGATACATGGGCAACTGCTCCTCGTCTTTCTTTCCATTGGAGCGGCCGGGTAGCGTCACAGATTGCTCTTAGTTCTAATGGGTGGATAAATATAATAAACAATTCAGGCTACGGGTTTGAAAGTTTTAGAGCCGGGGCTATCTACGCCACTGGGGATGTTACTGCATATTATTCCGATGAACGTCTCAAAACAAAGGTCGGAAAAATAGAAAATGCTCTAGAGACAATAAAGTCAATAGAAACATTCAAGTACACACATAATGATATTGCCAGAGAGAACGGATTTGTTGGTGACGAAATTCAAATCGGCCTTTCAGCACAAAGTGTCGAAAAAGTAGTACCAGAAGTTGTTAAACATGCTCCATTTGATATACAGTCAGTTGATGGAGAAATTACTAGTAAAACAGGGGAATGGTATAAAACTGTACAATATGACAGGTTAGTACCAGTTCTTATTGAAGCTATTAAAGAACAAGACGCTAAGATTGCGAAATTAGAAGCATTAATCATTAATATTTTAGGAGAAAATAAATGATTTACACATGGAAAGTTACAGGTATTAAAACCAAAGATGTTTCGGCATCTAAGTTAGGGGCTATAGTTCAAACTTATTGGACCAAAACAGGCACCGACGAAAACGGAAACGAAGGTACTTTTTCAGGAGCTACGCCTTTCACCGTAGATCCTTCAGATGACTCAGGTCCTTTCATTCCATTTGAACAGCTAACAGAACAGGATGTATTATCCTGGATTCAGTCAGTTGTTACCGGGGGGTATGAAGAGCATGTAAACGGTAAAATTGCCGAACAAATCGAGCAAAAAGTTAAACCTGTAATAGAAGCCAAAATGCCGTGGGCACCTGTAGAAGAAAACTATACACCCCCGACATCAAAAGAGCCAACCTAAGAGACCGTTAGCGAAGAGAGTTTAACGGAAAAATAATAAGTTAAGGAGTATAAAATGGGAAAAACTGAAAAAACCCCCATCGTTATTGACGATATTGAATATCACTTTGAGGATATGACTCAAGAGCAACAAATTTTGGTTAATCATGTTGCTGACCTAGACCGTAAAATAGGAGCCGCTAGGTTTAACGTGGACCAGCTACAAGTTGGTCGGGACGCGTTCTTTAGTATGCTCAAAAAAGCTTTAGAGAAGAGCCTCGACGAGCCTACTGAGCCCGCTTAGTAACAAGTAGAAAGGCACCTACCTTTAGGGTAGGTGCCTGTGCATCCTTTTGTAAGTTTAGGCAAAAGGTTTGGTTGTTATAGCTTTCGTAGCTATCAAAGACTTAACTAAAAAGTAGAAAGGTTAAAATATGTTAACATTATTATCCACCTTACTAGGCTTCGCTAGTAGCGGGCTACCTAAGTTACTGGAGTTTTTTCAAGATAAAAGTGATAAAAGACACGAACTAGAACTAATGCGCCTGCAGACCGAGAGGGAGCTAGAACTACAAAAGGCAGGGTTCCAAATCCAAAAAGAAGTAGCTGAGATCAATTATGGCTCTCAGGTAGTGGATGCTCGAATTCGAGAGGCTGAAGCTTTATATGCGTTTAGTAGTAAGCTAAACGAGGGAGCTAGCTCTTGGATAGTCAATCTACGTGCTAGTGTACAGCCTGTCATTACTTACGGCTTATTCGCTTTGCTAATTGCTGTCGATGCTTTTGCCGCTTGGTATGCGTATTATAGTAGCGTTAGCTTTAGTGAAACTATATACATGATTTGGAGTGAAGATACACAGGCACTATGGGGAGCTATTGTTGCTTTCTGGTTTGGGGGTCGTCAATTTGGGAACGGTAAAAGATGAAAGTCTCAAAAACCTCCGTGGCTTTAATTAAGCATTATGAGGGGGTAAGGCGAAAGCCTTACCGCTGCCCCGCAGCTTTATGGACAGTAGGAGTGGGGCATGTCCTGTACCCGGAGCAAGCAAGCTACCCTAGCACGCCTGAAGGGATGAATTTTAGAAGAGCGTACAATATAAAACCTGAAGATAATCGAGATTTTACGGAGGAAGAAATTGATGCAATACTTTATAGAGATCTACAACGATTTGAGCGCGGAGTTCGCGTGTGCTGTCCTGGCAAACTTACACAAAATCAGTTTGATGCTCTTGTCAGTTTTGCTTTTAACCTTGGTTTGGGGGTCTTTCAGAGGAGCACCCTCCGTCAGAAGGTTAATCGCAGAGAGTATAAAGCCGCTGCGGAAGAGTTCCTAAAATACGTTAAAGCTGGAGGCAGAGTTCTAAAAGGTTTGGTAAGACGTCGAACGGCTGAACGAGCTTTATTTTTAAGTGAATAATATGATTAACACACTACATCCTAAAGTGCAAGCTGCTGCTAACACTTTAATAAATTTAGCTGCTAGTAATGGTGTACAAATAGAAATTGTAGACGCTCTTAGGGGAGAGGCTCGGCAGGCTGCTATCTATGCACAAGGCAGAAAATCCCTCGAATATACTAATAAGTTAAGAGCTAGAGCCGAGTTGCCTCCTATATTAGAGTCGGACAATAAGTGGGCTACTAACTCCAAGCACGCTAATCTTAGCTATCACGGGTACGGGTTAGCTTTTGATATAGGAATACACTCAGAAGGTCAGCTATTGATAGCTAGCAAAAAAGTTGATTGGTCAAGCCCTGGTATAGAGCCCTGGCTTACTGTAGCAAGGTTGTCCAAACAGATTAACGGACTAGAATGGGGTGGTAGCTTCACCGCTAGTCCTGACATTGCTCACTATCAAATGACTTTTGGGTTAACAATAACTGATCTAGTTAAAGGTATTTTACCTTAAAAAAAGCCACGGTTTTTACCCGTGGCTTTTTGTTACTAGAACACCTGAGTTCTTTAGGAAATCTATGCCTGCACTATCCCTGTATTCTTTATCATAGAATAAGTACTTTATACCGCTTTGATATATCAGTTTAGCACATTCCATACAAGGGCTGTGTGTAATGTATATAGTTGCCCCTTCAGCACTTTCATGGGATTGTGCTAACTTAGCTATAGCGTTGGACTCTGCGTGTAGTACCTCAGGTTTTGTGGATAGTCGGTTATCTACTATAGTTTCACAACAGTTGTCCCACTTTGAAGGCATTCCGTTGTACCCTATAGAAATAATACGTCGGTTTTTTACTATTATACATCCTACTTTGAGGCGAGTACAGTGGGATAGATCCGCAGTTAAAAATGCTACATCTAAAAAGTACTTATCCCATTTAGTCATTTCAGACATGTTGTCCTGTACTCCCAAATCCTCCCGCACCTCTAGTAGTTACTTCTGCTTCTGTACTCGACTCAAATACTATACTAGGTACAGTTTGAGGTACAAGCTGTGCGATTCGTTCACCTAAAGGTATTATCACAGTATCTCCTGAAGTATTAGTCATAATAATTTTTATCTCTCCTCGGTAGTCGCTATCTATAGTACCAGGAGAGTTAGCTACTCTCAGCGGAGTTTTTAAGCTAACCCCCGATCTTGGCCGCACCTGTAATTCGTAGCCTTTCGGCATCGACATCAACCTGATCCCTGTCGGGATCAACTCAGTAGAGTAAGGCTTAACTTCCACTTTAACGTTAGCGCGAAGGTCTACACCACTCGCCCCTTCTGTAGCGTAAGTAGGTAAGCCATATTCGTGATTAAATTCCGTCTCTATTTTAATAGGTAGCTCAAGCGAAAACATTGTCAATCTCCTTCATATTGTTAGCCCCTATAGCTTCCTCACAGTAGGTCAATATGTCGACCAGTTGTAAGTTCAGCTCTAATAGGTCTTTAGCTTTGTTTAGGTTTTGTATAAATTTTTGTTTGCCCGGTAGAGGGAGGGTATCAAGTAAAGTAAATATATCAGTATGTTCATTTAGTAGTTGTGAAGCTCTTTTAGGCCCAATACCTTCAACCCCTTTTATGTTATCTCCAGAGTCTCCCATTATAGCTTTAAACCCTACATAATTAGAAGGCTGGATGGGGTAGTGTTCCTCCCAATTCTCTAAAGTAGTCTCCTTTCTAGTGACGTAAGAAAATCTACTTACATTACTATCTATCAATATGTCCCAGTCTTTATCTGATGAGACTAACCAGATATTATAGTCTTTTTTGTACCTTCTAACAATATAAGCAGCTATATCATCAGCCTCAACCCCTTGAAATCGTAGTACTGGGTAGTGTTTAGAGACTAAAGTTAAGCAGTCAGAGAAATCCGTAAAAAACTCTTCAAACTCTCGCTTTTCTTCTTCTGTTTGATTTTCATACTTTTCTTTGCGGTTAGCTTTATACTCAGGGTATAGAGTTTTTCTAAATTCACTAGAGCCTTTATCTGCGGTAATCACAACTTTTCCACACTTGTAAGAGTCTGCAAGGCTTTGAACTGTCTTTAGGAACTCGATACCAAAGTCTCGCTTTTTCGCGTGCTTGTAGCGAAAGGCAAAGTTAAGTCCGTCTACTACTAGTAAGTTATTAGTAGCCTTTTTAGTCATATCTGAGAATTTCATAGTACAAAATTAGGTTTACAGTAATTGATAAAGTCCTCAAGTTTCAGTACCCACACATTTAAGTGCCCTATAAGGAAGTATCGCACGGGTAACTTATTTGGAGGCGTAATAATGTCGTCTACGGCGCACATCAATTTTCCACGGTCGTGTTTGAATATAAGCAGAGGCTTTCTATTAGTTTCATGAGACTCCCGAATAGTTTGCTCCCACCAAAGATCAAAAGTGGACTTAACCGTAGTTGTTAGTATTTTCGAGGTTAGTTGGTCCTCTGCATAGTGCTTCACTTCCACGCAGTATATGTTAGCTACCCCTGGTATGTATAAGTCGCCTTTCATCATATGAACTGCACTTAAAGCACCAGAACTAGGGGTACGCTCCCATTTATGGAGGGTTAGCTTTCTTAGCTCATCCCTTACCTTTAATTCCGCCCTAGCGCCTTTATCTCGGGAATCAACCATCTTCTATCCTTGAAATACCTTGCTCTTTTATAACTTGCATTTTTTTAATTAGGGGGTGGGAATAACTATGTGATATTAAGAAAGTATTAAGTTCTTCTTTTAAAAGAACCTCTATTAACTTTTCCCTTCCATAGTTATCTAGTGCATCAATAGTCTCGTCTAAGAATAGTATATTAATTCTGGACTTAGATAGACTAGCCATTAGCCTTCGGATAGCTAACAAGGTTGAAGTGGTAACTCTAGTTAATTCTCCAGCACTTAAGGAGGTTATTTCCACTTCTTGGCTGTTATCTACTATTATAACATTTAATTTATCGTTGTTTATTGCAAAGTTTAACTGGAACCTACCATCTGAGAGTTCAGTTAGGTAGTAGTTTGTTAAGCTCTGTAAATCTTTTACAGAGTTTTCAATCTTGTAGGCTAATAGTCCGTTTGTACTAAAAGCCTTCTTCAAAATCTCTAGTAACCCCGACTTTTCCTCCACCTCTTTTAACTCCGCCCGGTGGGTAGAGAGGGTACTTTTCAGTTCTTCTAGTTGTTGCTTTACTACTCCTATTTTTGCATTATGTGTAATAGCAGCAGTATTAGACCTCTCCGCGCTGGATATACTCTCTTGAGTTTTTAAGATAGCAGCCTCCAAAGCTTTTATCTCTTGCTCTAGTTTCGTTCTCTCGAACAGGATTTTAGGTAAAGTGGTATCAATTAAATTTGAGTACTTCTCAAACGAAGCTAGTAAGGTTTGGTGGTCCTCATATTTTTTATTGCTAGCCTCCATGTCCTCTAAGGTGGCGGTTAATTTGGCGTGTTGTTGTTTATAGAAGGTTACTTCATTAGTGGCGTTAGCTATAATAGAAGATACTGCCACAGGGTCTATATTCTGACAGCAGGTGGGGCACACAGCATCTGTAGTTAATTTACTAAACTTATCGGCAGTTGCTTTACTACTCGTAATAGTTGCTTTACACGCCCCAATTTTTTGTTGAGTATCAGAGAGGTCGTACTTAGTATACGTTTTAGTTAGTTCAGCTACGTCTATGGAATCCCTAAACCTAATATATTGGTTATTAGAGGAGATCTTAGTATTCAGATCTTCTATGTTTCTTAGTTGTAGTTTTAACTCCTTTACTGAGGAGAGTAATTTACTGTCTAAAACAGGTACTGCTACAATACCACACTCTTCAAGAGAGGTTTTTGATAATTTCTCTAAACTTTTGGTTGAGCTTTCTAATACTGCATGGAGCATAATTAGCTTGTCTGCTATAGTTCTGTGTATTTCTTTTACCTGCTCAAAGATTTCTACGTATTTTTCTAGGGAAAGTAGGTCGATTAAGAACTTCTTTCGATTAGTGTCCGTAGCGGTTAGAAATTGTAAACTGCTAGTATTATTTTGATATACTATTTGACTAAAGGTCTTGAAGTCAACCCCCATAATACTTTCTAGTTGCTTGAAAGTATCTGTAGCAGTATGTGAAGATATATCCCCCCCATTTTTTAAGAGTTTTACTTTTTGGGTAGCTCCGCTACGGGATATATCAATAATATATTCATCTGCTTCTAGTGTAAAGGTTAGAGAACCTCCGTATTTATTAGTGTTTAACTCTCTGTTGACTATAGAAGCCTTTTTAATCCCTTTTGAGTTTTTATTAAAAAGTAATTCTTCTATAATCAGAGGTATAGAGCTTTTACCATGCCCATTTAAACCTAATAGTTGTGTAACAGGCTCCGCACTTAAATCTAAAGAATTAGCAGGGCCGTAGGAAAACATGTTATACCAACTAAGTGTTTTTAATACTATCATTAAAAGCCTCTACTACCTTTTGCACCTTAGTAGGTTCAATATTTAATATTTCAGTTAAATATAGGCTCAATTCATCGGATATACTCATATCTTTCCTAAAAGTTAAAGTAGCCTGGCTATCTTTTTGAACGACCTTTTTATCTAACAATTCCGTGGCTTGCACATTTGCAAGCTCTCCTATATCTCCCTCTAGTTCGTACACCGTATGATGATACTCTGTTTTTATCATATCTTTAGGCGAATTAACAGTTTTACGAATTAATTGTCTTACCTCAAGAGGCTCTACAAACCAGTCCAGAGTGCAGTTATCGAAAACTATAACTCCTGTATCAACTAATTTTCTGTGGAAGCTAGTAGTCATAGGACTACCTGGGTAAACTATATTTCTCTGAGTATTGCTGTGACTATGTAAGTCACCCGCGAGAACGAGCTTCCACTTATTAAATAAGTCTAAGTTTATTTCAGGTTTTACATGCGGAGGTATTTCTCCGCGTACATGTGTGAACAGAATCTCCCCTGAAAAATCATCGGGCTGAAACTCCTTTAGCTTATTATACGGTATGAAATCCATATTTTCGATACGGGTATAATCATCTAAAATAGTAGCGTTACAATTAATTTTTCTAGTTACCAACTTTAAGCTAGTTAGAAAGGTTGTCCCTTTCTTAATAGCTTCATGATTGCCTGGGTATATTAGTATAGCTACACTTTGATTTACTTGGTGGAGAAACTCAAAGAATAAGCTTAATTCTTCTATAGAAGGTACTCTATCAAAAGTATCTCCTCCTAGTACTAGTAGTTCTATTTTATGTTTTTCAATTAAATCGTTTAGATGGGTATAAAACTCATAGAACCTAGTTTTCTGCCAGTCAACAGGGACATTTTTCTGTCCTAATTTTATATGCCAGTCTGCTGTAAATAGTATTTTCATATAGGATTAAAAATGGCCGCTTAAGCGGCCATTTTATTACAGAGGGATATCCTCTACCTCTTCTTGAAGCTCAGTAGGGACTTCTTCTTCAGTAGTGGACTCGCCCATAATTTTCTTCTCTATAAACTCTTTTTGCTCTACAGAGGTATTACGAGGTACAACTTCGTCAATATGTTTAGCTCCCTCAATCAGTTTACGCTGCTCCTCAGTAACAGCCGAGTTCTTACATTTTAGAACTTGCAGTGTGTACTCTACATTAAAAGCTAAATTGCCTGTTTTTACTCTCTTGAATACAATAGGCCAGCCTTTATCTAAATCGGTAGGGTCTCCTAAGTCTTCCGCAGCTAGTTTAATCTGTTCAAACAATTTCTTTTTCAAGTTTAGAAGAACGACTTTGTTTTCGCTCAAGTCAATCGCTTGAACTGCATACGCCCAACCACACTTTAGATGAGGGAAGTAGTGCTGAACCCAGTCTTTTTCTATATTAGTGAACTTTTCTTTTTCCCGGTCAAACCCTAAACATTCAACGGGAATATCCTTACCATCTTTAGACTTAAGCCAATATACATATCGTGGCATAATTTCGCCAAAAATTCGTACAGAGTTTTCGCCCTCTTTATACTTATACTGGTCTGTGCCTTTTTTTGCTTTACCTTCTGATTTACTAAAACTGATGCCCATTTTTTGATTCCTCGTAATAAAATCTTATATAATCGTTTTCGATTGTTAAAAGTTTGTTTTGTTTAATATGCTCTATCTTTATATCTGAAAAGTACAAATATAATCCTAAGTTATCTCGATATTCATAATCGAAATAATTTCTCAGACTTGCTAAGTAGAAGTACATAACCTTGTGGTTAATAGACACACGGTGATTTAGTACACCATCCAAGTTTAGCAAGAAAGAAGACCCTGGCGGTAAATCACCTTGCTCAAATTTTTTATAAATACAAGCAATGCTGCCAGAACATTGCGTGTTTATTTTTTTCCAGTCAAACCAAAGCGCTTTACTCATCATTGTATAATTATACCCGATCCAAATACAAAAATCAAGATTATTTTTTAAGCCTTTTTATAGTATACCCGTTTTCTATATAGTGCTTAACTCTAATTTGTTGTTGAGTGCGGGCAGTTGTCCCTTTTAAGTTTATATCTATAACTAAAGGAGCGGGCTTACCCTCTTTTAGCCTACATACCCTGCCAATTAGTTGAGTCAAAAGACTTTCATTGTTTATAGGGGTAGCTAAAATAAGACAACTTAAAGAGTTCTGAGATATACCTTCAGAAAATATTGACATAGTGCCAAAAATAATGTTCAACTTCTCTGTATCTAATAAACTTAGCAGCCTTGTACGCTCTGAAAATACAGTTTCCCCTGTTATAGCTGTACTAGGCTGAGTAGTTTTTGAGGTACAAGTTTTCAAAAAATCAACTCTAGACCCTACAACCAGAACTTTATGGCCTTTTTTAGCAGCACTATCTGCAAGGGCAACTATCAAGTCTTGATACCCCGGGTTATATACCTCTAGCGCGGTAATTCTAGCGGCCCATGCTCTACCGGGAGGTAAAGTAATCTCTGTCTCTGCTATAACTACCGTAGGTTCCATATAATTTTCTTTTTCCGGTTTAATAGTGTTAAACCCGAAATAGTCATTAAATATAACGTGTTTTTTGTCTTTCCGTATTAAAGTTCCACTTAGTCCTATTTTATACCTAGCTCTCGACTTATCTATAATTTCTGAGAAAGTATCTGCACTTACATGGTGCATTTCGTCCAAGATAACTGTCCCAAAAGTCTCTGCTATCTCTTTCGCCTTTTTAGTAACTGACTGTACATTTCCTACTACTATTATAGGATCTATATTTAGTTTACTAGATCCTATAATACCTGCCTCTATATTAAGAGTTTTTTCTACCTCTGCAATCCATTGGTCTCTTAACATAGTATTGTGTGCTATAATAAGAGTTTTTTGCCCGAGTTTTTTAGCGAGTGCAATAGCTGTAAATGTTTTCCCCCAACTTACTGGAGCATTGAGGATTGTGTTATCTTTTACTGCATTATAAACTAGTTGCTGACTTTCCCGTAAAGAGAACTTGAACTCTGGGAACTCTACAGGTACTAGCGCGCGCTTATCAATTATCTCGTATTCCGGAGGGATCAGGTCTAGCCTGCCTACAGGGATACTACACACTCTACTATTTATACGGTTAAAAGTCTTAAGAATTTCAGGTAATCGGCGAGGAGTAGGGGAAGGTATAGTATAGGTTAACGCTGCGCTTAGCTTCTCCATTAAACCTTGGTTAGCGTCAAGGTAGATTCTATTCGATATAATAGCTTTCAAATCGCCCTCCAAGTAGTCGGTTTTTTACTATCGCATAACTCATATAACACGTAACCCCTGCCTACCCGCAGTACCCCTGCGTATGCATCCCCTAGTGCGGGAGGTCTATTGATTAGGAATCTTTGAGGTATTCCGTGCAAGAATACCACGTAACCGACCGAGACTTCCCTATACTTCTGTACTTTATAGTATTCTAGCGTCGCCTTAATACTTTTGGGGGTATAGGTAAACAATTTCCCCGCACTATCAATAAAGGTTCTATACTTAGCTTTATGTATAAATAAGTCTTGGGGATGGAATAAAGCGACTTTAAACTTGTATAGTGATTTCTTGCCTATTATAGAGTCAGAGCTTGCATAAGCTAGCCTATTCTTAGAAAGACTTTTACCTATATTTTTGTCGTAAATAAGACTGTACCGCCCCCTACAGAACGCCACAACCTCGTTATTCAATACCCTTGTTTGCTTAGGCACTAGGTATATAGGAAACTGGATCTGTGCTAAACTTAGCATACTCTTCACCCCACAACTTATCAAACTTACCAAAAGAGTAGTCTTCGCCTACGTCTTGGTCAACCCCGATAGGTTTTCCTACTATGCTAAACCCTCTATCTTTTTGTGTATTGGCGGCAAGTACTTTAGTATACTCTTCGACGTCCTCTGGATGTACTAAGGCTACAATAGAGTCATGTACTAGCATAAATATCTCCGCACGAAGCTTATGCTCTTGGATATACTGCATCGTATCGATAGCAGCCAGAACATTAATATCGCTAGCTAATGACTGTACCGCAGCATTAATGCCGCTCCTAGTTTCATGGGACGCGATTCCTTTATCTGGGCTAAAGACGTTCTTCAGCCTGCGTTTACGCCCGAAGCTTGTATAGAGAAAGCCATCTCGTTCAATCTGAGCTTTAGTATTGTCCAACCAGTGCTTTAGTACACTAAAGGTACCAAAGTATTGGTCGATAGCCTCCTGAGCCTCTGATAAAGAGAAAATTACATCCGAGGATTTAGTTACTGTCTCACTGACTTTCTTCGCCCCTGAGCCATATAAAATACCGAAGGAGATAGCTTTTGCAGCTTGCCTAAGAGAGGCAAACTTAATCTTAACTTCCTCTACGCTGCAAGGTAGGTGGAAAACCTGCTTAGCAATAGAGCTATGGAAATCCCCTCCATCTCTGAAAATTTGCTGCAGTTTAGGGTCACCCGATAAGACCGCAGCGTAATAAATCTCAGCAGTTGCTAAGTCTTGGCTTACAATTTTGTAGTTTTCATACTTACCATACCCCTTTATAGCTCCCTTAACCCGCATCTCATCTCTAGGGATTTGCTGCGCGTTAAGCTTGCCACTACTAGATAATCTCCCACTAGTAGTGGAGGTTATATTAAAGTTAGTTCTTAGTCGTTTATCTCTATCTAACTCTAGGATAATTTTATCTATGTACGTACCTTTAATTTTACCTAACTGTCTCAAGGTAACAATATCTTCTACAATTGGGTGTTGCCCCCTAAGTTCTTCCAATACTTCGGCATCTGTACTTTGTAACCCCGTGCCTGTTTTTTTACTAATTGGGTTTAGTTTTAGCATATCAAATAATAGAGTACGAAGTTGTTGTACACTATTAGGGTTAAAGGTAGCCCCTTGTTTTTCACTAAGCTCTTGGACTTCTTTATAGGCTAAAACATTGTCACGAGCCTCCTCAATACTACGGTCGATAGTAATTTGAGCAAACTTCAGCCTCTCGGGGTCGAAAGGGATCCCGCTCTCTTCCATAGTAGTCAGCATCTTAATCCCCGGCACTAAAATCTGCCTATTGACCTTTAACAGTTTAGGGTTCTTTTCGACCAAGGGATAGAAGAACTTGTACAGTTCAAAAGTAACTGCAGTATCAATAGCCGCATACCTATGCATAATCTCAAAAGGGATTAAATCGTAGGTAAAATCTTCTTTTAGTATTTTGTGCGTTCTACAGTAAGTATCCTTATACTCTTCGAGCTCTTTATCATAGTCTCCAAACTTAGTGTATTTAATAGCTAATTGTTTCAGCCCGTGAGTGCCTTGGGTCTCATCTAGCAAGTAGTGTAATAGTAGTGTATCTTCAATCTCAAAAAATTCTAAATTGAAATGATACTGCAACATTTTCATATCAAACTTAGAATTATGGAACACTACTTTGTACTGTTTAATTAGTCTTTGTAGCTTTTGTAAGAACACGTCAGTAATACAATCGGCACTAATATATGCAGCGTGTCTTTCTGCTGCACATATACTCATCCCTACAATATAGCCATCTCGCGGGTATAACCCTGTAGTTTCTGTGTCTAACGCTATAATGTTCGACTCTTGCGCCCATAGCTCTACTTTGTCCAGGTATTCTATAGCTTTGTCTTCGTCAGTAATACCTAGGAAGTCTCCTGTAGTATTTACTAGACCTTCCCCACTTATAATTCTGTGGATCTGTTGAACAGACCTTTCAAAAATAGGCTTAACTTCCGGCTTAAAAGAAACCATCGCAGGGTTAACTAAAGGAATAAACTTATCCTCAACTAGGGTGCCTGTATGGTCTGTAACACTTGCCTTTCTAGTAAAATGTTTTGTAGCTTCGGCGCCAACTAAAATTATATAGTCATAGTTGTCGGTATCTAAATCTAAGTCAACATCCTTCTTCAATAACTTAGGCACTTTTGTACTAGACAAATGGAAGTGGTCATAGCTAAAATCAAAGTAATTGCCATATTTTATATTGTTTGGGTTTTTATCTACTACAGCAATCTTCATAACATCCTCTTCAACCTGTTAACTCTTTCTAGTGACATGTCCCCCGGGTCTTCGTCATCGTCTAAGTCTATAGTGTCTGCGAAGAAGTTTTCTTCTAGCAGCAAAGACTTTAGAGTTTCCGCATTAGTACGACCAGCATTGTCACCATCATACATTATATAGATTCTTGTAATGCCCTGTAACTTTAACTGAGCTACTTTATCTTTATTTAGCCTACCCTTGCTAACTAAAGTTGTAACCCCCATAGTAGCAACTACGTTAGGGAGTCCTTTATCTATCAAGTTAAGCGCATCAAAAATACCCTCTACAATAATAATTGTACCATTAACAGGAATTAATTTCCCTGGGAACAAAGGTACTTCAACTCCTGATGGGTAGATTTTATACTTAGGCTTAAAGAACTTGTCAAAATGTCTACCACAAAAAGCTACTATCCGTTGAGTAGTATCCCTTAAAGGGAATACTAGTCTATCTTTTAAGTCCTCTTGGTTGGTAGTGAAAGCCTCGAATCTACCTAGCGTTTTTGCAGATATTCCTCTGTACTCGTGAACATAAGGGATGCTATGGCTCGGCATACTCAACCCATGAGACTCAGCAAAGATTCTGTATATCTTTTCTTTTAATACACCGATCTTTGCCGGTTGACTACTGGTAATTACCCCGAAGTGCTTAAATAAGTTTAATTTATACCCACATGCGAAGCAATGCCCTACCCCCGATAACCTATCTATTCGGAGAGAAGGATTAGTGTCTATGTGCTCTGGGTTGAGGCACTTTATTAAATAATCCTTCCCAGAGGCAGTATACTCTATACGCTGGGATTTTAATAAGTCTAAAACGCTATCTACCACGGCAATCCTCCAGGGTCAGCAGTTGTAGGGTCAGGCTCTTTACTCTTTTTCGCCTTTTTCTTGGGAGCTACTCCATCTTGCGGTATAATACGCAGTGTATCCCAGTCCATTACACTAGTAAAGTCTAAGGGTGGGCCTCCACGGATTTTAGTCATATTAAATGATATGATATTATCAGATTTCTCGTGCGTGTCTAAGTTAACCGCTAAATCGGGAGCATCGAGAATACCTTTAGCAAAACGTGTTTGTCCTTCATCGTCAATCTGGAAAGGGCTAACTATCATTACATCATATTTACGCGCAAGCTCTTTTAATTTTTTACTGATAAAAATTTGACTAGTCCATTCATACATACTATGCGGGTTGCCTGGTATGATAATTTGGTTTAGATAGTCAACAGCTACTATAGTTAGCTTATCTCCAAACTGGGCCTTTAATTTTTGTAAATGCAGGTCGATTGAGGCAATAGAGAGTTCTCTATCGTCAATAATAATAAACTGATTATCAGGTTTCAAATGCTTAGTCATATTAAGTTTACGCTCTAAGCCGATTAAATCTTTATCCTCTAAGAACTGGAGGTATAAATCGTCTCCGTCTTGGAACATTTGAGTTCTTACTTTAGCTAGTCTTATTTTTTCTTCATAAGTAAGGTTGTTCTGCCTCAGGTTAACATGATTAACCCCTGCTAAAATAGACATCTCACGCTCAAAGGTTTCCTTAGCCGTCATTTCAATAGTGAAGTAAGCAGCCGTGTTCCCCATCTCATACTGATTAGCTACTAGGTTAGCACACACGATGGACTTACCTGCCCCCCGCTTGCCTCCTACTAACACTAGTTCTTGTCTGTATACGCCTAGTTCTGCGTCAAAAGTATTATTAAGCCCTGTAGATAAGCGGATGTGCTCTTGATTCTGTGCTTCTTCAAAAATAGCAATAGAGTTCATAGTACAGATAGATTCACTAGTATGTGTTTTTTCATCTAAGTACATGGAGATACTAGCCAAACTATCCTTTACTTCTTGCGTAGACATTAAAGTGATGTTGTCCACGAACTTATCTAGTAGTTTTAGTGTTTCATTTTGAGTATATGTATCAATTAAAGTATCAATTGCAAAATCTAAGTCTAGATCTTCCGATACTTCTAACTCCTTTAGAGCTGCTATAGACCGCAGTACTGGGCCTCCACGGACAAACAGTTCTAAATCTTCAAAGTTTGGAATGCAATTGTAATTGTTGTAGTACTTATTTATAGCAGAATAAACACTGCTATAGGAACTATCTAAAAACTGTAGCTTGATACGTGCCCAAGCATCAAGACTTTTAGTTTTTACTAGCCTATTTAGAACAATTGCACCGATATCGCTCATAATTATACTAAGTTATCCGTTCCTCGTTGTCAATAACTATTGTATCTAGCTCTGTATTAACAACATTAATTATACTAGCTCTTAGTTCTTTTAGCTTTTGTTTATACAAAGGCCCTGAATTAAAGTAGTGAGATATTTGATCGTAGGTAACTAACCCACGCAAGGAGTACTGTAACATGTCAATATAGTTATCAGATACCGGCTCTACTTTTACTTCAACATTTTCCCCATAATTATGCTGTGCTTGTCTAATTATTTCCTCTTTTGTTAAGGAGTAGTTGTCATAATAAGTAATAGTGACCTTCATCTTTTCCCTCAAAAAATAAGGCGATTTTGTAGCCCCACAAAATCGCCTTAATAATTAAACCATATTACGCGTCAGCTTTTTCCTGAGTCTTAGCTTTTTTAGCAGCGCCGTCCCAGTCTTTGCAAGTAACGCCACGGCGAGTAAGCATAGTCTTAACACCGCGATCGGTTTTTTCTAGTTTAGCTGCAATGTCGGCAACAGTCATATCACTAACATCGCCTAGAGTTTCCAGCCCAGTTGCAGGAGCCTTAGCATGAGATTCCTTCTGTGCAGGAATCTTCTCGATTGCACCGCTGCGAAGCATTGAAAGAGCTTTACCGCGAACAGAATTAATGGACTTATTAAGTGCCACAGCAATGTCTTCCAAGAATTTGCCCTGACCCACTAAAGTAACGAACTTATTCTCTTCAGCCTCAGAGTAAGTGCGAACTGTCTCGGCCTTTTCAGTAGGCTTAACATTGGAAGTTAATTCTAACGCCAAGATTTTTCCTTGGATCTGTTTAGGGGTAAACTTACCATCCATAAACTCAGTTGCAATCTCTGAATAAGTCAGAGAGCCCGCGTTTAGTTTAACAAAAGCAGCTAATTCATTGCCTTCGTCCTCAGTAAAAGCAGGGGTTTTTTCTTTAGCCATGCTAACGACCTCGTAGCCTAATTTGCGCAGCTTAGATGCTATCGAACGTACAGAAGTTTCTAGGGCTTCTGCAGCTTGATTAATGGTGTCAATAGATACTGGAGTTTCTTTCCCAACCAGATTCTTTAGTTCGGTGGTACGGTCGATATCCCATTTAGTAGTAGTCATATTAATTTTTATACCTTTCGAGTAATTCGTTTATAGTCAAAATTTCAACCCCTAAAGTTTCTGCTTTCGCTCTTTTAGAGGAGGTTTTACCTTCTTCATCAATTAAAACAGTGGTGCCTTTTGTAACAGAACTTACACAGGTAAAACCTAAAGAGTTTAGATGGTACTCTGCGTCTGATCTATTAGTAAAGTCGTTTAGCTTGCCTGTAATGCAAACAGTAACGTTTTTACTGTTTGCACCTGTTGTATTAGAAGATCTAGTGTTTCTAAAAGTAAAAGGAAGTCCTTTGTACTCCTCTAATGTCAGCCATTCCAATAGGTTGGCTGTAGCTTTTTCTCCGAGAGAGGCTTCTTTACATTTGTCTGCACTTATCTCTTCAATACTCCGTACTACTTTAGCTAGTTTAGCAGAAGCAGTATTACCTATTAAAGGTATACTGAAAGCTGCCAAGACTAGAGCTAGTTCGGTGGACTTGGAGGCGGCTACTTCGTTAAAAAGTTTTCGCCCAATCTTTTCACCTAAAGCATCAACATAATGCCCTACGCTATAAGTATAGAAGTCATGTGGGGTGTCGAAGTTAAGTTTCTCTAAAGTTTTTGGCCCCATACCTTTAATCTTTAGAGTTTTTGCAAAGTGCTCTAGCTTTTTCAGTGTTTGAGCTTCACACTCTTTATTTTTACAGTAGAGTTGGTCATTAACTGATGTTAATGAATGCCCACAGCTGGGACATTTGGTGGGGATTTCAATCATTTGATTTCCTTATTCAATGATAGTATTATACAGGACTAAACGGTAAAAATCAAGTAAATAATTTCATTTCTTAGTCCCATACTTTTCCCACAACCTGAGGGATAATTTCTCCGCTTCGTACTACTTCAATAGTATCCCCCAATTCTAGCTGCATTGACTGTATAAACCCGGGGTTATTAAGAGTAGCTCTAGTGACTGTAGCCCCGCCCCAATCTATAGGGTCAAAAATAGCTACCGGGGTTACTCTACCACTCTTGCCTGTTTGCCAAAGTACCTCACGCAACACCGTAGTTTTACCAGTTTTTCGCTCTTTAATAGCATAAGCTCCATGTGGATGCTTAGCAGTATACCCCATAGCTTCGTAGTCTTTATTACTATCAACGCGTACTACTGCCCCATCTTGAGGAAAGTTACTGGAGTACTCCGTAAGGGCCACAGACTTAAAACCTAAGGTGTCTAGTAGTTTCAAATCGTCGGAATAGTACTCTGTTCCTGGAGTAATGCTGTAAGCCACAAAGTAAATGTTACGCTCATTGAAAGCATCCAAGTCTTTTAAGTTTAAAGCTCCTGCTGCATAGTTGCGAGCATTAGGAGTACTGTTTAAGGCCACAATTTCGCCGGTAATTTGAACCATACCTAGCAACTTTATTTTATTAGGAATAATACTTTTAGGGTTGCCCACAAATTTATTACTAATATCCTGCCCTTCTACACCATTCCCACGAGTTAGGACTCTTGTTAGCACTCCCTCAATATATAAAATACTGATTGCAGCACCATCTAGTTTAGGGGTTTGTATTTTGGGTCCTATGTAGTCACACAAAGGTACTTTACCTTCCCCCTTATAGTACTTCTGTAAGGAATACATTTTAACCATATGAGGTAAGGCATTTTGTACGTCAGAGTACCCTACTCCCTCGCTAGCCACTAGCCCCTCCAGGTAGTCGTACTGCTCGTCTGATATTAAAGGGCTGCCTTTATAATAAGCACTCGATGCTTTATCTAAAAAAGCTCTAATAAAAGTCTCTTTACTTTGTTTCATTCGCTAAACTCTTCAAGTTATCTATAATAGTACTGCAATAAGCTTTCTTACTATTGTCTATAATACTTACTACTTCAGGATCCGCCATGTCCAGCTCAGACCGAGATACTAGGTTAGACAGTGCTAGTAATAAGTTATGCGTAAACGTAAGAGTATATTCCGTACTTATACCCTCTTTAGTAGGCTCCCAGGTGCCTTCGTAAGACAAGAAATACTTCCTAATACCAAAGTACTCCTTCCCTCGAAATTCGCTTATAGTTATACGCCACTGAGAAAACTCTGCTAAATCTTCAAAAATAATGTAAGAGTATAAAGTACGCCCTTCCATTATACTACCATATCAGGACTTTGCTTAACTATTGTAGATAAGGGGATAATTTTAGTTACTTTACTAACTTCTAATATCTTGAAACTATTACTATCCCAGCAAAACACCTTGATACTCCCCACAGGAGCTTTCAAGTTATTATGTAGCTTCTCTTTGATATAAGGAGTACTTGTGTCTAAAGTGCAAATATAGTATTTATCTCGATGGGTTACAGAGGACTTAAAGTAAACATAAGCATCCCCCGCGTGGTCCATTTTAGTAAGGAAGAGTTTATAATCCATTGTTATATTCCATATTGTTTTAAGTGTTCTAGGCTACCTAACTCCCACCAAGGCTGGTAAGCGTTTTGTTGCCATTTTTCATCTAGTAGCCACACTAGGTATACATTATCTCCGTCGGAGGACTTGGTAGTACTTTTAATTAGAGCCAAGGAGTTATAACGGGCGGAAAATACTTTCTCTCCTATCTCAAACTCCTTTTTACTACAAGCTTCCGGCAGTAGATCAGGCTTAAAATAAGTGTGACCTGTTTCCCTTTTTGGGCACCCTGTCCGGTTTATTGTATTAGTTACAAAAGCAGGGCTGCGGTAGATACGCTTAGAAATATCACTAATAGTGTCCCCACTAAGGTAGGACTGTAAAATATAGGAAACCTCCTCAGGTGAGGCAGCCTTATAGCGCTTTTTCGCCCTCTGCTCTTTTTCAAAATTAATAGCCTCAGTATGCTTCTCGATAAGGCTTGCGAGCCTAGTAGTATTATAAGCGATTCCTAACATTTCACAAGCGACCTTTTTTGTAATAGGTTTTTCACTATTCAATAGTTCTATTACTTTAGAAATGTTAGCCTCTGTCAGTTTTTCACTAGGTTGTGCTGCGCGAGCCATATTGTACCTTACTTGAGTAGTGTTTTAATAATCGTAGCTAAATAAACTGCCTGCTTACCTGTCAGCTTATCTAACAGTTCCACATCCGCTTGTAAACCACCAGCTTCGATAGCGTTTTTTAGTTCAGCGATACTATCTGCTTTACTAACGCGTGTCGTTTTCTCTGTAGATTTGGCACCAGAGGTGGAGGTTTCCTTCTTGATATAAACTTCTGCTTTAGTTAGAATCATGCGTACACCGTTGGGGGTTTCCTCTAATTTCTCCGCAATATCTTTAATAATCTCGATAGAAGTGTCCGGGGTTGGCTCAGCCTCTGTGTACATTTTAATTGCTTTACTGCGTTTTGCATCATCCCATGCCATATAAGTTCCTTTAGTTAATGTAAATAATCAACACCTAAATACTTAGGTGGGGTTGGTACTATACTATGCTCAATTACTGTCTCATACATAAGTAAGTACCCAGTAGTTAAGCGCATTAGTAATTCTTTGTCTATATTAATGAACCGATCATTCTCGGCTTCTGAGAGCCCTTGAAGTAAAACCAAACACTCAGTAGCTAAATTGTTGATGGTTATACTCTCGGTTTTACTAAATTTCTTAATCATTTAATAATCATTTAATTCTGACATGCGTGTAGCTTTGAAAGACTTAATATAATTATGTAGGTCAAACTCGTAGAATAACGCCTTTCTAGCAGCTTCATACTCTGCGTATCTTTGTTCCAAAATTTCCGTATCCTCTTCAGTTAAGTCACTACAGTCGAGCGTCATATAATTATCTGTAGGTTTACTCAACAAGATAGTATCCCTATAAGAGATAGATCCATCAGGTTTAGTGTACTTAAAAGATAGTCTGGTCATATCATGTCCTATGAAGTTAAGGTTGACTAATAGCGGCATCATATACCGCAGCTATAAACTGCTGCTTATCTTTTTCAAAAATAAGTGCTTTAATAAAAAAGGGTATTATTAATACTGATCCGACAAACCATAACAAGCCGGATAGAACAGTATTACTAACGAAAGGGTGTTCCGTAATACGTTTAGCCTTTAGTTTTTCTACTACGGGGAGGTATAGTTCCACAGTAGAGAGTATACCTCCCGAAAGGGCAAATAGGGTGTATAGTTCAATCATTGCTAGTATTCATACTTTCTCCTTGGTTTTTTTGGAAGTCGGGCCGCCTTATTAATCTGCTTAGTTGAGCTTCCCAACTTTCATATATTATAGCAAATCTAAATATAAAAATCAAGATAGAAAATAAAAGGCTGGATATCCAGCCCTTTGAAAACTTACTTAATTGGTAATTTATTACTAGAGGCTTTCTTAGTAGCCGTTAGCACTACTTTTAGAATCCCATTATCTAGTGATATATCCGTAGGCTCGAAAGCGCGGGCAACCACAAAAGACTTAGTAAATTTAGCTTTTGATATGTTACGGATCTCATATACTTTATCTAACTCTGCAGCTTCTGCAGGGTGTTCTCCACTAATTACAAGATTGCCGTTCTCGAAAGTTACTTCTAGATTTTCTTTCTTAAACCCAGCAACTGCTACTTCGATTGAATAGCTGCTGCGATTTTTGTCCGTAATTATATTTATGAAAGGATAGTTGGAGGTGTGGTTTCTTGCTGTGGAAATAAGGTCCAAGTCGAAGCCTAAAAAAGGAAAAGTGTTTAACATCGTTATTCTCTATATAATGAGCAATAGGCCCGGCATCACGATAAAAAATGTGCATACCGATTCTAGTAACTTTCTTTAGTTTTTTCGCCCAACTGGGCCGAACCCCCTGCGCATGGAAGAAAGTAGAACCACACGTAGGATCTGTAGACTTACCATTCAAAACCTCACGCGCAATAATTTTTGCTTCTAACCAGCCCAAACCTGTCGGCGCTGCTTGCGGAGTTAAAGTCCATGAAAATTGAGAAGGTTTGTATATTACTGTACACGCCCCCTCGCGGCTCTCTTGCATTCGGTTTAGTACTACATGAGCTACAGCATATTTACCCTCCAGAGGTTCTGCGTTAGCTTCGTAGTAGATATTTAGAGCCATACAAGTTATTATAGCATTAGTAATCATTTACACACTTGTACTAAGTATACGGGCAATATACCAGTATTATTGATGTTATCAAGTACAAAATCTAGAGAAGAATGCACCACCTTAGTAGCAGGAGTTTTAACTCCTACTAGTTCGCTAGGGCAGGTTATTGATACAGTCATTATACTTTGTTGAGGGATATAATTAATATTAGGAACTACCTGCAACAAAAACATAAGAGGGAGCATAAACATAGGTTTCTCCTATAAAGTTACAAGCTCATTATGTTTTGGATACTAGATTCGAGCCTGCTAGTACGCTCATTAAGAACTGTTTTTAGTTAAAACACCTAAGTGCTTGGCCGTATTTAATTTTCGTGTCTAGACACGGCCTGATTAATAGCCTCGAAAATGGTATTCTTAATACGGGTCTCTAAGTCCCCCGGAGGAGTACCAGAAAGTACCTCGTAGTTAAATTGTAGTGTACCACTGCCATCAGCCTCATCGACTAAATTAAGCCCAGAGATTTTTACCACTAAAGTAGGAATATCATTGAAAGAAATCGTCAGGTCTTCATTGTCCATTTTTATGCCTTTAAAGAAAGGTTGCGCGTGCGTAAAATGAAGGTCTTTATTAAATAAAAAAATATGCTACCCCGTTTACGCGCGCAACCAAAAAATTAATCGAACAAGGTTATGTTATAAATCTGTTAGTACCTTGTTTCTGTATGTTCCAAGCAGCTACCTCATCTGGTTACTCAGATCAAAGGTTAAAAACTGCTTTCATGGTTTCTCCATACCAAAAACATATTATACTACAGTGTATTACAGAAATCAAGTCAAAATTTAACTAACTGTCCTTCAATTTACTAGAGAAACCTTCTCTATAAAAACCCGCCCCATTAAACTTCAAGCTACTCGTATAAAGTAGTCTAGTAACATTAACAGAGTTACATCTCTCGCATCGCTTTATTACTTCAGTAGTTTTATGAAATACTTCAAAAGTATAGTCGCAGCTATTACATTTATACTCGTACAGCGGCATAAAAAGCGTCCTGCATGATACGAGAGAAGCTGTCTTGAATTTTACGATGCAGAAGTACTTGCTTAGGACTACCCGGATCCATACGCAAGACACTGCAGGTACTTTTAGACTTATGGTAGACTTCCATAGCTTCGTTATAACTTTCCCCCATATAACTAGTGTAACTGTCAAAAATCTTTGTAATATAAATTGTCTTCATTTGGTGTATTATTTATTAAGTCTAAGAAATTTTCTAAGTCTTGAGGCTCTAGTTCTTCGAGTTCAGTAATTATGTTAATAATTAACTGGTCTTCTTCATCAATAGAGGCCGTATTTTTCATGATCTCTATGTAACTTTAATGCCAGAGGATTATTTGAATCCTCTAGAACGCTTAAAGCTTGCTCTAGCATTGAGTCCTCTCCTGAGAACTCCCCTAAGAAATGAGTGTGGTTCAAGGTCATCCTGCCGAAAGCGATTTGGCGCCCCCGTTCTTTATTAAAAATATCTTTATTAGAACAAAGAGCTACAGAAAAGTGGAATACACCGTTATTAGGCTCAACTAAGAAGCAAAAAGTTGCTCCACCTTTTGCATGGACGCGGTTGTAAGAGAGGTTTGTACGCCGAAGGTGTCTAAAAGTGATAAAAGCGCCTTCGTCGTACACACCTAACCACGTGGCAGCTTTTGCTAGCATGTCACTAGTTTTTACTTGCATTTAAGTTTCTCCTATAGATATTTAAGATTTCGGGGGTTAAATTAGCATACTTTCTAAAGTCCTCTTTAGTTACAGTGTCATAGAAATCCCAGGCCATGCACCATAGATCTGCTTCCGTATTTTCACCTAAGGATGAGTACTTACTAGCAAAGGCACCAACTAAAAACTCTTTTGAATAAAGCATGTTAATTTCAACCAACAGATGATATTATAGAGTATTGAAAGATAATTTTCAAGTACAAATTTTCATTTCTTAGACTCGAAGTAAGTCATGAATAGGATGCAGCAAGCTGCGTGGGCTAAATGTGAAAGCCCTGACTCTGGGTCTGTCTTAGCCCCTAATTTCCATGCAGTGAGATGTCGCATAGCAGCGTCATAGTACCTAGACTTAGCATCTTTGAGGTTCTTCCAGTTGTCCGTAGAGTACTTAGTCTCCCCAAACATCAGTACCTTTATTACTTCCTGAATACTTTCTAGAGGTAGTAGACTCCACTTTAGCTTACCCTCGTCTAATTTAATACTCTCAACCATGGGAAACCTTAGCTATATATTTAACTGTTTCTACTAAAATAACTTCTGACATTTATTAATCCTTGAGTACTGTACTACTTGGCTGTTCGTATTTTTCAAAGTCTCTACATTGTTCGATTTTTACTGCTTTCTTAAACCACTTATGGAAGTAATCGCAAGAGGGGTATTGATAGGTAATTCCACCCCTGATTTCCACAGTGAAATCATTGTATTTGCACTCATTACAAATAGTACCCATTTTAGAATACCACTGCTACAATAAAAAGAACTAACAAGACGAGTACCATTGGCAGGACCAAGTTTATTTGTTCACCACAATCGCACTTTCTTCCTTGATCACAGTCATTGCTGCACATTACCCTTCCCATCCTTCGACGTTTTTCATCCATACAATGTACTCCTCTATGTTATTGATAACAGCCGTCTCTTCGTTAAACGTAACTTCACACCCAGGTCTCCACTCATACAAGAACCAGAAAATTGAGCCGGAGAAATTACCAAAAATATAATCAATCAGCATGTCCAAGTCTACTAAAGCTGAGTTAGTATACTTGTTATCAAAAAAGGCAGGGCTAATATCTCTAGGGATCGTATCAAGGTACTCTTCCCGATCTTGGTTTGATTTATACAAGGTTCGAAAAAGGTTTTCTTTATTTAAGTTTTTCATAATAAATCCTAGTATTATTTATTCCTTGCTTTTCAGCAAGAACCGATTAGAAATTGTCTTAAAATGAATGCTCGGGTCAATATCAAAATTACACACTAACTGTTTTGTAACTTCTCTTTGACCCAACCGCAGCATCCACTAGAACCTCAGCCTCTAAGGTTTCTTCATCTATCGGCCAAAGCGTAATACAAAACCCCCTTGAAGCCACAATTTTCCCTCCCTCTTTCGCAAGTGAGAGCAACCTCCCCGTAATCTGGTCTGCTAAATCTTCCTTAGTAGTAGCAAACTTTTCAGCATAAGGGTTGTTTTTCCAGATAAACTTAGCAACTTTCTTAATTTGCTTAGGTGAGTAGGTAAGTTTCATTCTCCCTTTCCTTTCTTCAAAGCATTAAATAAGTGTTCTATAGCCATTTCTACGATACTCAAAAAGGGGAGGAATACAAGTACTCCTAGCACGAATCCTAGAGTGAACATTTCATTAGCTTCCATAACTATACCTCAAATATCAGTGGTTCAAATTCATCTGCACTTGCTTCAAAATTAGCATACCCACGGGGATTGCAAATGATGCGTGTAGATCCAATAGAATAATCGAACTTATCATGAGTATGTCCGTGTGTCCATACCTTGATCTGTGGATGGTCAAGAATAAATTCCTCAAGTGAACTAGAGTAACCACCGTTCATGTGAAAATCCTCTAGGTATTGCGGCTTAGTACTCAAACGGCTCGGGGCATGATGTGTGCATACCACAAATTTCTCATCCGGCGCTTGTTCGACCACGCTTGTTAGATAATCAATGAACTTATAGAACTCATCGGCTGCGTCATCTGGACTAAAAGAGCTCGGTTCTGTGATGAACTTGTACTTAGGTTTTTCATTATAAATGATCTTTCCATTTTCGTCTCTTTCATACACAGGAACCTTCGTGCGCCGCATAACATTACTGTTCTGAATAGCTATAAAGTCATTTAGTTTATTTTTCATGACTTGAATTGTTATCGGATTCCTTGAGTTCATATTGGTCCACATAGTACCACCAATAAAGGTAACCCCATCAATAACTACAGAATTGTTATCTAGAAAATGAACATTTTTGTATTCTGCAATGCATTCACGAATATGTTCAACCGTCTTGGCAAAATCAGAGTGATAGTGTTCATGATTTCCCATAATGTAAATTACATCCTTGAACCGTGTACTTGCGTCCTTAAAAAAATCATGATAGCGTTTAGATTTCGGTACCTGGAACAAGTTCAAAGGTTCAAAATCTATTGATAAAAGAGTATCACCACCAAGAATAAGTACATCTGCATTAACATCAGTAAATGCATATGAACCAAATTCAAGATGTATATCAGAACATTGAGCGATTTTCATTTTGCACTCACTCAAAAAGGTTTTTTATTCCGACAATAACATCAAGTATACCATCGCACCTGCCACGCGTATAAGCATCACTAGAATCATAGTCCGGCATTTCTTTGCGGGCTTCTTTGATGCACTCATCAAGGATTAAGCCAACAAACTTAGGGATGTCTAGCTCTGACCCTTCATACTCAGGAGCGCCATTGTACATATTAGTACCCCAAACTTCCAACTGAGACTTATCAACCAGACTTTCTAGTAGTGCATTCATCTTAATTCCTAGCCTTCATTTTATGAAAAACTTCTTTTACATCGTCATCTGACTCAATCATTGAGTATAAACGAATCATTGCCATTTCTTCAAGCTCTTTTTTCTCTTCTTTGTCAAGTTTACCTTGGTTCCGTTTTTCTTGAAGTTTGAAATAACGCTTAACATTCCATTCTTTTTGAGTCATTTTAACCTCTAAATTATTTACCCTACAACTACCAATGGTGGATAACTCCCGCGATAATAAAAGCGTTAGTTATTAAGTAGCTGGCTATAATTATAGTTCTAATTATAGCCACTACATCCGCCTTTTTAGAGTCGCTATAAGATTTCTCCCCTAAGGCTTTAGCCCAGTAACCCCACAATTTTAACTCCAATTACTCCCTGATCTCTTAGTATACATATATTATACCTTAACTAAGAGGCTTTGTCAAGACAGTAAATTTGGTCTTCATAAGCCTGCTTTATTTCTTCTATAGTTCTATTGCACCCTGTGCAAACTAGAGCTTCGTCTAGTTTGCATTTTTTCTGGCAGCTTGTCTTTCCGCCTCTAGGCGGGTGGTAGTACTTATTTAACCCTGGCACATTCCAGAGATTAATTGGAGGGAACCAAAGGGATTTCCAATTATACTTCACATTTTCCACCCGCACAAGCGGCTTGATCGTTTAGTAGTGTATTATCGTCGAGCTCAATAACGTTAGTTAGATCCACACTTTGAAGCAGAGGTAACATTTCTTCGTACCTCTCTTTAGTAATGTCTTCAAAAGGAGCCTGTATATAAGTACCCCCGTCATAGGGTAGAACACTAATACCATTATAGGTGTGACGGTTTTCCCACATCCACTCTCCGCAAGTTTTCCACTCATCGGTTTTTAAGGAAATGGTACAGGAAACATTGTGGTTATTTATACCATCAACATGCCCTGGGTTCACCCACTCCTGATTAAACTTCTTAACTCGTTCTAGTAGAGTTAGAAACGATTCAGTTCTAAGGATGGCATTCTCGGGGGCTACTTGAGGGAAAGACATAACAGCTTCTATATGTGGTTTAAAGTGACAGTCCTCGATTAGCTCCGGCAAGTTCTCCTTCATATAACTGTACAAAGGCTCGTTTTTACCTACCCGCATACGACGAACGTAGTAATCATTATGCCAAGCATGTATACCCGAAGAAGTACCTAAGACTAAAGAGGTGGTACCAGCCGGCTTAACCGCTGTAGTTCTAGCGGCAGGGTTGATACCTAGTAGTTTAGCTACCCGCTCATTCTCCTCCCGAACTGTCTTAGCTGCTTCCTCTAGGCTAAGGTTTAATACTGCCCCCGACCCGATGCCTGTCATGGACACCCCAATTAAAGCGTCATGTTTAGTGGTCTCTTCCCACACAGGTCTAAGGTAGTGGAAATCAGTGTAACTAGCTTGTAGTGTACCTATAAAAGTAGCTGCTTTAGCTCTAGTATTGAGCTCCTCCTGGGTGTCCGCCGTAGAAGCATTAATTTCTGTTAAATTACAAAACTGAAAAGGACGAAGGCCGATTTCTACACAAGGGTTAGTTCCCCAGTCATAATCGTTAGTCCAGTAGATACCAGGCTCTCCTGCCCCTGACTCCTCTACTTTCCTCCAAATAGCTTCAAATTGGTCCTTGGTTGTAAACTTTCTATGTAAAGCTACGCTATTATTAGCTCTGCCTCTCTGAGGGTTTAGTTCCCACCAAGGTCCCGCCTTACAAGATAACATATCTAGGTCGCCTTGACTAAACAGGCTAATCATAGCAGCTCTACGGATACCTCCTGATAAAACAGCGTCAGCAATATGACACTGAATATCGTGGCACTCTAGACTGGTCAATTTTCTGCCTACTGCACTATTCAACACTGAGCGCACTTTGTCAATACAAATGCGCAAAGGGTCTGGTCCGGGGGCTTTACCTCCCGAAGTAAGTAACCTAGCTCCTTTAGCTCTTATACCTCGATAGTCAAAAATAACATCTGCCTTGCCTGTATAGTACGCCTTTACTAAAACTTTAATAGCATCTGCCCACCCTTCAATAGAGTCCCCCACTAGAAAGCGCCTAGCCCTAGGGTTTGGCCCATGTACTTTAGGTAACTTTTCTATGTGATGGGTCTGTACTGAAAAACCTACTCCTGTTCCTGAAAGCAGCAGAAACATAGTCTCATGAAAAGCGTCTATACTGTCGATCGGAAGGTACGAACAGTTAAACATCCTAGCATTAGATAGTTCAATAGGCACTCCTCCAAACTGGAGAGATCTCATAGAGGGGAGCACCTTTTTAGTTAGCACATAGTTCTTATACACATGCTTGATTTCTTCCCTTAACCTAGGAAACTTGCGTATGTGCATGGCCATATTACGTTCTACAATCTCCTCCCAGGTCTCTCTTCGGTTTAACTCTGGTATATGCTTAGCATACTTATTAAAGATTGTAATGTTGGATAAAATTTCTTGTGCTTTATTCATATAGTCCTTTATCACTTGTTGCAGCCGTAAATAGTGACTTCACCCTCAAGTACTAAAAACCTCACTATGTTTTTAGCCTGCTTAATAAAGCTCTAGCAGGGTGTATAAAAATAGCCGCAAACTTGGTTAGTTTATACTTTCCTGTTTTAGTACAATATCTGGGAAAGTTAAAAAACAGATATTGTATTATATACTAAATAACTTCTCAAACCTCGTAGCTACAAGAGGGTCTACAAAAAACATAGTGTGCTCGTAAGTGCTAGTATATTCTTTAATACTCCACTGGTGCAGTTCTAGATTGTTTTTGCACCAATCTATAGCCTCTTTATCATTACCTTCACAGATTGTTACTTTATAATTAGTAGGCAGTATTTTGTACACAGTGTTTCCCCTGGACTTTGTTAGATATACAAGTATAAAAGTTCACTTCCGGATACAGCTTAGTACACTGGACATTCAGCCATATTACCTCTATAACTATTATTAGGACTAATAAGCGTATCATTAGACCTTCTTAATAAAAGTAGCATCTTTATTATTAGCTAGACAGTCGTCACAAACAAAGATATTCATAGTAGTGCCATCCATGGGGTCAAACTCAGTGGAACCATAATATAAGAGAAAAAGTGTACCCCGTCACGGGGTTGCATTTCTGTAATTCCTTCAGAAACTTCCTTCAAAGGTTTTTTGCATACTAAACATTTCATTATAGTTACTCTCATTAAGTCCTTGTAGCTGTAGCCGCATACTAATTAGTTCAATCCCAGCTTCACGAGATACTTTAGCGTTTAGAGAGCGTGCTACCTCCTCTAAACAACTAAGAGGTACTGTATGCCCGCGAAGAGCCAATTCTCTGCTTAATTCTTCTGCTGTGATATAGTTCATTTAACTGACCATCCCGATGTAGTAGTGTCTAAAGTGTTATGCCTATTTACTAGGAGCTTGAAGAGTCTTAAAGTATTAAAAGCATCTATATGGGCTCTGTGAGGGGTTCCTTTAAAAGGCAGCCTGTAACGCCCCATAACACTACTTAACCCTCCTTTATAGGAGCCTCCTATAGCAATACTACGCATAACATGATAAGTTTTAACGTCAATCCACCTGCGACCAAAGTGGTTAAAAGTAATGCCCCTGTCCCTAAACTCCTTTAGCAACGCAACACTATCTCCCCCTCCCCAAGTCACTGGGTTTACAAAGCACTTATGCTCTGCTATTAAATCACTCAGTTCTTGGGCACAAGTCTCATGAGAAACTGCGCGGTTACTAATGTCTTCATCAGTAATGCCTGTAAGTTCTGTAATGTTAGGGTAAATAGGCTCCCGTGGGTCAAGGTACCAGTGAAATACTTTAAAGGTATCGTCACTTAACTCAAGGTCTCCGATACTAACCCCTACCTCTATAATCTTAGGGTTTGGAGTTGTATTATCAGGGGCATTATTTAATTCAAGATCTAGGGAGAGAAAGTTCATTTTTCATGTCCTTGAAAAGTTCTGCAAGTGTAGGATCTACCGCGTGGGCTAAGTAAGCACACTTATCTAAAGTAGCTTGCTCTACCAAGCGTACTAGTAGTAGCATTGGCCCCGAAGGGGCCAAGCCTGCTTGGGTGATAAAGCCAAAAGCTTCAAAATTCTTCATATAGTATATCCTTTAGGTGGAATAGGTTTTTTGTTTTTCATGAGTTAGTATTATACCCTTACTTGGTATAAAAGTCAAATCCAAAATTTTGGTCTTGTTTTTGTTACTGTTTTTGTGTATAATATATTGCAATTTCAATTTTTATGGCTGAAATGGAGATACAATGAATAAAAAATACACCCAAGAAGAAACTGATGATATTACAAAAGCATATACAGAGTCCCCTACTAGAGCAACGGTAAATAGCCTAGCTGAAAAGTATGACAGGCCGGTAAGATCTATTGTAGGGAAGCTAAGTAAAGAGGGTATATATATTAAACCTACTTATTTAAGTAAGACAGGGGAGATACCTGTTAACAAAGACGAGATAGTGGAGTTCATTGCTAAAGCAATGTCCACCCCCTCCACTAATTTAGAAGGCTTAGAAAAAGCCCCTAAGGGGGTACTCCGATTAATCCTAGCGGCCATAGATCCGCAAGCAAAGAAGTATTTTGTAAATGATATTTAATTTTTCTACAAAGAAGCAGCTAGCTTCAATAGTTGACACACTACATGCATATAGTGAGCTTAATCAAGCCGTTATATCTTCTACACAGCACAATGCTGAAAGTATTATAGAACTGGCGAGAGCTATGGGAGAGCTAGCACAAAGAATAGAAGCACTAGAGAAAGGCTTAAATGATTAGTGTTAAAATAATAGCAGATAGTATTTATAAGGAGCATAGGATAACTACAATGCAATTGACTTATCCTAGGTTTATACATAGCGAGTTTATGACTCATAGAGTATTTAGTAGGAATGCTAGCTCAAGTAGGGCGGTACCTGTTAGTAAAACTATTGCTCAAGTTAAAGAGAGCCCTGCTGCTCCCGTACACTGGGGACGTAATCAGTCCGGTATGCAGGCTAGGGAAGAACTAGGGAACATGGATAAACTGAGAGCTCACCTAGTATGGAAGGAAGCTGCTCAAAGTGCAGTTTCATACGCTGAAAAGTTAGTAGGCTTGGGAGTACATAAACAAATTGTTAACAGAATACTAGAGCCTTTTCAATTGATCCATGTTGTTGTTACTGCTACTGAGTGGGATAATTTTTTCTCTCTGAGAATGCACAAAGACGCTCAACCAGAAATGCAAACTTTAGCTACTTTAATGTATCATGCAATAGAGGAGTCAACCCCCGAGGTGTTAAGTATAGGGGAGTGGCACTTACCCTATATCTCTAGAGAGGAAGTACTAGCACACAAGGCTAGGGGAAGTTTTATGGATGCAGTGCGGTGTTCGGCAGCGCGGTGTGCTAGAGTTAGTTATATTAAGCACGACGGCGCCACACCAAAGTTAGAGGATGACTTAGAACTATTTAGTCAATTGGTGGTTCGCCCTTTTACTGATAAAAGAGGTAGTACCTTAACCTCTAAAGACCCTATTCATGCATCTCCAATCGAGCATCAAGCGACTCCCGATATACAGGAAGTAGGCTCGGGCAACTTTAGGGGCTGGTTACAGTTTAGAAAAATTTTTGAACTTGACAAGAGCACTAATAAAGGCTATAATATATTATAAACTTTAGCAAAGGAACCAAAAATGAAAAACTTTGACATACCTGTTGTTCTTGCTTTAATTATTATCTTGTTGATTACAATATAATGTTGTACAAGTTTACTAATACCCAGTCTGGGTGGCATTACATTAGTGCAGATGAAGAGGCTGAGGAATTGCGCTACGGTTTTTGGACTAGAGAGGTTTTTGAGCCTCCGTATACTTTACATACTGCATTTAACCAAAACTGGGTAGCTTGGTATGAGGATGAAAACCAAGCAGTTAAAGTGCTTAGCTTAGGTAACTCCGAAGCAGATGCGATACTTAATACCAACTACCTTCTAGCAGAGAGTTTAAACTAAACTGATCACATTAAAAAATTGTAACTTGAAATAGTCTGTTAGTTTCTGTATAATATACACATTGGCTGAGGAAAGAAAGGAAACAAAGTGAAACTTGAAACTATTATGAATTTTACTATCTATTTTATGGAAGACCTGTTCCAAGTTTTTAATCAAGATAACCAGTATGTGGCAGACTTCGACCAGCTAGAAACTGCTCGGGAGTATGCTTATTATAGTAATGATTTTCCGGCTTTTGATTGGTAATTTAACTTTAGGATTATGAATATGCAAATTAACTATACCCCTGAGATGACTGACGAGCTTATTTCAGCTTATAAAGCTGACCCCTCTGATAAAGTGGTTGCTGCTTTTGCGCTTAAGTTCAATAAAACTACTAAGTCTATTGTAGCTAAATTGACACGTGAAAAGGTGTACACTCGTAAAGAGTATAGGAACAAAGCAGGGAATACTCCCATTAGCAAGCAGCTTCTGGTTCAGCGTCTTGCGACTTTGGTAGGGGAGACGGCTGAAAACTTTAACTCCCTGGAGAAAGCTAACAAGCAGGTGCTGGAAGCACTTCTCGTTAAGTTGGAGGGTCTGTTGTCGGAAAATGCGTAAAAAACAGTTGCTTATTGCTAGAGTGTATGATAGACGCGGTAATTTGTTAGCTACTGGAGGTAACAGCTATGTTAAAACTCATCCTGTACAAGCGAATCTCGCAAGACGTGTGGGACAACCACACCGCGTTTACCTTCACGCCGAAATCCAGGCGATTATTCGTGCTCGCGGTAAAGATATGCACAAAATTCAGATTGAGCGATATAACTCTAAGGGTAACCCCGCAAATGCATGTCCGTGTCCTGTTTGCATGCTTGCTATCCGTGAGGCCGGTATAAAAGTTATTGAATATACTATGTAGTCATTACAGTGAGGTAAAAAATGAAGGTTAAAATTGGTCCTTACATTAATTACATTGGTACATACCAGCTTGTTGATAAACTATTCTTCTGGCATGAAAAATATCCAGAGGTTGATTTAGAAAAGCGGTGGGACTATAAATTACACAACGATTTTGCTGAATGGTTATCTGAAACCTGGGTTGAGGATCTATGCCAATGGATCTACGAGAAGAGGCAGAGGGAAGTAAAAATTCATATTGATCACTACGATGTTTGGTCAATGGATTCAACTCTAGCATTAATCATTTTACCTATGCTAAAACGACTAAAAGAAGTGAAGCATGGTTCCCCAATGGTTGAACTAGATGATGTTCCTTTGGGAATGCGGTTTACAGAAACAGAAGAGTACGATTCTCAGTTTACATTTGATTTTTATCAAGATCCAGATTTGTGCAAGCAAAATGTTAAGTGCGATATTCATAGTCGCTGGGACTGGGCTCTAAATGAAATGATCTGGGCATTTGAACAATTACAACCAGATTCTGACTGGGAAGATCAATATTGGATTACTAACCCCGAGCTTGATTTGTCTAGAACAGATTCGGGTATTACTCCTGTGAAGTGGAAGGTTGAAGGTGAATGTGATTGGGAAGGGCGTGCTGAACACCAAAAACGGATTACTAATGGTTTGATGCTCTTCGGTAGGTATTTTCAAGCACTTTGGGACTAAGTAAGTTAGGAGAACGACAATGAAACTTTCTGTGGAGACCTTTGAATACACTAACACCCCTGGAAAAAAGCGGCGTTCTACTCAGAAGCATCTGGTATCCTCGGCTTGTTTGGTGTCTGACCCCCTGTTTAAAGTGCTTATCGAACATAAAGGTGAATTACTTTGCACCGGATCCACTCCGGAAAGCACTTCCTTTGAATTTCACCAAGAGATTGACCTAAGTACCTGGAAGATAACTGAGGTGATAATTACAGCGGAAACGCCCGAAGAACTGGTTATCATAAAAGGTAATCAGTTCCGCCAATATGCAAAAGATCGAATAGTAGTGGTTTTTCTCCCATGGGCAGAACCTGAAGATGAAAAAATCATCTCTGCATGGCGACAATCAAAAATCTGATATTGACTTTAGTCCCTGGTTTCTGTATAATATACACATTGGTTGGGAAACAAAGATAAGGAAAATGAAAAATGAAAATTCGCAGTGAATACACTATTCTAACGGAGTGCATATGGGGTGGGATTAATCTTGGATGGAATCATGCTCATAAGCATGTCGAAGATCCATCAGAAGAGATCATCAAAAAAGCAATTTACGATGCTGTTACATCAGAAATTGCAGAGTATTTTTCGTTTGAAGAAACTTTGGAATAAGCAGAAAAATCTGATATTGACTTTAGTCTCTGGTTTCTGTATAATATACACATTGGTTGGGGAAAAACAGTTAAAGCTAAGGAGAATGAAAATGCGTAGCGATTATAGGACATGGCTTACTAAGGTAGATGGTATCCTGATTTACGAAGTTGGAGCAGAGCACACCTTTTTTGAAGACTTCCATTGGTTTGATCTCTGGGAATCGGAGGTTACTCCTGCTGAAGCGGTGGAGGAGTTTCTGGATCACACTATGCGCTAGAGAGCGAGTTGTTCTGATGAGCCTTATATAGGCGAAACAGTATGGTGATTGTAGAGTAGTAGCTCCGAGAACCATATTGTCAACAACAAAGAGGTGTTAGAGACTACGGTACGCCGTGGATAGCAACTTAATTGAAACCGAATCTAGTTTCAGCCTCACCTGTTTTCAGCTTAGGCTTTTGCGGTTTAGGGTCAGGTAATTGATTCAATGTTTAACTTAAAACTAAAGATCCCTAGGGAAGTTACTGTTGCGGTCAGTGGAGGTATTGATTCAATGGTTGCATTGCATTTTCTACAACGCAATCATAAAGTAACAGTAGCACACTATGTGCACAACTCTGAGTTTGCTAAAAAAGAGTTGGAGTTTGTGACTGATTACTGCCAAAAACAAAATATACCTATTATAATTAAACATCAAAAAGAGGTTAGAGGCAGTAATCAGTCACGTGAGGAGTACTGGCGGAGTGGTCGCTACGAGTTTTTACAAAGTATTAGACAACAAGTGGTTGTAGCGACCACTCTAGATGATGCGGTTGAGTGGTATGTTTTCTCAGCAGCACACGGTTTAGGTAAGTATATAAAGCCTACAAATGCGAATATCATTCGCCCTTTTATTATTACAACTAAAAAAGCTATTACTGCCTATGCTACTAAACATAGTGTAGTGTGGCTAGAAGATGAAAGTAATCAGGATATTACTTTTGCTGCTAGGAATCGGGTGAGACACCTTATTTTACCGGAGTTACTAAAAGTTAACCCCGGGTTGTATAAAACAGTTAAGAAACGAATCGAAGATAGCTCAATTGGTTAGAGCAAAGGACTCATAATCCTTAGGTTGCGAGTTCGAGTCTCGCTCTTCGAACCAAAGCTCCGGTGGTGAAATAGGTAAACACAGCAGACTTAAAATCTGCCGCCTTAGGGCTTGCCAGTTCGATTCTGGCTCGGAGCACCAAAACTAATGATAGCATTTAATTTGTTAAAGATTATGAGTGACTTGTAGCTATGGCGTGTGCTACACCAGACTGTAAATCTGGTCCCTCGTGGTAAACATTCGCGGTTCGAATCCGTGGTCACTCACCAGAATAATCGCAGCTTCCGTTAGTCGGACACCAGGCTCATAACCTGTGTTGGAAGGGGATGCAAACTGCCCCGGCTGCATCCATATACAATTTATGGTCAAAATATCGGAGTGTTGGCCGAGTTGGTCGAAGGCACTCCCCTGCTAAGGGAGCATCCCTGCAAAAACAGGGATCATTGGTTCGAATCCAATACACTCCGCCATTGCATCTATCGTATAATGGTTATTATCACAGCCTTCCAAGCTGAGGATGTCAGTTCGATTCTGACTAGATGCTCCAAAATACAGGATTAAAAATGCAAATAAGTCTTCGTAAAGCAAGTGCAATTCAGGCTGAGATTCGTAAAATTATTAATGCAATTAATTTAAATGTGAATACATCTGTAACAGAGTTCACGCCTTCAATTAATTATGCAATTAAGGAAGCTAAGGTTGAATTTTTTGCTCTAGTGAACCGCAAGGAACAACTAACTGAAACATTGTTCAATATTCGAGCATTAGTTGGTCGTGCAAATACACAAGCAGGTGTTAACGATTTGCTTACTCAAATTGAACATATTAACAGCAGAATCGCTATTAGAGAAATACTAGCAAGTTCCGCTGTATCAAAAACAATTGACGAATTAACAGCTCGTGTAGATAAATCAAAGTCAACTAATTTGACAGCTGAAACTCCATACTACCGTGATGGTTTTATAGAAACAACTGTTCTTAACAAATTTGATATAGAAGCAGCGAACAACAAACTTAAAGAATTAAAGCGTACCAAACAAGATCTTCAGGATAATCTTCTTAAGGTAAATGTCGAAACAAATATCACTTTATCTGACCAAGATGTAAGTACATTGAAAGAAGAAGGCATCCTGTAAAAGTTAGGAGATAAGAACGATAAGAGAGTTCAACTAAACTTAAGTTACAAACAAGTATTATCTAAAATTATAGTCATTTGCTCCAGTAAAAATATTATTTTTGCTTATTGCTACTGGATATACAGAACTTTGTAGCTTGATTATTGTAATTTGTAGATTGTTTGTTGACCTTAAATTGACTTCTTATCTCCACGGAGTTAAACTGCTGTTAGCTCAGTTGGATTAGAGCATCAGCCTTCTAAGTTGAGGGTCAGTGGTTCGAGTCCACTACAGCAGGCCATTAAATAAGGAGAATGAGTTGGATAAAGTAGTTCGAGACGGTAAAGTAGCGGTTTTGATTTCTCCAGGGTATGGGGCAGGTTGGAGCTCCTGGAGTTCTAAAGAGCTTTTATTTGACCCTAAAATTGTGGCGATGGTAGAGGCTGGAGTTAATCCTGCTGAATACTGCGAAGAAACCTATGGAGGGTACTTTAATGCTGATGACCTTACAGTAGTCTGGGTAGACCAAGGGCGTGAGTTTATAGTTGAGGAGTACGACGGTTTTGAGTCTCTCGTATTCAAAGATGAAGTAAAGTGGATTACAGCGTAGAAAAACCGGCTTTTTAGCCGGTTTTTTTTATTTCTAGCTAAAGTTTAGAAAGACCCTAAACCGTAGCGATCTAAAGCTTGACCCTAGCGTAGAAGTTTCTACGAAAAAAAGGTTTCTACGGTTTAGGAAAAAAGGTTTTAGAAGTTTCTACGAAAAAAAGGTTTCTACGGTTTAGGAAAAAAGGTTTTAGAAGTTTTTTATCTAAAAGTATGCTAAAGTTTTTGCTAATAAAAAATAATTTTTTTCTAAGCTTCTAGTCGGATGTTCTACAGAAATTTTTATAAAAATTTCGAAGATATAGTAATCAAAAATCTAAGAAAATTCTAAGCTTTCAATTTCATCTACGAAAAATGTGCTTTCATTTTATCTAAAAATCTGCTATAATATTGTATATATTGGATAAGTCTACAATGGCTAGAGATTTTAAAGAAATTAATGATTTAATTAACTTCTTCCTGTCCCCCGTAGTGTGAACCGTCTAGGGAACCCGGGGGAAGGAAAGAAGGTCGTTAAATCATAGTTTCTTACATAATCTCTAGCCGATAATTGAAGCGAACGGGGGAAATGTAATCTTAAAAACTGAGAAATAAAAGTCGTAAATGAACCTGAATAATACGGGTTCTTTTTCGACTTTTACGGCAACTGAAAAAACTATAATTTTTATGCTTTTTCAAAAACTAAAGGGAGAAAAGTGCTACGCACTTTTCTGTGCGAGAAAAAAAAAGGGGGGGTTGCGCGCCGCCCCGCTTTTTTCCCGTTAAGGTCATGACTCTCGCTCTAGACTGTTTTTGACCCTAAACCGTAGCAGTTTAGGCTTGCTACACTAGATTGTATAAATTGCATAGATCGTATTAGATCGCACTAGATCGCACTAGATCGTATTAGATCGCTACGACTGCTACAGTGCAGGGTCAAGCATTAGATTGCTACGACTGCTACGGTTTAGGGTCAATCCCTAGATCGCATTAGATCGCATTAGATCGCACTAGATCGCACTAGATCGCACTAGATCGCACTAGATCGCATTAGATCGCATTAGATCGCATTAGATCGCATTAGATCGCATTAGATCGCATTAGATCGCATTAGATCGCATTAGATCGCATTAGATCGCATTAGATCGCTACGACTGCTACGGTTTAGGGTCAATTAAAAAGCAGTTGTAACTAGGTTTTTATTGTTCATTTTCTTTCTTGATTCCACCTTCATTTTTTATAAAAAAGGGGTCAGGTTAGATTTTTTTGATTTTTAGTTGAAAAAAGCAGTTGTAACTAGGTTTTTATTGTTCATTTTTTCTTACCCCCCAACCCTCCTTAGCAACAAGAAAAACCAGAATAATTCGCTTTTTACAGTTTCTTTCTTAACTGAAAAAAGCAGTTGTAAACAGGTTTTTATTGTTCATTTCTTTCGCGGGCCGATATTTTTTTGGGGGTTTTACGGCGCAGACAGGTAGCAAAAAATGTTACTATTTTTTTGTTAATCTTAAAATTTTGATCTTGACTTTATTCTTAAATTTCTGTATACTACTAAAATAGTAAATCAATCTCGGTTTACTATATTTTTAACTTAACTTAACTTGGATATATTTTTATGGATTTTAACACCGCAGCTCGTACCGCGCATGCAGCTAACCTGGCTGCTAAGGAGCGTAAAAGAGCTTTTAGTAGAACAACCCCCTCGTTTGATAATTTTGGGTTGCCCTTTTTAATAGAGGCTTACTCTGACCCTAAAATATTGTACCCTTATACCGCTGGTGGGTGGCTTCATAAAGCACTACATATTGTTAGTAAATTTCCTGCCCCTCAGCGCGACTTTGATACGCTCTATGCAAAGTTACAAGGAGACTGGGAGATAGATGTAGATGGCGTCACCTACGATACAGAGCAACTTAGGGCGATCTATCTGATACTAAGCCTTCCTCGTAGTAATATCTTAAAAGACATGGGGAAAAATCTTAGTATTAGTAGTGCTGTACCTAATATCGCAGGGTATGGGAGACCTTATTCCAAGTGGACTCTTAGTGACAATCCAAAAATTAACTCCTACTTCCTAGGTCATATGTTAAAGGACTATCATACGTTAAAAATTCCACGACTGGAGAGAGAGGAGCTGCTTGAGATTAGAGAACGCGCAATTCAGGAGGGGGTTTCCTCTTATGGTTGTGTTAAAGGAACTAGTCTGGGGGGTATACCTGCATTTTACCAACATATGGTTACTCAACGTTGGATATTTGAGCCGAGCAAGAGATTGGCTGATGTTATGATTTTATCCCCTTTTGATATAGATGAAGTACCAGAGCCTTTAGAGGAGACTAACTTTGAAAGCTTTACAGGCTTTACAATATCTAGCCCATCTTGGGAGCCTCCTAAAAAACAGAAAGACTCTGGGGGTCTCCCTTGGTAAGAGGTAAAATAAGCCTTTTACTTGGAAAAACTCCGGCGGCCTGCACGAAAAATAGCTGACCCTAAACCGTAGCGACCGTACCTAAACCGTAGCAATTGTTTTTACCTGGAAAAACTCCGGCGGCCTGCACGAAAAATAGCTGACCCTAAACCGCAGCAATTGACCCTAAACCGTAGCGACCGTACCTAAACCGCAAAAGCCTACACATTTCGTGTAGGCTTTTTTTTTGTCTAAACTGCATAAATCACTACGGTCACATAAATCGCAGAAATCGCTACGATCACATAAACTGCATAAACTGCATAAATCGCTACGGTTTAGGGTCAGGAAAACATTAAAGATTTTCGACTTGACACTGGAGTAGGCGCAGCAATCACATTGAAGATTTTCGACTTGACACTGGAGTAGGCGCAGCAATCACATTGAAGATTTTCGACTTGACACTGAATTGGGCGCAACGGTTTCAGAAACTGCTACGGTCGCATAAACTGCTACGGTCGCATAAACTGCTACGGTTTAGGGTCAGGAAAACATTGAAGATTTTCGACTTGACACTGAATTAGGCGCAAGGAAAAACAATTTTTACGGTCACATAACTCGCTACGGTCGCTACGGTTTAGGGTCAGGAAAACATTGAAGATTTTCGACTTGACACTGAATTAGGCGCAGGGGTAACATTGAAGATTTTCGACTTGACACTGAACAGCGCGACCGTAAAAAAGATAAAAAGACCTGAATATCCGATTTTCGGCGCGACCGTAAAAAAGATAAACGGATATGAATATCCGATTTACGGCGACTTGCGGGGCGACTTGCGGGGCGACTTGCGGGGTAACCGTAAAAAGATAAACGGATATGAATATCTTTTTAGGCCTAAGGTATTGACAAGCCCTAGCTTGTTATGGTAAAATCGGCGCCGATAAAAGGATATGAATATCCGATTATCGGGTAAAAAACAAGGCCGTGATATTGTCAAGGCCTTGTCGAGGTTTTATTCGCCGTGATATTGTCAAGGCCTTGTCGAGGTAACCGTAAAAAGATAAAAGGATATGAATATCCGATTTTCGGCGCGACCGTAAAAAAAGATAAACGGATATGAATATCTTTTTAGGCCTAAGGTATTGACAAGCCCTAGCTTGTTATGGTAAAATCGGCGCCGATAAAAGGATATGAATATCCGATTATCGGGTAAAAAACAAGGCCGTGATATTGTCAAGGCCTTGTCGAGGTTTTATTCGCCGTGATATTGTCAAGGCCTTGTCGAGGTTTATAATGGTTTATAATTCTCTTTTACTTGAAAATCTTTCCAGTTATAAGGCTTTATCTTGTCGCGCCATTTACGCTTTGTGACAACAGCTTTCAGAATAGGCAATTCAAAATCAATAATATCCTCTAGCGCAGTATGTGGTTCCCTAATCCATTGCGAGTTAATAAATCCTGCTACACTTTCCGCGCTAGTGGAAAATGTCATATTGTGTAATTCCGTAGGAGCGTTGAAAAGGTGATTTTCCAGTACGAATTGCCTATAGCCTTTTGAATTGCAAAGGTTACCTATAGCAGCTTGCCATAGGCAAAACTCCGAATTAAACCCCGATAAGTCTATTCCAGTATTAGCGCATTTGTTTTTATCAAATGCTAGATTATACGCCGTAAGACTAGGGTTATATTTACCTATGGCTTGCGTTATCCATTTATTAACAGCGTTTACGCTGGCAAGCATTCGCTTGCCGTTATTGAGCATATCAATATATGCTTCATTACGCTTTAGCAATCCAGCATATCCCCATATATCGGAAGCATTCTTATCATGAAATAATTCAAAATGGCCGTAATGCCCAGCAATCAATACGGCCATTCTATTATGGATAATGCCTTGCTTATCGCAAATGACAATAGCGCAATCTGCTACGGTATCGTTAATCGTTGTCTCTGTATCAATAATCGCAAAAAACTGTTTTTTCATTTTAATGTCCTTGTAATGATGGGACAAAAACTCCGGTAACATTAGGGAAGCTATCCGTAACAGCTTTCAGATAAGCGATATTATCTTCATAAAAAACCGCTTTTGCAGTCTTAAATTGTTTTAGGTTAAATAGCCTTTGCAGTCCCTTAACCTTCAATGTGCTACCGGATTGATTATCGCCCTCTTTTCTGGATATGATATAATCAGGCTTTCCCAATACATCAGCAATATATTGCTGGTCAGGCTCTCGCAATACCCTAGCGGTAGCAATAATGGTATAGCAATTCTTATTAGCTAAATCCTCTTTGTATTGTTTTGCTAACGGAAGCAATGAGTCATTCATTGCTTTATGTGCGTTTTCTTGCCAATAGGCTAGGTCAATTCTTTCTTTGCCGTGATTATCGGTAATGGTACGATACCGATGCAAAGAACAAACAATTGTGCCATCCATATCATATATCGCAATTTTCATATTTTTAACCTTTTATAGAATCGGGATAGCCCAAGGCTATCCCGAAAGCTAATTAACCTTCAATAGGCGTAGAATTAGCTAGAGCATTAAAAATAGCTTGCAAAGCCTTCTTATTCGCTTTCGCAAGCGAACTAGTATCATTCTCGGTCAATTGCAAAACACGGCCAATAGTATCTGCCAAAGTTTCTTTGGCTACGGGTTTATCCCCCTTTTTTGTGGTATATTCCTTGCGGATATACACACCTTCTCGCGACAACTTCGCAACGATCGAGCGCACAGACTTGCTGAATTGCTTTGCGAAGACTTCCACAGTCTCACGCGAAGGATTCGCTTTGTATGCTTCAACCAAAGCAAAGGTCATTTCAGCGGTAAAATTAACGGGTTTTTCGGTAGCCATAATGTAAACTCCAATGATGCTAGTGGATAAATATCGGGTTTCGTTGCATCAATCCGTCATCCGATGAACAGAATTATACAGACATCTAGGAAAAGTGCAAGAGGTTTTCAAAAGTTTTTTCAAAAATCTTTTTATACCCGCATAAAAAGATTTTAGGCCTAAGGTATTGACAAGCCCTAGCTTGTTATGGTAAAATCGGCGCCGATAAAAGGATATGAATATCCGATTTACCGTAAAAAGATTTTAGGCCTAAGGTATTGACAAGCCCTAGCTTGTTATGGTAAAATCGGCGCCGATAAAAGGATATGAATATCCGATTTACCGTAAAAAGATAAAAGGATATGAATATCCGATTTACCATAAAAAGATAAAAGGATATGAATATCCGATTTACCGGTAAAAACAAGGCCATGATATTGTCACGGCCTTGTCGAGGTTTATTCGCCGTAAAGGTCAAATATCTTAGCTTGGAAAAACCGGAAAAATCCTTGCTTTCCGTGGTCTAGGTCAAGCCAAAACATATCCTGATAATAATGGGTTAATTCATGCGCAAGCGTTTTCTTATAATCTTTCCTTGTCTTATGCCAGTTTTTATGCACAGTTATTTCAAAATCACAATAAAATCCCATTGCCCATTTATGGGAATTTTTTACCCTAAAGGTTAAGGTTTCAATGCTTATTAAATCATTGAATATCTCGTGATTTACTTCGCAAGCTAGTTTATAAATGCTTTTTTCGGTAGGTTTAAACATGATTGATAATTCCTAAAATGTTCGCAAAAAGAAAAACGCCGTTTAATACAATGAGGGAAGAATCTTTCGATTTAATCCCCATATACATCCAGCAAGCCGACCCAATAGTAAAAAACAAGTAACCAATAAAAGGGATTTTATTAGCTACCAAAAAAGCCCCAATAACAGAAGCTATTGTGCCTATCCATTTAATCACGATATAACCCATATTAGCAAGTTAGGAAGAATGAACACACAAAATGCGCCGAATAATGCGCCGTAGATATAAGCAGACATTTAACAATTCTTTCTAGTTACTCAACAAGTAGGGAGATTATACGCTTTTTTCGGGATTGTGCGTAAAAATGTTTTTATAGCAGCATAAAATTATTTTATACGCGGTTTTTTATAGCAGCATAAAATTATTTTATCACGTAAATCGGACAAACTTGTCCGATATAGGGCGGTAATCAGACAAGTTTGTCCGATTTACGCGCGGGCATCCCCGCACGTGTAACTTTAGGATTTTTGTAGTACCTGACCCTAAACCGTAGCGAACCGTAGCGAACCGTAGCGATTTATGTAACCGTACCTGACCCTAAACCGCAGCGATTTATGTAACCGCAGCGAACCGCAGCGAACCAACAGCGATTTATGTAACCATAGCAGTTTATGTAACCGTAGTGCTACTACGATAGTTGGTTTTACGTGTAACTTTAAGTCAGCGAGGGGGTGATTGCATAAACTGCTACAGTTTAGGGTCGATTGTTTTTTGATAAAAATTTTTTAACTTGCATTTTTCTACCTAGTATGTTATAATACAAAACAATAGAGTACACTGATTTTCTGGGGGGAATAATGGCACTACAATCAAGCGGAGCAATATCATTAACAAATATTCAAACAGAGTTTGGAGGCGTCGCCCCCATCTCCTTATCCGAGTACTATGCAGGAGGCGCATATGTTAGAGCAAACGTAGCAGGCTTATATGGAGCTATACCTGCTAGCGGAGCTTTAAGTTTTTCTAAGTACTACGGTTCTAGCTCTGTTACAAACACTCAAAGAGCAATTTTTGGTTTTGGTTATCTTGGACCTATGTTAGAGCTAAACATGACCAACCTAGTTTCTAACACTGGAGTAGTAGCTTCTGATACTGCTGGAGTTGGAACTGGTAGGAATGGCCTAGCTGCTGCTGGTTACGGAGGAGATAAAGCTATCTTTGGTTATGGCTTTTCTTATAGCATGCAAAGCACAAACATAACCAATCTAGTTTCTAACACTGGAGTAGTAGCTTCTGATACTGCTGGAGTTGGAACCGGTAGGTTTGGCTTAGCTGCTGCTAGTTATGGCGGAGATAAAGCTATCTTTGGTTATGGAAGTACGAATGCCTACTATAATATGACCAATCTAGTCTCTAACACTGGAGTAGTAGCTTCTGATACTGCTGGAGTTGGGACTCCTCGAGGTGGCTTAGCTGCTGCTGGTTACGGAGGAGATAAAGCTATCTTTGGTTTTGGTGTTAATTTTGATGGCCGATATAACATGTCCAACCTAGTCTCTAACACTGGAGTAGTAGCTTCTGATACTGCTGGAGTAGGAACTGCTCGAAGTGGAGTAGCTGCTGCTGGTTATGGTGGAGATAAAGCAATCTTTGGTTTTGGTATTAGTAGTAGCAGTTGTCTAAACATGTCCAATCTAGTTTCTAACACTGGAGTAGTAGCTACTGATACAGCTGGAGTAGGAACTGCTCGACAGAACTTAGCTGCTGCTGGTTACGGAGAAGATAAAGCTATCTTTGGTTTTGGATGTATGAATGCCTACAATGTGACATTTAATATGACCAATCTAGTCTCTAACACTGGAGTAGTAGCTACGGATACTGCTGGAGTAGGGACTGCTAGGTCTGGCTTAGCTGCTGCTGGATTTTCATTAACTTAAGGAATAAAGATGGCGTCAAAATTAAATACAGAATTTAACTATAGATATCAAGTAATAGGTGAAACCCCTTGGGCTAAAATTGAAACATTAAAAGGTTTCTTAGTAGGCAGAAAACGTGCTGCTGTACTAGAAGAAGTGTCTAAGCTTAAGCATGAAGCAAAAATTCAAGAACTTCTATCTGTCAAAACTAATAATGCTTTGCCTCATGTTATTTTAACCATTCAAGCAGAGTTATTAGAGGCAGAATCTTTCTTAGAAGATCAGAAAGAAGCTTTTGAACTAAATCGCAAAGAGATTGCTGTATTAGAACGCTTATTAGCGGAGCTTTATGAGATTGCTGAACCAACAAGGTTAACACACCCTGATGGAACGCCTTATACAGATAATGATATGCTAGAAGCAAATGCTGCATATGAGTTCACTATGACAATTGCTAAAGAGATACAAGCTGAAATTATAGCTAATGGTCGTCCGTCTCCCGCTAAACTAGGCAATGCAATGTCTAATCCTATTACTTTCAATGCATTAAAAGAGATCGGATTTATTCCACCAGAAGCACAGCGCTTGGGCTGTGCGTTTGATCAAAATATGAATATGCGTATAGTTTCTAAAGAGGAAAAATTGTTATGCGATACTACTCAGAAGTAGACGAGAATAATCGTCTTTACGCCCAACGTGTCTGTACTGTTGAAGCAGATTGGGTTCCTACAAAAGAAGGACTAAGACTAGTAATAGATGAAGAGCCTGTTTATGATAAGTCCACCCAAACACTGGAACGATTAGATATTGAAATTACGGATAGAGTTCCTTATATAGTAAAAGAACTAGAGTTACCTCCTTTAGTAAAACAAGAAGTAGGTGAGATCAAATCCTTCCTAGCGGGTAAAAATATTGAAACCGTATTTTATACAGGTATACAAGGGTATAGTTTACTAAAAGATATTATTATATACAGGTTGTATCAAGCTGATTCCAAATATATTGTTAAGTGTAATGAAACTGTTCTAGAATGGTATGAAATTACAGATTTTGGAGGATACTCTTTAGATATAAATACTGGCTCACGGCTAGAAACTTACAAAACTCAAGAAAATGGTGACTGGGTGAAATATGAGCTGGAAACAGGTGCCCCGATTACCCGGTATAGTAAGTCTGAACCAGAAACTCGTGGAAGCCTTTCTAACGACGTTGAGATAGTGTTTTGGTCTAAAAAGAGTAATGGGGATACTATAATCGAGTTCCGAAATCATGCCTAACGATATAATACCAATCAATCCTGAGCATATAGAAGTTGCTCAACTTTATTTACAAGGTCGCACCGTCGACCAGATAGCTTTAGAACTAGAGACCTCCGCAATTCAGGTAACCCAAACTTTAGCGACCAGAGAGGTTAAAAAGTATATAGACCATATGTACTTAGAAGCTGGATATCGCAACAGAAACCGCATTGCAGATGCTCTAGATAAAATAATAGATAAGAAACTAGAAGAGATTGCAGAAGCTGAGGTAGGTTCTACAAAAGATATCGCAGACCTTTTAGCTTTAGCTCATAAAATGCGCATGGATGAGCTGAAAGCTCAAGCTGAGCACAATAAGATAGAAGCACCAAAACAGCAAACTAATATACAAATTAATGAATCACCTTTTGGTGCCCAGAACTACGGCAACTTATTAGAAAAGTTACTAGGAGGTTAAGTGTTACAAGTAAGCAGAAGTGAGGTTAGTACCGATAGTTTTACAGAGTATCAAAAAGACTCTCGCTTTATAAAGCTACCAGTAGATAAGTACTGGGAATTAATAGGAATGACCCCTAACGGCCCTCAAATTGCAATGACCAATGCAATTAACGACCCTCGTTATAGATTTGTAGTAGCTGCGTATAGTCGTCGTGTAGGGAAAACCGAAGCTGCCAATATTATTGGCCAGCTAGTTTCTTTAGTGCCTGGTTGCCATGTGCTAATCATGAGCCCTAATTACTCTCTTTCTCAAATTTCTTTTGAAAAGCAGCGCGAGCTGCTTCGTAAGTTTGATGTTGAAGTTGAGAGAGATAACGCTAAAGACCGCATTATAGAGCTAGCCAATGGCTCAACAATTCGTATAGGTAGTATTAGCCAAGTAGATAGCTGCGTTGGTAGGAGCTATGACCTTATTATATTTGATGAGGCTGCTCTAACTTCAGAAGGCGAGCATGCCTTTAGCGTTGCTTTACGGCCCACCCTAGATAGGGCAACCTCCAAGTGTATATTTATTAGTACTCCTAGAGGCAAGAATAATTGGTTTTCTTCTTACTTCGATAGAGGGTCTAGTCCTGAGTTTCCTCAATGGATTTCGTTGCACTGTGACTGGCGAGAGAACCCTAGAGTTAGTGAAGAGGATATTAATGAAGCTCGAAAAAGTATTAGTAAAGCTGAGTTTGAACAAGAGTACGAGGCTAGCTTTAACAGCTACTTAGGGCAGATATATAAATTTAACTCTGAATGCATTGAAAACCTTAGCGAAATGGACATACTGCGTTCCGAAGTAATTATGGGCCTAGATATTGGCTTTAAAGATTATACTGCTGGATGTGTGATAGCTTATTCTTATGATGATGAAACGTACTATGTATTAGCTGAGTACTACGAAAATGAGCGTACTACAAAGTCACACGCAGAAAAAATAAAAGCTTTAGAGGCTAAATATAATATACAGTTTATATTTGTTGACAGTGCCGCTGCACAGACTAGGTATGATTGGGCGGTAAATTACGATCTCTCCACAATTGGTGCAAATAAGTCCATTCTGGACGGAATTGCACATGTTCAGAATATTATTGAAAATGACAGGCTGATTGTGGATGTAAAATGCAGGCATGTTTTAGCGTGTTTAGATCAGTACAGATGGGACGCTAATAGTGCTTTGAAGCAAGAGAGACCTAAACATGATCAATACAGCCACATGGCAGATGCCTTACGTTATGCCTTATATAGCTATAACACATCTGTAGGTACTGTATAAAAATCGACTTGAAATTTTTTTCTCTCTAAGGTATAATACAGGTAACAATAAAGAATGGATCTAAAAAGAGATGCAATAAAATACGTTCGAGATAAGGCTAAGAGGTCTTATAAAAAAACAGGGGTATGTGAAATCTGCTTTTCCGAAGAGGGCGTAGACTTTCACCACTACAATTCTGTAACTGAACTATTTAATAAGTGGGTAAGAGAAAACAGCATCGAACTCACCTGCGAAGAAGACGTGCTTAGTGTACGCGAGCAATTTATCCTCGAACATGAACAAGAGATGTTCCACGAATGTGCTAACTTATGTCATAAGCATCACGAACAACTGCATAAGTTGTACGGAAAACACCCCAACCTATCTACAGCCCCTAAACAGCGGCGGTGGGTAGAACTACAAAAACAAAAATACAGGGAGAAAGCTAATGGGCCTCAAAGCCTGGATAGTCAACAAACTCAACCCCGCCCAGCCCCTGATTGAATTAGATGAAGGAAGCAAGAGTACTGATATCGGTTATACAAACTACACCAAGGCTTATAGTGAAGTAGAATCTATAAGACGGGGCGTAGACCTAATCGTAAATGGTGCTAGCTCTTTTAACATATCAGTAGCTGAAAAATTAAACGGTTTAACTCCGGTTGTTAGTGGCATACGCAAAACTAAAGTTGATAATCTACTAAATTATCAAGCCAACCCTTATCAAGATATCTTAAGTTTTAAGCGTAATGTTTATATGGATGTAATTCTAGAAGGTAATGCTTTTATCTACTGGGATGGAGCCTATCTGTATAACCTGCCTGCTAGTAGCGTGGAAATAGTACCTGACCCTAAAACTTTTGTAAAAGAGTACATTTACAATGGTTCGACAAAATTCAAGCCAGATGAGATCATACATATAAGAGATAACTCCTCTGACTCTATTTACCGTGGTATGCCACGCCTCAAAGCTACTAATGCTACATTAGTGTCTAGAGCTAAGATGGTAAAGTTTCAAGATAAGTTCTTTGATAACGGGGCGGTACCTGGTTTAGTATTGAAAACACCTAATGTTTTAGGCGATAAAGTTAAGCAACGACTAATAGCGTCGTGGCAACAAGAATATTCACCAACTAAGGGAGGCAGGCGCCCTGCCATTCTAGATGGTGGACTAGAGATAGATAGAATAGCAGATATAAACTTTAAAGAATTGGACTTTGAAACTTCAATCACTAATAAGGACAAAGCTATTCTATTAGCATTAGGAGTACCAGACATTTTGGTGAATGGTGGAAATAATGCTAATATCACCCCCAATTTAAGATTATTCTATCTCGAAACCGTCCTTCCAACCGTTAGAAGCTTGTCTACAGCATTTGAACGCTACTTCGGGTATAATTTGGAGCCTGAGGCGAGTAAAGTCTCAGCCCTACAGCCGGATTTGCGGGATATTGCAACCTATCACACTAGTCTAGTAAATGGAGGCGTACTTACTCCTAACGAGGCCCGTTTAGAGCTAAGATACGAAAAACTAGAAGGACTAGACGAAATACGCGTACCAGCTAATATTGCAGGCAGCGCAGTAGATCCATCTCAGGGAGGTAGACCAGAGAACAATGCATAAAAAATTTAACTTATATACGCAATTTAATATAGAAGAAAAGGCTTTAGATACTTCCGAGGATACTAGTGTTACTATTTCTGGTTACGCAAATGTAGCGTCACAAGACAGAATGAATGACATAATCCCTCTAGCTGCTTGGGATGCAGAAGCTTTAAAAAATTATAAGAGAAATCCTATAATCTTAGCTTTTCACGACCACAGCAGGCCAGTAGGTGTTGCAACTAGTGTTGAGGTTGATACTTACGGACTGAAACTAACAGCAAAAATTAGTAAAGCTGTTGGTGAGGTAGCTAGTTTAATTAGCGAAGGAATTATCAAAGCTTTTTCAGTGGGCTTTGTTGTTAAGGATGCGGAGTATGACACTACTACCGACATCTTTGTAATAAAAAAACTAGAGTTACTAGAGGTTAGTGTGGTTTCTGTTCCGGCTAATCAAGACTCTTTATTTTCATTAGCCAAAGAATTCGATTCGGAAACTGATTATTTAGAGTTTAAGAAATCGTTTGTCAAAAATGAAGCTAGTACTGATACTAGGGAAGAAGTTGAGCAGCTATCTGATTTAGAAGATACTAGCAAGGAAAAGGAATTAAATATGGAACTTAAGGACCTACAAGAACTAATTAACGCTGCAGTTAGTAAAGCCGCCACTGATGCTGCTGAAACTGCAGTTAAAACTATCTCTGTTGAGAAATCTGGTGCAGAGAGACTAGTTGAAGACCTTCAAAAGCGTTTAGACGCTGCTGAAACCTCTACTCTTAAAGCCGTTGAAGATTTACGCGCTGAAGTTAAAGAGAAGCAAGCTGAGCTCGAAGCCCTCCAAAAGTCAAAGATGACTTTTGAGGATAAGAAGGCTGTAGATAGCATTTCTTACAAGGAAAAAGAAACCGCAGTATTATTAGCTAAAGCTACAGGTAAGAAGATCGAGGAGACTAAAGCGTTCCAAAATCTTGTTACTAAGTTTGGTGCCCATATCCCTAGTGCTACTTGGGAACTAGAAGTTTCTACTAATATGCAGGATGAGATTCGCAGAGCTTTAGTTGTTGCTCCTGTGTTTGCTCGTTCCGTTACTATGAACAATCCGGTGATGCGTATTCCTGTTAACCCTGAAGCTGGCTACGCTAATTGGGTTCTAGAAGCTGCTTACAAAGCTGACACTTCTTCAGGTACTGCTCAAGATCACGCACTCAAAGAAGTTAACTTAACCGCTTATAAGTTAGCAACTAAGGAGTACTTAGGCTCTGAAGAAGAAGATGATAGCATCATTCCTTTACTGCCTTTAGTTCGTGACGCTATGGTTCGTCGTAACGCTAAAGCTTGGGATAAGGCTCTTTTACGTGGTGCTGGTGCTGGTGCCGATCCTATTAAAGGTATCGCTACTTGTGCCGCTGCTGCTGAGACTTTAAGTGTTGCCGTAGCTAACTCAGCTACTATCGCTAATTTAATAGCTATGCGTCGTAAATTAGGCACTCTTGGTCTAAATCCTCAAGAGCTAGTTTTCGTTGTATCTAATGAAGTCTACTACGATTTATTAGACGACACTGCTTTCCAGACCATGGATAAGGTAGGTACTAATGCCACTCTAATAACTGGTCAAGTTGGTGCTGTGGCTGGTATCCCTGTTATTCTTTCAGGCGAGTTCGAAGCTAAGGCAGCTACTAAAGTAGGTGCTGTTTTAGTTAACCAGAATAACTTCTTAATTGGCGCTTACAAAGGCTTACGCGTTGAGTCCGACTACTCTGTAGAAGCTCAAAAGCGTATCCTAGTCGCTTCTCAGCGTGTTGGCTTCCAGCAAATCGCTACTGTTGACGGTAATGGTGTAGCTACCTTTAAGTGGATTGCTTAACTGTTTACTAGTTAAAAAATGGGGGCTTAATGCCCCCATTTATCTATATGAAGGAGAATTATGGAAGAGAAAGACGTAAACACAGCTGTACTCTCCTCAAAGCTAGCCCATTTAGAGGATAGATTTAATTCATATGCCGAAAGAGTAGAACAAAAACTAGACGAGCTTGTTCAGTTAGTGAAAATTGTAGCCGTACTGCAAGAACGCGAAACTGCTTTTGAAAGAGACTTAAATGAGCTTAGGATGGAGGTTAGATCGGGCCCAGAACACCTACGTGAAAGTTTAGATAAAAAAATAGAAAAACATGCAGAAGCTTCGAGTGTGGCAGACTCTAACATCTACAAAAAAATAGACAGCCTTAGGGCTAGATTAGAGGCTATAGACGAAGAAGTTAAAAAGTGGTTGAACAGGGTTACCGGAGGTGTTATAGTAGGAGCAGCTTTGTTAAGCTTAGTACAGTTCCTAGGTTATAGCTATATACAGAACTTAACTACCCGTTATGAGGAAGTAGCTCTTAGTAATCAAGAAGTACAAAATAGGCTACAAAAGCTGGAAGAAGCCCTCTACTTCTTGAATAAGTCTAAAGGGAAGTGAAATGCCTAATTTAATTACTTTAAACGAGTATAAAGACTATGTAGGTATAGCAAGTAGTGAACAAGACCAAAAACTAATAAGTGTGATAGCTTATGTAAGTGACCTTATTAAGACTTATTGTAGTCGAAATTTTGTAGATTCTTATGCTGGTGGAGGGTACACTACTATAACCGAGTATAGTAATGGGGGCTCAACTTATTATTATACTAAAGAGTTCCCAATCAGGGAGGTAGAAGGGGTTAGCTACTCCACAGACCTAGGCACAACTTATACAGCTATGACTTTAGGAACAGACTATGCCGTGGATATTGAGCGGGATCGAATTTTTATTGCTCGCGGTGAATATATCCAGGGAGTTAATGCGCTTAAGGTTCAATACAAAGGAGGCTTTAAAGAGGCTCCTAATGCTCTAAAAGTAGCAACCTTAGACCTGGTCAAGTACTACATGAAACAAGAAGATACTCCTCGCAAAACTGCGGGTAATGTTACTATGGAGTATATTACCAGCTCAGATTTACCCGCCCATATTAAACGAGTACTAGACTTATTTAGGGTAGTGTAATGACAAACGTACAGAGCGCACAAAAAGCTGGAGGGTTCGGGAGGCGGTTAGAGTTAATTGCTAGTCGTGCAAAAATAGCGGCTAGGGTGGAGTTAAATAAGCGCCCCCACTATGTCCCTATAGATTTGAACACTTTTAAACTAACCTTTAATCACTTAGGTATTGATACTTCGATACTTCGAAAAGCTGTAGATAGTGTATGTGCTAATTACTCCAAACTGAGTATGAGTGCATTTAATAGATCAACTGCCGAGCAAATAACGGCGAAGCTTAAGAGAGGCCCTTTAGCCATTACACATAATAAAGAGATTATTGGAGTACTCTTTTCTTCCTTCGAGCATGCAGGCCAACGACTACTTACGGAACTAAATACTAAAGTTAGCGCAGCCCTAGGGATTATTTTAGATAGGGGGCATTTAGCTAGCAAATCTACCCTAGCTAAGACCCCTTTACAAATAAAGTTAAACCTTGTAAAGGAAGCTTTAGAATGCTTTAAGAGTCCTGATGGTGCTGCTAAAGTAGACAGGTTACTAACCACAGAACTACTATCTTATTACACTAGGGTTTTAAATAGCCCCTCCCCCGATATAAAAAAGCAAGCTTTAAAAGAATTAAAATTAACCAATATTTCTTCAGTCCTAGAAGATGGAAAAATCTCCGAAGGAAAGTTAACTCACACTATTGAGCAATCTATTATGCTCGGGCTGGGCGATATACCTGACGCAAACATAAAAAAAGTTAAAAAACTTAGCTCCGACTATACCTCAATGGTAAAAGATCTGCTACAAGAGTTAGAAACTAGATCGACTTACGGAAATATTATAGTAGAGTCAGAAGTAGTAAAACAAGTGCGGCCTGGTTTAGCAAAAATTAGTGCTAATATAATTATACTGCAAGAATCGGTAGAAAACCGGATACTCTATGGTAGTAAGATAGAGTCTGTGATAGATAGTAAGCTGCGCAACCAACTTATAAAAGATATTTTAGACCTAAGACTTTCTCCTACTATTAAGGAGTCTATCGCAAATAATGTAGTTGATACCTTACTAGGTAACCCTCTAAAAGAGGTACAAGCCACAAAAATAATTAAGGCTAAGACTAAAGCAAATAAAGTTAGCCTAGCCCCTACAATAAGTAATAAAAAATTTAAAGCCGACCTGAAAAAGGCCCCTACTAGGCTACAAGACACTAGGGGGCGTTTTCAATCTGTAGTAAATTTGCAGGCTTTAATAAGTGCGCAACTAACCGCTAAAGTAGTTGCAAATATGCGAGAACCAAGGCTAGTTAATAGATCTGGTAGATTTGCTAATAGTGTAGAGCTAAAAGCTTTAGCTTACGATAATAGGCGTAATACTGTAAATGCTTTTCTATCCTATATGAAGTATCCCTACCAAACATTTGAGCCGGGGTATAAGCAAGGGTCGACTCAAAGAGATCCAAGAGCTCTTATAGTTAAGTCAGTCAGGGAGGTAGCCTCAATGCTAACCATCGCAAGACTTAAGGCAGTAATTGTATAGCTACAAATAAAATAGTTGACTTTTTCTTGCTTATAAGGTATAATTAGTATACAAAATGGAGACTATCTATGAGTGCCCGATCCCAAATAGCTAAGGCTCTTAGCGAGAAATTTAATACGTTGTTGAACGGAACATCCCCCTACAGCACAAATCTTTATGGCGTTAATTCAACCACAAAGTTAAAATTTTGGGATGAAATACAAGACTTTCCCTACCTATGTGTAGTAACAGGAACAGAAACTAGAGAATACCACCCCGCTATGTTTAAGTGGGGATTTCTTAGCATTGCTATTAAGCTATATGTATACGGGGAAGACGCAAGTGAACGATTGGAAACGCTTATTCAGGATGTTGAAACTGTAATTTCAAAAAACGAAAGACTAGTATTAGCCGACGGTAGAAGTACAGAAGAAATTTTAATAACATCAATTGTAACAGATGAAGGCTTATTAACTCCATATGGGGTGGGGGAAATAAATCTATCAGTCAGATATCAAGTGTAGTATAGCTGTTAGTAAACATTAACAAAAATACTACGAGATATATAGGAGGTCCTATATGGCCGTTAATCTTTCTAGAAATACTAGATGCTATTTTAGTACCGCAGCTGTACCAGCGGCGGCCACTTGTTTTGAAATTCAAATCTTAGACGGGTATAGTTTTAGCCAAAGCGCGGAACAGCAAACGATTCAATTAAGTGAAGCAGGTTCTTCCCCCGTTAGAGGCCAGCGCGCTTTTAACACTAAGTTAAATGCTGCTGAATGGAGCCTAAGCACTTATATCCGCCCGTACAAGGCGACTAATGTTAAAGCCCCTGAATCTTATTTGTGGAATGCAATGTTAGGCGCTAAAGCTATTGACAGTACTGGTGTAACTGTCAGTACTGCAACTAGCTCAGGCAGTGCAACGGAAGGCTACACTTTAGCTGTAACCACTAGCGCCGCACACAACTTAGCTGTGGGGGATGCCGTCACCTTCACGGGCTTAACTCCTACTGCATTAAACAGTATGTACAAGGTAACTACTGTTACTAGCTCTACAGCAATTGTAGTAGATTTAAACACTAAAGTAGCTCCTGGGGCTATAACCGCTACCGGAGCCAAAGCTTATAAAGGTCAGTGGGTAGAAACCCCTGCATATGCTTTAGCAGGTACTAGCGGTTCTGATGTAAACCAACTACAAGAGTTTTACCTATTCTTTATCGTAGATAACACAGTGTATAGACTGAACCGTGCTGCGGTTAACCAAGCTGAAGTATCCATGGATCTAACGGGTATTTCTACTATAGCGTGGTCAGGCTTTGCTAATAGTGCTGAGGATGTGACAGATACTTACGGAACTAGTACTTATGTGTCGAACGGCTCCTTCACCTCTACTTATGCTACGGCCTTCGCAGCCGGTATTTCTAGTGATACCTATATTACAAATAAGTTAAGTACTATTGACTTACGTAGTAATATTGGTGGTGCTGGCGGCACGACTTATACGATTCCTATAACCGGAGGCTCTTTTACGTACAGCAACAATATTGAGTATGTAATCCCTGAAACCTTAGGGACTGTTAATAACGCTATAGGTTATTATACCGGCACCCGAGCTATTAGTGGTAGCTTAAACGCATACTTAAAAACCGGAGCTAACGAGTCCAGCACTCTACTAAACAATATGATGGCCGCAGCAGCTAACACCGTAGAGACTAAGTTCTACTTAGATATCGCTATAGGTGGAAGCTCTAATACTACTCGGGTTAACCTAACCATGCCAGGTGTATCACTGCAAATCCCTAGTATTGATATTCAAGATGTCGTCTCCACTAGCATTAACTTTAATGCTCAAGGTAGTATCGTTGATAGCTCTAGTGGCTCTTATGAGTTAACTAAAACTAACGATTTAACTGTTAGATATTATCACGCTTAATTGTGTAGCTTATAGGGGTTAAAAACCCCTATAAGCTAATAAAACAAGGAAAATATAAAAAATGGCAATCTCATTACAATCTTTATTAACCCCTTCAAAAACCGTAGAAGCTGACTTCCCAGGTAGATCCGGGTTTAAGGTTAAACTATCCTTTCTGTCGAGGGAAGAACTGATTAAATTACGCAAAGGCTGTGTAACTACTAAGTTTAATAAAAGGACTCGGCAACCAGAAGAGGAGCTAAATGAGGAACTTTTCTTAAAAAGTTATGTAAACTCTGTAGTAAAAGGGTGGACAGGCTTAAAATACAGCTATTTAAATGAGCTTATGTTAGTAGATTTAAGTGGCATAAAGAATTTAGAGGATGAGCTAGAGTACAGTGAAGAGAATGCTTTAGTTATGATGAAAAACTCTAATGAGTTTGATAGCTTTGTTACGGAAGTTGTAGGTGACCTAGCAAATTTTACGGCCTACAGTTCGGCACAATCGAGCAAGACTTAAAGCAGTATTTCCAAAATAAAGCTGCGGGCATGACACAGGAGTCTTACTTTGATATGTGTGAGCAATTAGGCTCCACCCCCCTCGAAGATGAGATTCCCGTAGAAGTTAGTGACTTCCCCACAGAAGTAATACAAGCATGGCAAGTATATAGTAGACTACCTAGCAATATAGATTCCTTCTCTGGTACTTACTTAGGTAAAGACTTGCACTTAGTAAGTAGTGTGTTAGATCTTTTTAACATTCATGAAGATAGATTGTTTATGTATGACTTAATTTCGTTAATAGACAATATCGAGAAGGTTGAGATTAACAACCTACAGTCTAATAAACGTAACATTAAACGTACCAAATAAGGAAATGGCTATGACTGCTGATAGAACAGTTACTATTGACGTAAACACCAAAGGCTTGCGGGAAGCTGAAAGCCAGGCTAAGCGTGCCAATAAAGAACTAGATAAGTTAGAGAGATCTAGGAAAGCCGGCTCTTCTGGAACTGGATCGAGAGCCGCAGATGCGGCTCTTTTGTCTTCCGGAGGGGTTTCTACAGGCATCGGTAGAGGTACTGCGGCGGGTAATGCTCGTGGGGCTTCTAGGGACTTCGCACGTCAAGCGCAAGGATTAGGCGGGTTAGTGCAGCTATATGCTACATTTGCGGCTAACATCTTTGCTGTTAGTACCGCTTTTAACGCCCTATCTCGATCAATGGATTTTGCTCTAATGACGCGAGCAGCCACTATAATGTCAGGGACTGTAGGTACTAGTCTTAATGCAATGGCTCGACAAGTTAATGCCATAACAGAAGGGGCGGTTACTTTAAAAGACGCGCTTAGTAGTGTAAACTTAGCAGCTTCAGCAGGTCTTAATGCTAAGCAGATTACTGGGCTTACAAAAGCGGCTAAAGGGGCTAGTTTAGCTATGGGCCGCGATATGACAGACAGCCTAAATAGAATATTTAGGGGTACGGTAAAGATAGAGCCCGAGCTATTAGATGAATTAGGTATAATGGTAAAGGTTAATGATGTTAACCGCGAGTATGCCAAAAACCTAGGCAAAACTGCGACTGCTCTAACTGACTTTGAAAGGCGGCAAGCTTTTGTTAACGGAGTACTTGATCAAACTAATAAAAAGTATGGAGATTTAGAGAATCTACCTGCCAATGCTTTCTCTCAACTAAGCTCGAGCGTTATTAATGTATTAACTACGATAGGGGCTGGCCTAACTACCACAATAGCTCCATTTATTACCGCGCTATCCCAATCCCCTACAGCACTCTTAGCAGGGCTATTAGCCATAGTATCTTTACTAGTACGACAAGCTATACCTGCAATGAAGAATTATGGGGCGGCACAGTTAGATGCTTTAGAAACGCAAGCACGCTCCTATAAAGTTTCGCTAGACCATCTAGAAAAAAATATAGCGGAGAGAAAAGAGCTTTTAAGACAAGACACTCTCAATGCCAAGCAAGCTGCCGCGAAAACTATTGACAGTGTTGCCAGTTTATTCGCTAAAGGATCGAAAGTTAGAGAAAGCTTTAGCAGTTTATTAGACCTGCCTGCAGACCAGCTCGAAAAAACCTTAAAGCATACAGCCAATGAAATAACCAAGCAAATAACAGCAACAAAAACCCGCCTTGGCAGCTTACAAGAGCGCAGGGAGCGAGTAGCTGGAGGAGAGGTGGGGGTAACTTATGGGAGAAGTACCTTCAGTACTGTCGAGCAGGTAGACGCCGCCATAGAGAAAAGTACTCAACACCTAAAAAACTTAAACGAAGGCTTTAATCAACTACAGTCCTCTGCATCAAATCTAGGACAAGCAATAACAGCGGTCAACACTCAAGCGGCTTTAGTATTAGCGAATGATGAGAAGGCTATAAAACTACTAAAGGATAAAGAAGGCGTAACAAACCAGTTAAGGCTTGCTACTACGCGAGCTAATGCTATAGCATTAGCAGAGAACTTCTCTCTCAGAGCAGCTTGGCGTTTAATCAATACCGAGATGATTGCTACAGGCGGTATACTAGATAAGGTAGGGATGTCTTTCCACAGACTAAGAGCCAGAGCTGGTGTTCTAACTGCAGTACTTGCCCGAGCTTTGAGCGCCCTCAACATTTACATGGCTATAGCTGCTGTGGGGTTACCCGTATTGGGGGCTTTAGCCGATAAGTTTGGCCTTACTAATGACGCTCTTTCTAAAAACTCTAAGTATTTAAATGATGCGAAAGACAGCCTAGATTCATATGCGGAAGCATTGAAAAATGTAAAAAAAGCTTTAAATTTTGACGACTTCTTTACAGCTAATGTAAACGCTTTAAGGGTACGGAAGGAGGCTTTTGATAGCTTGAGAGAGGCAGGTGTATCTTATGGCGAGGCTATGTCTAAGGAGGGAGAGGGCGCGCTCTCTAGACAATGGGAGAGGATAAAGTCTACTTTTGGGTTTGGACAAGACGATGATATACGCACCATCCTTGATAAAATGCTATCAAACTTAAGCGGAAATCAATTGGCTGCCTTGAACGAGTTTAGTCGTAAGAAAGGGTTTAAGTCCTTTAGCAAAATGGAGGAGGAAGTTCTACCTGATTTATCTGCTCCCAACTCAACAATCCAGGCAACAGCTCGCGCTGCTTTTCAAACCATGATGGATGAGATAGAAAAAGTAAGCGGAGTAAGCATAGAAACTGCAGTAAACTTAGCAAAGTTAGGAGCCAGTGAAAAAATACTTAGCGACAATGCAAAAGATTTTATACAAGGGATTACTACTAGTAAAAAAGAATTTCAGAGTATGAATGAAGTTTTTTCCAGTGTAGCTAGTTTAGCAGGAACTATGGGAGATACTTCTCTAGCCGCTAGAGAAACAGGGACACGATTCTTAGCCTTAGGGCAGCAGATAACGAACTTGTCTAGCAGCTCAGTTCAAGCTTACTCGCAACTAGATAATAGTCAAAGAGATTTCATTAATAACTTAAGTACTGGGATAGCTAGTATAATGAAGCTAAATCTCTCTCCTAAAGAGAAGAGTATAAGACTTAAAGAGTTATTCGACTCACAAGGTGGGACAGTTGAAGTATTTAAAAAAGTAGCTGATATATCCCTGCTCGCGGCCAAAAACCTCTACGCATTAGGAACCGCAGCCTCTAGAGCTAAGGTCCAAACAGCTAATGTTAATAAAGCAGATAGAGTATTAAGCAATTTAGTTTCCTCGATTGGAGGGCCTGCTTCCCCTGAAGTAGTTCAACTACAGTTGAAGTTTCAAGATAGGCTACTCGAGATTCAGCTCGCCTCCTTAAATGTACAGCTAAAGATGCTGCAGAAGACAGCTGAGTCGGACAAAGAAATATTCCAGCTCAGACTTAAAGCGGCAGGACCTATAGGATTGGGGTTAGATGCCTCTGCTACTCCCCGAGAGGTTTTAAATGCGGTCTCTTTACGAATACAAGAGTTGGCCAAGATGCCGGAGTCCAGCCCAAGGGAAGCAAGGAGGAAAGAGTTTGAGTTTTCTCAGGTTATGCCCCTATTTGATTTAGCTGCAAAAGCTTTATCTTCTGAAAACATGAATAAGGCCGCAGCTAGTGAGCTAAAAAGTGAAAAGGCCGTACTCGAGACTCAAAAGACAACTCCCATAGAGAAATGGCTCAGTACTTTTGACGCGATCTCGGCGGGCGAAGCCCGCACTCACCAACTTAAGGCCGAGGCCCGGACACGTAGCTTAGAAATAGAAGACTTTAACTTAAGCATACAAGATGCGACTTTAGGGGTAACTCTTTTATCTACGGAGCTTAATAAACTAGTTAAGGACACTGCCCAGAAAAAGCACGCTTTAGACATTACAGGGGCAGAGAACTTATTAACAAACTTAACAGATAAGCAGAAAAAAATAGAAGAAGAGTTAGGTAAGACGAAAAATAAGATCCCTCAAGAGATCGACGCTTTAAAAGCTGCCTCAGATCAGGTAGCCCGAGAAATAGAGCAGGCAAAGATCAAGGTAAAGATGCTCCAGAGAGATAGCGAGCACTTAACCATGGCAGAGAAAAACCAGAGGGATATTTTAATTCGTAATAGGTTTTTAGAGTCAATCGAGCAGTTTACTACTTCTCTAAGCTCCGCAGCAGATTTTATACTAAAATACGTAGATCACTTAGTCTCTAACCACCCTCGGGAGAATAAAAAAGCTTTAGCCTCCTTAAATAACCTCTCTCCCCTGCTAAAGGAACAAGCTGCGGCCCTCGAAATAGACAAGGAGAAGAGGCTGCAGCCTATTAAAGATAGGTTAAAAAATACTCAAGTCCCCCACGATATATATGCTCTAAGGCAAGAGATATTTGATGTAGAACTTAAAACTGCCAATGCGTTATATGAAATATACGAAAAACAGTTGCTAATTTATAAGCAGCGCAGGTCTCTAGAAATGAAAGAGGCTGAGAGCTATAACGGGAGCATTACCGATACTTTTGCAAAAATATTTAGCCGCTCTAATATGGAGTACGCGGGGGAAATTTTTGTAACTGCTTTAGATGATAAAATAAAAAATATACCTAGTACTATGGAGCAAGCTGCCATAGGTTTAGCTGATTCTATAGATAAAAGCGTAGATTTATTTATGGACTTACTCAAGCAGTCTAAAAATATGACCGGGAAAGAGTTTATAGGGGCTCTAGGTTCTGGAATTCGTAATATTCTAGCAGAAAGTGTTGCTAGTATGGCTAGTAATACTCTGAAACAGGCTCTCTATGGAGGCATTAGAGGGGCAGTAAATAAACTGTTTGGCATAGAAATAAAAACAGACGCAGAGAAGCAAGCAGACGCTTTAATAAACTCCCAAAGGGGCTTGAAGGAGGCTATTGTTAACTTAACCACTGCGTTTGACAACTATGTGAAAAGTTTTAATAGGGAAGGGGTCGTAAAAGCAGAAGCAGCAGCTGATAAGGCAGACAAACTGTATCCTTATGTGGATCCTAATGCTAAGCCTTTAAGGGTAGATAAGCTATATCCTTCGGCCCAATTATTTCCTTATGTGGATCCTAATGCTAAGCCTATAAGTGAAACTACTCTGCTTCCCCCCGCCTATCTAGAGGCTGTCAGTAAAGAAGAGAGGGAGTTTAACCGGGCGATGGGAGTAGATCAAGAGCGTCTCTACAGGGAGGAGATAGAACTTGAAGAGCGCATGAGGGTAGCAGAACTAAATTATATAAATAAACTAAACCAGGCAGACTGGCCAGAGTCTGTAAAGCTGCAGCTAAGCCCTGCCCTCGCACCCCAAAAAGGGCTACCTTTCTTCAATCAAGCCCTTGATAAGTATTACAAATACAGAGGTGATCCTGGTATGTATGGTTATCTCCCAAGTCAGTCAACACCGACTGGTATCATCCAAATAGAAGGGGATCCTATTCAAGCAGAGTTTGGCAAAATGTTACAAGACTCAACGTCTGGTAACATCCTAAGAGAAGTTGATCCTATTCAAAACGGGTTTGATAAAATGTTACAAGACTCAACGTCTGGCTTAGATAAGATGGATACTAGCGTTGTAGGAGTTACAGAAAACCTAAGCAGACTCTCCCTAGTTTTAGAAAACAGAGCAAGCACTGCAGCTAGTGAGGCTGCTACTGCTACACCTTTGCAGGGAATTGGTGCTTCCGCTAGCTCCACAGGTGTTTTCCCCCAGAAGGAGCAAGATAAGGTAGAGCAGCAAATTGCTAGGGGACTGGGAAGTTCTATTAGTGGGGGTATTAGGACTGCCCTTCAAGGGGACAGTATAATATCTAACGTATTCGCGAATACGCTGGGCATATTTATGAATGCTGCTATTACTAAAGCTGTTATGCTTGCTTTTGCTGAGAAAGGTGGAGTTATAGGACCTAAAGGTGTATATAATCTACCTACTCATGCATATGCTCAAGGCGGAATAGCCACTAGCCCTCAGTTAGCTATATTTGGCGAAGGTAGTCAAAACGAGGCATTTGTCCCGCTACCCGACAACCGTAGCATACCTGTTACTTTAAAAGGCAGCTCCGGTGGAATAACTATGGGAGACACCAGTATTCAAGTCAATGTAAGTGTACAAAAAGACGGAACTACCGAGACCAAGTCTAATGTAGATGTAGCTAGTGAGTTTGGTAAGCAGTTAAGTGCAGCGGTTAAGCAAACCGTACAAGCCGAGTTAATTAAGCAACGTAAGCCAGGGGGTTTATTGTATAGGTAATAAAAATGGCAGAAAATTTTAATAACTTAACTTATGATGGTATACCAATACCAAACCCTTCTAAAGGGTTTTCTAGTAAAATAACCCCCCGCGTCAGTAAGGCTCAATTTGGCGATGGATACCAGCAGCGAATAGCTGCTGGTATAAACACCCTCAACCAAACTTGGAGTATTAACTGGAATAGTATCCCAGTAAACGCAGCCACTACAATATTAGGGTTTTTTGCCGCAAGAGCAGGAGTGGACTACTTTTTGTGGACTCCTCCTAGCTCTACTATTCAGTACAAAGTAATTTGCAACAGTTGGGATATTACCCATAATTCCCATCTAGATGCTAGCATTAGCTGCGAATTTGAAAAGGTGTTTGACCTATGAGTTTATCTTTAATGCAAGAGGCTCTAAAGTCCGCCCCTAGTAGACTAGTTGACTTATTTGAAGTGTATTTCCCTCCCGACCAGTTTACAGATGCGGAGTTAGCTTCCGTAGCCCCCGAGCTAGGGGACTCTAACTACGCAGATGTTACAACTATGAGTAGTTATCGCACTCTAAGGTTTTTTACAGACCTTAACCTTAAAGGTGAAGAAGTTACTTGGCAGGGGAAAAAGTATGCTTTATTTCCTGTATTAGGAGAAGGTTTTGAGTATAGTAGCTCTGGACAATTACCTACCCCCAACTTTACCGTAGCTAATATAGGGGGTCTAGTAACTATCCTTAATTTAGCCCTGAACGACTTTATAGGGGCTAAAGTAATAAGGCATAGAACTATGATAAAGTTCTTAGACGCTGTAAATTTCGAGGAAGGCAATGTTTCTGCGGATCCTTTAGCTGAGTTCCCTCAAGAGGTATATTTTGTTGACCGAAAAGTAGAAGAAACTGATGAGTATGTAAAGTATGAGTTAGCAAGTGCACTGGATATAACAAGCGTTAAGCTGCCTAGACGAACCATTTTACAGAACCACTGTTTCTGGGTGTTTAAAGACGCTAACTGCGGGTATACAGGTACAGCGTATGGCTCTTGTAAAAAAACATTAGATGAGTGTAAACTTAGATTTCCTCCAATTAACGGGGTAGACCAAGCTTTACCTTTTGGAGGGTTTCCAGGTGCAGGACTATTACAATACTAATTTATTAGACACTGAAATAAGCACTATACTAGTAGCTTATGCAGTTAGTGAGTACCCAAAAGAAGCCTGTGGATTAATCGTTAACTTTAAAGGTAAAAAACTATTTAGGCCTTGTAAAAATATATCTGCTAATCCAACAGAGGATTTTATAATAGATCCTATAGACCAGATAAGGGCATTAAAAGATTCCGAGCTGTTAGCCGTATTTCACTCACATACGACAGTAGATGAAAGACCTTCTGACCAAGACCAGTTAAGTTGTGTGAAAACAGGGGTACCTTGGATAATATACTCTATAAAGACTAAAGGCTATCATACTATAAAACCTCCTCGAAAAGATTTACCTTTGTTCGGTAGAGAGTATGTGTACGGGATTTATGATTGTTGGAACTTTATTTGCGACTTATACAAAGAAGAGCTTAATATAGAACTACCTAGGCACCAAGAAACAGACGCATACTGGGCTAAATATAAAAACACGTTTATCGATAAAGCAAGTGAGTATGGATTTACGGAAGTTAAAGACTTGAAGAAGTATGATGTATTACTAATGAATACAGGCAATACAGAGTACGCTAGTCATAGTGCAGTATATTATGATACTAATAGTATTGCCCATCATGGGTACAATAGATTATCTTGTAAAGAACAATACGGTAGCTTTTGGCGAAAGGCTACTTCTAATGTATTTAGGCATAGGAGCTTTTTATGATGAGAACCGTTTATCTTTATGGAGATTTAGCCACTAAGTTTGTAGACAAAATTGTAGTTAGTGGTACTACTATCCAGCAAGTGATGGGGGTAATTGGGGCTAACTTTAAAGGTTTCAAAGAGCATATAATTGGATACCAACCAGGTTTTCACGTGAGAACCGGCGACATGTATAGAGACAACACTAGTGTACTGGAACCTTTAGGCTCTGCCTCTGAACTTCATATAGTCCCCGCTATAACAGGTGGTGGCGGAAAGAGTGGAGGTATTTTTGCTGTTGTACTGGGTATTGCATTGATAATGGCTGCGCCTTATATCACAGGACTTACCTCAAGTTTATTAGGAGGAGGCGCAGCAGCTGCCGGTAAAGCGGCAGTTGTAGGCAACTTTGCCGTACAAATGGGGGTAGGTTTAATACTAGCAGGAGTGTCAAGCCTTTTATTTGCTCCCAATAAACCTAACGTACAAGAAAGACCGGAGAATACCCCTAATACTTATTTTAATGGTCCTGTTAATACTATAATGCAAGGCCACCCTGTTCCAATAGGGTATGGTACCTTAATGATAGGCTCGGGGGTAATTAGTGCCGGGTTAGAGCATGAAACTATATAGGGAATAATATGTTAATACACGGCAGCGGTGGTGGTAAAGGTGGTGGCGGGCACACTCCGATAGAAGAGGCGGATAACCTTAAGTCTAGAAGCTATGCTAAAGTGCTTGACCTTTTATGTGAGGGACCTATTGAAGGCTTTGCTAATGGTAATGATAACCCTCAAAAGTCTATATACTTGGACGGGGTACCTCTAATGAACCCTGACGGCACTACTAACTATACCTTGAAAGATTTCGAGTATAGAAGGGGCTCTACTCTCAATGAGTTAAAAAGTAATCCAGTAGGAGATTCTACTAACATTGGCAACTTTCCCACTGTAGAAGCTGAGTTATCTGTAGGCGAAAAACTAGAAAAAAATGCTGACGGCACTCCTTTATACAAAACAGCTGTTGTACAAGGAGGTACCACTAATAGAATACGCGTAACTTTTAGTATACCTTCGTTATATGAGTATAAAAGTAATGGAGACCTAGTAGGTTATTCAAGCTCATACGCGTATCAAATCTTAAAAGGGGACGGCTCGGTAGTTTTAGATAGTGGCACAAAAACTATTGAAGGAAAAACTTCTAGTAAATTTACTTGGAGTTTTGTACATGACTTACCTGCAGCGAACTACTCCAACAATTATGTAGTAAAAGCTTGGAGGGTTACTCCTCAGGAAACCGGAACTAAAAAGACCGATACAGTATATTTTGATAGCCTTACTTGCATAACTACAATCAAGCTATTCTACCCCAATAGTGCGATAGTAGGATTAAAAATTAATTCTGAGTACTTTAATAGTATCCCTACTAGAGGGTATTTAATGAAGCTACTGCAAGTTAAAATACCTCACAACTATGATCCTATATCTCGTACTTACACAGGTTTGTGGGATGGTACAGTTACAAAAGTAGCCTGGACTGATAACCCTGCATGGTGTTTCTATGATTTATTAACTAACGAGAGGTACGGCTTAGGTAGTTACATAGATGCCAACCAAATAGACCTTGCTAGCTTATATGAGATAGCGCAAAAGTGTGATGAATTAGTGCCAGACCCTTATAACCCTGGACAGTTAGAGAGACGATTTAGTCTCAATGCTTATATCCAGACTAAAGAGGATGCAGTACAGGTTCTACAAAACTTAGCAAGTGCGTTCCGTGGGATGGTTTTTTGGTCTACTGGGTTGATTAGTTGTATACAAGACGCCGTCGTACAAGACCCGATTATGCAATTTACAAATGCTAACGTGTTGAACGGAAAGTTCACATATGCAGGAGGGTCTAGGAAAGTGAAGCATAACGCTGCTTTAATAACTTGGAACGACCCTATGCTTGACTACAAGCAGCGTATAGAGTATGTTACTTTAGATGATACAGCCATAACTAAGTATGGGTATAATCCTATAGAGACTGTAGCAATGGGCTGTACCAGTAGAGGGCAAGCCCACAGACTAGGTAAATGGCTATTGTATACTGACACATATGAGAGTAATGCAGTATCTTTCAAAGCAGCGTTAGACTCGGCCTATTTACGCCCTGGTATGGTAATAAGGGTGCTAGATAACATAAGAGCAGGTGGAAAACAGTTTAAGTTGGCGGGCAGGGTACTAAGCCGTACCGCAAATACTATAACTTTAGATAGAGATGTTATTATAGAGGCAGGAAAAACTTATAAAATTAGCTGCAATAATTTATCTACCTCCGCAAACTCTACAAGTACTAATCACCCTACCGTAGTAGAACACGATACTAGTAGGCTAAGCGTAAAATCTTACTCGGTTATAGCACCCCCTGGCACTACAAACATTTTAACGCTAGGGGAGTCTTTAGACGAGGGCATAGCAGCCGGATCTATATGGGTACTAAACCGTGCAGATTTAACTCCAGAAGAGTATAAGGTTATTAGCATAAAAGATACAGATACAGTAGGCGTTTTTGAAATAAATGCTATAGCTTATGATAAAGATAAATATGCTTATATAGAGGAGAATGTCACCCTACCTGCTAATAACTATACAGTAAGCAACTTAGTACCTAACCCTATTAATGCCATACCTAGCTCAGGGTACGGTATGGAGTTCAGCCAAAACGGTACTGTGCTAACCATTGCCTCTTCTTATGCTAGTTTATTCCGCCCGGGAGATATAATAGGAGTTACAGGGGTATTAGCGGATTCTAACGATATGCTGTATAATCAAATAGCATATTATACAGTAGCTAGTATATCTGGAGACAGTATTATAACTAACCCCGGTAACATCACTACTATTCTGCAGGGTAGTGGGTATATCTACAGTAAGAATATAGTTATAAGAGATGACATATATATAGAGGCTACAGGGAAGTCCATAAAAACAAAACTTAATTTCTCTCTACCTTCCAATTTAAATACTACTGGATATTCTATAACAACGCAATACTATAGTTTTACTAGCCCTACTTCATATACGCTTACGAGCTCCAACACGTATGCAACTAATACAAGGGAGTTATCTCACGAGATATTGGGAGTACAAGATAACACAGGATTTCGTATTATCGTAACTCCATTTAATAGTTTAGGCAAAAAAGGGCCTACATTAGTATACCCACCTACTAACTTACCTCCTTACTTAATTCGCGGAAAAACCGTAGCTCCTGCCAATATTACTGGAGTAACCTACTCACTGTCTGGAGAAGGTACCACACTTACGTGGGATGCTTGTACCGACCTAGATTTTAAACACTACGAGGTACGGATAGGCACGGCAAGCAGTTTTGATGATATAACTGATACCGCCGATAAGTTTATTACTGTAGGCAACAAACTTACATATACGGATAGCTTAAAAAATTATAACGTATTTATTAAAGCGGTAGACACTAGTGATATCTGTAGTCGTACAGCTGCAAACCTTAGTGTTGCTATTTCTACACCGCAAGCTCCTTCTGCCTTAACAGCTGCATTAGTAGATAGTACCTTCGAGCTAGCTTGGGTACCTCCCGTCATTAGCAACGGGTACCCTATAGATCACTATGAGATATATCACACAAGTTTAGCCACAAATAACTTAATCACTACTACACCTAATACAAACTATTCAGGCTCGGTAAATTGGCTAGGCTCTCGAGCTTTCTTTGTTAGAGCTGTAAGCTCCAGGCTTGAGTATACTGATGCTGTAGGTGAGGAGACTAGTGCTGCTTTACTCGTAGAGGTGCCACAGCCTCCTGTAGCTTCTACTATTACAGGTAGAATAACCGGTAGTACCGCGACAATAACTTGGACGGATAATAAAGCACCAAATACTTTAGGCGCTAGCGGTTATATTGTAAAGTTTAATAATATTACATATGAAGTACCTGCTAGCCCCGGGACTTTAAATAACAGCGTAATAGTAACTCTGCCCCCAAATACTTTAGGGGACTTAAGCGTAGAAATACAAAAAGTAGATACTAATACCCCTAACTACACTAGCAGTTCGGTACTAAAAACTGGAGTGATAACTTTAGCTCCCCCCGGCTTGGTAGAAGGGTTTAACTTAATAATAGAAGGGGCACAATATAAAGCTTCTTGGAGTGCGCTAACTAATACTATTCCGATAGACTATTACGAGGTTGGTTACTATGAGGGTGATAACGCTATCTCTATTGGTAAAGCTTATACTACTTTTATACTAAAAGACGTAGATTGGGGAGGTACAAGGAGTTTCTGGGTTAGAGCATACGATGTGCTAGGTAACTGCTCAGGAAAGAAAAACTCTACCTTGACCATTGAGTTACCTAGTGCTCCGACTATCCGAGAGGTTTCTGTTATTGATAATAACGTATTACTATACTGGAATGAGAATGCAGTAAGCACCACACAGCTGCCTATAGTTAGCTACTACTTAAGAAAGAAGTATATAAAGGAAGGTGTAGAAGTCTTTAGTATTCTCGGAGAGAAGTCGGGGGGTTTTACTACTGTTATAGAGACTGCTTCAAATGTTTATACCTATGAGTTAGCAGCTATAGATACGGCACGAAATCTAAGCAGTTATACAAGTAGAAGTGCTACAGTAAATCAACCCCCTGACTATATATTACGAGCAGATAGGGACACTAAATTTAGTGTAGATACGGATTCTGTACTAGGTAGTAGTGTAGGGGCTACCTTCGTGGACTCCTACAATATAATGGTTGATTCAGACGGGACTAGGCTTATGCCCGTTAATCCTACAGAGTCTTGGCAAGATCATTTTATTAACCATAACTGGAGTACAATACAAGACGCCTTAGACGACCAACAGTTTATCTATGCGTCACCTGGCACCACTTCCGCGTTTTATGAAGAAGTTATAGATTATAAAACGGTAATCCCGAGTAGTAAAGTTACTATTACCCCCACAAAAACGATAGTTAGTGGGAATCCTGCGTATAACTGTGATTTATACACAGCCTTAGGGAAAGAATATACTATCACGGTTACGGGTGGTAATACGTTTACTTTACTTACCAGTACCTCCGGCACTGCGGCAGGCACTTTATGTATTCTAAACAAAAACTTGTCCGGAGAGTACACTAGGGGCGGAAATGTAGTCACAATCACCACTCTAACTCCTCACAACCTTAGTACAGGGGAGGTGGTCGTTTTAGATTTTATTAATGGAGCGTTGCACGGAACTGTAGATGATACTATTTGGACCGAGTTCCTAAATAGTACAAGCGCTTATTCTAGCAATTTTCGTTTTGTAAAATATACTTTATCTAGTAGTAGTGCCAAATTAGGTACTTATAATATTCTTTCAGAGAGCCCAATTATAACAGTATCTTGCCCCCACCACGGGTTAGTAGCAGGAGATACAGTTCTTCTAGATTTTATAGACGGTAACGCTCAAAACTCTAGTGACAACTCCTATACTATTAGTACAGTCGCAACTGACACATTTACCGTAGTCAGTTCTGTTGTAGAGGGCTTTAGCTCGGGTAACGTACACGTATATAATCCTAAATTCTCGGGGTTAATAGACTTAGCAAGCGTTAATGTAAAACTAGATAGTAAGTTGAAGACTATTACAGGTACTTTAACTCCTAGGGTGCCTTTAACGGCGACTAGCTTTTCACAAACTGCTAATAATATAGTTATTAATATGCCGAATAACAACCATAATCTATCTGTTGATGATATAATTGACTTAAGTATGTACACAGGAACGTACTCACAGGTAGGTACTACCATTACAGTCACCTGCCCCCACAGCCTAGCTATAAATGAGTTAGTAATTTTAGACTTTTCTAGTGGAGGAGCTAAAGATAATGTGTACAAGATTGCTAGCACTACTAGTGGCAGTTTTACAGTTAACACAGAGTTAAACCTTACTACTAGTGGTAGTGTGTCTGTCAGTAAGGGGATAAAACTTACTGGAGTAGCCGGCAGCGAGCTATATGCTAAAGATACTGTAAGTATCACTCGCAATATCAGCAGCCCCACTATAGATATAAACGGTTCTTTAGTATTCGTAACTTCTGATAAAACTATCAGCAGTACTCCTGAATTTATAGATATAGATGCTATAGTTTTATCCGCCAATAGCACGCAAGCTATAACTGCAGTATACGATTATGTAGATGCGGCTAAACCAGGGTTTTTCAGGGTATTATTATTTAATGCTGCGGGCACTAGAGTTAGCGCGTCATGTAGCTATACAGTAAGAGGATTTTAACTATGGCAAATTGGAGCCTCCCTACATTAACGTCAAACTATGCTAGCGTACTAACAGAACTAGATAATAGGTTCAAGGACCTGGCTTATGGGCTAGACCCCGGGGTTATCTCTAGCCTAGGAGGGGCCGCAGGTACTGCGGTAACCCCTCAAACTAATTTTATCAGGTGGTCTGCCTCAAATAAAAAATGGGAGAAGTATAACGGGGTTGCCTGGGCTGACTTAGAGGCTGAGTATGATATAAAAGCTAAGACAGCTAGTACTGCTATAGCTACACAAACTACTGCAACTACTGCAGCTGCAGAACACTACCTAACTTTTGTTGATTCTAACAATTCTACCGCTACCTCGGAGACTTTGTACAGTAATACTGCCTTAAAGTATACCCCAAGTACGGGTACTTTAGCTACAACTACTTTTAGTGGCAGCTTAGACGGTAATGCTAACACCTCTACCAGCTCTTCTAAGGTACAAACTACTGCAACTACTGCAGCTGCAGAACATTACCTAACTTTTGTTGACTCTAATAATACTACTGCTACCCCGGAGACTTTGTACAGTAATACTGCCTTAAAGTATACCCCAAGTACGGGTACTTTAACTGCAGCTACTTTTAGTGGCAACTTAACTGGTAATGCTACCTCCGCCAGTACAGCAACTACTGCTGGGGTTGCTACTTTTGTTCCTACCACCTCTACATCTACGAATGCCTCGTTTAATATAGTATTTGCGGAGCATAATAGTGCAGGGGCAACTATGCGACTTGCGACAGGGTCGGGGGCAGAGGCTAATCAACTATACTTCAACCCTTATACAGGAACTATTAGCACTATTAAAGTTAACGCCCTGGTCGAGTATAAAATTAACGGTACCACCGTTATAGATAGTAATAGGGCTTTAGTAAATATAGCAAACTGGGCTAATATAACTGTAGGTAACGCGACTAACGCGACTAACGCGACTAACGCGACTAACGCGACTAACGCGACTAACGCGACTAACGCGACTAACGCGACTAGTGCAGAGTCTTTAAATACTAATAATAATTATCAAGTAAATAGTTTAGGCGTAGGAGCCGCAGCTTCAGGAGTTGCCGGAGATTTAAGGGCGGGAGGAGATATTACAGCTTATTATAGCTCCGACTCGAGATTAAAGACAAATATCCAGCCTATACCTAATGCCTTGGAGAAAGTTCGTAAGTTAAGCGGTAATACTTTTGATTGGACAGATGAGTATGTAGCAAAGCATGGGGGAGAAGATGAGTACTTTCTACGAAAAAAAGATATTGGGCTTATAGCTCAAGAACTAGAGAGCGTACTTCCTGAACTAGTAGTTACTAGAGACGATGGATATAAAGCTGTGAAGTATGATAAAGTAGTGGCTTTACTTATAGAAGCAATAAAAGAATTAGACTTAAAAATAAGTGGGGGGCATAATGAGCGCGGGTAAGTATAAAATTATATGCGAGCAAGGAGCTACTTTCGCCCTTCAACTACAATGGAAAGATTCTAGTGACGCGCCTATTAATGTACTAGGCTATACAGCGGCTTTACAGGTAAGAACAGATAAAACTTCAGAAGTAGTAGTAGTAGAGTTATCCACTTCTAGTAACGGTATACAACTATTGCCAGAAGGTGTAATAAAGCTTAGTCTACCGGCTAGTACTACTACAAATATAGAGCCTCGAAACTATGTGTATGATTTAGAGCTGACAAGCCCCACGGGTATGGTTACTAGGTTATTAGAGGGGCAGTTTTTAGTTGAGGGGGAGGTAACTAAATAATGAATAAAGTATATATTCAACCTCTGACTACTCAAGTAGTAATACAAAGTCCGCCAGGTACGCAAAAGTTAAGCGCCTACCAAGTAGTAATACAAAGCCCAGGCCTCGAAGGACCAAGTGCCTACCAAATAGCTTTAGAGAACGGTTTTATCGGCACTCAAGCAGACTGGTTAGCTTCTTTAGTGCCTACTACGGGAGTAGTTCCAGGCACTTATACTAAAGTAGGCGTAGACAGCACGGGCAGGGTCACCACAGGGACTACTTTAGTGGCCTCAGATATTCCTAACCTTGCCTGGAGTATTTTAACAGTAGACTCTACACCTAATACTTTAGCAGGTTACGGTATTATAGATGGGGTATCTCTGCCAACCTATCTAGTGGACAAAACTCATATATATACTGTCTTGTCTCAGAAAGCTGACCCTGATCCTCAGTATCAATTTACTAAAAGTCTAACTTTAAGTACCGACTGGCAAGATACTGGTATAGCCTATAATGATTTAGCTACAGGTACCTACTTAGTACAGCTATACGCAAATGATATAAGCTCCGGAGGTACTAATAATAATGAATACTATTCGGGGGTACTGAGTTGGTATGCGTCTTCCACTTCCTCTTCTTTGGAGATACCCACAGATGAGTTAGTATTACACAGGGCGGGAGGTAGTGGAGAGGGGGGTTTATACTTGCGAACTTATCGCTCTAGTGTGGTAGAGAACACAAATTTGAAACTACAAATTTACTCTAATACTAGTAATGCTTCTTCAGCTAACTACGTATTTAAGTTTAGAAAAATGATCTAGGAGGATCTATGGCTTTTAAAATAAAAGAAGGGTTACGAGTAGGGAACGTCGATGTAGTTAATAGCAGTGGTACGTTGTTAGTACCTGCACCTAGCTGGCTCACTGCTAGAACCATAAATTTGGCAGGAGATTTAAGCGGTAGTGTTAGTATTAAGGGAGACAGTGATGTAACCCTTACAGCTACTATAGTGGCAAATAGTGTAGCTCTTGGAGTAGATACTACAGGCAACTATGTCGCTACAGTCAGTGGTACGGCTAATCAGATTTTGGTATCTGGTAGTGGTACTGAGACTGCTACAGTTACTTTAAGTTTGCCGCAAGATATACACACTAATGCGAGCCCTACTTTTGCAGATTTAACCTTAACGGGCAACTTAAAACTCCCCGCTAATGCAGTTATTGACCCTGCATCCTATGGGGATAATACAGGTACTCTTACTATTAAGGGTAACTTACAGGTGGACGGTACTACAACTACTATTAATAGTACTGTACAGACAGTTAGTGACCCTGTTCTAACTTTGGGAGGAGAAGCTGCTCCCACTAGCGACGACAACAAAGATAGAGGTATAGAGTTTAAGTGGCATAATGGGGCAACTGCTAAACTCGGCTTCTTTGGTTTTGATGATAGCACAGGTAAGTTCACTTTCATACCTGATGCAACTAATACTAGTGAGGTATTTAGTGGCACTAAAGGCACTTTAGATGCTAACCTAGAGTGGTCTGACATCTTAAATAAGCCTAGCACTTTTACTCAGTACTCTATAGATAATACTGATACTGAGTATACTTGGGCTACTACAGGCAGCACAAGCCCTGACTCAACTTCCGACGGTTTAACCTTTGTAAGCGGCCCTGGCATTGAGCTGAGCATGGACAGTGCTAGTGATGCTATAAAAGTTAGTGGACTGGGCAGTGCTAATGCCTATCACTCCGGGCTATCCACTAGTGTCGCTGCTACTAGTACTACTGCTATAGATACTTTTAGTCTCTCTACTTATCGTAGTGCTAAGTATATAGTTCAAATCACTCAAGGGGCTAATTATCAGGTCTCGGAGGTACTAGTTATACATAATGGTACTACTACTAGTATGACAGAGTATGGGGTCTTAGAAACTAACGGAGGTTTGGCCACTATTACCAGTGATGTTAGTGCAGGAAATGTAAGGCTTCTAGTTACAATGGCTTCGGCTACAGCAGCAACTATTATGATAGAGCGTACAATACTAGCTGTTTAATTTAAAGAAGGTGTGGCGTACGCCACACCTCTCGTAGATAGGGAAACGAGATGAGTAATGAATTTAAAGTAAAGAATGGTATCATCACCCCAAAAGTAGAGTTTACCACTGGTATTGTCAATGGCGTGCTCTACTTGAATGACAGTAAGATGGCGACAAGCGGGAACGGGTTGGTGTTTGATGGCACTAACCTTGGTATTGGAATTACGACCCCTGCGTATAGGTTGGATGTTGGTGGGACGTTTAATGCCACAGGAGCAATCACACAAGCAGGTAGTCAAGTTCTTCATGCAGGCAACTACAGCTCCTACTCTCCCACTTTAACGGGAGGTAATGCAAGTGGCACCTGGGGCATCAGTATTACAGGTAACGCTACAACTGTTACCAGTATAACAAGTGGACAGATCACGACCGCTCTTGGCTACGCCCCTTACAACTCAAGTAATGCTACTACATCTGCTGCTGGTTTAATGTCAAGTACAGATAAATCTAAGCTAGATGGTATTGCTACTAGTGCTAATAATTATGTACATCCAAGTACAGATGGTTCATTACATGTACCAGCTACTGGGACAGCTAATGCTGGTAAAGTTCTAACTGCTGGTGCAACAGCTGGTTCAATGTCATGGGTATCATTACCTGCTGATGCTGTTACTTCTGTTGCTGGAAAAACTGGAGTTGTGACTTTAGCCAAAGCTGATGTTGGTCTTGGTAGTGTAGATAATACCTCTGACTTAAGTAAGCCTATATCAACTGCAACTCAAACAGCTTTAGATTCTAAGTCTAATACCAGTCACACCCATAGTGATGCTACTACAACTGTTGCTGGCTTAATGTCAAGTACAGATAAATCTAAGCTAGATGGTATTGCTACTAGTGCTAATAATTATGTACATCCAAGTACAGATGGTTCATTACATGTACCAGCTACTGGGACAACTAATGCTGGTAAAGTTCTAACTGCTGGTGGAACAGCTGGTTCAATGTCATGGGTACCATTACCTGCTGATGCTGTTACTTCTGTTGCTGGAAAAACTGGAGTTGTGACTTTAGCTAAAGCTGATGTTCAACTTGGTAATGTAGATAATACCTCTGACCTGAGCAAACCTATCTCAACTGCTACTCAAACAGCACTAGATTCTAAGTCTAATACCAGTCACACCCATAGTGATGCTACTACAACTGTTGCTGGCTTAATGTCAAGTACAGATAAATCTAAGCTAGATGGTATTGCTACTAGTGCTAATAATTATGTACATCCAAGTACAGATGGTTCATTACATGTACCAGCTACTGGGACAGCTAATGCTGGTAAAGTTCTAACTGCTGGTGCAACAGCTGGTTCAATGTCATGGGTATCATTACCTGCTGATGCTGTTACTTCTGTTGCTGGAAAAACTGGAGTTGTGACTTTAGCCAAAGCTGATGTTGGTCTTGGTAGTGTAGATAATACCTCTGACTTAAGTAAGCCTATATCAACTGCAACTCAAACAGCTTTAGATTCTAAGTCTAATACCAGTCACACCCATAGTGATGCTACTACAACTGTTGCTGGCTTAATGTCAAGTACAGATAAATCTAAGCTAGATGGTATTGCTACTAGTGCTAATAATTATGTACATCCAAGTACAGATGGTTCATTACATGTACCAGCTACTGGGACAGCTAATGCTGGTAAAGTTCTAACTGCTGGTGCAACAGCTGGTTCAATGTCATGGGTATCATTACCTGCTGATGCTGTTACTTCTGTTGCCGGAAAAACTGGGGTTGTAACTTTAGCTAAAGCTGATGTTGGTCTTGGTAATGTAGATAATACATCTGACCTGAGCAAACCTATCTCAACTGCTACTCAAACAGCACTAGATTCTAAGTCTAATACCAGTCACACCCATAGTGATGCTACTATTACCTCTTTAGATGCATCTAAGATAACATCTGGAACAATTAATTCTGCTAGATTACCATCCTATGTTGATGATGTTCTTGAGTTCACTAACCTAGCAGGGTTTCCTGGAACAGGAGAATCTGGCAAGATTTACATAGCCTTAGATACTAACAAGACATATAGATGGAGCGGTTCAGCATATATCTATATAACTTCAGGTGCAGTTGATTCTGTTGCTGGAAAAACTGGAGTTGTGACTTTAGTTAAAGCTGATGTTGGTCTTGGTAATGTAGATAATACCTCTGACTTAAGTAAACCTATATCAACTGCTACTCAAACAGCTCTAGATTCTAAGTCTAATACCAGTCACACCCATAGTGATGCTACTACAACTGTTGCTGGCTTAATGTCAAGTACAGATAAATCTAAGCTAGATGGTATTGCTACTAGTGCTAATAATTATGTACATCCAAGTACAGATGGTTCATTACATGTACCAGCTACTGGGACAACTAATGCTGGTAAGGTTCTAACAGCTGGTGCAACAGCTGGTTCATTATCTTGGACTACACTACCTGCTGATGCTGTTACTTCTGTTGCTGGAAAAACTGGAGTTGTGACTTTAGTTAAAGCTGATGTTGGTCTTGGTAATGTAGATAATACCTCTGACTTAAGTAAACCTATATCAACTGCTACTCAAACAGCTCTAGATTCTAAGTCTAATACCAGTCACACCCATAGTGATGCTACTACAACTGTTGCTGGCTTAATGTCAAGTACAGATAAATCTAAGCTAGATGGTATTGCTACTAGTGCTAATAATTATGTACATCCAAGTACAGATGGTTCATTACATGTACCAGCTACTGGGACAGCTAATGCTGGTAAAGTTCTAACTGCTGGTGCAACAGCTGGTTCAATGTCATGGACTACACTACCTGCTGATGCTGTTACTTCGGTTGCCGGAAAAACTGGTGTTGTAACTTTAGCCAAAGCTGATGTTGGTCTTGGTAATGTAGATAATACATCTGACTTAAGTAAACCTATATCAACTGCTACTCAAACAGCTCTAGATTCTAAGTCTAATACCAGTCACACCCATAGTGATGCTACTACAACTGTTGCTGGCTTAATGTCAAGTACAGATAAATCTAAGCTAGATGGTATTGCTACTAGTGCTAATAATTATGTACATCCAAGTACAGATGGTTCATTACATGTACCAGCTACTGGGACAACTAATGCTGGTAAGGTTCTAACAGCTGGTGCAACAGCTGGTTCATTATCTTGGACTACACTACCTGCTGATGCTGTTACTTCGGTTGCCGGAAAAACTGGTGTTGTAACTTTAGCCAAAGCTGATGTTGGTCTTGGTAATGTAGATAATACATCTGACTTAAGTAAACCTATATCAACTGCTACTCAAACAGCTCTAGATTCTAAGTCTAATACCAGTCACACCCATAGTGATGCTACTACAACTGTTGCTGGCTTAATGTCAAGTACAGATAAATCTAAGCTAGATGGTATTGCTACTAGTGCTAATAATTATGTACATCCAAGTACAGATGGTTCATTACATGTACCAGCTACTGGGACAGCTAATGCTGGTAAAGTTCTAACTGCTGGTGCAACAGCTGGTTCAATGTCATGGACTACACTACCTGCTGATGCTGTTACTTCGGTTGCCGGAAAAACTGGTGTTGTAACTTTAGCCAAAGCTGATGTTGGTCTTGGTAATGTAGATAATACATCTGACTTAAGTAAACCTATATCAACTGCTACTCAAACAGCTCTAGATTCTAAGTCTAATACCAGTCACACCCATAGTGATGCTACTACAACTGTTGCTGGCTTAATGTCAAGTACAGATAAATCTAAGCTAGATGGTATTGCTACTAGTGCTAATAATTATGTACATCCAAGTACAGATGGTTCATTACATGTACCAGCTACTGGGACAACTAATGCTGGTAAGGTTCTAACAGCTGGTGCAACAGCTGGTTCATTATCTTGGACTACACTACCTGCTGATGCTGTTACTTCTGTTGCTGGAAAAACTGGAGTTGTGACTTTAGTTAAAGCTGATGTTGGTCTTGGTAATGTAGATAATACCTCTGACTTAAGTAAACCTATATCAACTGCTACTCAAACAGCTCTAGATTCTAAGTCTAATACCAGTCACACCCATAGTGATGCTACTACAACTGTTGCTGGCTTAATGTCAAGTACAGATAAATCTAAGCTAGATGGTATTGCTACTAGTGCTAATAATTATGTACATCCAAGTACAGATGGTTCATTACATGTACCAGCTACTGGGACAGCTAATGCTGGTAAAGTTCTAACTGCTGGTGCAACAGCTGGTTCAATGTCATGGGTATCATTACCTGCTGATGCTGTTACTTCTGTTGCCGGAAAAACTGGGGTTGTAACTTTAGCTAAAGCTGATGTTGGTCTTGGTAACGTAGATAATACATCTGACTTAAGTAAACCCATATCAACTGCTACTCAAACAGCTCTAGATTCTAAGTCTAATACCAGTCACACCCATAGTGATGCTACTACAACTGTTGCTGGCTTAATGTCAAGTACAGATAAATCTAAGCTAGATGGTATTGCTACTAGTGCTAATAATTATGTACATCCAAGTACAGATGGTTCATTACATGTACCAGCTACTGGGACAACTAATGCTGGTAAGGTTCTAACAGCTGGTGCAACAGCTGGTTCATTATCTTGGACTACACTACCTGCTGATGCTGTTACTTCTGTTGCTGGAAAAACTGGAGTTGTGACTTTAGCCAAAGCTGATGTTGGTCTTGGTAGTGTAGATAATACCTCTGACTTAAGTAAGCCTATATCAACTGCAACTCAAACAGCTTTAGATTCTAAGTCTAATACCAGTCACACCCATAGTGATGCTACTACAACTGTTGCTGGCTTAATGTCAAGTACAGATAAATCTAAGCTAGATGGTATTGCTACTAGTGCTAATAATTATGTACATCCAAGTACAGATGGTTCATTACATGTACCAGCTACTGGGACAACTAATGCTGGTAAAGTTCTAACTGCTGGTGCAACAGCTGGTTCAATGTCATGGGTATCATTACCTGCTGATGCTGTTACTTCTGTTGCCGGAAAAACTGGAGTTGTGACTTTAGTTAAAGCTGATGTTGGACTAGGCAGTGTAGATAATACCTCTGACCTGAGCAAACCTATCTCAACTGCTACTCAAACAGCACTAGATTCTAAGTCTAATACCAGTCACACCCATAGTGATGCTACTATTACCTCTTTAGATGCATCTAAGATAACATCTGGAACAATTAATTCTGCTAGATTACCATC